>WNGC01001765.1_pt1 | contig 13224 bp, 9 predicted proteins | sample 5400051 | NCBI WGS metagenome assembly WNGC01 (sample SAMN13153368, study PRJNA577476) | soil metagenome | isolation source: 20 cm soil or saprolite under grassland replicate 2 | place: USA:California | collected 2016-06-15 | reverse complement strand
CGAGGCTCGCCCCGAGGACGGGGGTGAGAAGTTTGTAGGCGTCGGCGATTTCGGCGACGTTGTGAAGGCCGCGGGTGTGGAAAGCAGCGGCGCCAAGAACGAGGATCGCCGCATTGATAAAAAGCGCAAAGCCGAGGGCCAGCGTGGAATCAAATATGGCGTAGCGCACCGCTTCGCGCCGGTCGCGCGTGGAGGACCCGAAGGCGCGTGTTTGTACGATGCTGGAGTGAAGATAGAGATTGTGAGGCATGACCGTGGCGCCAAGGATGCCGATGGCGATGTAGAGCATTTCGCGGTTGCGGAGGATTTCGGCACGGGGGATGAAGCCGATAGCCGCTTCGCGCCAAAGAGGATGAGCGAAAAAGATTTCGTAAGCGAAACAAGCTGCGATTGAGGCGATGAGCGTGACGACGAAGGCTTCGACAAGGCGAAAGCCGCGTCCCTGCAGTGCCAGGACGATGAGAACGTCGAATGCAGTGATGAGAACGCCGGCCAGCAGCGGCAAGCCAAAAAGAAGTTTCAAGGCGACTGCCGAGCCCAGAACCTCGGCAAGGTCACAGGCGGCGATGGCGATCTCACAGACCACCCAGAGAAATAGGCCGGTACGGCGAGAGTATTGTTCGCGGCACGCTTGGGCCAGATCACGCCCGGTGGCAATTCCGAGTTTTGCGGAGAGAGCTTGCAAAAACATCGCCATCAGGTTGCTGATGAGGATGACGCTCAGAAGTGTGTAGCCGAACTTTGACCCGCCGCCGATGTCCGTGGCCCAGTTGCCGGGGTCCATGTAACCGACGGCCACGAGATACCCCGGGCCGGCAAAGGCCAGGATCTTGCGGAACCAGGAAGCCCCGGAAGAAAAAGGGATGGTGCGATGAGATTCCGGCAAGGACGGCAGGGAAACCCTCGCGGGCGTCGCCGCGGACGAGAAGAAGCCGGCGGGAGTTTCTCCGGAGACGGGCGGGTCGGTTTCGAGTTGTGGCGGGACCGTTCGTGTCATGTCTGAAGTTAACTATGCTAAATAACAATGCTAAACTACACTTAATAGGTTCGCTTGTCAATGGGACCCCATGTCCTGCTTGCTAACAGACATGGCGCAGCCTCCGGCGGGGGGCGCCGATCATGCGAACCGAGGGGGCTTATGGTAAGTTCGAAACGGCGTTCCGGGAGAGAAACGAAATGGATCAACAGCAGCCCGTACAAGGCCAGGTGCAGATCAAAGCCGACGAGAAGGAGTTGCAGGGGCAATACAGCAACCTGGTGATGATTCACCACAATCTGGAAGAGTTCACCGTGAACTTTATCTATATTTTTCCGAACGGTGCACAAGGAAAACTGCTGAACAGTATGATCGTCAGCCCGGGGCATGCGAAACGCATCTGGCGGGCGCTGGGAGAGAATCTAGCGCGGTACGAAGCGCAGTTCGGCACGATCAAGGAGTCACCGGAAGGGAGCACACCGGCGCCAAACGTCGGTTTCGTGCAGTAGACGCTAGTTCTTTCGTTTAAAGCGTTCGGCCAGGACCTGGCCACTCTCGCTGGCGTCCTTGGCGATGGCGCGTTTCCGCTCCATCAGGAGTCCCGCATCGCAATTCACGGCCTCAAGGATTTGCTACTCGCCGTGGGCGGCCGCCACGGGCCGCTCTTCCCTTCGCAGCGGTCGCATGGAAAAAAACTTGTGCCGGCAGGGTGCGCAGCGTAGCGCCGGGAGCCCGAGGATCCGCCCGGGAATCGAAGTCACACCCGGCACATGCTCGGCAGAAATGCGCTGCAATTCCAGGTTGCCGCAAATCCCGCAATGAGCGTAGAAGAAGGTGCGAAGTGGCAAGAGGCGAGCGTGAAATCGTAACTCGCAGGATGCGCAGCGCCACGGCAGGATGCCCGCGAGACTGAAGAGATAATCCAGCACCGACCGGCGTTTGGAACGCCGGCAGTTCGCACTGTGACAAACCGGGCAGCTTGTCGGGCTCGTGCTGATCGGCTTTCTCCTTGACAAGAGTAGGCGAAAAGCGCGGAAGTCCGCAAGAGAAAGTCTGTCCCTCGTCGCGATACAATAAGCTTGAGGAGCGCACATGCCCGATTACACTGCAGAACACGCCCACGCTGGCGTCAAAGCAAAACTGCCCGCGCTCGAGACCTGGCCCAATCAATTTCCCGGCTACGTCATTACTACGCGTTTTCCCGAATACTCCTCCGTCTGCCCCAAGACCGGTCTCCCCGACTTCGGCACCATCACCATCCAATACATGCCAAAGAAGGATTGCATTGAGCTAAAAGCACTGAAGATGTATCTCCTCGCCTACCGCAGCCTGGGCATCTTCTACGAAAACGCCGTGAACAAAATTCTCCACGACATCGTCGCCGCCGTTCGCCCGGAGTGGTGCGTCGTCCGGGGCGAATTCACCCCCCGTGGTGGCCTCACAACCTCGATCTTCGCCCGCTGGCCCTCCTTGCACCCTCGCGTCAAACGCAAGCAATAATAGTGTGGCCGTAGTCGCCTCAGAGGTAAGTTCGGTAGATGGGGAACTGACCAAGGCGCCGACGGTTCTGCACGCAGTTGCTGCCGTGCTTCCGGCAGACGTTCTTCACTCGTTCGTAAAAACGGTCTTGCCACGCCCATCTCACTAACAACTGTAAACTTACAACCGCCAACCGCTTCTCCCCCGCCCGGTGGACAGACGGGCGATTGCAGGCCATAATTTCATGTCAATGGCATCGTCAGGGGTCGCAGTTATTCAGAGGAGGGGGAATGAGTATTTCTCCAAACATACCGAGCCCGCAGGAATCGTATCAGTACGAGTCCACGGGTACGCCGCGGTGGATCGCTGTGTTGTTCGGCGTCGTGATTGCCGCGCTGGCCGTGCTGGGCATTGCCGGCTATACCGCGCAGTCCCGCCTGAGCCAGGATCTCACCAAGCAGCAGGATCAGAACAAGATTCTCATGGCCCAGCTCGACCAGGCGAATTCGCGCATCGCCGATTTGAAAAGCAAGATGGAGTTCACCACACAAAAAGTCGGCTTGACACAATCCGAGCTCGCGCAGGCTAAGAGCCGCGCCGAATCCATCCGCAAGGAGCAGCAAGCGTCCGACCAGAAACTCACCACGCAGCTTACTCAGGCGCAAAAGGAAAACGAAGAAAAAATCGGCGCGGTGGCCACCGAGGTCGGCGGCGCCAAAAAAGACATCGAAGCCACAAAAACCGATTTGGAAGCCACCAAAGGCAAGCTCGAGCGCAGCTTGGGCGATATGAACGTCATGAGCGGCCTTATCGCGCACAGTCGTGAGGACCTGGAAGATCTGAAGCGCAGGGGCGACCGCAACTATTACGAGTTCTCTCTGCAAAAATCCAAGACCGCGCAGCGCGTCGGCCCCGTGCAGATGTCTCTTAACAAGACCGATCCGAAAAAAGCAAAGTACACTGTGACCGTCATAGCTGACGACAAGACCATCGAAAAGAAGGATAAGACTTCCGGCGAACCCGTTCAGTTCTATGTGAAAGGCAGCTCTCGCATGGCCCCCTACGAAATCGTCGTTTTCGACGTGGGCAAAAATCAGATCACCGGCTATCTCGCGACACCCAAGGAAAGCGGCGCCGCCGCTCCCCCGGTGGCCGCGACGCCGACGGCAGCCGCCCCTCCCACGAAACCACAGTGATATAACCATATAGATGGTTATGTAATATTTTCTTTTTGCTGCGGGGAAACCGTAGTTTTATAGCTGTCCGATTTCCGTTCCGAAGAAGCCCTGTTCCGCGTTCTGGAAACTCAGCGCGGGACGGGGCTTCTGTCCTTCCGCCCGCCGCGTTAACATTAAAAAGTTAGTCCTTTTCTCTACCCATTTGCCGTGGAGCACTCCGATGAAAGCACTGAGCCTTCGCATCCTCTTGCCGATTGCCGCTCTCCTCTGTGTCTCCGGTTCGAATCCGGCGCATGCGCAAGCTCCTCTCGAACCCGCACAAATGTCCCCGCGCACGGCGTTCTACTTGGTCTGGCACGGCGTCCCCGGCCCCGAAGCGAGAAAAGCAAACTCCCTCCTCGCACTCTGGGACGATCCCGATTTTGCTCCCGTGCGTTCGGCGATCGCTTCGAATCTGATTGGCTCCCCGGCGGAAAAATTACCAAAAGAAAAACTGACTGCGGAAGAGTTTCAGGAATTTGCGGCCCTACTGGAAAATTCATTTACGCTTGGTTATCTGAGCGAGCCTGCAAAGCGAACCGTTTCGAATGGAGGCGCAGCGGCGGATTCAAAATCGCCTGCCTGGAACGGCATGTTTTTCGTGTATGACCGCACCGGCAAGGAAGCTCTACTTGCGAAAGCGATTCTCCGCTTCCGCGCTGTTGGAAAAGAAGCGCCTCTCCTTTCGCAAGTCACCATCGGAAGCGTTCAAGTCCTCAGGGCTGCGGGCAAGAATGGGGTCAGCTATTGGGCCGAGCATGGCAAGTATGCGGTCAGCGCCGGTGAACGATCCGTCATGGAAGAAATACTCGGCCGCCTCGATGGCAAAGTTTCCGGGGCGGCATCTCTGGCGCAATCCGCCGCGTATCAGGAAGCGCAAGCGAACCTCGGAAGCGGCATGCTCGAATTCTTTCTGCATATTCCCGAGCTGGAAAATCTTGCGACTGATTCGAAAGCAGGAAACTTCCAGGTCCGCCCGCTCCTCGACGCTGCCAGACTCGACGCCGTGCATTCTGTCAGTGGCCACATCACGTTCGAAGGTGCGAAGACACACGTGCAGGCCGCGATCCTGGGTGAGGCCGCTCCTGGAACGCCCTTTGACATCTGGGCCGCCGGGCAGCCGTCGCCTGCTTCTCTCTCTTTCGTGCCGGGGGATGCCGTCTCTTACACTTCCGGACAACTCAATTTCCCGGGCATCTACGACACGGTGAAGCGCATGGCCCGCGCCGCTTTTCCCCAGGTTCAGCAGGGTAACGCCGATCTCCTCGATACTCTCGCTCAGACTCGCTTCGGCATGCCGGTGCCGGAGGCCCTGGGACTGCTCACCGGAGAGTTCGCTTCGATGCAAACCAGCGCCTCGATGGACTCCACGAAACAGGTCTATTTTTTGGGCATTCGAAAGAAACCGGAGACCCTCAAACTTATTCGAACGGTTTTCAGCGAACAGGTCACATCGGAACACAATGAAGGCGATGTTACTTTCCTGAAGATCTCCCTTGGGGGAAAGCAGGGCATCGCCGGCGTCACACAGTGGAATCTCTTCAATCTCGCGGTCACGCAGGACATGATTCTCGGCGCCAATCGCACCGAGTCCATTCGCGGGGTGCTTTCGAATCGCGCGCACGCTTCCACCGCTGCCGGCCTCGCCACCGTCCCGCAGTTTCAGGCTGGCCGTCCCAAATTTCCGGAAAATCTCAATGGTCTAAGTTATTTCGACTTTCAAAAAGTCGATTGGCAGGGGTTGAAGGATCGTTGGATCGAAGAGACGAAGAAGGGCCCGGTCGCAAAAACCGTAAGTTCTTCAAAAAATACCGCGCCGTCCACGGCTCTCGACTGGCTCGCGCAGATCGACCCGCAAGTCTTCGCGCGGCATCTTCATTACACTTCGAGCGTCTCGTGGAAGGATTCGAAGGGCATCCATTGGGACCAGTGGGTTGAATAGCGGAGCGATGAACTCTTTCCGTCTTCTGCAAGCGGCAGCGCTCTTTCCCGCCGTGCTCTGCGCGTGTTTTTTCGCCGATGCCCAGGAAAACCCGCAACGGCCGAACCAAACGATTCGCGTCCGCGTTGACCGCGTCAACGTCGGAGCGATCGTCGCCGATCAGGGCGGTCATTTCGTGGAAGGCCTGCTTCGCGGCGATTTCCGTGTCTTCGACAACGGGATCGAGCAGCCGCTCACCGGCTTTGCCGCCATCGAGGAGCCGGCGCAAGTGCTACTTCTCATCGAGGCCGGACCTGCCGTCTATCTTCTCGAGAGCGGCCATTTGCAAGCCGCCCATGCTTTGCTCGATGGTTTGTCCGCAGGCGATCGCATCGCGATGGTGAAATATGCGGAAGCGCCGCAGGCCATTCTCGATTTCACTGCGGAGAAGCAGGCCGCCGCGGCCTCCTTCGGGCAACTGCGCTTCAATCTAGGTTTCGGCTCATTGAATCTGGCTTCCAGTGTTTCCAAAGTTCTCGAATGGCTCGCACAAGTTCAAGGCAAGAAAACGATTGTCCTGCTCTCCACGGGTGTGGATACTTCCCCTTCGAATGAAGCTGAAATGGTTCTTCAACAACTCAAGACCGGCGATGTCCGACTTTTCGCGATCTCGTTGACCGGGGGATTGCAAAATCCCCAGCCCGTCAAAAAGAAGAAACCATCCACGAACAATTCCACTCAAGTAGCGCAGCAGTTCGAACAAGCGGACCAACTCCTAAAGCAGATGGCTGAATCTACGGGCGGGCGTGCCTATTTCCCAACGAACAGAAACGAGTTCCGTTCAGTGTATGCGGAAATCGCGGAACTCGTCCGCCATGAATACAGTCTGGCATTCGCGCCACCGATGCCCGACGGCATCGTCCACGCCCTCGAAGTCCGCGTTGACATCCCACTAGCTCCAACTGTAAACGCTCCAATTGCCTCGTATCGCGTCGACCATCGGCAGGCGTATCTGGCTCCCGCGCCTAGGTAGCAGGTTGGTTTCCGGCTTACTGACTCTGAGCAAGCGCGCGCGTGCCTTTTCAGAAGTTGAAACGAGCACCGAACTGCAACTGGCGCGGGCCAGCCAGCGCGCTTGAGGTCGTCGTTCCCAGATTACCTTCCCGACAAAGCGATGCCGCTGGTCGAGGTCCGAATAGGAGTAGTCCCCCTTGAAGTTGTAGGGATCAAGCACACCGTCAGTTCCGAAGAAAGTGCCGTTTGTGCCAGCGGTCTCGCCGTCGTCGAGGGCTTTGCTGTACGTATAGTTGAACAGCAACTCCACATCATGGCTCATGGGTTTCTTGAGGGTGAGCACCAGGCCGTTGTACCAGGAGTTGAGCACGCTGGCCTGATTGAGAATGAGGCCAGAACCGGGATCGAGGCGTGGTGCAGTATAGGACGGCACAGTCGCGGTCAAAACAGTCGTTCCAGCGGACGTGACAACGTCGTAGCTTTTGGTTGCTGTAATGGGCCTGACGTTGGCGTCGTAGCTGACCGGCAGGCGAACACCTCGCGTTAGCAGGTAGGTAGCGGAAGTGGTCATGTGCCCCGGGAGTTGCCGCTCGATGGCCAGCTCAGCTTCGTGTGCGGCTCGGTTAACAAAATCCGGCGTCATGCCGTGAGCGGCCGCCGACGAGGGGGGCAATGTGCCGCCGGGGATGCCGACGGTGGGTTGGGTGCAAGCGCGCCCGGGAACGGAGCGGCCGGAGCAGGTCCGGGCGGGGTAAAGAATACGTTGGGGAAAGTCGGCGCGCACGAAGCAATTTGGCCAGTGTTGGGGCCACACCCAGTAAACGTCTGCTGGTATACGCCGTTCTCCACGCGCAGAGCGTAATAGGTGCTGTTGGAGGTCTTTCCGAAGAAAATACCGTAGCCTGTGCGGAAGACGGTGTTCTTGGTGAATTGCCAGGCAACGCCGAGCCTGGGAGCGATGTTGTTTTTGTCGTTGTTCAGCGTTGCGGTGTACAGGGTCAACGGGGGCGAAGCCGTATTGGGCTTGGGCGCAGCCGGAACGTGCTGCAGGTCGTAGCGAACGCCGAGATTCAGCGTAAGCCTGGGCCGCAGCTTCCAAGTGTCTTCGAGATAGAGGCCGAAGTCGTTGTTGTAAAAGTCGTCTTTGCCGACGTGCGTGATTGGATCATTGACCTGAGTGAAAGTCCCGTAGTGTTTTCCCGTGAAAGTGTCCCCCACATCGACGCCCAGGGCATCGGCAACCCACCGGCAGAAGGTGGCATTGGGCCCCGAAGGGCAACCCGCAAAGGCGCTCGTGGAATTGTAACTGTAGTTTCCGTCACCCTGGAAAAGGTTGATGAGCAGCTCGTGGATGAGATTCACGTCCGCTCCAAACTTGAGTACGTGGGTGCCCTTCACGATGGAAAGGTTGTCGGAGAGCTGGATGCGGTGCTCATCCGGGAAAGCAGGACGTGGGAGGGCGGAAGTTTCTCCATAGGAAGCGATATTCGAGAGGGAAGCAGATGGCCCACCTGAGTTGGTGGTGTCGAATTCGAAATCGCGTCCCCACAGTTCTGATTCGCATTTGTTCTCCTAGAAAAAGCCTTCTTACGGTGGACGAGCCGAACCCCATCTTGGCCCTAATCGTTAACACAAATCGCCGCCTAATTTCGAATCTGGATTTTGAATTCGATAAGTCTTCCGACTCTTCCCGAAGGCAGTTAACGACAGCCTTATCCAAAACATTTTATGCGGGTGAGGAAAGAACAGCGGCCGGAATGCCAGTGGAGAGAGCTTATTTCGAAGCTATTCGAATTCTTTCAAAGTGCGCGCCATGGCGTGGAGGCGCTCATCGATTAGCGCGAGGACGGTCCCCGGTTCGAATTTTCCGTCGCCGTTTTTCTTTCCGGCGGCCATTCCGGTGAGAAGCTCGATGCCTTGTTCGACCTTGCCCACCGGCCAGACGTGAAATTTCCCCGCAGTCACGGCCTCCAGAACATCTTCGCGCAGCATCAAATCTTCCACGTTGGACTCCGGCATCATCACGCCTTGCGTGCCGGTGAGCCCCTTGATCCGGCACACATCAAAGAAGCCTTCGATCTTTTCGTTTACTCCGCCAATCGCCTGAATATCGCCCTGCTGGTTGATCGAGCCGGTCACGGCGATGTCCTGTCGCAGCGGCAATCCGGAAAGCGCCGAGGCGAGCGCATAAATCTCCGTGGAGCTCGCGCTGTCGCCATCGACTCCCGAGTACGATTGCTCGAAGCAGATGCTGGCCGCAAGCGAGAGGGGCTTGTCCTGCGCAAACAAGCTTCGCAAAAAACCGGCGATGATGTGCATGCCTTTGTCATGGAAGCGCCCGCTCAGATTGGCTTCGCGCTCGATGTTGATCAAACCCGTTTTTCCAAGAGCTGCGGTCGCAGTGATGCGCACGGGCTTGCCGAACGAATATCCGCCGATTTCGAGGACGCTCAGCCCATTCACCTGGCCGACGCGAGTCCCTTCCACATCCACCAGCAGCGTACCTTCCTGGATCATTTCGCGGATGCGCGTCTCGATCAGGTTGTGGCGCTCCATTTTCGAAGACAAGGCGCCACGCACATGCGCCGCGCGGACCACGGATTCCCCGGCCGCCGCCGCGTTGTAATGCGCCTCGCGCGCCAGGTCGGCGATTTCGATGAAGCGCGCCGTCACCTTGTTTCTTCGTCCCGCCTGACGCACGCCGTACTCCAGCATGGCCGCGAATGCCCCGCGGTCAAACGGGTACAAATTTTCTTTTTCGGACAACGCGCGCAGCCGCCCCGCATACTCCGCGATGACGCCGTCGCTCATGGCCATTTCTTCGTCGAATTCCACGCGGACCTTGAAGATTTTGCGGAAGTCTTCCTCATACTCGTACAGCAGCTCGTACAAGGAGCGGTCGCCGATGAGGATCACCTTTACGTTGATGTCGATGGCCTCCGGCTTCTGCGCGCTCCCGCCGAACGGATAAAACATTTCGAGAGGTTGAATTTCCAGCCGGTTATGGTTCAGCGTGCGCTTCAGCGCGCGCCACACGCCGACTTCCGAGAGCGCTTCCAGCGAATACATGATCAGGAAGCCGCCATCGGCGCGGAGCAGCGAACCGCCGCGCAGATCCATGAAGTCGCTGGACCATCCACCTCGCGTGTCATAAGCGCGCTGGATGGTCCCGAACAGGTTGGCGTACGTGGGCGTGGTCTCGAAAATGACCGGAGATTTGTCTTCGTCGCTATGGGCGAGAATGACGTTTACTCCATACACCCGAAACGGATCGCGTTCCGGACCTCCCTGCGTCTTCGGTAAACCATCCGGCGTCTCTTCATCGTGTTCGCCTTCGCCCTCGCGCTCCTTGAAGGGGTCGAGATTGTCGAGAAGATGGTGCCGCACTTCTTCGAGATATTCGGCGATGTTCGGGCCGGCGTATTTTTCCTTGAGTTCTTCGATGACGCCATCGACCAGCACGGACGCCGCTTCCTGCTCCAGGTAGCTCAGCTCGCTGGCGAGTTCCCGCGAGAGCGTCAGCGTCTTCCGATACACCACGGTGAATTCCTGCCGGAACTGCTCGTACTTGCGCTCGATATCTTCCGCCATGGGGCTTTCGAGTTTCCCTTCGTGGACCATCTTGGAGATGTCCTCGATCGGGACCATCTGGCCTTCGAGCACCGGGAAAATTTCCGGCAGCGCCACCGCGCCCACCTGCATGTGGCCGAGCGCAAATTGTTCACGCGCGATTCTGCGCGTGAAATCGTCCATCAATTCTTTTTCGCGGACCGTGAAGCGTTCCACGATCCGTCCTTTTTGCCGCTGGAAGGGCTCGCCTTCGAACACCTGCGGAATCCGACGCCGCAGAAAATCGATTCCCGCCTGCATGTCTTTTTTGAAGCCGTTGGCCTGGCCGCGAGGCAACGACAGCAACCGGGGCCGGTCCGTCAATTTGAAATTGTTGACGTAGCAGCGGTCAAGCGACTCTTTCGTCGGGGGGTGAAGCTCTTCGACCATCCGAGCGATCGTTCCACCGCGGCTCGTCCCCGCCAATCCGCACACAAAAACGTTGTAACCGGGGGCCGAAAGCTCCGCACCCATCTTCAATGCGCGCAAGGCGCGCTCCTGTCCGATGAACCCTTCGCGCAGCTCCGCTTGCGCGGTTGTTTCGAAAGGGATGCGCGAGAGTTCGCACTTCCACTTCAGTTTCGCTGCGGGAAGCTCCGTGGGTTTCGGGGCTGGTCTGGTGGTCATGAATTTCCTTCGAGCGCGTTACTCTAGCACACTCAAGTCACGCCCCCACGGCAAGACAAACCACGTGTTATCGAGCCGTTATGGGCGGATTCTCTGGCCTCTCCATGTACGCCGCCAGAACTCCCACCGCCGTGGCCACCAGGACCGGCCCAAGGACCAAGCCCAACATTCCGAACAGGCCGACGCCGCCAACCACACTGATGAAGATGACCAACCCGCTCAATTCGGTTCGCCCGCCGAGCAACAGCGGCCGCAAGACGTTGTCCACGATCGCGGACACTCCGGCGCAAATCACCAGCAGCAGAATGGCCCGCCCCCAATGTCCCGTGAACCCCAGCCACAACGCCGCAGGCACGAAGATCAGTCCGGAACCCACCACCGGCACTAACGAAAAGAAGGCCATGGCCACGCCCCAGAAAAGTGGCGCGGGCAACTTCACGAGCATAAAGCCAAGTCCGCCGATTCCCCCTTGAATCGCCGCGAGGATAAGGCTTGTGGTCACACTCGCGGAGATAAGGTTCCGCGTTTGGGTCATCAAGGTGTCTCGATGTTCCGCATCAAAAGGGAGAATGCTGCGGACTCCCCGGACAATCTGGTCCGCGTCGCGGAAAAGATAAAACATCGCGAAGATCATTACGAACAGATCGAAAATAAACGCCGCTATATTGCGCAGGACCGTGCCGAGGCGCTCCGCGAGAAAACCCGCCTGCTTCTGAACGCCCTGGGCCAGCATTTCCAGCACATCGGCGTTGGGATCTAGGCCCGGCACATGATGCGCGATCCAGGTCCAGCTTTTCGCCAACATGGGCGCCTGCTGCACCAATAAGGTATGCTGCATGCCCCGTGAAACGGAAAACGCCTCGCGAATGAACAAGGTGGTCAAGAGAATTGCCGGCACGATCAAAAGGAAAGTCACTATCAGGGTACTCAAGACCGCCGCCTTAGTCGCGGAGAAACGCCGCAGGAGCCGATGGTGCATCGGATAAAAAAAAATCACCAGAATGGCCGCCCACCCCAGCGAAGCGAGGAACGGTTCGTAGATCCGGAAAACGAGGTATATCAGTAGCAGCAGCACGCCATAGGAAAGAACGGTTGTCAAACGGTCACTGGTCGTTGCGTTCGTGGAAGGGGCAGGATTCTTAGTCATCATATAATCTTGATAGGCTGGGCAAAGGCTGGTAACTTCCGGTCTACGCTCCACCAGGTCACGCGCGAGTCACCGAGCCAAATCAGCATGTCGACGAAGTCCATCCCGCTCACTTCTTACCAGATTCGTCTACTTGCTGTACTTGCTTTGATCAATTTTGTCAACTTCGCCGCTCGCCAGGTCCTCGTCCCGTTGATTCCGCTCTTGCGCGATCATCTTCATGCCACAGACGCCCAGCTCGGCTCGCTGCAAACTTTTCTCCTCGTCGTCCTGGCCGTCGGCAGCATACCTTTCGGCTTCTTAGCCGATCGTTTCAGCCGCAAGGCCATCATCGCCATTGGCATCCTGTTGTGGAGCATCGCAACGTTCGCCGGCGGCCTGGTCTCCACCTTTCTTTTTTTCCTGATCGTGCGGGCCATGGTCGGCCTTGGGGAAGCCGCTTACGCTCCTGCCGCGCAATCCATGATTTCCGGCGGTTTTCCGCAGGAACGCCGCGCCTTCGCCCAATCCATCTTCGCTTCCGGGATGTTACTCGGCGGAGCCGTCGGCCAGGCGCTCGGTGGCATCATCGGGCCACGTTACGGCTGGGAGGCCGCCCTGTTCATCGTCGCGTTCGCGGGAATTGTTCCCGGCATCGCTCTTTTCTGGATCGACGAACCGCCCCGCGGCCCCCGTAGTGACGTCGTACCGATTGCCCGGCTTCTCCGCGTCCCCGCTTTCGTTACTATGATCGCCGCGGGCACTTGCATCACTTTTGCAAGCGTCTCGCTGCTCACCTGGGGAACCGACTTCGCCGTGAACTATAAAGACTTCAGTCTGCGCGAAGCCTCAGTCTCGCTCGCGCTCATTGCTCTCCTCTCGCTGGTGTGTGGCGTCCTCATGGGCGGCTGGATCGCCGACCAGCTGCAGAAATACCTGGCCTACGGCCGCATCATCGCCGTTGCCATCGCATTTCTTCTGGCGGCCCCGTTTCTATTGCTCGCCATCCAGTCCGATGAGAAACAATTCGTGCTCATGGGCCTCTTCATTGCCGGCTTTTTCATGTCCTGGTATCACGGCCCCGTCACCGCCGTTCTTCATGACATGATGCCTCGTCGAGCGCACGCCACTTCCGTCGGCGTCTACATGTTTGCCACGCAATTGGTGGGCGGCCTTGGCCCTCAAGTGGTCGGCAAGATCTCTGATCTCCACGACCTGCAGCTCGGTCTGCAAATCGCCGTCGCTGTCATGGTTT
>WNGC01002915.1_pt1 | contig 13231 bp, 12 predicted proteins | sample 5400051 | NCBI WGS metagenome assembly WNGC01 (sample SAMN13153368, study PRJNA577476) | soil metagenome | isolation source: 20 cm soil or saprolite under grassland replicate 2 | place: USA:California | collected 2016-06-15 | reverse complement strand
GAATCAATCGGCCTTCGGCTCGTCTTCGCAATCCTCTACCGAGAGAACGCCGAGTCGCTGGCGATAACGCCGGCCCCACGCGTGCATGGCGCCCTTGGTCGGTTGAAAAAACTTTTGCGCGAAAAGCGTGGGCACGAATGCACTTAGGATCACGACCGTGACAAGGATCGTGTATTGGCGCTGATCGATAATTTTGTTTTGGAAGCCGAACAGGGCCGAGATTGTTCCGAAGGTCAGGCCGGTCGCCATGAGCAAGGTCGTGTAAGTCGCTTCGCGGTGATGCATGTAATGCAGACGCGCCAGCGGCCAGACGCCGACAATCTTTGTCACCATCTTCAAGAGCAGAAGCCCGCCGACAATGGCGACAGCAGGCCAAAGCGCAGGCAGCGAAACGAAGAGGCCGGCTTTGATGAAATAGAACGGCGTAAACACCGCGAAAGCGATGCTCCGCATCCGGTGAACGAGTGTTTTGTCGCGGAGAAAAACCCCGGCCACCACCAAGCCGATCAGATATGCCGGCAAAACTGCTTCGCTTTTCGCAGTCGTCGCGAGTCCGCCAAGGAAAAACAAGATGAAGAAGATGAATTTCACTTCCGGTTCACTCACCCGAGTCGCGCCCAGTTTATTAATGATCCCTTTCGTCCACGCCGGCATGAACCAAAGGACGACACACATGGTTACGACAAACACGAGCAGCCAGATGTTGTAATTTGCAAACAGTCCGCCAAGCGCGAGCACCGTTCCAAAATCAGTGATGAAACAAGCGGCCAGAATCATTTTGCCCATGGCGGTGTCGCTGAAACCGCCTTCGATCATCACCGCGTAAACAACCGCCACGGAAGTGGTCGAAAGGGCGATGCCGGCGATTTGCGCCTGATGCAGCGGCCAGCCGAGGACAAATTGCGCGAACAACCAAATAACGGCGAAGGGCACAGCAAAAGACAAAACGCCGATGAGCAGACTCGCGCGCAGGTTCGCCTTCAACGAGCGTGGATCGATTTCCGCTCCGGCCAGGAACGTGAGCACGCCGCTGCCGAGCAGTGCCAGGAAATTGATCCACTCGTTACTGGCGGTCAGGTGAAGAAAGTTCCCGGCAACGACGCCAATAAAAATTTCGATCAGGGCAACGGAAATTCCGGTCCTGATCGACACCAAGCTGGCAATGAGCGCGAGCGCCATCCAGATTGCGGCGACGAACCAAACGTTTTGAAAAACAATGTTCGTCGCACTGAAGCTGAGCCAAATGTGATTAAGCATAATAAAACTCCTGCCTGCGCATTACTGCGCGAACAGGAGTCATTAGCTCTGAAACCGGTCAGTGCGGTTTTCCCCGCGGGCGCGGGACAAGGCAAACTCCATTGCCTGAAACGCACTTAAGCCGACTTTGCGTTCCCGACAAGGCGTAGTTTTCGGTTTCCGCCGTAATTCCGAGCCGCTAAGATCGACGTCGTGAAAGCGAAAGTATTTTTGCTCAGCGCAATTCCGATTGCCGCCGCCATCGCAGTGCAGGCGCAACCGACGGGGGGGCCGCGCGGCGTCGACAAGACATTGATCACCAGTGCGAACCAGGACCACGTCATGGGCGCGGCCGCGCTCCACAAACTGGCGAACGATTACTACAACTGGCGAAACGAGAACGATCCGGTCTCGAGCAGCAACGCCGGCCTCCACACTTGGGACGATCGGCTGGCCGACTTTTCGCCCGCAAAAATAGCGGAACGCGCGCAGCACGTGCGCGCGTTGCTCGACAAAGTGCGATCCATGAAGATCGACACCTGGCCAAAGGACGAGCAAATCGATGCAATCCTATTTCGCGCGCAATTGGAAAACGTCGATTTCCAAAATCGCGTTCTAAAATTCGAACGGACGAATCCGCAGACTTATATCGGCGAATGCGTGAGCGCGATTTTTTCGCTCCTGAAAAAGGAGTACGACACGCCCCGAAAGCGAGCGCTCTCGGCGACGGCGCGACTGAAAGCGATGCCGCCGATGCTGAAGCAAGGCCTGACCAATTTGCAGAACCCGGTCAAACTCTACGCCAAACTCGCGATCGATTCCGCGCGATCGATCGATCCGCTATTCAAAGACAGCCTGATGGCGTTGGATGTCGATCCTTCGACGGGGCTCAGGACAGGCCTTGCGCCGAGCGAGCATGAAGAACTGATCAAGGCCCGCGATGCCGCGCTCGCCGCGGCACACAGTTACGCCGACGAGCTCGAGAAACGAATGCCGAAGATGGTGGACTTCGTTCCGATGGGCGAAGCGAACTACAATTATTATCTCAAACGCGTTTTGCTTTTGCCGCTCGATGCGCGTGAAGTGGAGACGATCGGACGGGTGGAAAATGCCCGTTATCGCGCCCTCGAGGCGCTGCTGCCGGATCCAAAACTCGCTGATCCCGATCCGAAGCGCGCTGCAAATATTCCGCCCGATCAGGCCGCGTTCCTGAAGGCGTATGAAAGCCGCGAGACCGAGATGATTAATTTCTTGAAGGAACATAATCTCATTAGCCTGCCAAATTATCTCGGTCCTTTTCAAATCCGGCAGTTGCCCGATGCGTTCAAACCGACCAGTCCTGGCGGGTTCATGAATCCCCCGGGCGTTTACGACAAAGACCCGACCGGTTTCTATTTCATCCCGACTTACAATCCACAGTCGAAGAATTTTTATATTCGCGCCGCGATCGAAGATCCACGACCGATCCTCGGACATGAAGGCATTCCCGGGCACTTCCTGCAACTCTCGATTGCCAATCATTTGACCGATGAAATTCGCCGGCAGCATCAGGACGGTGTTTTCGTCGAAGGATGGGCGCTTTACGGCGAAAGAAATGTTAATGCGGACCGGACTTTATCCGAACAATTCGCCGGCGCAGGGACAAATCTTGCGCCTGTCGCGTTATCGCGGCGCACGAATCGGTGTTGATGTGAATTTGCACACCGGCAAATGGACCTTCGAGCAAGCGGTAAAATATTTCATGGACGCGGGCGGTCTCGATCGCGAAGCCGCGGAAGGCGAAGCTGCCGGCTCGGCGTCAAGTCCGCACCAAAAGATCAGCTACATCATTGGCAAATGGCAGATCATGAATCTGCTCGGCCGTTACAAGGATCGACAAGGCGACAATTTCAGGCTTGGCCAGTTTCACGATGATCTGATTAAGAACGGAAGCCTGCCTGTTTCAGTCATCGAATGGATTCTATTGGACGACGCTTCCTCCATTAAGAAAGCGACAGCAGAAAAGTAGAAATTAGAAAGTACGAAGTAGAAAACATGTGGATGAAATCGCCGTCCCTTTTTCTACTTTCTACTTTCGCCTTTCTACTTTCTTCTTGCGCCAGCAGCAGCCATCCGCGGCTCGTATCTCCAAGTGAAGGACCAATCTCGCCGCGCTATCTCGAGATCTATTCGGAGCTGCATGCCGCAACGCTCCATTTTCCCGCCGGTGTATATACTTTAAACGCCGTTGATAAAATCGGTTACTACTATCGCGCGCCGCGGAAGATCGCAGAACACGTCGGCGGCGGCTCGCTTTGGCGGGAGGGCGGTATTTTCGTCAGCAAACGTAACCCGCAAAAACTGCGTGGTTACGTCTATCGCGCCGGGACAATTACCCATGTCGGCAATTTCTCAGGGGTAAAAACACACCTTTCGCGAGCAACCGCTTCCTTCGGCGACCTCTGACTTCTGATTTCTGATTTCGGTCTGCTTCCTGCTCCAAAATAAGGCAATGAGCACGGAAAAGGGGAAACAGGCGCTGTTTCAAAGGGAGCTGGCCAAGGTGGAAATCGTCGCGGAACTGGGGCACGCTCTGGATTTGCAATATCGCCGTTTGTGCGAGGCAGCGAGAGCTGATTGGGAACGCTTGTTTCGTGGTAAAGATCCGGCTGGTGCTTGTGTGAGGGTTCGGGTCGCTGCAATTCCATCGAGCACGACTCGCGGCTCCGGTTTTCTTAAGTCGCGAAAGCAACCAGTTTCGAAATCCGGCGCCAAAGCCTCGTTGCCGCGTTTCGCGCACTAGCGCGGTTCTATTTGTCGATCTTTTCCTGGCCGAGATTCGCGACTGTTAGGCGTTGCGCTGGTCGATCCAGTTCGGCGACAAAATCCTGGAAACGCTCCGAGAAAAGATCGTGGCGCAGATTCCAGTAAAACATGATGCCGGGCGAAGCGAGGTAATGTTTGTAAAGATTGCCCCAACCGCGCCAGATCGATTCATCCATCAATCCATAGATGTAGTGGAAATGAATCGTCTCCATCGCTTTCAGAAATTGAAAAGCGAAATGAAAGAACCGCGCTTTATCGTCAGCTGACAGTGCTTCCAGATTTTCCAATCCGATACGCCAGATCCGGCTGTTGTCCGCGTTCTCGGCAAACGGGCGTGTCACATCGCGCAACGCGGTTGAAGCCGCATCCTGCGCGGAAAGACGAGTCACCCGCGTGCTGCGATGCACTTGGACCGCGAGATACCAAAACGACGCGACCACGCCTAACGAGCCGATGAGTTGCGCAATGGCGTTGATCGCTTCCCAATTCATACAATCTCGATTTTAACAAACGCTGTTCTCTGTCGTCTCATCTCTGTTCTCTGGCTATTTCGGTTCTTCCGCCACCTTTAACACGATTTTGCCCCGGGTATGACCGGTGGCCGCTTGTTCTTGCGCCTTTGCCGCATCGGCCAATGGAAAGGTCTGCGAAACAACCACCTTGACCTTTTTCGCGTCGATTAATTTCGTGATCTCGGCAAGCTCGGCCGAGTTAGGGTCCACGCTCATCGGCGCGCCGCGAATCCCATGCTTCTCCAGTTCCGCTAGATTAGGTCGTGCGACCAACGACACGATAAATCCCCCCTTCTTCACTACGCCGTAGGACCGCGCCAAGGTATCTTTGCCGATCGAATCCATCACTACATCGACATCTTTGGCGATGTCTTCGAATTTTTGCTTGGTGTAATCGATCGCCACATCGGCGCCGAGTTGCTTGAGCAAATCCTGGTTCGAGGTCGACGCGGTCGCGAAAACTTTTGCGCCGCGCGCTTTGGCGAATTGGATGGCAAAACTTCCCACACCGCCCGAGCCCCCGTGAATCAGGACGCTCTGACCCGCGCTCAATTTCGCTGTATCGAAGAGAGCCTGCCAAGCGGTCTCGGCCGCGAGCGGGACAGCCGCAGCCTCCTCGAACGTAAGTGACTTCGGTTTCGGCGAGGCTTCTTTGCCCGTTGCCACCGCGTACTCCGCGTAAGCGCCACCTTCTTTCAATCCAATGTAGGCATAAACCGCATCGCCCGGTTTGTATTTGTTCATCTTTGCCACGGTTTTCTCAACAATTCCGGCAACGTCGTAACCCGGGATCATGGGGAACGCATTCTGGGAATACTTCGCGAACATTCCCGCGCGAACCATCCCGTCCACCGGATTCACACCGGCCGCGATCACGCGGATGAGGATTTCGTTCTCCTTCGCCTCCGGCCGCGGCGCATCTTCGTATTTCAAGACCTCGGGTCCGCCAAATTCGTGAATGACGATCGCTTTCATCATCGGCTTATTTGTTTGGGCACCGGCCGGACTGATTGCGCAACAGCAAAGCGCCAGCGTGACTGTAGAAAAGAAATTCTTATTCATAATCTTGGAAAACCTAAACCCCTGAAACTCAAATAAATCCTGTTCATCCTGTCGAGAATTCTTCAAGCTCCGCCGCCATGAAAACACGAATCCTTGCTATTATCGCATTAACTTGCGGTCTGTCCGGTTTTTGCCTGGCGCAAAGCTCGCCGACGACTGCGACCACGCCCGCGAGCAGCGGAGGCAGCAGCGCTCCTTACAACGAAGGCCCCGTCTGGACACTGACCATGATCAAGACCAAGACCGGACTGGCCGATGAGTATATCAAGCAGATCACCGGCACCGTGAAACCGGTCTACGACGAGGAGAAAAAGCAGAAGGTCATTCTCGATTACAAAATCCTGAATGGTGAGGCATCCAATCCGCACGATTTCAACATTCTGATCCTGGTTGAATATCCAAACTGGGCGGCGTTCGATACCTTGCGCGACAAAATGGATCCGGTCGTCGCGAAAGTGATGGGCTCTGACGATCAGCGGAAGGAATTAGCCGTCAAACGTCTTGATGTCCGAGAGATTCTCGGCAGCAAAACGATGCGCGAGATCACGCTCAAGTAACAGAGGTCAGAGATCAGCCAATCCACGGCAGGGCGTCGAGATCAACGTTGCCGCCGGTGAGAATAATGCCGACCCGTTTGCCTGAGATGTCCATCTGACCTTCACCAATCGCCGCGTAAGGAACGGCGGCCGATGGTTCGATGATGATCTTCATCGTCTCCCAAATCGTGCGCATTGCCGCGACGATGGCTTCTTCGCTGACGGTCGCGACGTCATCGACGTAACGTTGAATGATCGGAAAATTCCGCTCGCCCACGTTTGTCCGCAACCCGTCAGCGATCGTGAATTTCTTTTCGGTGACAATTCTTTTCTTGGCGTAGAACGATTGCGCCGCATCGTCGGCATTCGCGGGTTCGGCCGCGATCACCTTGATCGTTGGCCGCATCGCTTTCGCTGCGACCGCCGTGCCGCAAAGCAGACCGCCGCCGCCGATTGGACAGATCACAAGATCGACATCTACCTCCTCGAGCAATTCGATCGCGGCCGTCCCCTGCCCCGCCATCACATCTTCATTCTCGAAAGAGTGAATCAGCGTCGCGCCCGTTTTCGCGATTACATCCGCGCACGCAGTTTCGCGCGCAGTTTGCGTCGGCTCGCAAAAAACAACGTGGCCACCGTAACTTTCGACCGCGCGCACTTTGATTTTGGTCGAGTTTTTCGGCATCACGATGTGCGCCGGAATTTTTCTCAGTTTTGCCGCGCGCGCCAGCGCAGTTCCATGATTTCCTGATGAATGCGTTGCCACACCGCGCTTCGCAGTCGCGTCATCAAGCGCGAAAACGGCGTTGGTCGCGCCCCGCGCCTTGAACGCGCCAATCTCCTGAAAATTTTCGCACTTAAAAAATAGCGACGCGCCACTCGCGTCATCCAAGCCCGAACTCATCAACACCGGCGTCCGCATGATGTACGGCCGGATCCGTTCATGCGCCGCGCGAATGCGATCGAGATCGAGTGACATGATTTCTCCTATCTCCGCAATGCCGTTCGAAATTGGACGTTGGACGTTTCTTTGCCTTGAAACCTACTTCTTGGGTGCCTCGCTTTTGTTCATGAAGGGCGTGAAGAGATCGATTGGGACGGGAAGAAACGTCGTTGTGTTATGCTCGCTGGAAATCTCGCGCATGGTTTGGAGGAAGCGCAGTTGCAGTGCAATCGGCTCCTTGCTCATCATCGCGGCCGCCTGCACCATTTTTTCCGCGGCTTGAAATTCGCCCTCGGCGTTGACGATCTTAGCGCGGCGCTCGCGCTCGGCTTCGGCCTGCTTGGCCATCGCGCGCTTCATGGTGTCGGGCAGCGCGACATCTTTTACCTCGACGGCCGTGACTTTGACGCCCCACGGTTCGGTTTGCCGGTCGATGATCTCCTGCAACTTCAGATTGATCGACTCGCGTTGCGAAAGCAGGTCATCCAAGGGGGCCTGCCCGAGGACGCTGCGCAGCGTCGTCTGCGACATCAGCGAAGTGGCTTTAAGAAAGTTCTCCACTTTCACGACCGCGGCTTGCGGATCGACCACGCGGAAATAAACAACCGCATCCACCGTCACCGGCACGTTGTCGCGCGTCATCACCTCCTGCTTCTCGACGCTGATGGTGACGACGCGCAAATCCATCCGCACCATTCGATCGACGATCGGGATGAGAAGAATCAGTCCCGGCCCTTTCGCGCCGAGTAATTTTCCGAGACGGAAGATCACTCCTCGTTCGTATTCGCGCAGGATGCGGATCGCCTGCGGCAAAAAGATCACGGCCAGGATGATGATTGGTGCGGCCCAACCAGCTAACCTCACCAGTCGTTCGAGTAATGGCATGGCTTTATTCTCCTTTGGTTTTTACTTTTAAAGTTAATCCTTGCACCGCTGCGATTTCGACTGCTTCGTCTTTTTCGACCGGTGTGTCGCTGACCGCGTTCCAATACTCGCCTTCGACGAAAGTCCTGCCACCGTGCGAGTCGATTGCAGTCAATGCGGTCACGGTTTTCCCAATTAACGTTTCCGCTCCTGCTTTGATCGGCAGAAGCTGCGCGCGCAAGCCTTTTCCGATGACCAAAACAAAGAATGCCGCCGTCACCAGCGTCGCCGGAATGATGTAGCCGAGCGACAAACGAAAGAGCGGGTCAGCGCGGTTGAAGAGCATGAGCGAGCCGATCAGAAACGAAATGATTCCGCCCACCGTCAGCACGCCGTGTGTTGGTGCATAGACATCGAAGATGAAAAGCATGACTGCGAACGCGATCAACACAAGTCCGGTCACGTTGACCGGCAGGATCGCCGCCATATAGAGCGCAAGGACCAGCGCAATCGCGCCTACCACGCCGGGGAGGATCGCGCCGGGCGTGGTCATTTCACCGATGATTCCGTACATCGCAATGAGCATGAGAATGAACATGACTTCAGGCCGCCAGAGCCTTTGGAAGACGCGTTCGGACGCCGACATCTTAATCTCCGCGACCTCTGCGCCTGCGGTCTTGAGCGTCTTGCCATCCACGACGCGTCCATTCAATTGCTTTAGCAACTCCGTAAGATCGACAGCGATCAAATCGATAACTTTTAACTCGAGCGCTTTCTCCGCGCTGATCGACGCGCTTTCCTTTACGGCGGATTTGGCCCACTCGACATTGTGATGGCGCCGCGCCGCGATTGTCTCGATGTAGCTCACGGAAAAATTCTCGAGCTTCTGCTTCATCGTGTCGTCCGGTTTCTGTTCGCCGCCAGTCGGATTGCCGCCGAGCGTTACCGGGTGCGCCGCACCAATGGTCGTGGCCGGTGCCATCGCTGCAACGCTTGCGGCAACGGTAATGAAGCAACCAGCGCTAGTCGCGGTCGCGCCCGTCGGAGCGACATAGACGACCACGGGCACAGGAGAGCCCAAAAAACTTTGCACGATCGTTTGCGTCGAATCGAGCAAGCCGCCCGGCGTGTTGAGTTGAATGATCAGACATTGCGCGTTCTGCGCGCGCGCTTCATCCAGGCTTCGCGAAATGTAACTCGCCGTCGCCGGCCCAATCGCGCCATCGATTTTGATAAGACAGACTTTTTCTGCCGCGATCGCAGTCGCACATACCAGCCAGAGAGCCAAGCATGTCGACGCAGTTTTCATCGCGGTCTCCGGCAAACTATCACTTCCCTGCGCGATCTACAGTCATGAAAATGAATTCGACGGCGGCCTGCCAGTGATAAATTGCCTCATGGACCCGTACGCAAAGCCGAACGAGCGTAAAGTAGGTGCGAACCGGCCGAAGATTTCGCATTTGCCGAGCGAGATCGACAAGCGCACGCGCAATCAGCGGCGCGCTGAAAAACAAGCGGTCGCAGCCGAGCGCCGTGCAATCAAGAAAGCGGCCCGGCGACAACTGAAAAAGCAACTGATCGACGAACTCAACCAGCGTTGACGCTAGAAGTCAGCGGCCAGATATGAGGATCCCGCGCTTAGGCGACCCTGATTGTTAATTCGGTGTTCCGATTTTTGCGCTGCCGAGAAACGTCGCGTTCTCATCAACCACCAGTCGTGGGGCTTCGACGTCGCCGTGTAATGTGCAACCGGCCAGAAGCTCGCAGCGTTCGGTCGCGAAAATATTTCCCTCAACCGTCCCCTGCACTGTCACCGATTTCGATCTGATTTCGCCCTTAATGGATGCGTGCTCGCCAATCGTAAGCGTTCCAGTCGATTTGATATCGCCTTTCACTTCGCCATCGATCAGGAGCTGGTCATGGAATTTGACCGAGCCAGTGATCGAGACTCCTCGCGATAGAATCCCGCCGGACCGAGCCGACGCAGATGCGCCATTGGACGGCAACGGCTCCGGTCTTGCCGGGCTTGCCGGTTCCGCCGATTCAGGCTTTCGAGTTGAAAACATTGCCATATGGATCCTCCGATTCCTCCAATTTTGACCTCGTGTAAAGCTAATCTTATTCCGCGCACCCCAACGGATTCAAAATCTGTGGAAATTCGCGTAATCCGCGGTTAAACCGATCTCGTGCTTTTTCTCGACGAGGACCAAGTACGAAAGCATTTGCGGATGGCTGACCTTATTCCGGCCATGGAAAAGGCGTTGATCGACTTCTCGTCCGGAAAAGTGACGCAGCCAGTGCGGCAGGTGATTGCGGTCGATCCGCCGGGCGGATTCTATGGGATGATGCCGGCGTTAACTCCGGAAGGCCTGGGTCAGAAAATCGTAACGTTCTATCCGCCGAACGCGGAGAAAGATTTGCCGACGCACATGGCGATCATTCTTCTAAACGATCCGCAAACTGGCGCACCGCTCGCAGTGATGGACGGAAGATTGATTACCGAAATGCGAACTGCGGCGGTGTCGGCAGCGGCAACAAAACTTCTCGCGCCAAGGGATGCGAAAGTGCTTGCGATCCTGGGCAGCGGCGTGCAGGGGCGCAGTCATGTCGAAGCGCTGCGCTTAGTCAGACAATTCGAGGAAATTCGCGTTTGGAGTCCGAACAAATCACACGCGGAACAGTTCGCGAAAGAGATCGGCGCGAAAACGATGTCGGTCGAAGACGCAGTCCGCGGCGCGGATGTCGTGGTGACTGTGACGAGCACGAAGATGTCGATCTTGCAGGGCAAATGGTTGAAGCCCGGTTGTCACGTGAACGCGGTTGGTGCATGTCGACCCGATTGGCGTGAGCTCGACGACGACGCGATGCGGAACGTCGTCTTCGTGGATTCGCGGGAAGCGGCCATGAAAGAATCGGGCGATGTGATTCTTTCAGGCGCGAAAATTTACGCCGAGCTCGGCGAAGCGTTCGCCGGCAAAGTCCCGTCCCGCGCAAAGGAAATAACAATTTTCAAGTCGTTAGGCATGGCGGTGGAAGACATCGCCGCGGCGCTGCTGGTTTATCGCGCAGCGAAGCCCACCTTGTAAGCATTGCGCCACTTCAGCTCGGCGAAAAAATTGCGCGTATTCACTTTGATTTCTCTTCGCAGAGTTTCTGGAAGCGCGGATCGTTCCGGAGCGGATCGAACATCGGATCGAGCCGGAGCAGCGCGGGAGTGAGCGGCACGCTTTCGGCCAGTGCGCCACGGGCCGGGATCGAGAGTAGTTTCTGTAACGCGGCGATGGCGCGATCGGGTTCACCCATCTGCGCAGCAACTCGGGCGAAGAACTCGATCGCACTGGGACCATTTGTCGAGTCTTTCTCGATCGGGACCGTGGCCATGGCCCGCTGCGCCAGAGCTAACGCGGCGGTTTTGTCACCGAGACCCGCATTGGTCAGCGCAAGACCTCCAATTAGGTTAAGATTTTCCGCCTGTTCTTTGAGGAAAGATTCCAGTTCGCTGCGTGCCTGTCGCCAACTTTCCTGGGCGCCGGCGTGATCGCCGGCCACTTCTTGCGCCCAGCCTAACCAAAAGCGCAGTTCCCCATTGATGTAACCCAAATCTGGATCGGGCTTGGCCAATATTTCTTTTAATCGAGGGATGATTTGTGCCGGGCGACGCTCCAGGATTGCCTGGTAAACTTGTGTTTCCAAAGCCTGGTTGAGATCGGCGCCCGGGCGAAGCGGAGCAAGGATTGCCGAGGCGCGCGGCAAATCGCCTTCAGCTTGTGCGATAGCCGCCTTTTCCGCGAGGGTATCGACGTCGTCCGGCGTGATATCGAGAACCTGATCAAGTTTCCGCAGCGCGTCGGGGAAACGACGAAGGAACTGATAGGAAAGCATATGCTGGCTGATTACGTCAACGTTGCGCGGATCGAGCCGCTCGGCTTCGTTAAAGTACGCCTCGCTGCGGTCCCATTGGCCTTGTCGTCGTGTAACATATGCGAGGGATTCAGGAATCCGGCTGTTATTGGGCAAAAGCGGACGCGCCTGCTCAAAGTAACGCAGCGCGGTGTCGTAATCCTTCAGGCACGCGTAGTGGTAATAACCCTTGGCCAATATCGCCTCGCCAAGATTGGGCTGAAGAGTGAGAGCAGTTTCGGCTGCCTGCCGTGCCTCTTCACGCAAGCCGACCGTGGGTTGAAGAGTCGCTGTGATGTAGCCGCGCGCATCAACGTATGACAGCAGCGCCCAAGCAAGCGCGAACTTCGGGTCCAAGCGCACCGCTTCTCTGAGATATTTCTGCGCGCCAATGGCGTTGGCCGGTAGGTTCCCAGCCTTGAGTGAATAAGCCAGGCCACGCAGGTACGCATCGTAAGCCTCAACGTTATCTGTCGGTCTCGCGCCGATGACTTGCTCCTCGTGACCGCTGATGTGCGCCCGCAACTGCTCGGCGATGGCTTTGGCTACTTCACTCTCAACCGAAAAAATGTCGGTCAGTTTGCGATCAAACGTATCGGCCCAAAGATGGGAATCATTGGCTGCTTTGATCAACTGCACGTTGACGCGCACAGAGTCGCCGCTCTTTTGCACGCTTCCTTCCACGATGTGAGCAACGCCAAGTTGCCGCGCGATCTCGGACAGGTTTTCCGGCGCGCTTTTGTAATGCTGGGTGGATGTGCGCGAGATCACCTTCAGATCAGCGATCTTTGCTAAGCGCGTCAGAATCTCGTCCTGGACACCGTCGGCAAAGTAGGCGTTGTCGGGATCGCGGCTCCGGTTTTCAAAAGGCAGCACGGCGATCGATTTCTCTGGGGTTGCTACGCCCACTTTCTGACCGGGCCCGAAACGTTGATAGGCGAAAACTGCAATCACGAGCAACAAGACAGCGATAATCAGAAAATCGAGCTTTCTCCCGGTGCGGCGCGTGATCGATTGATTAAGATCGACATCCTCCGCGCGCTTGATCCCTTCCGGCGTGATCTCGTAGGCCCACGACAGAATGAGCGCGATCGGAAATCCGATTATCAATAGCAACACGACCAGCCGCACCGCCCAGTTGGGAATTTCAAAAAAAGGAAAGACCTGCGTAGCAACCTGAATCAACAACCAGGCCACGATTGCGTAGGCCACGGCGACCTTGTAGACATTGCGGCGCTTCAGCTCGCCGAAGAAATTCTTCGGGTCCATCCGGCACGATGTTCTGCCACACCGACAGGCCAACAGCAAGGGCTTACGTTTCAGCGCGAAGGATTTCCTCGGCCTGCGCCAGCGTTTCACACGTAAAGATCTGA
>WNGC01002128.1_pt1 | contig 13232 bp, 10 predicted proteins | sample 5400051 | NCBI WGS metagenome assembly WNGC01 (sample SAMN13153368, study PRJNA577476) | soil metagenome | isolation source: 20 cm soil or saprolite under grassland replicate 2 | place: USA:California | collected 2016-06-15 | reverse complement strand
TTGGAGCGGATCGGCGGGGGTGGCATGGCCGACGTCTTCCGCGCGCACGACCGCTCGCTCGACCGCGATGTCGCGCTGAAGATGATGCGGCCGGCATTCGCGGGCGTCGCGGAGTTCGTCGAGCGTTTTCATCGCGAGGGCGAGGCCCTTGGCGCCATCGACCACCCGAACATCGTGCGCGTGCTCGATTACCGCGCGAGCCCGGACGGCCCTTTCATCGCGATGGAGCTCGTGAGCGGCGGAACGCTGCGCGATCTGATGCGTGCCCGCGGGCGCGTGGACCAATATGCGGCCGCCGAGATCGCGGCCGGTATCGCCGACGGCCTCGAGGCGGCCCACATCCGCGGCGTACTGCATCGCGATCTGAAGCCAGAAAACGTGTTGCTCGACGAGGCGGGTCGTCCGAAAATCGCCGACTTCGGGATCGCGCGTCTTGCCGCCGCGACCGCGATCACGAAGGCAGGTGAGCTTCTCGGAACGCCTCAGTACCTGGCGCCGGAGCAGATGAACGGCGATGTCGTCGACGAGCGCGCCGACGTCTACGCGCTCGGCGTGATCTTGCACGAGATGCTCACCGGACAGCAGCCGACCGGTGGGACGACACCGTCCGAGATCGTCTCGCGCCGGCTCCGGTCGGACCCGCGACCGCCGGCGCGCCTCGTTGCGCTCGCGCCGGCGATGAATGCCCTGGTTTTGCGTGCGCTCGCGCGTGACCCGGCCCGCCGCTTCCGCCGCGCCGCCGATCTTCGTAACGCTCTGCTCGCGGTCAGGCCGCCGGCACCGCCGGTTCCCGCACGCCCGCGAGTGCAGAGGCCGCGTTTGCCGTCGGTCGCGCGGGCGATCGCGGCTGTCGCAGTGCTGATCGGGTCGATCCGCGATGCCGCGAATCGGATAGACCGTGCGGCCCAGGTCCGCGTCGCCGTCCCCACGATCAGATTGCCCGCGCCGCGGATTCCGGTCGTCGCGGTACCTCGGCCAGCGCTCGCGCCAGTCGTCGTCGCCGCGGTCGCGACGTGGCGCGCGCGGCACGGTGCGCCACGACGCCGATCGGCCGCGTCGGTCCTGGCCGCGCTGGCGCTGCTCGCGGCGTTCATCGGCGGAACCCTCGTCTTCGCGGACAGGCCCGCCGAGGTGAATCCCGCCGCCGCGGCCACCGGCGCGCCCGCGCCGACAGCGGCCGTGCTCGCCAAGACCAGCAGCCCCGCGCCGAGCACTTCGGTCGAGCCCACGGCGGAGCCGACCGTCGTGCCGACCTCCGCACCGGCCGAGACGGCTACGCCCGCGCCCGTCGTGGCGACGAGGGGCGATCCTGCGGGAACGATCGTGGCCTTCTATCAGCTGATCTCCGGCCACGACTACGCGTCCGCTTCGGGCATGTGGAGCGATCGGATGCGTGCGAGCTACCCGCCGCAGACGAACATCTGGGGGCGATTCGATCGAACCCGCTCAATCGTCGCGCGCTCCGCGTCGGTGACGAGCGCCAATCCGGGCTCGGCGGCGGTCGCGGTTGACCTGATCGAAACCCTGAGCGACGGAACGACCCGCCGCTGGGTGGGGTCGTGGTATCTCGTGCGTTCGGGTCCGGGCTGGCTTCTGGACCAGCCGGGTCTGCGCCCGGCCTAGTGGTCTGACCTTTCGCCGGCGCTCGCCGAACCCTTGACAGACGCGCGCCGGACCTGAAAACTCCCGTGTGAAACCTTTTATGAAAGGTTTCACACGAGCGATGGGGGAAGCGTGCGCAGGGTCACCATCCACGATGTCGCGGGGAAGGCGGGCGTCTCCATGGCCGCCGTCTCCCACGCCTTCAACGATCCGGGACGACTTCGGGCCACCACCGTGACCCGGATCCTCGACGCGGCGCGCGAGCTCGGGTACGCACCGAACCCGCACGCGCGCGCACTGCACTCGCAGCGCGTCGGAGTCCTCGGTGTGCTCTTTCCGCAACCGATCGCGACGGTCTTCGCGAATCCGTTCTTCGCGTCGTTCCTCGAGGGCATCGGCAGCGTGACCGACGAGCGCGGCATCGGCCTTCTCACCGTCACCCCGCTCGGCGGTTCGCTCGAGCGCGCGATCGCCGCGGCGCCGGTCGATGGCTTCGTGATCATCGGCCTCGACGAGCACAACGCCGACGTTGCGCCGCTGCGCAAGCGTGGGGTGCCGTTCGTCGTGGTGGACGGGGACGCTGAGACCGCGTCCTCAGTGAACGTGGACGATGAGGGCGGGGCATACGCGGCCGCGGAATTTCTCCTCCAGCGCGGACATCGCGAGATCCTTGTGTTCACGTTCCACGCGCCGCCGGAAGAGCTCGACAAGGATCTTGGGGTCCGCGGCCGGCGGCTTCGTGGATACCGCCGGGCGTTCGTCGAGCGCGGGCTTTCGCTCGACGATGACGCCGTCGTCCGGACGTTCGTGACGCTGGCGGGCGGCGACACCGCCTTCGCGCAGGCATGGGCCGGCGGGGCGCGGCCCACGGCGGTGCTCGCGGCAAGCGACATCATTGCCATCGGCGCGATGCGCGCCGCGAAGCGCCTGGGTCTGCGTGTGCCCCAAGACCTCGAGGTCATCGGGTTCGACGACATCCCGCTCGCCGCCGCGAGCGACCCTGCGCTTACGACCGTCCATCAGCCGATCGCCGAGAAGGGCCGCGTAGCGACTCGCCTCCTCATTCGCGAGCTCGACGAAGGCGGACCCCGCGAGCGGATCGTTCTGCCGACCGAGCTGCTTCTTCGCGAGTCGACGCGGGCAGCGTCCAAGAAATCCCGGGCCTTGGCCATCGCGAAGGGAGGTACCGAGCGGGAGGGGAAGCGAACCTTGAAAGCCGCCGCACGCTAGACGTATTCGTCCGACTCACGCGCATAGGAAGGAAGCACAAATGAAGCTAAGGGCGATCACCCTGCTCACCATCGCCTTGGTCCTCGCCGCGGCGTGCGGCGGGACCGGCGGCACAACCACACCGAGCGCGACCGGCGGCGCGGCCGCAGGCGCGATAACCGGGAACATCACGCTGTGGCACGCCTATGGGACCGGCGGTTCCGAGGAGACGGCGCTCAACCAGCTCATCGACAAGATCCGCACCGCGAACCCGAGCGCGAAGATCACCGTTCTTCAGGTCCCGTTCGACCAGGTATTCAACAAGTTCCAGACGGAAGCCGCGGCGGGCGGCGGTCCCGACCTCTTCACCGCGCCGAACGACGAGCTCGGCAACGAGGTTCGGGCGAACCTCCTCATGGCCCTTGATTCGAAGCTCTCGGGCAAGCTGAGCAACGTCGCGCAGCTCGGCGTCGACGGGTTGAAGGTGGATGGCAAGCTCTACGGCGTGCCGATGCTCTTCAAAGCCGTCGCCCTCTACTACAACAAGGACAAGGTGCCGACCCCGCCCAAGACGACCGATGAGCTCATGACGATGCTCAAGGCCGGCAAGACCCTCGTCCAGAACGAGAACGCGTACCACATGTTCGGCTGGTCCACCGCGTTCGGCGGCAACCTCATGGACTCGAGCGGCAAATGCGTCGCCGACCAGGCCGGCTGGGCCGACGCGTTCACGTACAACCTCGCGCTCAAGCAGGCCGGTGCGAAGTTCGAGACCGACGGCGGCCGCGCGGACACGTCGTTCCGTGCCGGCCAGGTCGACATGATCATCAACGGGCCGTGGGTCCTCGGCGACTACAAGAAGGACCTCGGCGCGAAGCTCGGCGTCGCGCCGATCCCGGCAGGCCCGAAGGGCAAGGCCGGCCCGCTCACCGGCGTTGACGGTTGGTACATCAACCAGAGCGCCAAGAACGTCGACGGCGCGATCGCTCTCGCGCTCGCGCTCACCAACGCCGACGGGCAGAAGGTCTATGCGGACGTCGCCGGCGACGTGCCGGTCCGTACCGACGTCACCGTCAGCGATCCGCTCGTGAAGGCGTTCTCGGACGCCTCGGCGACCGGTTTCGCCCGACCGCAGACCGTCGAGTTCGGCAATTACTGGACGCCGTTCGGCGATGCGGTCACCAAGATCATCGAAGGCAAATCCACACCGCAGGCCGGGATCGCTGAGGCTTGCGCCGCGATGAACAAGGCGAACAAGAAATAACCTCTAACGACCGTGGGGGAGCGCCGCGAGGCGCTCCCCCAAACACCTCCGAGGAGTGAGATGGCCAGCTTCGCGATAACCGAAGCCGCGACCGCCGCACCGGCGGGCTCCCGCCGTGGGACGCCGCGCTGGCTCATCGCGTACATGTACATCCTGCCGGCCACTCTCATCATGGCCGCGATCACGTACTGGCCGATCATCTTCCAGGTTTACATGTCGTTCACCGACTACGGTCTGCGCAACCTTCGCTTCGACGCGCCGGCGCCCAACTTCGTCGGGCTGCAGAACTTCATCGATCTCGTCACGAACGGCATCACGGTCATCCCGAACTTCAGCTTTTGGGGAATGCTCTCCTTCAATCTCTTCTGGACGTTCTCGAACGTCATCTTCCACGTGACCATCGGGATCCTGATCGCGGTCGTGCTGAACACACCGGGCCTTCGCTTCCGCGGTTTCTACCGAGCCATCTTCATCCTTCCGATCGTCGTCCCCACGCTCGTTGTCGCGACGGTGTGGCGCAACATGTTCGACACCGACTACGGCGCCATCAACCAGGGCCTCGCCGCGATCGGCGGGCTCTTTGGCGTTACGCCGGACCACTTCCACATCCGCTGGATCGACCAGATCGATCCGCCGATCCCCGGGATCCCGCTCCCGCTCTCGTACTTCGCTCTTCTCATCACCAACATCTGGCTCGGGTGGCCGTTCATGACGATCGTCGCGACCGGGGCGCTGCAGAGCATCAGCAAGGAGTACTACGAGGCGGCATCGATCGACGGTGCCTCTGGCGTCCAGCAGTTCTTCCGCATCACGCTTCCGCTGCTGCGTCCGGCGATGATCCCCGCTGCGATGTACGGGCTCATCGTGACGTTCAACCTTTTCAACCTGATCTATATGGTCTCCGGGGGTGGCCCCTTGCGGCAAACCGAAATACTCGTGACCACGGCGTTCCGCCTCGTCAACGAGCAACGGCTCTACGGGCTGGCCGCGGCCTTCGGCATCTACACGATGATCATCCTGCTCGTGCTCACGCTGCTGACGAATCGCATCACGAAGGCGACTGAGTCGTATGTCTAGTCAAGCGATGACGCTTGCCGTCCCGCGGCGCCGGCGCGCCTTCTTCCGCGCGGGCTGGGGCAAGCAGCTCGGGCTACACGCGCTTCTCATCTTCATCAGCTTCACGGTGCTCTTCCCGTTGGTCTGGGTCGTGAGCATGTCGCTCGATCCGCGCAACATCTCCCGCCCGACGGAGCTGACGCTCATCCCGCCGGGCGCGTCGCTCCAGGCCTACCAGGACGTGATCGCGCGACCGACGTCGAACCCTGTGTCGCTCGTCCAGCTTGCCTTCAACAGCTTCGGGCTTGCGCTCGGAGTCTCGCTTGGATCGCTCGGTCTCGGAGTTCTCGCCGCCTACGCCTTCTCGCGTTTCCACTTTCCGGCACGGCGCGCGCTGATGATCGCGATCGTCGCGGTGCTGATGGTGCCCTCCGTCGCGGCCCTCGCGCCCCTCTTCGTCTTCCTGAACAAGATCCAGGTCAACTCCGGCGACTTCTCCTTCAATCTGCGCAACTCGCTGCTCGGCGTGGGCCTGGCGCTCACGTCGGGCGCGCTGCCGTTCGCGATCTGGAACCTCAAGGGATACATCGACACGATCCCGAAGGAGCTCGAGGAGGCCGCGAGCCTCGACGGCGCTTCCCCGACGCAAACGTTCCTCCGGATCATGCTGCCGCTCGCGACGCCGGCCCTCGCGGTGACCGCGTTCCTCGGCTTCCTGACCGGGTGGACCGAGTTCGTCATGAGCTGGCAGTTCCTCACGAACCCGGAGAACTTCACGCTCGCGATGGCGCTCTGGAACATCACCGGGCAATACGCGGGCAACACGCCGTGGTCCAAGTTCTCGGCTATGGCGATCATCGTGGCGCTGCCGGTGTCCGTCGTGTACCTCTCGCTGCAGAAATACATCGTGGGCGGGCTCACCATCGGCGGGGTGAAGGGATAGTGTCGCGTCCCGAAATTCATGCGCACCTCCAGCGGCCCGGCACCGCCGATGCCGGTGTCGCCTTCGTCCGCGCGCTCGGTCAGGTATCTGCGGATACCCTCCCTCACGTGCTCCTCGGCTCCTGGGCCTCGGCGGCCCGGGCCGCGGATCTGCGCACGACTTCCGGGACGCGACACTCGCTCTGAGACTCGCCGCAATACAACACCGGGCGCGTGCGCCGTTCGTGCAGCCGCTCGCCGGTGATCGTTTCTACGTTCGACTGCTCTGCGAGGCGGGCGATCTCGCCGCGGTCCGCTGCCATTTCGCGGACAAGTACGCCGCGGGCGTCGAGGGAACGCTCTCGCTGTCGCGCGAGACCACCGACGGCGTGAGCGACTACTGGTCCGCTGTGCTCCCGGTCCCGACGTCCCGTTTGCGCTACTTCTTCGAGCTCAGCGACAGCGCGGGCGAGACGCGCTTCTTCAACGAGCATGGATTCCACGACAAACGCCCCGCCCGTAAGCACCACGCGGGACATTTCTTCTACCCGTATGACCTCCCGATCGACCGCTTCGCGGTGCCGCCCTGGATCGCCGGGCGGACGTTCTATCTCATCTTTCCCGATCGGTTCGCGAACGGCGACCAGATGAATGACCCGGCGTGGAAGCGGCCGTGGGGCGAGGCGCCGACCGTGAAGTCGTTCTTCGGCGGCGACATCCCCGGCATTCGCCAGAACCTCGGTTGGCTCACCGACCTCGGCGTCGGCGGTCTGTACCTGACTCCGGTCTTCGCGGCACCCTCGAACCACAAATACGACCCCGCCGACTACGAGCGGGTCGATCCGGGATTCGGCACGAACGAAGACCTGGCGGCGCTCGTGGGCGATGCGCACGGCAGGGACATCCGCGTCCTTCTCGACGGCGTGTTCAACCACTCGGGAGACCGATGGTTCGCTTTCAAAGACGTCCGCGAGAAGGGCGAGAAGAGCAGGTACCGCGACTGGTTTTTCCGGATCGAGAGCTTCCCGATCGACTTTGACGCGGTGAACTACGAGACCTTCGCGAACCGCGCCCGCAGCCACCCGAAGCTCAACACCGCCAACCCGGAGCTCCGCGACTACCTGGTCGGCATCGGCGAGAAGTGGATCCGCGAGGCGGACGTCGACGGGTGGCGTCTCGACGTCGCGAACGAGGTCGACCACCGGTTCTGGCGCGCGTTCCGCGATCGCGTGAAGGCGGTGAAGCCCGACGCGTTCATCGTGGGCGAGGCCTGGCACGACGCGATCCGTTGGCTCGACGGCGCGCAGTTCGATTCGGTCATGCACTACCCGTGGCGCGATGCGGTGCTCGACTATTTGCGCGGGGAGATCCCGCCCAGCCGATTCGCCGGCCGCACGGCCGGCATCCGCAACATGTACGACCTCTCGGCGACACCCGGACTCATGCACCTGCTCGGCAGCCATGACACCGCGCGCATCCGCACCGAGCTCGGCGGAAGCGCCGACCGCGCGCGACTCGCCGCGGTCCTCCTTCTAACCGCGACGGGCGCACCCCTCGTCTACTACGGCGACGAGGTCGGGATGGAGGGCGGCGACGATCCGGACTCCCGCCGCTGCATGGAGTGGGACCCGGCGAAGCAGGACCAGCGGATGCTCGGGACCTATCGCGCCCTGATCAGCGCCCGCCGCCAGCGACCCTGGCTTTCGTGGGGCGCGTTCGAGGACGTCGTGGTTGACGATGCGCGGCATCTCTACGCGTATCGTCGTTCGCCGACCGGTCCGCTCGCTACACCCGATGCGACGAGCGACGAGATGTACGTCGCGATCAACACCGGCGACTTTCCGACCGACGTGTGCCTTCCCGACGGCGACCGCGTTGATCTCCTGACGCGGAAACGCGCGAGTGGAGGGATCAGGGTCGGCGCGCGCGACGCCGCGGTGCTCGTGCCTGCGTGAACAAGGTCCTCGCGGCGCTCGTCGTCGTCGCGAGCCTCTTGCCTGCGGAGCCCGCCTCCGCGGCGCCGGTCGATTGGCGCGATCAGGCGATCTACATGGTGATGACGGACCGCTTCCGCAACGGCGATCCTCAGAACGATCTCGACAGCGTCCCGGGCAAGGCGGATTGGTGGCAGGGCGGCGACCTGCAGGGTGTGATCGACGAGCTCGACTACATCAAGGGCCTCGGCATGACCGCCATCTGGATCACCCCGGTGTCCGAGCAGATGAAGGGCGGGTACCACGGGTATTGGACGCTCGATCCGTACAAGATCGATCCGCATCTGGGCGACATGGCCAAGCTGCAGGAGCTTGTCCGCAAGGCGCACGAGAAGAGCCTCCGGGTCCTGCTCGACGTAGTCCCGAACCACCTCGGCGCAGGCCACCCGTGGCTGACCGATGGGGCGCACCAAGGCTGGTTCCACGCGGACTGCCCGATCAACTTCTCGGATCAGACGAGCGTGGAGAACTGCTGGCTCGCGGGCCTCCCGGATCTGAACACCGAGAACCCCACGGTGCGCGCGTACCTCATCGACTGGGCCAATTGGCTCATCGACCAGACCGGTGTCGACGGCTTTCGCGTCGACGCTGCGCGCCATCTCTCGAAGGATTTCCTCCGGGCCCTCACGAGCGCGATCCGAGCGAAGCATCCCGGGTTCTGGATGCTCGGTGAGGTCTACAGCTCGGGTTATCGCTATCAATCGGGCTTTCTTGAGGCCGGGCTCGACGCGGTGACGGACTTTCAGACCTACGACAGCGTCCGCATTGGTCTCGACCCGCGCGGAAACCTCGGCCAGCTCGCGACGTCGCCATCGCTCGCGGCCGACCTCGGCACGGGTCGCGAGGAGGCGCGCGCCATCTTCATCGACAACCACGACGTCGCGCGCTTCGTCGGACGCGAAACGCCGGATCCCGCGACGATCGCGCGCCTGGAGGAGGCGATCGTCTACCTCTTCACGATGCCGGGCACGCCCGTCCTTTATTACGGCACCGAGGTTGCGCTCCCGGGGGGATCCGACCCAGACGATCGGCGTGCGATGCCTTGGACCGGCGGCAACGAGGACGTGCGCGGCCTGCTCATACGCCTCGCGCACCTTCGCCAGACCACGCCGTCACTTCAGCGCGGGAGCTTCACCGAGATCCTGACTGAACGGTCGGCCGTCGTATACGCGAGGACCGCGCCATCCGGCGATTCCGCCGTTGTCCTGGTCAACGGTGACGAGGCTCGCACCGTCGACGTACCGCTCGCGAGATTCGGCATGGCCGGCGCGACCATACGACAAACGCTGGGCCCGGGATCCCGCGTCTCGGTCGATGGCGGCGTCCTCCGCGTCAGGCTTCTTTCACGGGAAGCGACCGTCGTCCTGGTCGGGCAACCGCCGCCGCCTGAGGTTCCGGCGTGGTCGGCGCTCTTGCTCGCGATCGTGGCTCTGCTCGCGGCCGGCGCGTTGCGCTTCACTCTGGTGCGGCGACGACTCCCTCGTCCGGTCTGAGCTCGACCCGGGCCAGATCGAGCGTCTCGCCATCGCGAGCGTGATCGGTGGAGACCACGATCTTCCCGCCGCCGCTTCCGAGCGCGGCGAGCTGGGTCGACCTGGTGAAGTTGAGCGCGACCAGCATCCGTTCGCCGTCGGCCTCGCGGACATACGCGAAGACTCCTCGCGGCGCCGGTACGCTGCGGTACGAGCCGCGGCGTAGCGCCGGCGATGACTTGCGCAGCCAGTTGAGGCGCCGGTACAGAGAAAAGAGCGACGCCGGGTCGTCGCGTTGCACGGCGACGTTGGTCCGTGCGGCGTCGCCGACCGGCAGCCACGGATCGCCGGTCGTGAACCCTGCTTTGGGTGACGCCTCCCACTGCATGGGCGTGCGCTCGGGATCGCGGCCGTCGACGTCGACGACCCGCGCCGGCGGGATCGGAACGTCGGTCATCCCGATCTCCTCGCCGTAGTAGATGAACGGTGTTCCGCGAAGGGTCAGGAGCATCATCGCGGCGACGCCGGCGCGTTCCGCACCGTAGCGCGACGCGGCGCGCGAGCGATCGTGGTTCGAGAGCGTGTAGTCGGGCCACGCGTGCGCGGGTAGAAGCCGCTCCCATTCCTCGACCACCGCCCGGAAGCGCTCCGCGATCCACGGCTGCTCGAGGAAATGGAAGTTGAACGAGAGCTGCAGCTCGTCGTCCTCGCCGTAGTAGCGCACGTGCCGCCGCAGATTCCGCACGCCGATCTCGCCGACGGCCATGCGGTCACCGTCGTACGAGTCGAGCACCTTCCGCCAGCCGCGGTGTATCTCGTGCACCTCGTCGAGATCCCAGTTGCGCCGCGGCGGCCAGCCACGGAGCTGGAAGCGCGGGTTGTCGCGCAGGCCCTCGTCCCTGATCAGCCCGGATGCGACGTCGACGCGGAACCCATCGACGCCGCGGTCGAGCCAGAAGCGCATCACGTCGTCGATCTCCTTGCGCACCGCGCTGTTGCGCCAGTTGAGGTCGGGCTGCTCGGGCAGGAAGTGGTGCAGGTAGTACTGGCCGGTTCGCTCGTCCCGCGTCCACGCGGGGCCGACCCGACGGAATACGGCGCGCCAGTTGTTCGGCGGGCCGCCGCGGCGCGCGTCGGCCCAGATGTAGTAGTCGCGCTTCGGATCGGTGCGCGACGACCGGGCGGCCTTGAACCACGGATGCTGGTCTGAGGTGTGACCCGGCACGATGTCGACGATGACTCGGATATTCCGGCGGTGGGCTTCCGAGAGCAGCCGGTCGAAGTCGGCGAGATTTCCGAAGGTGGGATCCACGTCGCGGTAGTCCGAGACGTCGTAACCGAAATCGGCCATGGGCGAGCGATAGAAAGGAGAGAGCCAGATCGCGTCGATGCCGAGCGACCGCGGCGTGCCGTCGTTCAGATGATCGAGGCGCGCCGTGATGCCGGGGAGATCCCCGACGCCGTCCCCATTCGAGTCCTGGAACGAGCGGGGATAGATCTGGTAGAAGACGCCCTCGCGCCACCACGTCCCGGGCACGCCCCGATTGTGCCGATTAGCCTCGTGGCGTGACGGAGGCGGCCCTGCAGGACAGTTACTCGCCAAACGGCACGTGCTTTGGGTGCGGTCCCAAGAACGACAGAGGGCTGCGCATCAAGAGTCGTGTCAGCGGCGACGAGGTTGTCGCGACCTGGCACGCGGAGAAGTTCCACGAAGCCTTCGACGGAGCGCTCTCCGGGGGAATCGCGGGAACCCTGCTCGATTGCCACTCGAACTGGACCGCCGCGTACCACCTCATGCGGCGCGCGAACGCCGAGACGCCGCCGTGCACGGTGACGGCCGAGTACGCGGTGAAGCTTCTCCGACCGACGCCGACGAGCGGCGCGATCGAGCTGGCCGCTCGTCCGATCGAGCTCAGCGACGACCGCGCGGTCGTACATGCGGAGCTTCGCGCGGGCGGCAAGGTCTGCGCCACCGCCCGCGGGACGTTCGTCGCGGTGAAGCCGGGTCATCCCGCATACCACCGCTGGTAGCCGTGGCGTTTTCGCAAACCGGCGGAGCGCGGATCGGGAGGTCCTACGCGTTGTCGGTCAATGCGACCTGGCCTTTGGCCAAGCTCACCGTCGCGGAGACACAGATGACTCTCTCCGTCGTTGGATTTAGGTGGATCCTTCCGAAAAGCTCGATACGCAGCCTCGGCAGGTACCACGGATTCTTGTCGACCGGCTTGCGGATCGAACATTCGATTCCGCGACGCCCATCCTTCGTGGTGTTCTGGACATTCCGATTCCACGAGCTGAAGCAGGAGCTTGAACGACATGGCTACACGGTGTCCGCGGATTGATCCACGTGAAAAACGGCGTCAGATCGTCTGGGCCGGCCTGACCACCCGCCGCAGCGCAAAGGCGGCGCGGACCATCGCGATGACGGCGAGAAGTCCCGTGAGGATGCGGCCAGGCTCGCGACCACGAGCAACGCCACCCAGAGCGGATCGGCGTGACCGGCGAGACCCACAAACACGATGGCGTCGGCCGCGAGCGTCGCGGGCTCGCGCCGTCCACCCACGAGGAACGCGAGCGCGACCGCCCCCAGCGGCCAGAGCCCGAACCAGAGCAGCGCCGCCGCGAGGATGCCGAGCGCGACCGTCAGGTACGCCGTGCCGCCGCCCATTTCCTACGTGCTCGCAGGTGGCGATACACGAAGAAGGTGATGACCACGAGGGGCAGCGCGATCAGGATGTACGTGATGTAGGGGCCGGCGAACCGACGAAACATCGGCCCGAGCGCCGCGCCGATCGTGACCCAGAACGTCCAGTACACCGACGCGGCGATGAAGACCGCAGGGGAGAACTGATAGAGCGGTACCTTCGCCGTCCCGGCGACCAGGGACATCACGACGCGCGCGCCCGGTATGAGACGGCCAACGACCACGGCGATGAAGCCGCGGCGATGGATCCGTTCGGTCCAGCGGTCGACCTGGGCCGGATCGACGTCGACCCACGTCGCGAGACGGTGCGCGACCGGCGAGCCGAAACGCCGGGCGAGGAAGTACGGGACGAGCGTCCCGGCCGTGGACGCGAGCGCGCAGATGAGCACGACCTGCGCGAGGTCCACGAAGTGACCGCGCGCGCGGTAGCCGTAGAAGGCGATGACCACATCGGTTGGCGCGGGCAGCGGGATACCGGCCTCCTCGATCGCGACCACGCCGAAGAGAACGAGGTACTGGTGCTCGAGGATCGCGAGGAAGAGAAGTCGGATCGCGTCGCGGATGACAGGTGGCAGAGTCATGCGGGGCAGAGCCTAGCGAGAAGGACTAGATTTTCGATTGCAACAGACGCACACCGGGGAGGCAGTCCATGCCAGCGAAACGTCGTTCCTCTACGGCCGCGCGCCGCGCGAGCGCGGCTCCGCGAGAAACCCCTAACTTCTTCGACCGGCTCGAGTGGCGGAGCGCCGGCCCTTATCGCGGCGGACGGGTCGCCGCCGTGGCGGGCGATCCGCGGGATCGGAACACCTTTTACTTCGGCTCGACCGGCGGCGGCGTGTGGAAGACGATGGACGGCGGCCAGTACTGGGAGAACACGACCGACGGATTCTTCAAGCGCGCGTCGGTGGGAGCGATCGGGGTGGCTCAGGCCGACCCGAACGTGATCTACGTCGGGATGGGCGAGAGCTGCATCCGCGGCAACGTCTCGCATGGTGACGGCGTGTATCGCT
>WNGC01006389.1_pt1 | contig 13233 bp, 11 predicted proteins | sample 5400051 | NCBI WGS metagenome assembly WNGC01 (sample SAMN13153368, study PRJNA577476) | soil metagenome | isolation source: 20 cm soil or saprolite under grassland replicate 2 | place: USA:California | collected 2016-06-15 | reverse complement strand
CCGCGAAGACGCCCGGGCCCGAACTCACGTTGAGCCCCGTGCGGCTCGACTTCCGTTACGGCGAGGTCTTCGGCGGCGAGTCGCCCGAGGCGTACGAGCGCCTCCTCCTGGACGCGATCCACGGCGACGCGACGCTCTATCTCCGGGGCGACGGGGTGGCCCAGGCGTGGAAGCTCCTGACGCCGGTGCTCGAGGCGTGGGCGCGGGACCCGGCGGTGCCCCTCTTTGCGTACGAGGCCAGCTCGTGGGGACCGGCGGAGGCCGACGCGTTCATCGCGAGGGACGGCGGGTCCTGGCGCACGCCCTAGACGAGACGGCGTGACGCCCGGACGGTCTCGGAGCTACTTCGCAGAGGGGATGGCGCGGCCCACCGTCAGCTCGGCGTAGGTGAAGATCCACCCTTCCCAGAGGCGCACGGCGAGGGAGGTGCCGGCCTTCTCGTAGACCTGCGTGATCCCGTACTCCTGCACGCTCGTGCTACTGACGTGCCGCCACCCGTTCGCCTCGAGCGTCGTGCGCCACGCCACGGCCAGGCTCTGGAGCTCCAACCTGCCGCGGTAGACCAGGCGCGCCGCCTTCACGGTGGGCGACTCGATGATCGTCGATCTGTCGCTCTGGAACGTGAGGCCCCGCGGGATAGGGATGTCTTCGAACTCGATCTTGGCGGCCTTCGACGACGAGAGCGAGGCACAGCCGGCGAGGAGGCTGAGGACGAGGAGAGCGGCGCCGAGTCTGGCGGTCTTCATGCTTCGAGCCTAGCAGGGAGCCCGCTCCCCGCCAAAGAATTTGGCCGCGCGGGCGGCGGCGTCAGCCCTGAATCGAGTAGCCGCCGTCCACGGGGATGGCCGTGCCGGTGACGAAGTCGGAGGCGGGGCTCGCGAGGAAGACCGCGATGCCCGCCATGTCGTCGATCGTGCCCCAGCGCGCAGCCGGCGTGCGCTGGAGAACCCGCTCGTGCAGGCCCGGGATCTCTTGCCGCGCCCGGCGCGTCAGCGCCGTGTCGATCCAGCCCGGCAGGACCGCGTTGACCTGGATGTTGTCGCGGGCCCACGCCGAGGCGCACGCCCGCGTGAACTGCACGATGCCGCCCTTGGACGCGGCGTAGGCCGGCGCGAACCCGGCGCCGAAGATAGACATCATCGAGCCGATGTTGACGATCTTGCCCCCGCCGGCCGTCTTCATCGCGGGGTACGCCGCGTGCGAGCAGAGGTACGCGCTCGTCAGGTTGGTGTCGAGCACCTGGCGCCACTCGGCGAGCGACACCTCGTGCGGGGGCTTCCGGATGTTGGTGCCGGCGTTGTTGACGAGGACGTCGAGCCGTCCGAAGGCGTCGAGTGTCGCCTTGACCATGCGCCGGACGGCGGCCTCGTCCGTCACGTCGGTGGCGACGGCGCGGGCGCCGGGCCCGAGCGCCTCGAGCTCCTTCACCGCGTCCTTGGACTTCGCCTCGTCGCGCGCCGCGATGACCACGCGCACGCCGGCGCGCGCCAGCCCGCGCGCCATGCCGAGTCCGATGCCGCCGTTGCCGCCGGTGACGACCGCCACTTTGCCCTTGAGATCGAACACGCTGTCCTCCCGCGATGGCGCCCGTGACGTCATTCTACTCCGGCCGCGTACGAGCCGTCAGCCGGCGTGCCTCCTCAGAACGGCGCAGGTGCAGGTCGCGTGCGCGAGGAGGGTCCCCTCGGCGTCCCGCAGCGACGCCTCCGCCACGCCGAGGCTCTTCGACAGGTGAATGACGCGCCCTTCTGCGATCAGGTCCTGGTCGAGTGGGATCGCCTTCAGCATCTTCACGTTCAGGTCGATGGTGCCGTACGCAACGCCGGCGTCGAGCATGGTGTGGACGGCGCATCCCGTCACCGAGTCGAGCACGGTGGCCGCGAACCCGCCGTGCACGCCGCCCAGCGGGTTGAGGTGCCGGCCGTCGGCTCGGGCCCGGAACGTGACGTGCCCCCGGCCGGCGTCGCTGATCCGCATCGGAATCGTGTCAGCCATGGTCGGGTGCGGCAGCTTGCCATCGGTCATGGCCTGGACCAGCTCGAGGCCCGACATTTCGGATAGGTTCACGCGTGTCCTCCGGGATCTCGGTCCACCTGCGCTGCGCGGTGCGCCAGTTGGGCTACATGCCTCCGTCGTCTTTGAGAGACGACCCGTTTGAGGGTTTGAGCCACCTTCCCACCCTTCGTGTCAGTGCGGTCTGTCGTCCGCGCGTCGATTCGCTTGAGCGACACCGTATCGGCGACCGCGGATCCCGTGAGCGGATCGTCCTTGCCGTCGAAATTCGCAGTGTACTGGATAGTCGTGCGAGTCCCGTCCGCGTTGACGAACTCGGCCGTCACTTTCTCCCCTTGACCCGAGGGTTCCACCTTCAGACTCCGTGGTACCGGCCCGCGAGGGGCCCACTCACAACCGTCCATTCGGTCCCGCTCACTCCAATCTGTATTCCTGATAGCGCTCTGATGCGTATCGACCAGCTAACAACCCGGTTGCTTCCTCGACTTTGATGGCCTGCACCAGTACGCCTTCCTGTCCATAGGGTAAGGACGCCTGGCACTGGCCTGACGGGGCGATGAGACATGTCGCCGATTCCTGGAAGCGCAACGCATAGTTGACGCTGGCAAAGTAGATCGTGTTCTCCATGCTCCGAAGCATCATCGCCTTCTCGTAGTAAGGCGCGCTGGCCGCGCCCCACTGCGTCAGACGGACGCCTTCTCGATCACTCCCCGTGTGGTGAGGATGAAAGACGATTTTGGCGCCCCGCAACGCCGCCCACCGCACCGTCTCGGGATAGCGCCAGCCCTCATGGCAAATCGCCACACCGAACTTCGTCCCGTTGATCTCGAAGAGTTGCCGGGTATTGCCGGGCACATAGAACTGATCTTCGCTCGGGGCGAGCTGGTTCTTGGTCTGGTATCCCTGGATCTGGCCCCGGGCGTCAATGACGCAGGCGACAATCTGCGGCCCCGCCTCCGTGACCCGTTCCATCCCGAGGATCGTAGCCACCGCATAGGCGTGCGCCCACTGCGCCACGGCCTGGAGTACCCGTTCCTGCAGCGTCTGATTCCAGGGCAATACCTCAAAATCCTGGCCTCGCAGACCTGGGAGATAGGCTTCCGGGAACACACGATCTCCGCGCCTTGGGCCGAAGCTTCGGACAGGAGCCGCTTGATCTTGTCCAGGCCCTCATCGAGGGCTGAGGCGATGCATGGCGACGCCAGGGCAATGATCATGGATGACCTCAGTGTTGTGCGAGTCCTTTGGGATAGCGGTCCGCGACGAGGTTCAGTCTCACGTCATGCTCGAGCAACGCCTTGAGGCCCGCGAGCACCAACGAAAATCCTTGAGTTGAGTCCGTGGCCTGTTCCACGAGCTGATCCCCGTCGCCAGTGAAGCCGGCATTCGTGATGCTGACGAACGTCGTGCCATCCTCACGCGAAGTGAAGATCCATTCCACCGTGGTCGGGCGCCCACGTCCTGCCCATTCGATGAGAATGCGCTTACTCGGGTCAACGGATCTCACGGTCACCGGAACCGAGATGCCGTACATCTCCCAGTCCCACTGGACCTGTTTGCCGGCCTCGAGCCGGCCACTGCTCTTGGTGAACCAGAATTTCGTGGTGATATCGGGGTTGATGAAAGCCTCGAACACTTCCTCGACAGGTCTCCGAATGAGCATTCCGGCCTTGGCGACCGGCACACGCTTGAGCTGGAGATCGTGCATGTTGACTCCTCTGAGCAGAGCTGTCTTGCTGGGGCGGTGATCCGCACCAGAATCCCGCACAAAGCCAGTATGGTGGCCCGCCCGTCGGTGCAGCGCTTGGTTCGGCGGCTGCCCTCACGGCAAATCTAGTTCGGGCGGGCATAGCGAAGCATGACGTCCCCCGACGGAAGCGCCTTGGCCTCCAGTAAATCGAGCCGCAAGCGTTTCGACACATCGCTGAGCAACGGCCGGCCGCTTCCGAGCAGGATCGGGCACACGACGAACTGATACTCGTCGATCAAACCTCGCTGCGTGAGTTGCGACACGATGGAGCCGCTACCAAAGACGACCAGGTCTTTGCCAGGTTGCGCCTTCATAGTCTCGATTTCCCACGGGTCGAGTTCGCGTAGCAGGCGGGAATTCCTCCAAGTCACGCTCTTCATGGTCTTAGAGAAGACTAACTTGGTCATGCTGTTCAACGCGATCGCGATGGCGCCGTGTTCCGAAGATCGTCGCCCGGGATGGTGGGGGTCCGGAACCGTGCCGGAGTCGTCGACGACTGCGTGCCGCCAGAATCCTTCGAAGAGCTCGTACGTCCGACGCCCGAACAGGACCGTGTCGAAACCCGGGATGCCCTCCGCGGCGGCTTTCGCTTGCTCCTCGTCCGGCACGACCCACTCCAAGTTCCCGTCCGGTCCGGCAAAGTACCCGTCCGCCGACACCCAGTTGAACATCACGATCCGTCGCGTGAGTCCCATTGTCGGGAGACTACGTCAGGTTCGCGTCGAACGCCATCGCCGTCGGCTTCAAACTGCTCGGATCGGCATCACCAACGAACGTTCCTCGCCACAAGACGCCCAACGCCAGCGCGATCCTAAGCACCTTTGGAACCGCTTGAGCCACATGACGGTGTCGGCGGCGCACCCTTGGCGGGCGTGTTCTGGCCCGATGGGAGCTTTCGATCGAAGAAGCCGACGATCTGGGGGTTCATCACCTCGTGCATCGCATCGCGATCGAAGCCTTCCGGGTCGCGCGCGGCCTCACCGGCCACGAGTCTCAGTGCCCGGGGAAATCTCGCGATGAAGGAGAAATGACCGGCCCCCGTGATGAGGACGTATTCCGTCTGAGGCGGCAGCGCCTTCGCGAGGCGCCCCGCATGATACCGCACGAGGGTCAGATCATCGCGTTCCGCGCCGTAGACACGGACGGGAACGGCGACCCGGGCGAGCGCTTCGTCGGTGAATGGCGCGGCATTCGGCGCCATGACCACGATGGCGCGCACACGAGGATCACAGACATCCGGAATGTCGCCGACCTTCCGGATGGCCTCCCGGGCGGCCGCACCACCGTACGAGCAGAACTTGGAATCGTCGGGATGCTGTCGGCAGTGCGCAACGATGGCAGCGGGACTCGGCTTCGCGCCCGCGATGGCCAGAGCGGTGTAGCCACCGTTTGAATGGCCTACGACGCCGATGCGCTCCCGCTGGATCCGGGAGCCGAGTTCCGCATCTTCGAGCACGGCGTCGATGACGCGGGACACTTGCTTCGGCCGCCCGACCCACACGCCGACACCCGAGATGTCGTTGTCGCTTCCTCGGGGGTGCGTCGGAGCGGCGACGACATAGCCATGCGAGGCGAGCGCCATCGCCAGGTCTCGGTGGTTCAAGGAGAGCCCGCCGGCCCCATGTGAGATGACGATGAACCCGAACTTCCCGTCAGCCGGCGGAGCATGGTTGGCCACGTGCATCTCGAACGCGATCAACCGACACAGCATCGCGGGCAACCTGCATGCGGAGAGGGACCCCGTCAGGAAGAGGGGGGCGGGCACTGCGCGGGTGGGGTACCAAAGAGCAGCAGAGAACAACTCGCCCGTGGCCGCGTCCTGAACGTCGATCCTGCGATAGGCGACGTTCGGAGACGGCGCAGTCTCCGTAGTGAAAGCGGCGCCGAGGAGCATGCCCAAAGGCACGAGGCCCACGAGGTGCTTGAAGATGGCAGAAGGCACCACTACGAAGTAGTTGCGATCAGGAACGCCTCTCCGCTCGACGGCCGAAGGCCATCGGTTCGGCCGGTGAAGTAGCGCTGGATAAGATCGGCTGCGGATACGTGCCGAGCCTGCGTGAAGCCGGCGTCGCGGGCCAGCGCCAGCATCTCGGGAGGGCTAAAGAAACTGAGGAAGGGCGTCCCGGCCGCTCGCGCCGATTTTTGGACCGCCTGATATTGCGGGCGCTCCTCGGGTTCGATGAGTTCCAGCGGCAGCATGAACGTCATCGCCAGCGTAGAGCCCGGGGCAAGCGTCGCGACCTGGCGCAGCGTGGCCGCGATCGCATCCCTGGTCAGATACATGGTGACGCCGGTGGAGGCCACCACCGCCGGCCGGCTCGCGTCGAAGCCGGCGCCCGCCAGCCGCTCCCACCAAGATGCGTCCGCCTCGAAGTCGACCGGCACGAGCCGTACCCACTCGGGGATGCCGAAGCCGAGCTCGATGAGGCGTTGCCGCTTCCAGGCCTGCGCGCCGGGCTGGTCGACCTCGAATACCCGCAGCCCGGCGGCGACCTCCGGCCGGCGCTGGGCGAAGGTGTCCAGGCCGGCGCCGAGGATGACGTACTGGGCGACGCCGTGGCCGGCCTGTTCGGTGACCAGGTCCTCGATGAAGCGAGCACGGGCCACGATTGCTGCTCGGTAGCCGCTGGTGGCCTGCGGGTCCATGTCTGGACGCCGCCGCCAGCTGTCGTCCGGAGCCGCCAGCTGCAGGCCGATCTCGTCTTCGAGCACATGCGGTGGCGGATCGACCTGAACGTGCATGGCCCGCCACAAGGCGACCCGCACCGCCGTGCTGTCTGCCGTCTCGGTTCGCTTCTCCTGCATGATGTTCTCTCTCGTTTCGATCAAGGTGAAAACCTAATCATGCGCGCTCACGTGCTGCTAAGCCGCGCCGTCGTTTGGCGCGTCGGCGTGAGCGGCGGCTTTTATGGCTTTTCTTTCGTCTTGGTGGCATTGGTTGTGACAACGCATATTCAACGGTAACTTTCACCAAACGTCTAAGCGTCTTGAGCTCACTCAACATCGGATTCGGCAAAACCACAAAATTTTTCTTGATGGGGTCCTTCGGACAATAGCGGAGACTCTTTGCCCCTCGTTGCGGAGCTTCTCCGGCAGTTTCATGGCAAAACCTACTGGGGTCCACGACATACAAATTGTCCCGTCTGCATAACAGCGGCACCACTGAAAAAATGTCTACACTCCAGCTTTACGTCCTTAAAGCCGGCGGAAGTCAGTTCTCGGCTCTTTGCTGAGCACCCACTGCACCATTTTTTCAAATCGGATTTCAAAGTCCTAAGGCTGCTGGATAATCGAAAGGGCGACGCACTCGGTGTCGCGCCGACGGCATGATTTCGGGGATAGCGCGAGATAGCGGCCTCCACCGAGATCGTCGATCTGGAGCCAAATATGCGATCGCGTCACGCCAGGGACGGATCATTTCCTGAGTTTGCGAACCGCGGACACGGGTGCCGGCGTGACCGCGAGCTTGATAAGCTCGGGTTGAGCGCCGCCAGAAGCGGCCGACCAGATGCAGTTGTTGGCCCCGGCCGAAGTCTGAAACACGATCTTCAAAATCCCCTTCGGTCGGCGAACCCGTTGGGGTATCAAAGGGCCGGTCTCAGATATCCGCCCCTGGTCCCACGTGCATCGTGAACGTTGCCTATCCGGTCGTTACGGCTTCACCGTCAGGTGGTGAAAATCACTCGTCGTCGTGCTCATGGATGCTCCACGGGTGTCGCGAGGAAGCCATGGCGTCTGCCGGCGGCGTCGCGGTAGAGTCCCGAGATCTGCCCGTGGTTGTTGATGTCTGTCGCGATAGCACGGCCCGTCGAGCCAGGTGGATCCACTGTCATGAAACCGGTTGACGACAGGAGAAAGGCGTGTTGCGCGCTCGCGGCGTTAATGTACCGGCCTACGATTTCACCCTTCTCGTTGATCCCGAACAGGAAAGTGTGGACGGCGCCGGGGTAATCGATCGTCGTGAAGACGCCTTCGGAGAGCAGAAATCCGTGAGCGATACCGGCCGCGTCGAAGAAGAGTCCCACGATCTGCCCACCATCATTGATAGCTGAGAGTGCAGTGTCGGTTGCTCCAGGCACATCGATCGTTGTGAACACGCCGTTGGAGAGCAGAAATCCATGATCAGCGCCCGCCGCATCTATGTAGTCACCTACAATCTGACCTCTGTCGTTGATTCCATTGGTGAATGAGTCGACGGCGCCGGGGAAGTCGATCGTCGTAAAGCTGCCGTCGGCGAGTACATATCCGTGATAATGAGCGTCCGCATCGTCGAATTGCCCGACGATCTCACCTCTGTTGTTAATGTTGTTCGCCGAGTTATCGACGTTGCCGCCGGGGGGATCGATGGTGCTGAAAACGCCAGCGGAGAGCAGGAATGCATGCCGAACAAAATTGGAATCGAAATAGTTGCCGACGATTTGCGGGCCCAGCTCATTGAGACCGAAGGCGAAACTGATCAAGGCACCCGGATAATCGATGTCTGTGTAGCTGTAACTAACCGCCCGTCCCTGAGCCGCCAACACGGCCAAGATCGCGGGCACTAGGAGCGCAATCGCGAGCACAAGCGCCAAACGACGGATGGAAGACATGATCCCTCCCCCGACACGTGAAATGGGTCGATGCGTTAACGACATTTCCGATTGACCGCCGAACCTCACGATCAGTCTCCCCAGTGAGACCAACGTACTCGTCATGCTGATTTTCTTGGTCGCTCCTCGCATCGCTAAACAGGGGATTCCCCCGTCCACACCCCTCTAGTAGAAGTTGATTGGCAAGTACCACGCCACGGGCCACCTAATGAAGCAGTTACGATCTTTCAGCCGGTTACAGCGTCTAATGGTCTCTGAGTTGCTTAGAGAGCGCAGAATTTTTCAGCCCTCATGAACTTCCGGTTCACAGGGACCGTGTGGCCGTTGGCGGGGCTGAAATAGGCTTCTGGCGCTGCCTTCCTTGCTTCGTCCCTTCGGGCGAACCTGGTTGGAGACGTGGCGGCCAGGGTCATCACCTTCCGAGCGGTGTCACGGTCTCCCACCTCTAAGGACGCCATTCCCAGGTGGTATTGGATCTTTAGCATCCTTGTTGTGTGAACAGCCTAACGTTCAACGAGTCGGTTGAGCGGCGGGGGCGCCGTGCCCGCGACTTGGCATCTCTCGGTTGACGCCGCCATATCCAGGCTCCGCCTGGTAAGACGAACACAGCTAGTATCGCCGGTAGATCGAGCACGTATGACCAAAGACTTCCCAAGGCGGCGTAGACCAGGAGTCGCCCCAGGTTCGGATTCTCACGGCCATAGAAGAGCCAAATGATGAGGAACCACTCGGCGAGCCGGATAGGTGCTAGCAGCAGGTAGAACGCCAACTCGGACTTGGTGACCCCGAGGCCCAAGGCGAGGAAACCGAAAGCGAATCCCGCCGCGATTCCCAGTGCCGTCCGAGCCGTACCGAAGGCGAATGGGCTTCGCGTCGACTGCCCATACCTCCTATTGCTCGGTGGCAACCATCGTCAGTTCCCCGTGCCTTGAGCGTAAGCGAGGCGGCGGGCGTGGCGCAAGGCGATCATCCGAAGTCATGCGAGGGCACGCCCTGCTCGAGGACGGAGAGCGCCGAGACGCGCGCGGCGCGGACCGAGGCGACGCCGTCCTGCTGCTGCGCGATCCCCTCCACGAGCAGGAAGGGCGCGGTCACGAGCGTCAGGCGGTAACGCGCGAAGAGCGGAGGCGTCACGATCACGTTGGCGATCCCCGTCTCGTCCTCGAGGGTCAGGAACACGAACCCCTTGGCGGTGCCCGGGCGCTGGCGGACGATGACGCTGCCCGCCACGCGGACGGGCGTCCCGTGCGGAACGGCGGCGAGCGCCCGCGCGGCGAGCACGCCGCGGCGCTCGAGCTCGGCCCGGCACATCGCCATCGGGTGGCGGCCGAGCGTCACGCCCGTGCCCCCGTAGTCGGCGACGAGCCGCTCGCCCTCCGTCATCTCCCGCAGCGGTGAAACATCGACATCCGGAGCCACGGGGTGCTCTCTCGGGCCACCCTCGGTCAGATCCGTGCTCGCGGACCCCGCTATACCGAACAGCGGTCCGGGGTGAGGGACCGCCGCCGCCCAGAGGCTCGCGCGCCGCGTGGCGCCGAGCGGTGCCAGCGCGCCGATGACCGCGAGCGTCTCGAGCTCGTCGCGCGCGAGCGCGACTCGGAGCGCCAGATCGTGGACCGAGGCGAAGGGGTGCGTCTCCCGCGCCTGCACGAGCGCGCGCGCCGTCGCCTCGCGGAGCCCCTTCACGTATCGCAGGCCGAGCCTGACTGATTGAACTGGGCACCTGGCCCAGCCCACCGGGCTGGGCCTCCCGGGCTTCGCCACGCCCGTGCCCCGCGGGAACCGCGGGCTCGGTCGCTCCGCCGGCCGATCAGAGTTGAAGTCAACCACCGTGCAGAGCCACTGAGAGCGCGTGACGTCGATCGGCAGGAAGCGCAGGCCGTGGCGCTGGGCGTCCTTGACGATCGTCGCGGGATGATAGAACCCCATCGGCTGGTTGTTGAGGAGCGCCGCGTAGAAGGCCGCCGGGTGGTGAACCTTGAGGTACGCGCTCGCGTAGGCGAGCAGCGCGAAGCTACTCGCGTGCGACTCTGGAAACCCGTAGAGCGCGAACGAGGTGATCGAGCGCACGATCGTCTCGGCGGCGGCGCCCTCGATCCCTTGCCGCGCCATGCCCGCGCGGAGCTTCGTCTCCACCTCGCCCATGAGCCGCTCGCTCCGCTTGAAGCCGAGCGCGCGCCGGAGCTCCTCGGCCTCCGTCGCGGTGAAGCCCGCGGCCGTCATCGCCATTCTCAGTAATTGCTCCTGGAAGAGCGGCACGCCGAGGGTCCGCTTCAGAATGGGCTCGAGCGACGGGTGCGGGTACGTGACGGGCTCGCGCCCGCGCCGGCGCCGGATATACGGGTGGACCATCTCGCCCACGATCGGCCCGGGGCGGATGATCGCGACCTGCACGACGAGGTCGTAGAACCGCTCGGGGAGGATGCGCGGGAGGGTCGCCATCTGGGCGCGGCTCTCCACCTGGAACACGCCGATGGTGTCCGCCCGCTGGAGGCTCCGGTAGACGGCCGGGTCATCGGGCGGCAGGTGTCCCAGGTCCACCGAGCCGCCCGTCTCGCTCACGAGGGTGATCGCCTCCTGGAGCACCGACATCATCCCGAGCCCGAGCAGGTCGATCTTGATGATGCCGAGCCCCGCGCAGTCGTCCTTGTCCCACTGGACGACGACGCGCCCCGGCATGGTCGCGGGCTCGAGCGGCACGACGTCGTCGAGACGGCCGGCGGCGATCACCATGCCGCCCGAGTGCTGGCCGAGGTGGCGCGGCAGGTCCTGGATCCGGAGCCAGAGCCTGGCGAAGTGCCGGATGCGCGGATGTGACGGGTCGCAGCCGGCCTCCGCGAGGTGCTTGATCAGGAGCTCGTCCGGGTCCTGATAGCCCCAGTTCGCGACGAGCCGGGCGAGCCGGTCCTGCATGTCGCGCGGCAGCCCGAGCGCCTTGCCCACCTCGCGCGCCGCGCTCCGGCCTCTGTACGTGATCACGTTGGCGGTCATCCCCGCCCCGAGCCGGCCGTACCGGCGGTACACGTACTGAATGACCGCCTCCCGACGCTCCCCGCTCGGCAAGTCCAGGTCGATGTCGGGCCACTCGCCGCGCGCCTCGGAGAGGAAGCGCTCGAACAACAGCTCCATGCTGACGGGATCCACCGCCGTGATCCCGAGCGCATAGCAGACCGCGCTGTTCGCGGCCGAGCCGCGCCCCTGCACGAGGATGTCGTTGGCGCGGCAGTGCTCGACGATGTCCCAGACAATCAGGAAGTAGCCCGCGAGGTCGAGGCGCCCGATGATCCGGAGCTCGTGGGCGATCTGGCGGCGCGCGCGCGCGGCGAGCGGCCCCGCGCCGTAGCGCGCGCGCATCCCGCGCTCGGCGAGCTCGCGGAGGTGAGCGAGCGACGTCTGGCCGGGCGGCAGCGGATACTCCGGGAAGCGGTAGCCGAGGTCCTTCAGCGTGAAGCCCAGGCGCAGCGCGAGCTCGCCCGTGTTGGCGAGGGCGTCGGGGAGATCGTGGAAGAGGCGCGCCATGTCCGGGCCGCCCTTGAGGGCGCGCTCGCCGTTCGCCTGGAGCAGCCGGCCGGCGCGGTCGAGATCGGTCTTCTCGCGGATGCACGTGAAGACGTCGGCGAGCTGCCGGCCCTCCGGCCGCGCGTAGAGCGGCTGGTTCGTGGCGACGACCGGCGCCCCCGCTTCCCGCGCGAGCCCGACCAGGCCCTGGAGGACGCGCTCCTGCTCGCGCGCGAGGTGGCGCTGGACCTCGACGTAGCAGCTCGAGCCGCCGAAGATCGCGACGAGTCGCTGCAGGACGCCGCGGGCGCCGTCCACGTCGCCGGCGGCGAGCCTCCAGGCGAGCGGGCCGCGCGCGCCCCCGGTGAGGCACACGAGCCCGGCGGCGCACGGCGCGAGGTCGTCGAGCGTCGCCGCGGCGCTCCCCTTGGGGGCGCCGAGCTTCAGCCGCGTGATCAGGTGGCAGAGGTTCTGGTAGCCCTCGCGATCCTCCACGAGCAGCGGCAGGCGCGAGCCGTCGGTGAGCGTGATCTCGCTGCCGATGATTGGCCGGACACCCGCGTCGAGCGCCGCGCGAGTGAAGCGCGGCGCGCCGTACATGCCATCACGATCCACCAGCGCCACCGCGGGCATCCCGAGGCGCGCCGCCTCCGCGGCGAAGGCCTCCGGCTCGGCGGCGCCCTCGAGGAACGAGAACGCTGACTGCGCGTGCAGCTCGATGAACATCAATTGAACAGGGTGCGGGCTCCCGGGCTCTCGCCCGCCCGCACCCCGCCGCAGCTACCCGCGAGATAACTCGTTTGCCCGATCAGAGCCCTGGTCATACTTCTAGTCGTAGACCCCGTCGAGCGCCCAGCGGCCCGTGCGCTCGTCGCGGGCGAGCCGGCAGAGGGCACCGTCGGAGAGCGCCACGTCCCACTCGTCGCGCGCCCACGCCCGCCCGTCCCACCACTCGCCCGAGCTCCGCCAGGGCCCGGCGCACGTGACGACGCGCGCCTCCGCGTTCATCGCGCCGCGCACCGTCGCCGGCCGCCCGGCCGCGTCCGTCTCCACCGCCACCTCGCGCGGCGGGCGCAGGCGGCGCAGCACGAGCGCTCCCGGCGCCCCGGCGCCTACGGAAAGCTCGCGCGCGCCCGCGGGCGTCGGGTCGAACGGGGCCAGGGTATGAGCGTCGGGGCGATGGGAGTCGCCGAGGACGGCCGCGCCGACGCGCGCCTGGCCCACGAGCGCGGCCAGACGCGTCAGGACGGTGGCGAGGTCGCGGACGGTCGGGACGGAGCGCTCCCAGAGCCCGGCGGCGACGGCGCGCCGCGGGACGACGCGCGCGCTCACGGAGACGCCGACCACGGGCGCCGGCGGTGGGTGGGCCTCGAGATCGAGGAT
>WNGC01001759.1_pt1 | contig 13241 bp, 14 predicted proteins | sample 5400051 | NCBI WGS metagenome assembly WNGC01 (sample SAMN13153368, study PRJNA577476) | soil metagenome | isolation source: 20 cm soil or saprolite under grassland replicate 2 | place: USA:California | collected 2016-06-15 | reverse complement strand
GGGAACGGAACGCCTGCTCGCAAGCGGTTTCTTCCGCGCAAAAATGGCTCAGGAGAACCTGATCAAAGCTTCCTCGATTCCTTACACAATTATCCGCGCGACGCAGTTCTTCGAATTCGTCAAGGGCATCGCCGATTTTTCCACGGAAGGCAACAAAATACGCCTGCCAACTGCGCTCATCCAGCCTATGGCGGCCGACGATGTCGCCAGTGCGGTAGGCCGGATCGCGACGGGCGCACCAGTGAATGGTGCCGTGGAAGTAGGAGGGCCGGAAAAGTTTCGTCTCGATGAACTCGTCCGGCAATTTCTAGCCGCACGAAAGGATCCGCGCGAGGTTGTCGCGGACCCGCAGGCGCTCTACTACGGTGTGAAGCTTAGCGAGAACACACTCCTTCCAGGCGATGCCGCGCCGCTCGGCGAGAGGCGCTTTGAAGACTGGCTTAGCCTGTCCGCAAGTCAGATCCTGCCAACGAAACCGCTGACCACAGCCGTTGCAGCCGCTTCGAATCAATCCAGTGGCCCTCAAAAATAACGATTTCGCGTAAGCGGAGTACCGAACGCAGTCAATCCCTTGGCGGCGTGAGCCTCGCCATGCCGCCCGTCGAGATTGGTACCGAGAACGCCCTTGTATGCAGTGATGTGGCCAACTTGATAGTACTCAGCAAACCCGAAGTTGTTGAAAAACGACGTTGTCGGGCAAGAACGAGCACTGCCGTGACAGAATGGAGGCGCCTCAAGGATTGAAATCGTCGTACCGACCATAGATTCCTGCGTACAATTGGAAACAACGAGCGGGCGTAGTTCAGTGGCAGAACAGACGCTTCCGAAGCTTCCTCTAGTAAACCCTAACACGCTGAACTGGCGGCCGTTAACTAAAACAGAATTCGTGGTAATTGGAAAAATGATGGAAAACGGAACGCGCAATAGGCTCTACATGCTTTCGGGCGGACTGGTAGAGCGCCTGTCTTACAAGGAGGTGTGCTAGCGGCTCTGCACTGTGGCGGTTTCGCCGCTTCCGGCTTAGAATAGGTGTGAAGTTGGCGCGATGAAATCCGCTTCTGCAGTAGACGCATCCTCAGACCTTCTTCGGAAATGGCGGAAGAGCGTCAGTCTTCCCGCTGACCTCGTGCATGTTCCTGCCGCACTAGTACCAAGAGTCGACCTGTCGAATCTAATGGTCCCAGGAAAGGACGTTTCATGGAGAGAGCAATACAACCTCCCGCACAAGTCCTATCGAGAGTCGAAGTGGTACAGAACGAATCGGGCCTCTTTTCCAGCGAGTCGGTGCTTAACCTTCAAAAGTTGATTTTTGCTGGATCCCCGCTGTCTGAAGTGCTCGCGATCATTGCGCAGTTGGTTGAATCGCAAGCGGAAGGCATGTTGTGTACGGTCTGGCTATCCGACGAGGACGGGAAGCAGCTCCATTGCGCAGCGGCGCCGAGTCTTCCCGGATTTAGCGGCCACGTAGGGCCCATGGCTGTTTGTCCGAAAGGAGCATCCTGCGGTACGGCACTTTATCGGAAAGAGCCCGTGTACGTAACCGACATCCTAACCGACCCTATCTGGGACGACTATCGTGACCGCCTTTTGCCTTACGGGATTCGGTCTGTTTGGTCACGCCCCTTGTTCACGAGTGAAGGTAAGCCCCTCGGTACTTTCGCCATCCTTTATCGTGAAGCGCGTAGCCCTGGTGCCAGCGACCTGCAGTTGATCGAGGAGGCCAGCCACATCACCGGGATCGCAATTGAGCGCCACATGAACGAAGAGGCGCTACGCCATGAGCGCGATCGGTTGCGATTGCTTCTGGAAATTACGAACAGCATGACATCAAGGCTGGACCTGCGCCGTTTGGTTGAGGCGCTATCCACCAATCTGCTGCGCGTAACACGGTGCGATTTTTGCGCCTTGCTTCTGCCAAATGGCGATAGCGGGCAACTGCGCGTGACGATTTTGTACAACCCGGAGGCGCGAGGTTCCCTCTGCGACGGGACTCTTATACCCATCCATGGTTCGAGCTGTGACAAAGCTTTTCGGACCGGCAAGACTCAACACTTTCACAGCTTTGAGGAGGTACGCGACGACCCTGAATATTTCGGCAGCAGCGTAGGTCGACCTTTCTATCAACGTGTAATGGCGGAAGGCTTGGTGTCGGGGTGCGATCTACCGCTTATCGGCAGAAGCGGAGTAGTAGGCGTGTTGGCCGCCCTAAAGCGATCGGAGAGGGCATTCGAGCGAGATGACGTCGTTTTTCTCGAACAGGTGGCCCGCCAGGTAGCCGTTGCGGTTGAGAATGCGTTGGATTATGAAACGGCGATCAAGGACAGAGACAAGGAGACAAAACAAAGACGCTATCTTGAGGAGGAAATTCGCGCCGAGCTTGGTGAAATTGTCGGAGAGAGCCCGGCGTTGAAGACCACGTTGAGCCTGGTGTCTGTGGTGGCGCCCACGGATTCGAGCGTGCTGATCCTGGGAGAGACGGGAACCGGCAAAGAACTCATTGCGCGCGCGACACATAACCTAAGCGGCCGGAGCCAAAAGACATTCGTGAAACTGAATTGCGCCGCGATTCCTCTTGGACTTCTTGAGAGTGAGCTGTTCGGCCACGAAAAAGGAGCATTTACCGGCGCCATCGCCCAAAAAACGGGGCGCTTCGAACTCGCCGACAAAGGCACGCTTTTTCTTGATGAAGTTGGTGACATACCTCTGGAACTTCAAGCGAAACTCCTACGCGTTTTGCAGGAGCAGGAATTCGAGAGGCTCGGCAGCAACCGTACGCACAAGGTTGACGTCCGGCTGATCGCAGCCACGCATCGAGATTTGCCCGCGATGGTAAAACAAGGGACATTTCGCGAAGACCTTTATTATCGGCTGAAAGTATTTCCAATCCACGTCCCGGCCCTGCGGCAGCGCACGGAGGATATTCCGAGATTGGTGCAGCATTTCACAGCGCTCTACGCTCAACGGATGAACAAACGAATTGACGTAATCTCTCCGGCGACGATGGATGCGTTGGTGCGATATCAATGGCCGGGAAACGTCCGCGAATTGCAGAACTTTATCGAACGCGCGGTGATTCTCTCCCCGCAGTCGATATTGCGCGCGCCAACTTCCGAGCTTGAGCCGTTCCAGAATCCTAAGGAACCCGATGTCCCCATGAGTGGTCTCGCGGAGGTAGAACGGGATCATATCCTTCGTGCACTGGCAGCGAGCAACTGGGTGATCGGGGGTCGGAACGGTGCGGCCGAGCGCTTGGGGATGAAGCGAACGTCGTTGGTCTACAGGATGAAGAAGCTTCGTATAATTCGACCTGCCGCGGTCCCACAGAAACGAAGCGCCAGCGGCGCGGCTGGCGACGACTAAGTTTGCAAGCCGCCATAGCACCAGTGGCAGTGAATCCGACGGAAACTCGTCAGTGGCGGACATCCGTCGGAGATTTGTCAGCTAAAATTCGGGAATCATTGGCTCCTTCCTCACAAACTCCAGCCGCCAGAATGATTTGCAGCGGTTGTTCCCCCTTCGAGTGAGCTTCGCTTCTTTGGCATTCCACCTGCGCTGGAGATCCACGAAGTGAGGAGAGAATTTTATGAGTGATGCGACGTCACGTACGGCTACAAAACGCGCAGCGCCGAGCCTGGACGCTGCCCGAATCAGCGTGTCTCTTACATCCGTCCATAAGGTCGAGGCCGACGGCGTTCAGGTGTTTTACCGGACGGCAGGCGAAGCAAACAGGCCCGCCATACTCTTATTGCACGGATTCCCCAGCTCTTCTTTCATGTTCCGTGAACTCATTCCGCGCCTAGCGGACGATTACCGCGTGATCGCGCCAGACCTTCCCGGTTTCGGATTCACTGAGGTCCCTCCTGAACGCCAATATTCGTATACGTTCGATCGATTGGCTCTCACGATGGAGGCCTTCACGCAAGCACTCAAAATCGACCGATACGCAATCTATGTGTTCGATTATGGCGCGCCTACCGGCTTCCGCTTGGCGATGGCCCATCCCGACCGGGTTACAGCGATCGTTTCGCAGAACGGGAATGCATACGAAGAAGGCCTTGGTGAAGCTTGGGGCCCGATCCGGAAGTACTGGGTAGCCCCCACGGCAGAGAACAGGGACATCCTCCGCCAAAGTATTTTGACCGCGGGAGGAACGCGCTGGCAGTACACCCACGGCGTAGCAAATCCAGAGAGTGTTCCGCCTGAGTCGTACACATTAGATACGGCGCTGCTCGAGCGTGCGGGGAACAGAGAGATTCAGCTCGATTTGTTTCTGGATTACGCGTCGAACGTAAAGCTTTATCCGAAATTTCAGGAATATTTCCGTAAATCGAAGCCGCCCTTGCTTGCGATCTGGGGCAAGAACGATCCCTTTTTCATCCCCGCAGGAGCGGAGGCGTTCCGCAAAGACCTACCTAGCGCGAAGGTTCAGTTCCTCGATACCGGACATTTTGCGACGGAGACGCACGTCGTCGAAATTGCTTCCGCAATGAAAGACTTCCTCGCCGCAAATGGCCCCAACCGGCCCGCCACAGAAAGCGCAGCTCAACGATGACCTCCTTCCCTCCTAACTCGACAATCGTTTTGGCGAGAGGTCAATGAGAAAGGTGCTTGTTGTCAGCTCATTTTTCAGCAAGACGGGATTGGAACGAGGAGGAAGAAATGGAACGCCGTAGCTTTCTGGGTGCGCTCACAGCTGCATCTCTAGGTGTTGCGCTCGAGAGCTCTCTCACTGAATTTGCGCGAGCGCAAAACACCGCACAATTTGGCGCAAGTTTGCCTGGGCGGGCTGCCAAGATGCGCGAATTTCCCCAGAACTCAACCGTAATTTTGGTCCATGGGGCGTGGGCCGACGGCTATTGTTGGAGCGACATTATTCTCCCTCTGGAGCGGCGCGGTCTTAAAGTGATCTGTGTGCCGATCCCGCTCACGTCATTAACCAACGACGCTACCGCTTTGAGTTGGGCACTGGAACGGACAAGCGGCCCGGTGGTCCTCGTGGGACACGCCTACTCAGGCGCCGTGATCGCCGCGGTGCGGGAAGACCGAGTCAAGTCTCTGGTGTATGTCGCGGCGCTCGCGCCGGATGAAGGCGAGACCGTATCCAAAGTGTTCTATCGCGACGCGCCGCATCCGGAAGCGCCTAAGTTGGCTCCCGATTCCCATGGGTTTATATCGATGCCGGAAGACGGGTTTCGCCGAGCGGTTGCCCACAAGGCCTCGGTCGATCAAACAAACATCGCGTCTGCCGTGCAACGGCCAATTGCGGTCCAGTGCATTCAAGAGCCGGCGCCAGCGCCGCTGTGGAAATCAAAACCGTCGTGGTTTTTGATCGCAGAGGAAGACCGCATGATCAATCCGAAGACCCAGCATTTCATGGCGGATCGGATGGGCGCAACGGTTCAGTCGCATCGTCTGGACCACACACCCATGTATTCAGAACCGGCGGTCGTGATCGAGGTAATTCTGGAAGCTGCGCGAAAAACTCTTTTGCAGTAGCTCGTTGGCCGCGGGAGCCGGTGCGAAAGCCCGACAAGGCGCAACACACTTCGCGAGCCTAGCCCAGCTGAATATTTGGAAGAGGTCGTCTTATGGAAATTAAGTCCGTCGCTGTTGTCACCGGTGCGAGTCAAGGCATAGGACAGGCTACTTCCCTTCGTCTCGCTCGGGATTTCTCCGCCGTTGCACTTGGGGCTAGAAACGAAGACAAGCTCGATAAAACCGCATGCGAAGTGAAATCGGGTGGCGCCGAAGCGATGGTTTTTGATGTTGACCTACGCGAACCGCAAGCGGCAGAGGCCATTGTATCTGGGACACTGGAACGCTTTGGCAGGATCGATGCCTTGCTCAACATTGCGGGGGCGGTGCCGCAGATTGATTTGTTCGAGATGACGGACGCGGTGGGATGACGGCATGGCAATCAAGCTGAACGGAGCGCGCCGACTGACGATGCGGGCTTGGGACGCGTTGAAGGCTTCGCAAGGTTCGGTGGTGTTGATTTCTGGCAGCGCGGCTCTCGATCCCAAGCCTGGATTTGCGGCGGTGGCGACCACCAATGCGGCGATCATTGCACTCGCGAAAGCATTCGCTGAGCAAGGAATCAAAGATGGAGTTCAGGTCAACAGCGTGGTGCCGGGCGCTGTGATGACTGGGCGACGGCGGTCCTTCTTTGAGAAGTGGGCACCTGCGCACAATCTCACCGTGGAAGAGGCGGTGAGGAAGTTCCCGGAGGAAGCGGGAATTAACCGCTTTGGAAAACCGGAGGAGATTGCCGATTTGCTGGGCTATCTCGTCTCTCCCCTGCGGCGAAGTGGATGACAGGGGCTTCGGTGCGTATGGACGGCGGCGAGATCAAAGGCATTTAGGGCGGGGCCATTTTTTCGAAATGGGCTAGCGCCTGATATCTGAAGTGAAGGAGATACGGGAAATGAAAACGTGGACAAAAGTTGCCGTTCCTATTGTTGCGGTCGCGGTTTTGGTCGCATGGTATGCGTTTCGGCCCGAGCGGCTTGTGGTCAATCGCCAAGTTGACGAAGCAATGCCGGCCACACAAGGCGGGTTGTCGGCGCAGCCTCTGGAATCCGGACGGTTCTACAGCATTTTGCACCCGACGGAAGGTGTCGCAACAATCTACCAGATGGGAGATGGGACGCGTGTTCTTCGCCTGACAAGCTTCAGCACGTCCAACGGTCCTGATGTGCACCTTTACATGGTTGCGGCCGACGATGCGAAGGACGTGGCGACCGTGCAAAAGGCCGGTTTCGTTGATCTGGGAGTGATTAAGGGAAACATCGGCGACCAAAACTACACACTTGGCAGCGATTTGAATTTCGCGAAATACCGCGCGGTGTCCATATGGTGCAAACGATTCAGCGTGAATTTCGGAGCCGCGGCGCTAAGATCGACGGAGGCGTCGCAAAATCACTAGGAACAGATGCCCTAGTGCAAAACCCATGCGGTCTTCATGCGCGATGCACCTGCTTCAACATTTTCGCGATTCGGGGGCATTTCTGGAAAGGAACGCACGTGAGCACTAGAACAAGCCTAGAAGAATTCGATCTCGTGATTCTTGGGGGCGGCACAGGAGGGACGGTCGCTGCGTGGACTTTTGCTACGCAGGGGCAACGTGTCGCGGTGATCGAACGCAAATACGTCGGTGGCTCGTGCCCGAACATCGCTTGCTTGCCCAGTAAGAATGTTATTCACAGCGCGAAGGTGGCCTCGTATCTCCGCAGAAGTGAAGAGTTCGGCATGGCCAAAAGAAATTTCACGGTGGACATGCGCGTTGTTCGCGAACGCAAACGAAGAATGGTATCCCGCTGGAATGACGTTTATCTCGAGAACTATAAGAAGACCGGCGCGGAATTCATCCTCGGCTCTGGACGCTTTATCGGTGCCAAGACACTCGAAGCAAAACTTGCTGACGGGACAACACGTCAGCTTCGCGGCAGCAATGTGATTATCAATACGGGCACGCACGCAGCGATCGAACCAATCCCCGGCCTTGCTGACGCTGAACCCCTCACACATATCGAAGCACTGGAACTGGGCGAAGTTCCCGAACACCTTCTCGTCCAGGGAGGCGGATATATAGGATTGGAGCTTTCCCAGGCAATGCGCCGTTTTGGCAGCAGGGTGACGGTGATCCATCGCAATGAGCGGCTTTTGGATCGGGAAGACGCCGATGCGACGCAAGCTCTTCAAATGCTTCTGGAAGACGAAGGTATCGATTTCGTTCTGAACGCAAGGATCAATCGCGTATCGGGGAAGTCCGGCCAGTCCGTAACAGTGCTTCTCGAGCAAAATGGACTCACAAAGACGTTCGAGGGCAGTCATGTGTTGGTGGCAACCGGCCGCGCTCCTAACACCCAGGGGATCGGACTGGAGTTAGCCGGTGTCGAACTCAGCCAAAGCGGATACATCAAAGTGAACGAGCATCTTGAGACGACCGCGCCCGGCGTGTGGGCTATCGGCGAGGTAGCGGGCAGCCCGCAGTTCACTCACGTAAGCGTTGATGATTTTCGTGTGGTCTATGCCAGTCTCACTGGGGGCAAACGCGTGACCACAGGAAGACAAATTCCATTTTGCCTGTTTACGGATCCGGAATTTGCCCGTATCGGCTTGAGCGAGAAGGAAGCGAGCGCGCAGCGCATCCCTTACCGATTGTTCAAAATCCCGATGGAAGCAGTCATGCGCGCGACGACGCTCTCGGAAACACGCGGGTTCCTGAAGGCCCTCGTTGAGGTTGACAGCGATCGCATTCTTGGCTTCACCGCCCTTGGCGTGGGCGCAGGCGAAGTCATGACTTCCGTGGAAATCGCGATGACCTCCGGACTGCCATACACCACTCTGCGTGACACCATTCTGACTCACCCAACTCTGGTTGAAGGCCTCATTCCGTTGTTCTCTTCTTCCGCCTCGATACCGAAACTGACAGGTGAGGATAATCGCGCTGGCCTGAAGCGAAAGACGGTCTCACGCTGAGTTGGAGGGTTTGTGGTTCAACGAAGAGCGAGCACGGAGCGATTAGGTTCCTTTTCGGACGCCGTGTTTGCCGTAATCATCACCATCATGGTGCTCGAACTGAAGCCGCCCGAAAAGGCCACGTTTGGTTCCCTTCTGCCGCTTTGGCCGACGGCGTTGAGTTATGTGGTGAGCTACTACTTCATCGCAATTGTCTGGCTGAATCACCACCACCTGCTGAGGTTTTGCCAGGATGCGAGCCCGCGCCTCATTTGGATTAATTTCGTACACCTGTTCATGGTCTCGCTGGTTCCTTTCTCAACGGCGTGGATCGCGGATTCGAAATTGGCAGCGGTTCCTGTATTCGTATATGCGGGGGTCTTTGTACTTGTAAACCTCGCGTACATACCATTCGAGTGGCACGCACTGGCTTGGGCGCCAGGGGAGGAGATCTCGCCCCGGACGCGACGATTCGCAAAAAGGCGATCGTTCTTTACATTGGGGATCTTCTTTATTGCGATGCTCGTTTCACTGAAGTTTCCTTCACTGAGTTTTGGGCTGATCTGCTGCGCTTTACTCGTCTATTTGCGCCCCGAGCCTCTGCGTTCGGCCAATGAGGCCACAAACAAACTTGTCGCGACGGGAGCGCGACCGTCGCAAGGTAAACAGGACGCGGGACCAGACTGCCCGTTAGAGATTTAGGTCGATTCCCGATTCTGACTCGAAATTTTCGGAGGTGATCCATGGGACTTTCTTGGCAACAAGGTCCGCTCTCACCGGGGGCAATCGGTAGGTTCCTGGTGCCCGAGCCGCTGCCCAAACGACTTCTCTATGTCGAGCCGTTGCGGCGGCGCATGCGCGTGCGGTTCGGCGGAGCTTGGATTGCTGACAGCGAACACGCCCTCCTTCTCTTTGAACCCGGTCGGTATCCGGTGGCCTACTTCCCGAGGACCGACGTCTCTTCAGAAACGCTGGAACGCAACGAGCACACCACCCGGCACCCCGACCTTGGGCTCACCTCCTGGTACACCGTCCGTGCAGGCGAGAAGAACGCACCTCGTGGGGCGTGGCAGCACGTCGAGCTGCTGGCCTACGCGAGCGAGTTGCAGGAGCGCGTTGCGTTCGCCTGGCCAGCCATGGACGCGTTCTATGAAGAAGACGAACGGATCATGGGCCACGCCGCCGATAGCTACCACCGCATCGATATCCGCCAGTCTTCCCGTAACCTGGTGGTCCGCCACCGTGACCGCACCGTCGCTGAGACCCAGCGGCCGATAGCCTTGTACGAGTCTGGCTTCGCGACGCGCTGGTACGTTCCGCGCGCCGACCTCGATGAGTCCGCGCTGACCTTCGTGGAACATCAGACCTTCTGCCCATACAAAGGCCTATGCAGCTACTACGATATCGGTGACGCACGTCTGGCGGCGTGGGGGTATCGCGAGGCCTATCCTGAAGTTGGCCGTATCTCCGGCCTAGTGTCGTTTGAACCAGACATAGTTTCCGTGCAGCTCGATGGCACGCAACTCCACCTTGAGCCGGGTCAGACGGTAATTCCGCACGGCCCAGATCGCGAACTTAGTGTTGCCGAGGCACACCTGCGCCGATAGCGAGATTCCATGACAGAAGCCACGATGGGGAGCGTCATGGTGGCAGACGCAGAGGAGACGTAACCTTGAGAACGCCAACGTTTTCAGTCGAAGTGATCACGCTACCGGTGAGCGATGTCGAGCGAGCGCTGCGGTTCTATGTCGATCAGTTCGGCTTCACGCTCGACGTAGACTATTCGCCAAACGACGCCTTCCGCGTCATTCAGCTCACTCCGCCGGGCTCCAGTTGCTCAATCCAGTTCGGTAACGGACTCACCGACGCGCCCGTGGGTTCGCTTCGCAACGTCTATCTCGTCGTGACGGACCTCGACGCCGCGCGGAGCCGCCTGCTCGAACGTGGGGTCCAGGTCGGTGAGATCCGGCACAAGATGCCCATTGGGGCATGGGACGGAGGTTTCGCACCCGGACTCGACCCTGCGCGCGGAGACTATGCCAGCTTCGCCAATTTCTCCGACCCGGATGGCAACAGCTGGGTGCTACAGGAGCGGGGCTACCGCGAGGTGTGATGTAGTGTGGAAGCTTGATACGCTTTTCCGGGTCCACAATCAGTCCGTGGGCGACAACTCGCAGTGCGAGGCCATCTACAGGCGGCCAGGTCTGATTGCGAATGTTTTGTGCATGCGAGAGGAATTCCGAGCGAGATGGGTCGACTTCTATCGGTGAACGTGGGACTTCCGCGCGACATCATGTGGAAGGGGCGCACTGTGCATACCGGGATCTGGAAGGATCCGGTCCGTGGTCGTCGTCGTGTCGGGCGGCTGAATCTCGACGGAGACGGTCAAGGTGACTTGGCCGGGCACGGCGGTGAGCAGCGAGCCGTCTTCGTGTACCAGATCGAATCGCATCGCTATTGGCAGGAGCGGTTGAAGAGGACCGACTTCGTCCACGGACAGTTCGGCGAGAACTTCACGATCGAAGGCTTGCCCGACGATGCCGTGTGCATCGGCGACCGTTATCAGATCGGCAGCGCACTGTTCGAGGTCACGCAACCTCGCGTGACCTGCTATCGCGTCGGCATTCGGATGGACGAACCCAGGATGCCGGCATTGCTGACGTCCAGTAGTCGTCCCGGGTTCTACTTCCGTGTCCTGCGTGAAGGCGAGGTTGAGGCGGGCGACGAAATCGTGAAGGTTGGAGAGACGGAGGAGCGAATGACTGTTGCCGAGATCAACGCGCTTCTCTATTTGCCAAATCATGCACGCGATCGACTGGAACGCGCTCTGCGAATCGAAGCGCTTTCGCCCGGATGGCGCGGGTCGTTTGAGGCTTTGCTGCACAACCAACCGAGTGGCGCAGGCAGTGGGAACGCGGGGCTGACGCCGGCGGCAGCGGCGCACCCGGTCGCACCGGGATTTCGGCCATTGCAGGTAATGGCGGTCGATCCCGAATCCGCAGACGTTCTCTCCCTGACGATGCGGAGCCCCGACGATCAGCAACTGCCAACTGCTCTGGCAGGGCAGTACATCGTTGTGCGTCTCCAGCCGAACGCTGACCGCCCGCCATGTTTTCGCAGCTACTCGCTCTCGGGCCCGCTCTCGACGGAACGCTATCGAATCAGCGTGAAGATCGAGCCGAATTCTGTGGCTGGAACCTACCTGCGAGAGCATGTCCGGGTGGGCGATACTCTCGACGTCAGCTCGCCGCGGGGGAGCTTCATTCTGCAGTCCGGAGAGCGGGCTTCGGTGCTGCTCAGTGCCGGAATCGGCGCTACGCCAGTTCTGGCGATGCTGCACGCGCTGGCGGCGGCTCGCTCGACACGACAAGTCTTGTGGATGCACGCGGCCCGCGATCGCCGACACCACCCGTTCGCCGAGGAAGTTCGCCGTCTCATGCGTGCGCTCACGCGTGGCCGCAGCTATGTTTGCTACACCAGGCCCGGTTCGAGCGACAAGATCGGTGAGGACTTCGACGCGACCGGTCACCTCTCGCGATCGGCGTTCGCTGAGGTCGGACTTCCACGAGATGCGGATGTCTACCTCTGCGGGCCGACTCGTTTCATGGCAGACATGAAACAGGAGCTTGCGACCTTCGGCAAGACTCCGGAGCAAATTCACGTCGAAATTTTCAATGGCAGTGAGTCCATGACCCCTGGCGTCGTGGGCGCAGTGACGCGAACTCCGCACATGCCCCAGGAAGACTCCAACACCGGTCCGCTGGTATCGTTCGCGCGTAGTGGCATCACAGCACACTGGAATGTATCGCGGTACCAAAGCATCCTTGAACTAGCGGAGGCGTGCGACGTCCCGGTCCGTTGGTCGTGCCGGACCGGCGTTTGTCATAACTGTGAGAGCGGCTTGGTTTCGGGAGCAGTCGTCTACGGACCGGAGCCACTTGACAAGCCGGCCGATGGCAACGTTCTCGTTTGCTGCTCACAACCGATTCGCGATGTCGTCATCGATTTGTGAAGCTTGACCAGGTTGGGTTTTGTGAATTCCCGTAGTCGCGGATCTCTTCATGCTCGGCGGAGCCCCCGGCGGAGCCCCTCTTGCGGCGGTCTTCCAAACCGCCGCCTTGATATGAATACTTATGGATGGTGTCTCAGCATGCCAGCATGCATGACAGGCCCGTTTCTCGGTTCCCAATTGAATCCCCGCTATCCGGCAGGGGACCGAATGCTGTCTTCTGAGGGTGCTTCTAGAAGACAGACGCGCTAAGCAGTCCCGCAGACTCGCCGGGACCTAGCTCTCGAGTGACTCAAGCCGCTGTACGGAAAATTAATTCTTGAGTACAATCAAAAACAACGAGCGGGCGTAGTTCAGTGGTAGAACAGACGCTTCCCAAGCTTCGGCTCAATCGACCCCCTTGCATGAGCAGCACTCGCGAAAGCATCCTTATATATATATGCCGATTTCCCGGGGCTCGGTCGAATAGGGGAGGGAATTGGCCGTGACAGTGTAGGATTCTAACCAACTGCGCCGGTTTCCTTGCTTGCCTGAGGTAGACAGTCTTCCTTACAAAATCGACTGCAACACGCCTGCAAAAGTCACCGCGCTCATGCGAGATTCGTACTACCAGAGATAGCTGCAGAGGTAAAGGCACCATGCGGCGCGCCGACCGACCGAAGTCTTCCGCCGATACTCGTGCCGGACCGACGGAACAGGGTGCTACTAGAACGAAGACACTCCAACCAATGGTCCGCCCCACCTGGCTGGTCCGAAAACAGGCCAACTTGCC
>WNGC01002009.1_pt1 | contig 13248 bp, 9 predicted proteins | sample 5400051 | NCBI WGS metagenome assembly WNGC01 (sample SAMN13153368, study PRJNA577476) | soil metagenome | isolation source: 20 cm soil or saprolite under grassland replicate 2 | place: USA:California | collected 2016-06-15 | reverse complement strand
ATTGGCGTAAAGACCCTGCGAAGGTCCGCCGGCTTCGAATCCGCCGGGATTGAACACCAGTGCGGCTTCACTGGGTCCAAATTGGCCGAACGATGGAATCTGCTTGACGCCATTCTTGAAGAGACCCGCGTAGCCATAGCCTACAGTGGAGCGGTCTACCACGCTGGGATTCGCAAGCACGTTGGGAAAGCCGACAAAGGTATAGGCGATGACGATTTCGTTTGTCATCGTCGGACTGAAGACATGCGTAATCGTTCCAGACCATGAGTCGGACTTATTCCTGCCCTCAATCGGTGTTGGGTACGGAACCTGGTCGGTATTGCGCCACCAGAGACCGACAGGAAACTGTTGGACTTCGCGCTGATAGTTGTAGCGGACAAAGACCTTGGTATTGTCGCTGATGTCGTAATCCCCTCGTATCACCCACTGCCTGTTGTTTTGTGCGAAGATTTCGGACTGCACGTAGTTGTAGCCGCCCGTCGTATTCGGATCAGCGTTGGCGGCGGGAAACAACCTCATCAAGGCCTGCATGTTGGGATCAATGCATCCTGTTTGCCCGCTGTTTGTACAGGCAGGGACCTGATAGCCGGGGAAAGTGCTGTTGCTGACTTGGCCGGGAGCTTTGCCGGAAGCCGTAATGGTGCCTTCCTTCGCCACTTCGGTTGGCGAGAAGTTGCCATTGATTTCGCCAGCCGTCGGCACCGTGGCCCTGAGCAGCCCGGTATCCAGAGTCTGTTTGTAGTATTCAAAGCCGGTAAAGAAGAATAGCTTCTGACGGCTCTTGTTGAAGTTCGTCCCGGGAATTAGCACCGGGCCGCTGAAGGTTCCACCGGGGTAATAGTAGGAGTTCGCGGGTTGCTTTACTCCGCTGGCATTATTCAGCCAGTCGTTCGCGTTGAGAGAATGGTTACGGGCGGAGAAGAATCCGCTGCCGTGGAACTGCATGCCCCCGGCCTTGGTTACCGACGTAATGAGGATGGGCCCCTTCTGGTTTTCAGCGCTGAAGTTCGACGTCAGGACCTTGAATTCCTGGATGAAATCCGCGTTGGGGTTGACCGGCGTGTCGCAGTTGCAGCCGGGATCGGAAGTGTGTGCGCCGTCTAGGGTGATGTCCAAGCTGTTCGTGGGCAGACCGTTATAGGAAAAGGCGGCGTTCAAGGGGCTCTGGCTGCCGGAATCCCCGTTGGCATTGATGCCGATCGTTGCGCCGTTGTAGTTCGCCTTGTTCGACGTGCTGTTTTGAATGCCGAAGCCGGGCACAATTTTGATGTACTCGGCGGCGTTGCTCCCTACCTGAACGAAGTTCTGCAGTTCCTTGGTTTCCAGCGTAAACGACTTTTCACCGGAGTCCAGGGTCGCGATGGCAGGGTCCTGTTCCGCCGTGACCTCGACGGTTGACGTCGGGCTGCCAAGCGCGAGCGTCACGTTACCGTTGCGCCGCTCGCCGCCTCCCAGGCGGATTTCATCCGCTTTGTATGTTTTGAACCCAGTGGCTTCCACAGTGAGCACATAGGTTCCGACCGGAACCGAAGAAAATGTGTAGTAGCCCTCGGAATTTGTCACCGTATCGCGGGCCGAGCCAGACACAGCGTCCTTCAACACAACCTTGGCGTCGGCTACCACCGACCCCGAGGGATCTGTCACAGTTCCCGTCAAAGTCGCGAAAATGCCTTGAGCTCTCAGAGAGAGCCCGCTTGCGAGCAAAATCAGACAGCACAAAACGGCGAAACTGAAAATTAAGCGCTTTACCATCGAACCACCCCTCTTACCCAATAACGTTATTCTGGACGAGCAAACCCCGATGGGTAGTATTTAAATACTAGATGCTTGAATTTTGTCAAGCAAAAACTATGACGTTAACGTAAACGCTCGCCCGCGACTCCACTTCTAACTCATTTCATTCAATATATTGAGCGCCTCATCGCATTGCAGCGTGGCCAGCTTTACCGGACCAAGCACACAGTTCGCTGCATCAAAACGGAAGTTTTCATCCGCTTCCAGCCCAACAATCTATACAGGAACCGTTTCGTAACGGCTTTTCCGAAAGCTTAATCCAATGCGGCGAGGGCCCTTTAATCGGTGTGCACGGTGTATCGCGACAATCTGCAATGAAGCCGTGGTAGTCTGCTGTAGAGATCAAGATTCATGCCCGTCCGAATGACGGATATTGCGCGAGACCTCGGCCTTTCCATCATCACGGTTTCCAAGGCGCTCCGCAACTGTCCCGATATCAGCGCCAAAACCCGGGCGCGCGTTTTGCGGCTCTGCCAAGAGCTCCACTATCGTCCGAACCTTGCCACGCGGTGTCTGGTTACCGGTCGCACCAACATGATGGGCCTCGTCATCCCCGATCTCGCCCATACTTTTTTTACTGAACTCGTACGGGGGATGTCTGGAGCAACTTACAGGACCACAGTCATCTTCTTAGCACCAACCCGATCAAAATCAGCCCTGCGCCCTAGCCGCCTAACTTCATTTGCTCGCGAAATGACCTGGCATTGAGGTCGTCGATTGTGATTTCTTGAGGTTGCAACGGGTTGTAGATCGCGGCACGCAACGAGGAGGCGAAGAGCAAGATACGTTGCCAACCGGAAGCCGGAAAGCGATGGAAATTGGAAGCCTGGGCAGCCCCGCATAAAACCGTCCTACTCTCACAGATGCCAGCAATGAACGGTAACTGCTTGATTGAACGAAAGTAAGAGGTCTCTGTGAGTTTTTCGATTTCAATTGTTTGCTTCTCTTTTGGCGCCATCCTACTGCTCTTGCGCATTCACGGCTTTCTACGGCACCTCGGAGAACGCGGTCAAACCCAAGCTTGGCATGGGCTTATCGGTTTACGTGTACGTGGCGATTGACAAAAAAAGCAACTGGGGCTCGACCTGAGCCTGCACAAAATTCTGCAGATTCTCAGCGTCACAGTTTTCGAAAAAACCCCAATTCAGTGGGTTTTTCCAACTTCAGCGACGAGATCACAGATACCGAGCCCTGCATCCAGTTGAATCCATTCGACTTTTAATGGGACAGCACTGAAAAAAAATCTATGATCGAAATGGTTGCGAACTCGTCGCGGAAAAACGGCGGGATTCAGAGACTGTGGTATGATGACTCACTTGAGGTGGGCTCCCTATAGGTCGCACTGCATCAAACAGTTGATCCTCGAAAGAGGAGCGACTGACGCAATGGCTTCGGCAGATTGCCGGGATCACCTGAAATGCAGTCATTTGAGATTCGTGCTCGCGGGACTCATTGTGGTCTTGCCTGGCGTCGCCTTGGCTCAGAGCAGCTCTGTCGCCTTTTCCGACCTGGTTTCTAAGGCAGATGCTGCCCGTGTCGAAAACGACCTTCCGCGCGCCATCCAATTCTATGCTCAAGCGGTTCAGATGAACCTCAACTGGAAGGAGGGCTGGTGGTATCTGGGCTTGCTGCAGTATCAAACGAACGCTTACTCTGCCTCCCGAGACGCGTTGACACGCTACATCGCGCTGGATCCTAACGCCGGACCGGCTATAGCGTTGCGAGGGTTGTGCGAATTTGAAACCGGCGAGTACGGTTCGTCGCTTCAGGACATCGAGCGGGGGCTGTCTTTAGGGGCAGCTAGTCAGCTCCGCAACGAGCAAATTCTGCGTTATCACGAGGCGCTCGTGCTTGCTCGCTTGGGAAAGTTCCAGGATGCACTGCGGGCATACGCATGGTTTGCCCGGAAAGGAATCAGCAGTGCCGAGCTAATGGAAGAGATTGGGCTCGCAGGACTGCGAACACCCATGTTGCCGGAACAAGCTGATGATAAGAGGAAGAGTTTGTTCATCGCGGCCGGCAATGCCGCATATCAGTACATGGCTGGACAGGAAAGCGAAGCAAGAGCATCGTTTCAGAAACTATTTCGGGAGTTTCCCGCCGCTTCTAACGCCCACCTTCTTTACGGTTACTTGCTATTCGAGCGGCATCCCGATGAGGCCATTAGGGAGTTTAAGCGCGAACTAGAAGTAACGCCTTCCAATGCCGGTGCGAACGTAATGCTCGCATGGGCTTGCCTGATGCAAAACGATCCTTCCGCAGCCCTACCCTACGCTAAAAGGGCGGAGCAGGAGGAACCTCTACTTCCGGTTGCTCAGCTTGTCCTTGGCCGGTCGTTGGTGGAAAGTGGGGACATAAAAAATGGAACCCACTATCTGGCAAAGGCAGGGCAGCTTGACCCGGGAAATCCTGAAGTCCATATCGCACTTGCCCGAGCCTATTCCGAGACTGGTCGTAAGGAGGACGCCTGGCGAGAGCGCATGGAAAGCCTCCGCCTCACGGGCACTGCGACGGCGCCGGTGGCAAATCCTTAGTGCTGTCGCGGCCTTGTCGTCGCTGTGGATCGTGTTCACGCCTGCCCTCGGAAAGGTGCCTCAAGAAAGTCTCGCACCTGCTTGTGTACGTTGCCATCCCGCTCAAGCGGCAGAGCCGTTGACTCCGATGGGAAGGGCGTTGGAACTGCCCGGCACGAATGCAACGCTCTCCTCGCATCCGAACCTGACCGTTCATAGGGGCGCGTACACGTATAGCGTGGAAACCCATCAGGGCAAAAGCACATATAGCGTGACCGACGGGGCGCATTCAATCACTGTGCCAATTAGCTGGACCTTCGGGGAAGGAGCTCAAACGTGGATTCTAGAGCGCGATGGGCACTTCTATGAAAGTCTGGTGAGCTATTATCCTTCCGTCGAAGGACTCGATATTACGACGGGCGACGAAGGGTTGAAGCCGGAGACTCTTGAGGAAGCGATTGGGCGCCGGCTCTCAGAGGTTGAAGTCAAAGCCTGTTTTGGGTGCCACGCAACGAATGCCGTAATCAACGGCGAGTTGAACTTCAGGACATTGAAACCCGGCGTTCGGTGCGAGCATTGCCACACGGGTCTGGAAAGCCATCTGATTTCGGAGGCACTGTCCGGAGGTGGAGACTTGGAATCCGCGCCCCCGGCCCTGGGGCGGCTAAATTCAGAGGGCATTTCGAATTTCTGTGGGCAGTGCCATCGGACTTGGGAATTAGTGGTGAGAAGCGGATGGCGAGGCGTTAGCAACGTGCGCTTCCAACCTTATCGCCTTGCGAATAGCAGGTGTTTTGACGGAACGGATCATCGGATTAGCTGCCTCGCGTGTCATGACCCCCACCAAACTGTCGTACGCGACGAGCTCTCTTACGATGTGAAGTGTCTGGCCTGCCACGCGGCTTCCCCTTCGAACGGTTCGGTAGTGTCTCCCGGAAGAGATAGGGTTTGTCCAGTTGCCAGGTCAAAATGTGTGAGTTGCCACATGCCCAGGGTGCGCTTGCCTAACGGCCTCATGACATTTTATGATCACGAGATTCGCATCGTGAAACCAGAGGAACCGTATCCCAACTGAGAACCGGCTGTACCATGATGTCAATTCAAAAGCTCTTTAGAACCGCCGGGGTGCTCGCACTCTCGCTTTCAGTTTCGCCCTCGATATGGGGAGCCTGTGCCGGGCCGCAAGCCCTAGAAGCCAAACTGCGCACCCATCCGGATGCGCAAGCCAATATCCAGCTCGGCGTATGGTTTGGTGACCATCACCAGTACCCGTGCGCTATCAAGAGCCTTCAGGCGGCCCTGGATTTCGATCCAACCTCTCCGCGCATTTTCTACCTCATTGGCCTCACCTACTACGTATCCGGGCAGCCTATGGAGGCTGTCACGCCACTTCAAAGCGCCATTCGGCTGGACCCCGAGAATCTTGATTCGCGACTGATCCTAGCCGCCGCGCTCAGCCAATTGAGACGCGATGCAGAGGCACGGACCCAATGGGAAGAGGCGCTGAAGATCGATCCCAGCTCAAAAGTGGCGATGGACGGTCTGGCTAAGTCCCTGATCGCCGAAGGTCACTATACGGCTGCCATCAGTCTTTTGAGCTCCACAGCGCGGAATGAGGCGATGACGCTGGACCTGGCTCTCGCGTACGCAGGGACCGGAAAGCTCCCCGAGGCCTCTGCGGTCCTGAATCTGGCGCTGCGCGTACATCCTTCGTCATTGGGTTTGACGAACGCGCTGATCACTGTCTATGTGAATCAGAACCGTTACCAGGATGCAGCCAAACTGGCGAAAAAGATGGTCAAGCTGTATCCTGGCAATCTCCGCGCAGAGGCGACTTATGTGAGCGTTCTGATTTTAAACGACGACTTTGCGCGGGCTCGCCGCATAGGCCAAAAGCTGCTTTCTACCGCCCCGCATGATTTTGAATCCTTGTATTTGAACGGGATTCTCGATCGGGAGGCAGGTGACTACGCTGGTTCCCAGTCCCTTCTGGAACAGGCTGTTGACCTGAACCCCAATCACTACAACTCTCGGTACAACCTTGGGGTTGTTCTGGCTAAGCTCGCGGATTACAGCGGAGCGAAGGAACAGCTCGAGAAGGCCATCGAACTGGGAGGCGCGGAGCCTCAAATTCGCTTCGAGCTGGCGACCGTCCTGCGCAACCTCGGAGAAACCGGGCAGGCTCAGGAGCAGCTCAAAATGTATCAGCAGCAATTGCAGGAACGGGCCAACCGCACTTTGTCTGCGGGCAAGGCCGCGGAGGCAGAGCAGGAACTTTCCAGAGGTGATATTCAAAAGGCTGTGGAGCTCTATGGTGAGGCTGTCGTGGCAACCCCGCACGACGCCCTTCTCAACTACAAGCTGGCCCTTGCGCTGGATCGAGCCGGCGATACCACTAATGAGCGCGCCGCTCTGAACAGAGCTGTCGAAATTGATCCCGATCTGGCCGTCGCACAGAATCAATTAGGTTACCTCGCCTCACTCCAAGGCGACCTATCCTCGGCGGAGAACTACTTCCGGCTCGCTCTGCGAGCGGCCCCCGGCTACATCCAAGCTTGGATCAGCCTGGCGGCAACCCTCGCCATGGAGTCGCGCTTTTCTGAAGCCCAGGAAGCTGTGACCATCGCACTCCGCCTTGATCCGCAAAATACAAGCGCGCTTCAGCTCCGTCGTGACCTCGCCGCGGGACAAAATCACTAGTATGAACCTCAAGTGGCTCCGTGCTTGGGAGGACTTCTCTGGTCATGGGCACTCCGAAGTCTAATCTGTGGACGCGGCGGCGCTTGCTGCGAGTCATCCCGGCGGCGGTGGCTTCAGCTATGGTAGCCGACGGGCCTCGCGCGCTTGCCTCCTATCCCATATCCACCCCTGCGTTTTCCTCCTTTGTTGACGTGGCCGCCAGCGCCGGCCTCACCCAGACCATGTTCTATGGCGAGGCGCACAAGGCGACCTACATCATCGAAATCATGGGTGGCGGTTGTGCCTTTTTCGACTACGACAATGACGGCTGGATGGACATTTTCATCCTAGGAGGCCGCCGATTGGATGCTGTTCCGGCGGGAGCCAGCAACCGCTTGTACCGGAACAATCGCGATGGCACATTCACGGATGTTACGCAAAAAGCGGGATTGATGGATGTCGGCTGGGCTAACGGCGTTTGCGTGGGCGACTTCGATAATGACGGCAATGAAGATCTTTTCGTTACCTACTTCGGCCAAAATCGCCTCTATCGCAACAATGGCGACGGCACGTTTGCCGACGTTACCACTAAGGCCGGTCTGCTTGCTCCCCACACGCGCTTCAGCACAGGATGCACCTTTGTGGATTACAACCGGGACGGCCACCTGGATCTCTTTGTGTCCAGCTATGTGGACTTCGATCTATCCACGGCTCCGCGGCCATCTCTGAACGTGCCTAACTGCAATTACGAAGGCGTCCCCATAAACTGCGGCCCAAACGGCTTCGGGTTTCCACCTCATTTTCTCTATCGCAATAACGGGGACGGAACGTTCACTGACGTCTCCAAAGAAGCTGGGATCGCCGCGGTCCGGAGGTCTTACGGACTTACTGCCGTCACATTTGACGCTGACGAAGACGGCTGGCCGGACATCTTTGTTGCCTGCGACTCCACCCCAAGTCTCCTGTTCATGAACAACCGCGACGGTACGTTCCGGGAAGAGGCAATGGTTCGCGGGATCGCGTTGAGCAGCGATGGACAGGAGTTGGGTGGCATGGGTGTTGGAATCGGCGATTACGACCTAGACGGCCATCTTGATCTGGTCAAAACCCATTTTCAGAAACAAGCCACGGGCCTGTATCGCAACGATGGCAAGGGGCAATTTGACGACGTCACCACCAAAGCCGGCCTTGGCGCGGAACGGCGATTCATCAGTTGGGGGACCGACCTTGCAGACTTGGACAACGACGGCTATCCGGACATCCTATGGGTCACGGGGACTGTCTACCCGGAGTTGGAGCGCCACTACGCCAAGTATCCCTCGCACACCCCGCGCATTCTTTTTCGCAACCACGGAAACGGAAGCTTCATGCCGATGGGAGTGGAGGCCGGTGCGGGCGCCGTGGCAGCGCATATGAGCCGCGGGTGCGCCCTCGGTGACTTCGATAATGATGGGGACCTCGATGTGCTCATTATGAATCGGAATGAGCCGCCGTCCCTGCTGCGCAATGACGCGCCGGCCAGCAATCACTGGCTGAAGGTCCGCTTGGAAGGCACGCGGAGCAATCGCAGCGCGATTGGGGCGCGTGTGCTCGTCCATTATGGCGGCAAGGTGCAGGCGCGTTGCGTTACCAGCCAAGCGAGCTATCTATCCGTGAGCGACCCACGGCTGCACTTTGGATTGGGAGGAGCGTCCACTGCCGATATCGAGGTGCATTGGCCCATCGGCACAAGCGAAACCTTCAGCGGGGTGGCCGCGGACAGGCTTGTCACCATCGTGGAGAGTCAGGGAATCGTGAGGGGCCGACCCTTCCGGTAGAGTCGTCCGCGCGCGGCCTGAGTTCGTTCTAGTTCGGCCGGGACTTTGACTGCTCCGCCGTACGTTCCAGTTGGCCGATCTGTTGCTTCAAGAATGCCACATTTGGACCGGTCGTAACGTACCCCAGGCAATTGCGCAGATGCCGCAGGGCCCCCTCATAATCACCCTGGCGCGCCAGAATCACGGCAAGGAGTTGTTCGGTATTGGGGATCTGGTGCTGGGGGTCCATAGCCAGCGACTTGAGCGCGCTGGCTTTTGCTGCATCCAGTTTTGCGGCCTGATAATTGGCAAGCGCGTCGAAATACCAGATTCGCGCTGTGCCGGACGGCTCCAGTTGCAGTGCGCGGCTCGTGTTCGCCAGTACCTCTGACCACTTTTCTTCCAGAACCGACAATTGTGCTAGCTCCTCATAGGGCAGGACGAATCGCGGATCAGCAGCCAGCGCCTTCGAGAATGATTCTTGCGCACTCTGAGCGCTCGAGCTCATTTGCAACTTCCCAAGCTGAAACCACGCCTCTGCGAATTCCGGGTACACGAGGACCGCCTTTTCAAGGTCGCTCTGGGCGCGTCCTGGATTCTGCTCCAGCATCGCGGCGTGGGCTTCCTCAAAGAGCTTTTCAGCCTTTTTCGGTACACTTCCGCTCGTGGCGCTCAGTGCTGTCCCTATCGCGCCTCTATTCAAATGGAGGCCAATGGTGCCCAGTTCTGGATCTTCCCTCAGATTCCGCTCCGTAATAGTGAGCGCGTCGGAGTGGAAGCCGGTCAGTGACGCCTGGACTTTGCAGCCCTCGTAGAACATTTTCATTTCGCGCTCAGTGTCCGCCTGGGCGGTGACCACCCCTCGAACAGTAGTGAACGCGAAGTTGCCCCTGGGATCCGTCCGTGCCGTGTTTACGACCTTTTCCTGGCAGATAATGGAAACCAAAACAGGTTCCCAGAGGAGTGGTTGACCTTCCACAAGCACTTTGCCCAGCAATGCGCCACCGGCGCGCCCCTGGTTGGTCATTTGTGACCAGAACCCATACGGCCCACTATCCGCTATGGAATCTGGACGCGTGATCGTATCGGGAGGCTGCGGACCTGTGGGGAGATTCGGTGGCGGACTCGGCCTCGTCTGGCTTTTCGCCAGGCTGGAAATGCTCAGGGTCAGAAGCACACAAGAAAGGAAATAAAACACCACCTTGCCCATTAACGGCACACCTCACATGCCATTAATATCCCTTCCGGGCATTCGAGTAAATTGAATTTTTTGCTGGATTGAGATCATCTGCCGCGCGCTTCTTACGCCCGTAAGCGTGGCGCGACAATGCTGGAGACTGGAGTGCACAATCCGCGCTATGCTTTTATTCATGCGTGCAGTTGCAGCGACTTTAGCCTTCTTCACCTTGCTTGCAACCGCGTCGGCTCAGACGCCTGATCCGCGGCAGCTTTTCGCGGATGGCATCCAGGCGCAACAGCGGGGTGACTTTCAGATTGCCATTCGCTATTACCAGGAGTTTCTTAAACTCCGCCCGAATTCCTTTCAGGCGGAGGTGAATCTAGGCGCCGCCCTTGCTCATGAGGGCCAGTTTGATGCCGCGATCACCTTGTACCGGTCAGCGCTTTCCCTGGCACCGGGGAACAATAACGTGCTTCTGGACTTAGCTCTTGCCTACTACAAGAAAGGTGACCTCTCTAAAGCTCAAGAACAGTTCGCGGCCGTCAATAGGGCAGATCCGAACAACGTTCAGGTGGCCACTCTCCTGGGCGACACGGATAACCGGCTTGGAGAACCAGCTGAAGCTGTGCGCGTGCTTGTCCCGCTCGAGAGCAAGTACTCAGAGAATTTGGATTTCGAATATGTGCTTGGATCAGCGCTTATCGCTTCCGGCCAAAGGCGCGCGGGTGTCGAGCGAATTGAGAAAGTGGCGAAGGGAAAAAACAGCGCCGAGGCCTACTTGCTGGCGGGAAGCACGCTGCTGCAGCTGAACGAGTTCGCCCGCGCTCGCGACGACCTCGACATCGCGCTGCGGCTCAATCCGAAGCTTCCCGGCATCTACTCGCTTGCTGGCACCGCCCGCGACAACACCGGCGACCTGAAGGGGGCCGAGGCCGCGTTCCGGGAGGCGCTTAAAAGCGACCACGACGATTTCACCGCTAACCTCTACTTAGGCACGATGCTTTATAAGCGCCGCGAATTGCAAGAGGCGAAAATCTATCTAGAACGTGCGCTTCAGATCAATCCATCGTCTTCCATGGCGCGATACGAATTTGCGATGCTGGAGAGCGTATCGGGGCAATACGAAGCCGCGCTGCGTGACTTACAGATTGTTGCCAAAGAGGATCCGAACTGGCTCGAGCCACATGTCGAACTGGCGACTCTCTATTACCGATTGCATCAGCCGGCGCTTGGCGCTAAGGAACGCCAGATCGTCCAAGATCTTTCCGCCAAACAACAAGCGAAAGATCCACGAAGCCCATAGGAACGAGGCCTTTTCGACCCCGGAGGCGTCGCGTCAAGAGTGAGACCTGAACTGGAGAATGGCCCATCCCGAAGTTAACTCGCCGTGGAAGGTTCTGTAACAGCCGAGACTCGATCCGCCTGGATATCTCTAAGCGTTTGGACGATTCCCGACGGCCAGTGGATTTCAATCAACTCCGCGCGACTATCTGGGCCAAGACCGAAATGCACTGGGCCGCAGGTCGAGGAGGCATACCCGACGCTCGTGGTCATGTGGTTGTACTGTGTTCCACTCTTGCTCACTAGCTTGATTCTCGCGCCAATTCCGTCTCGATTGCTTTTGCTCCCGCGCAGCGCCACGTCCAGCCAGTGCCCGCTCTTCCCGCTGCGATTCATCCAGATCTCCGCAGGCTGTCCGAGAGCAGTTACAACCACATCTATGCGCCCGTCTCCATCTAGGTCGGCGAAAGCACAGCCGCGATGACGCGCAGGCGCTGCACTTGTCAATCCAGCCTCTTCTCTCAGGGAGGACCATTTCCCGCTTGGCCCCAGGTTGCGGAAGACCGCGTTGTACTGATCCACGGGCTGGCCGGGGAGGGAAATCGATTCGACGTGGCCGCAACTGACAAATAGATCTTTCCACCCGTCGTTGTCGAAATCGTACAGCCCCGCGCCGAACCCCGACATTGAAGAACTCATCCTGCGCATACCGCTTGGAGTTGTAATTTCCCGAAAGGCGCCCTTCCCCGTATTCTCAAAAAGCGGAAAAGTCTGGTTGTTCAGCGCCACAAAGGCGATGTCCGCGTATCCATCGTTGTTGAGGTCGCGAAAGTCCAAGCCCATTCCCGAAATGAAATCTCCATCCTCAACCAGCGCCACGCCCGTGTCGAACGCCACCTCCTCGAACCTGTCCCCCGTGTTGCGCAGCAGAAAATTGTAGTACGTATCGTTGGTAATAAATAAATCCGGCCGACCATCCAAATTGTAGTCGGCCATGCCCACTCCCATGCCCTTGCCGACCAACTTGCGTAGGCCCCACTCCTCGGAGACATCCTGAAAAGTCCAGTTGATAACAAAAAGGTCAAGCAAGCCATCACTGTTCACGTCAACCCAAACGGCTGCTTCCGACCACAGCGGCCCATATTTGGGGTCCGGGCGGTTCAGGGCGGCATCCAGGCCGGATTTCACGGTAACGTCGGTGAACGTTCCGTCGCCGTTATTGTGGTATAGGGTGCTGTGGTGTAGCCCGGCGACAAATAAGTCAGGGTGGCCATCGTTGTCATAATCCCCGACAGCAACGCCGATGTCGTAGCCGGAGCCTGCCAGGCCGGCGGCGTCCGTCACATCGGCGTATGTGCCGTTGCCTTCGTTCCGAAACAGTCGATTGCAGTATTTGGGCGAGTCCTTCCGCAGCGTGGCGATGTTGGCGCCATTAGCAAAGAAAATGTCGGGCCGGCCATCGCCGTTGTAATCGAAGATCGCCACTCCCCCAGCCATCGTCTCAGGTGCATTCTTAGCCGGAGTGGGGCTATTCTCCAAAACAAACGGGATTCTCTTCAGATCGAACCAGATAGGACCGCCAACGCCGGGCGCGGGCGGGATGGGTTTTGATGTGCTGGGAACCCCCAAGGCGGATTCCGTGGCGGCAAGAGCGGCGCGTAGCCCCCCTGGAACGAGGGCTGGCGCAATAGCCGCCTGAAAGGTGTGCAAGAATTCGCGGCGCGTCCAGGAGCCTGCCTTTCGTGAGGTCATAGCCGACAGAATACCCCCGCGGCCACTAGTGTAGTGTCCGCTAAATAAGTATACAAGTTATCGCTTGTTCCTTCTGCTGCGTGGCAGGGTACAGCCGGGCTGAATCTTCTCGAGCGTTTGCCGGCAGCGAGAGAGCTTCTCCATAATCGATTCCACGGTAGCGGTCCAAACCAAGGGTTTGGGATCTTCATTCCAAGCAGCGAGAAATTCCTGGATCGCGGCTTTCAGGTCATCGACGCTGAAGAATGAACCC
>WNGC01004391.1_pt1 | contig 13255 bp, 11 predicted proteins | sample 5400051 | NCBI WGS metagenome assembly WNGC01 (sample SAMN13153368, study PRJNA577476) | soil metagenome | isolation source: 20 cm soil or saprolite under grassland replicate 2 | place: USA:California | collected 2016-06-15 | reverse complement strand
AATGAAAAGAGCGCTGGAACTCGAGCCGGCGTCGCTCCTAATGAACACGTTTATGGGAGCGACACTCTATTACGCGGGTCGGTACGATGAAGCCATAGATCAATGCCGCAAAACCATACAGATGGATCCGAACTTCGCTGTCGCGCACTGGCATCTTGGTCTGGCTTATGAGCAAAAGCAGCTTCTTGATGCAGCCACCGAGGAGTTTAAAAAGGCGATCGCTCTATCAGCAGACAGTCCGCTAATGAAAGCTGCGCTTGGTCGCGCATATGCGAAGTCGCAGAAGGAGCATGAAGCGACTGAAATGCTCAATGAGTTGGATGAGCTTGGGAAGCGACAGTACGTGTCGGCCTACGAAGTAGCGACGATCTACGTCGCGCTTGGTAACAACGAACAGGCATTTCAATTGCTGGAACAAGCATACGGGGAGCACTCGTTCCATCTTGTTTATCTCAACGTTTCGCCACAGTTCAAACCCGTCAGTTCGGATCCGAGATTTCAAGATCTGGTGCAACGCATTGGTCTTTCCCGGTAACTCCGCAGAACGCTCGCTTCCTTCTGGCGGACACGCTGCGGAATGATCCTCGCTTCCAAGAACTCACATTGCGCGCACCGAAAGATATTCATTAATTCTTCATGTCGGAATTGTTTCCAGATTCCTTGCGTTCCCGATTCTTTTTTGCGGATCGATAAACGAGCAATGCCGCGGCAATATCTTCCACCGCCATGCCTAACGACTTGAAGATTGTGGTTTCGCTTGCGCGCGATGGAACGTTACCGCCGAGTGCTTCGCCGAGCTCAGCGTAAATCTTCGCGCCCGAAAGAATGACATCGCCTGATTCTTTCATTGCGCCTTCGCGCGAATCAACGAGAACAAGGTTGCCCATAGCCTCGTCGTCGAGCTCACGCCAGTCCGGCCGGCATGCACCGATTGCGTTCACATGGCAGCCAGGCTTCAACCACGATCCTTTTAGCACAGGTGTTTTGGAATTTGTCGTAGTTACGACGACATCTGCGCCGCGCACTGCTTCTTCTGCTGACATTGCTTTCCCGCCAACTTCTTTCGCGAATCGTTCTGCATGTTCCTTTGTAGGACTCCACACGCGAATTTCTTCGAAATTCCTGACGAGTTGGAGGGCTTTGGCGTGACTGCGCGATTGTACGCCGCTCCCGAGGATCGCGAGAATTTTCGCTGCCGGAAAAGCAAGTACTTTGGTTGCCGCGGCTGAGACTGCTGCCGTCCTCATCTCGGTGATCAGTCGTCCATCCATTATTGCCAGCGGCGTTCCAGTCTGCGGATCGACAAGGAAAATCGTGGCCATGTGTGTCGGGATTCCGCGCTCCACATTGGATGGATAGAACGTCACCGCTTTCAACCCGAGCCCGTCATTAGTAAGCGCCGGCATCAGACCCAGGAATCCACCAGGCGGGTCGACGTTAATCACTGAGCGGACCGGCTGCGTCACTTTGCCAGCGGAAAACTCGATCAATGCTTTTTCCATTGCGGGAATTAATTCCGCCATGTGCAAATGCTGACGCACTTGTTCTTCGCTTAGAAAAAGCGGCTGATCACTTTTCATTCGTTTAACCACGGATTACACGAATAGCACGGATGCAAAGCAATAATCGTGATTTCAATTTCCTTATCCGTGCTATCCGCGTAATCCGTGGTTCCTTGTGAGCTGGAATTACGATGCCTGAGGAAGTTCAGACACGTTGCGTGATCGTAGGAGGCGGCCCGGCCGGGATGATGGCTGGCTATTTGCTTGCGCGCGCCGGCGTTCCCGTCGCCGTGTTAGAGAAGCATGCCGACTTCAATCGCGATTTCCGCGGAGACACTATTCACCCGTCCACGCTTGAGTTGATGCACGAGCTTGGGTTGCTCGATGAATTCCTGAAACAGCCGCATCAGGAAGTGCGAGAACTGCGCGGTGTGATTAATGGGCAGGTCTTGCCAATCGCTGATTTCACCAAGCTCCCGACGCGTTGCAAATTCATTGCCTTCATGCCGCAATGGGATTTCCTGAATTTTCTCTCCAGTCACGCGAAACGTTTTCAAAGTTTCCAATTGCACATGCAAACTGAGGTTGTCGATTTGCTCATCGAGAACAATCGCGTGGTCGGTGTGCGCGCGAAAACTCCGCAGGGCCAACTGCAAATCCGCGCAGACTTGGTGATCGGCGCTGATGGACGGCATTCGATTGTTCAAGCGCGGGCTGGTTTTGAACGTCGCGAGTTTGGCGTGCCGATCGATGTGCTTTGGATGCGCATTTCCAAGAAGCGAGGAGATCCAGAACAATCGTTCGGATTTTTTCAGCACGGCAAGCTGCTCGTCATGCTCGATCGCAGCGATTACTGGCAGTGCGGCTTCGTCATTCCCAAAGGTGGCTTCGACGAAATCAAAGCGCGAGGCCTGCCGCAATTTCAGAATGAAATTGTCAGCTTCGCCGGATTTCTGCGCGACCGAGTAGACGAGTTGAATGACTGGTCCAAAATCAAATTGCTCACCGTTCAAATTAATCGGCTGCGCGATTGGTGTCGCGAAGGATTGCTTTGCATCGGCGATTCTGCGCATGCGATGTCGCCGGCAGGCGGCGTCGGGATTAATCTCGCGATTCAAGATGCCGTTGCCACGGCCAATCTACTCGCGGAGAAGCTCCGGAATGGTCCGGTTTCACTAGATGATTTGCGACAAGTGCAACTGCGCCGCGAATGGCCGACGCGCCTGATCCAGGGAATGCAGGTTTTTATTCATCGCGGAGTCGTTACCGGTCGAGCGTCCGGCAACAAACAATCGTTGCCGTTTGTAGTCCGCTTGCTGAAATGGTTTCCGGTTCTGCGACAATTACCCGCGCGTTTCATCGGCCTCGGCCCGCGGCCCGAACACTTCCACAGCCCGACTGTAGTTTAGGAACGTCACGTTTGTTTTGGTTCGGACGCTGGATACGATCAACCATGTCCCTCGATCTCGACAGCATCCATGCGGCCCATGAGCGGATTTGGGCGTATATCCATCGGACACCGGTGTTGACTAGCTCGCGGCTGGACGAGGCGAGTCCCGCGGCCGCGGGACTGTTCTTTAAATGTGAAAATTTTCAGAAAATCGGCGCGTTTAAAGCGCGCGGCGCGACCAACGCAGTATTTTCACTGGACGATGTCACGGCGCGGCGCGGTGTCGCAACGCATTCGTCCGGCAATCACGGTGCTGCGGTAGCGCGCGCGGCGACACTGCGCGGTATTCCTGCGCACATCGTTATGCCATCTAACTCGGCGAAGGTGAAGATTCGCGCGGTGGAAAGCTATGGCGCTCAAATTGTATTTTGCGACCCGACGGAGCAATCGCGCGAAACGACATGCGAAGAGGTGATCAAGAAAACCGGCGCTGCGCTGATTCATTCATTTGAAAACGAACATGTGATGGCAGGGCAGGGGACAGCAGCTGTTGAACTGCTCGAACAGGTTTCCGATCTCGATCTGGTGATATGTCCCGTCGGCGGCGGTGGATTACTGTCCGGCACGGCGGTCGCGGCAAAATCGATGCGACCGGAAATCAAGGTGATCGCTGTCGAGCCAGCGAACGCTGATGACGCCGCGCAATCATTTCGCGCCGGGCGACGGCTTGTCACCGAAAAGAAATTCACCATCGCTGACGGTCTGCGCACAAATGTTGGCGAACCGAACTTTGCAATCATCCAGCATTACGTGGACGACATTGTCACCGTCAGCGAGGAAGCGATCGTTTCGGCCATGCGCACTATTTGGGAGACGATGAAGATCATCATTGAGTCATCAGCAGCTGTGCCGTACGCCGCAATTCTCGGACGAGCAGTCGACATCAAAGGACAACGCGTAGGAATTATTCTGACCGGCGGCAATGTCGATCTGGACGCGCTGCCGTGGAGCTGTAGCCGGGATCGGTGATCCCAGCCATCCGTCACCAACGATGCCGGCTACGACGGATTAATTTTTCCGTGATCAGGAAACCATCGGTCGCGTCAAAACCGAAACGTGGATGCGTAGGAGAGTTAATCAGCTATGAAAGGGTTAAGTGTAATCATAGCAGCATTCATTCTGGTGTTTAGCGCTGTCGCTTCGCGCGGAGCGAATGTGGATAGAATTTCGGCGGAAACCGGAGTTCCCGTCGCTACGCTGCAGGCAGAAAGGGCGTCGACCGGACTTGGCTGGGGTGGACTAGAGAAAGCGCACCTACTGGCTAACGCGTCCGGGCAGAGCTTCGATACCACCGTAGGCAAGTTCCAGGGCCACGAAGGCTGGGGGCAAATTGCCCACGACTACGGGTTGAATCTCGGACATGTGGTGAGCAATGCGCGTCGCTCGAGCCAGGCGACCACGCATGCGCAAAACACCCAGACGATGCATGGGAAAAACGCCATTACAATCCACGGCAAGAGCGCCACGAACATTGGTAGAGGCCATACTTCCAGGATGACTACCACACGGGGTGTCGGTCACGGCTCGAGCTTTAGATCCGGCTTTAGCGGATCTCATGGCATGCATTCGATGGGTCACGTAGGTCGTGGCTTCAGCGGATCTCATGGCATGGGTTCCATGGGCCACGGTGGTGGGCATTACGGCCGGTAAAGAGAAGCCGCAAGAGGTGAAGGGTTAAACGGTTCAAGCGTTGAAGCGCCCAGGCGGAAGTTGCCTTTCGCTTCCCACGCGTCGCGTGCGCGGTCATGACCGCCCTCAGCGCATTGCTCAAGGGCTCATTACGCGATCGGCGGGTCCGCTGAGGGCAGCGGACGATACAGCACCGCCAGATTGAAGCAGCGATTCAGAGATGGTTAACGCTCGTGCTCCTAAGTATCGGTCGTAGCCCAGAATTTGCCGAATGCGTTTGGCCAGCTCCGGTCGACGACGCTATTTCGAGCGGATTTGCCCATGCGCTCTCGCAGCGCAGGATTCGTTACCAATGCTCGAATCGCGCGCGCGAAATCTTCCACGTCGTGTGATTTGGTGATCAGACCGTTGCCCTTGTCTTGGACTAGTTCTTTAGGGCCGCCGGAATCAGAGACGACGACTGGCAACCCGCATGCCTGCGCTTCCAGGATCACGTTGCCAAAGGTGTCGGTTGTGCTGGGAAAAACAAAGATGTCTGCCGATGCGTACGCCGCGGCCAATTCGTTGCCCCTGAGATAGCCAGTGAAAAACGCTTCTGGCAAAGATTTTGCAAACGCATCGGAATAAGGGCCATGGCCGACGACGAAAAGTTGGACTGGCAACCCCTCATCGCGCAGAAGACGATAAGCGGCCGCCAGAAGATCGAGATCTTTCTCCCGTGAAACTCGGCCCACGTAGAGGAGACGAACCTCGCCATTGCAGGCGCCGAATTTCTCGAAGAAAGCCGGTTCACGTCGAGCAGGATGAAACAGGTCAGTGTCGAGGCCACGCGGTAGAATTTTCAGTCTTTCGGGATTGAGCCCGTGCTTGATCCAGCTTTGTCGATATTCCTCGGAGTTGACGTAAACAGTGTCGAGCTGGCCATAGAACCAATGCATGTAACGCCACGCCACACTTTCAAGGAAGCTGTCGTCGGTTAGAATCCGGATGTATTGTGGGAAATCGGTGTGATAAATGCCGCTCGTTTGCAGGTTGAGCATCTTTGCGGCGAGCAGTCCGGTCAATCCAACCGGCCCGGGCGTGCTGATGATAATCTCAGTGAATTTTTCCCGCTGTACGTAATCCAGCATCTGGAGAATCGGCGGAAAACTCAGTTTTTGCAGTTCGTATTCGGGCAATTCAAATTCCCCGATGGGTGGGAAGTTCTTGATTGGGATGTTGTCGATGCTCAGTTCGTTTCGAGAAACGACGACGATTAAATCCTTTCCCGCGTTCGCCCCAGCCGCGACCATCCTCCGAATTGTGGTCGCGACGCCGTTGACGTCGTCGAGCGTGTCAGTGAACCAGGCACGTTTGCGATTTTGCAATGCGACAGGGACCGTGCCTGTCAATTCCTTGAAAATACCTCGCAACCATTTTCGAGAGGGCGCCTGACTGTGAAAACCGTAGATGTACGGCGTTAGAATTACCAGGATCGGCGCGATCGCGCTAAGGGCCTGCATGCTCTCGACGATGTTGCCGCTGCTGATTTGCTGTATGAATTTATTGAAGAACCGAAATGTGAGCTGCTCGGCGACCATGTTCGCCATGAGAAATGTGCGGCGTTCCGGCTCGCTGACTCCGTCCAATTGCGCGGCGAGTTTCGCTTTTACCTCCGGCCGCGCGAAATACCCTGAAAGCTCATTCCAGAGCGAGACATTTGCAGGCTTGACGAATTCGAAAATTTTCCCTGACAAAACGCCTTGTACGACAAATTCGGTTTTCTCCTTGAGAGTGAACTCAGTGGGAGCCCGGCCCTCCATAAAGCGCGAAAACATCTTTTCCACCAGAGCCGCGCCCGGCCCGAGTTTTTCGTGGAACCGGTCCTGGATGAAACAGGCAACCGTGTTATAAAAGCCGTGCGACAGGATTAACGGAGTCCCTCCCTCGCCTCGCGCGTTACAGTCGCCGTTGCGAACAAATTCGAGAAATTTTTCGGCGGAATCCGCAGCCTGCGTTTCCGTGAAGGCCGACGCGGCGAACTGGCCGCCGTGATCATCCGAGCCGCCAACGAAAATCTTCTTCCACGGTTCCGCGTGAGTAGGCGCAAGATTGTGCCGATTCGCAAGCGCGTCGATCTTCTCCGGCGTCAATTGCCCGAAAAGAGTCTGGGCCAGATCGCTAAGGAGCGCATCACGCAGCCCATTGATACCCTCGAAATGCTTAAATAAAAGGATGAGCTGCTCGAGATGACGTCCCTCCAGTTTTCCGTTCACGCTGTAAAGAGGGTGCGCAACTGCATGCGTTATTTGCGTGGTTTGCAGGTAGCGCTGCAGGTCGAAGATGTTGTCGCGGAGACCTTCTATATCGCGATGTTGCTGCTCGGAGATTCCCCACACAAGAATGTGCAGCTTACAAGCGTCGTGTGGGAAATATGTTGTGACCTGTTCGCTGACAAAGGTGCGCGGTAGATGTGCAATTTGCAGGCAGCCCTCGATCGTATCGTGGTCGGTAATCGTGGCGTAATCCATGCCGCGCTTGAGCAACTGGCCGTGCAGTTCTTTGGGATCTGAATAACTGTCAGGAAAATCGAAACGGCGGAAGAGCCATTCTTCCGAGCGCGCACTGTAGCGCGAGTGAATATGTAGGTCGCACCTGCTCACATTTAGATTCCGCGTCTCAATCTTTGTTCGGCGATCCATTCCTGATAGGTCGTCGCCGTGCGTGAATCGACCGACTCCTCAATCAGATCAGTAATTTGTCTCCAAATCACCCGATGCGAATAATCAGACGGATGAATGCTTACGCGCAAGAGCGAAGTGCCCTTCAAAAATCGGAAGAGAGTTGTGTTCCATGCGCGGCTGACGCCCCGGCGCCAACTGTTCCGAACGGTGTAAACTAACGTTCTCGCCGGAAACACGTTTCCGGAGCGGAGGTCGCAGACGGTGCGCAAGCGTGTTGTGTATTCCATCTGTGCATCGCGCGCAGCGCGCTCGGCTTCTTCGCCAAGCAACCAGGCAGGCGCAACAAAGCCTCGCGGCTTGAGCCCATGCGCGCGCAACTCATCTCTTGCCGCCACAATGCGACGCAGAGCTTCGTCGTAGCCGAGGTCGTAAAACTCGCCCTCGTTTTGGGTGTAGAACTGTGTCAGAAATTTGTCGCGCAAAGTTTCTTTTGTACGGCGAGGACGTTCGTGAAAATAACCGTGGATGACAATTTCGTGACCATCCGCTTCCAGACCTCGGAGCCACGATACAAATTGTTGGTCTTTTGTGAACAGCCCCTGGCGATGATAATCCGGCACGACAAGGAGAGAACAGGCGCGCACGCCGCGATTGGCCAGCTCTGAAATAATCGTGTTTGCGATTTGCCGGGTTGAAGGAGCGACGTCGTGTAAAGAGACGACCATAAAATCCCTCGCGGAGGCGGCCGTTGCAACGAGTGGAAGGAACTCCGTTGCGGCAATCGTATTCATTCGGGAATTTTCGGCTCCCAAGCAGTTTTGAACAAGGGAAAAGGTTTCCGTCAAGGAACGACGTGCTTCCCAAGCCGTCGGGTGATGTAGCGTCCGCTGTCCTCAGCGGAGGTTCCCGGGCCGCGATTATTTCAGCGACCGATGCGGTGAGACAGCGCCCGCTACAGCGCTATTGCGTACTCATCTTCAGGATTTTGCGAAAGTCTGATTCAGTCAGCGGCATCACGGATAAACGCGATTGCCGAACGAGCGGAATTCCCTTGAGCCGCGGATTGGCTTTGATTTCGCTTAGCGTTACCGGCCGTCGCAGTAGTTTGACCGGTACAAGATCGACGGTGGACCAGTCGCCTTCCTTCGCGGTCAGATCTCGATAGGCGATCTGGGTCACCTTCGCGATCCCTACTACCGCTTTCTCTTCACCGCTGTGATAGAAGAGGAAGAGCACTTCATCGCCCTTGCGCATTTCGCGCAGATTATTTCGCGCAGTGTAATTGCGCACGCCGGTCCAGCTTGTTTTACCTTCTTCGACGAAGTCCGACCAAGAGTACGAAGACGGTTCCTGTTTCACCAGCCAGAAGCTTTTCATGCGAAAAAGCTAACTCGGCGACATTGAGCCAAGCAACTTTCACTCAGCATTGTAGTGTGCGCTGTCCTCAGCGCATTTGACACGCGTTCGACAATCACGCTGCTTTATTTCACAATTGGAATTATGTCGCGGCGGCCATTTATCACGTTTGAAGGATCGGAAGGGTGCGGAAAATCCACGCAGGTACAGAGGCTCGCGACGCGGCTGAACAAATTGCAGATTCCGTTTCTTACTACGCGCGAGCCAGGCGGGACACCGATCGGTGAAACAATTCGCGAACTGCTTCAGTTTGCACCCCATAACTCTAGCATGAGGCCAGAAACTGAATTGCTTTTATTCGAGGCGAGCCGGAGCCAGCTCGTGCGCGAGACGATCAAGCCGGCTCTCGAGCGAGGATTTTGCGTGATCACAGATCGTTTCTTCGATTCGACAACTGTTTATCAAGGTGCGGCGCGACGCTTGGATCGCGAAATAGTCGAGCGCTTGAATGCATTTGTGGTCGGCGATTGCGTCCCCGACGTTACTTTCGTCCTCGATGTCGACACCGCGACGGCGGAATCGCGAATGCAGAAGAGGCCGCGCAGAGCGGATCGAATGGAACAAGAGCCTGCTGAGTTTTATGAGCTCGTTCGGCGAGGATATCGCGACCTGGCAGCGCGCGAACCAAATCGCATCGTGTTAATCGACGGCTCGCGCAACGCGGACGAGATCGAGAACGAGACCTGGAAAATACTTTGCTCCCGTTTTCCACATGTGACCTCTGACATCTGATCTCTGACCTCTGGATCAACATGGCTTTCTCACGCACGACAGCATTTGAGTACTTGCGCCGCGCCCACGAACAGAATCGCCTCGCGCACGCTTATTTGATCACAGGACCGCCGGGTAGCGGCAAAGAAACCCTGGCGGCGCACTTGGCCAGCCTTGTTAACGGCACACCAGTCACCGATGTTTTCTCAGCCAAAGCCCGCGAAATTTCCGTTGCCCGACCGGAATCGAAATCGCGGCGGATTGTCATCGAACAAATCCGCGAGCTCGAGCACGCACTGCGAATGCGCGCTGTAAACGGCCGTCGCAAAGTTGCGATTATCCCTGATGCCGACCGCCTCCAATCCGCGGCGGCAAATGCTTTCCTCAAGACGCTCGAAGAACCGCCGAACGACTCTTTGCTCCTTCTGCTAAGTGCGTTGCCAGAGGCGCTGCCGGACACAATAGTTTCGCGCTGTATCACGATTCCACTCGCGCCAGATGGCCAACAGAAATCAAAGCACGAACAAGAGAAGCTGGTGAAATTACTGCAGCACGCTTCGGGTGAACGAAGCTGGAGCGTTCAATTTGCCTACGGCCTTGCCCAGGAATTTCAGCGTGTGCTCCGTGCGGTGCGGGAGGACGTGAAGCGCGAAACCGACGAAGCTTTGAAGCAGGAACAAGCGCGTTACAAGGATGCCACCGATGGCGCGTGGCTGGAAGAACGCGAGGAATACTACAAGGCGCTAACGGAAAGTCTTTACCTGCAGCGACGCGCCGGCCTCATCGAGATATTATTCGCCTGGTGGACTGATGTCCTTCGGGCCAGCAACGGCGTGGCCCAACGTAATTTGCCGCGCGCGAAAGAAGAAACTACCGCACTCGCAAAGCGCTTCGGCATCGCCGAAATTTTAAAACGCATCCGTTGTTTGGAAGAATTGCGCGATCATCTGGGTAGAAACATTCACGAAGCCCTCGCAATCGAAGTCGCGTTTCTCACAATCTTCACCGCGTGACAGCTTCATTGGGGTCATTGACCCCACCCCGTACGGTCGTGGAGATGTTTGTGCCAATGCCTGCCTAATCGGCGTGCCGCCGATGGATACGCACGGTTGACAAAAGGCCGTTCAACCTTATCCAGTATCCACGTATGCGACATATTTACCGACTGATTTTGCTGTGTGCCGCCAGCTCGGTGCTGCTGCTGACTGGTTGTGCAACGGGAGGACGGGTGAGCGCGGGCGGGGCGTACCACGTCACCGCGTATAAGCCACATGATCCTTCGGCCGTGCGCGTGAAAGTTTCGCTTTCCAAGCAAAACGTCTACGTGGTGGAAGGTGATCGCTGCCTGATGGCGGCCGCCATTTCTGTCGGCATGGCCGCGAAGCCGACACCCAAAGGCAATTTCAACATCTACGCCAAACAAGAGCACAAGCGCTCCGGGTCGTATGGATTCAGCGTGCAAGGAAATCGAATAGTTCCTTCTACCGGTGGTGGGGCCGGGCGGTACGTCGGATATCCCATGGGTTATTGGTGCGAGTTCGCTCCTGCCTACGGTTTTCATCAGGGTTTTGTCCATCCAGTGCCACGTACGCACGGCTGTATTCGGTTAAAAGGCGAGGCTGCGGCGAAGTTTTACGCGCTGGTGCGGATCGGGACTCCGGTAAATATCGCTACTTCGCAGCCCGAGGATGATACAATGGGTCCGAAAGTGCAGCGGGTGGATGATTCCAGAACGCCTGATCCTCCAGGGTCTGTTATGATCACGGAAGCGGCGTTTGAAAAACCGAGTGGGCCGCTGCTCGAGTAGCCACTGATTGCGGCAATTGCCGCTAGCGCTTCGCTATGTCATGTTGAGCCGAGCGAAACATCTCTGATCGTTGTTTGGTGCTGCCCAGCATGATCCGAGATTCTTCGCGGCGCTCAGAATGACAACGACGCTATGAGCACGAACTTGATTTCCAGCGGCACGACAGCGCGCGAGAAAGTGAATTTGCGCACGCCGGACGTAATGGCGGCCGTGCAGCAACAGGTCGAATCGCATTACCGCAGCGACATTGTGGAGAAAATCCGGCGGGCCGGCGGAATCATTTCTGTCGGCGACACTACGGTGCGCCTGGCGAAACAGTTTGGCTTCTGCTACGGAGTGGAGCGCGCGATCGACCTCGCGTATGCGGCGCGCAAAGTCTTCAAAGATCGCCGGCTTTTCATTGTTGGCGAAATTATTCACAACCCCGAGGTCAACCAGCAGATCGCGTCGTTAGGCATCAGAAATCTTACCGGCAAAAACAAGCAGGCCGACATCTCTGATTTAGGGCCCGAAGATGTGGTAATCGTGCCGGCTTTCGGCACGGAATTGTCTATCCAGCAACAAATCAAGGACCGCGGCTGCCAGATTGTCGATACGACTTGCGGCGACGTGATGAGCGTCTGGAAACGGGTGCGCAAGTACGCCAGCGAATCGGTCACCTCTATCATTCACGGCAAAGCGGAGCACGAAGAAACCAAGGCCACCAGTTCACGCGCACTCGGTGACGGGAGCGGCCATTACGTGGTGGTCCTGACGCTCGAGGATACCGATTACGTATGTAATTACATCCGGCACGGCGGCGATATGCAGGCGTTCCTCGAAAAATTCAAGGGGGCCTATTCTCCGGGCTTCGATCCTGACGTGCATTTGCAAACGGTGGGCGTGGCAAATCAAACTACAATGCTCCGCGGTGAGACTGAAGAAGTGCAGCGGCGCGTTCGACAGGCGGTTGTTGATCGGGACGGGCCCGAACTGGCGGCGAAAAATTTTCGCTTCTTCGACACGATCTGCGGCGCGACCCAGGAACGGCAGGATGCATTGCGCGAGCTGCTCAATGTTCCAATGGACCTGCTTTTAGTGGTAGGCGGCTACAACAGCTCCAATACATCGCATCTCGCCGAGATGGGCGAAGAAAAACTCCCCACCTACTTCGTGCTAAACGCCTCCCGCCTGGTTTCGGCCACCGAGATCAAGCATTACGATTTGCATGAAAAACGCGAAATCGTTTCGCATTTCTGGTTACCAAACGGTCCGGCCGTCATCGGCATCACTGCCGGGGCATCGTGTCCAAATAATTTGATTGAAGAAACGTTGATCCGGCTTTTTGAGCTGCGCGGTATTTCACGCCAGGAGCTCGAGCTCGCTGCTTAGGCTTGATTCCTTGTCATTCCGAGCGGCGTCGAGGAATCTCTAACTATTTCTGTAGTGCCACGTTTAGCTAGCGCAGGAGATGTCTCGACTTCGCTCAGCATCACACCAGTGAGCACGCAATCTAGACTCGCCATGCGAAATACGTGTGTATGGCACGCGCAATCTGGAAGGGCAGTATCAGCTTCGGGCTCGTTAACATTCCTATCGCTCTTTATCCGGCTACAAGGCGGGAAGAGCTAAAGTTTCGTCTACTGCGCAAGACTGATTTGAGTCCGGTCAACTACAAGCGCGTTGCCGAAAAAGACGGCAGGGAAGTTCCGTGGGACCAGATCGTCAAGGGTTACGAGTACGAAAAAGGCAAATACGTGGTACTCCAGGATGAAGATTTTCAACGCGTCGATATCGAGGCAACTCAGACTGTGGACATCCAGGATTTCGTCGAACTCGATGAAATCGACCCGATCTTCTTTTACAAGCCATATTACCTTGAGCCGCAAAAAGGCGGGGATAAAGCTTACGCGCTACTGCGCGACGCGCTCAAGGACAGCAAGAAGGTTGGCGTCGCCAAGGTCGTGATCAAAACGCGGGAGTATCTTGCTGGTGTGAAACCTGAAGACGGCGCGCTTGTGTTGGAGCTAATGCACTTTGCTGACGAACTGGCCGACACGAGCAAACTGCATATTCCGAAGAAGGTCGAAGTTGGAAA
>WNGC01004428.1_pt1 | contig 13272 bp, 9 predicted proteins | sample 5400051 | NCBI WGS metagenome assembly WNGC01 (sample SAMN13153368, study PRJNA577476) | soil metagenome | isolation source: 20 cm soil or saprolite under grassland replicate 2 | place: USA:California | collected 2016-06-15 | reverse complement strand
TGGGCGCCTGATTGTCCGAAGGAACGAAGTGAAGATAGACCACCCAGGTATGCGTGTCGTCGATCGGCACGCGAATCTGAGTTCGATTGGCTTGTCTGAGAACGTTTGGAAAAATCAGCGGATGTTCCTCCATCGTCCCATCGCTAGATGAACGCCGCTTCATGATCCCGTACGGAACCTCGTAGAACTCGAAACTCTCCAGGTCATCGATCGTTCCTCGCGTCGTTCCACGGACGGTAAAGCCGCGGGTGACCAGTTCTTGATGCAGGATGTGCAGATGGGAGGTGTCCACGGAATTCTCCATGGCCTGAAACCAGTTGCAATCCAGGCGCGGCAGAGCGCGAATCCACCGCCAGCCGTCGGTTCGCGCCCAGACGTCGTATTTCGGAATCACTGGAGCCGGCGACGGCCCAAGATAGCCCCAGTAAAGGCCGGCGAATTTTTGCACCGGATAGGCTTGATGCTTCACGGTAAGCGCGAAATTGCTCCCGGCCGGTTCTGCCGGAGTCTCCAGACAGTTGCCTTCCGTATCATAGAGCCAGCCATGATAAGCGCAGGCGATGCCGCGCTCTTCGACTCTGCCGTAAGAAAGTGAAGCGCCACGGTGCGAACAGCGGTCCTGCAAGAGACCGACCTGTCCCTTCTTGCTCTGAAACAGCACCAGGTCTTCGCCGAGGATCCTAACGAACTTGACCGGATGCTGGTCGGAAATATCTTTTGCGATGGCGATCGGCTGCCAGTAGCGGCGTAGCAGTTCTCCCGCCGGCGTCCCACGACCCACGCGCGTCAGTAGCTCATTTTCTTCCGGTGTCAGCATCGCTTTTCTCCTCTCCGTTCGAACTATTTCTTTTCTCTTCCGGCCATGACTTCCTTGACCAGCTTGAAAATCGGCGCCATGTCCTGCCATTCGGGACGCGAGACATCCATATATTTTCGCCCTTTGATGAGTCTGCTTTCGGGCGGGAGATCTTCTTTTGGGATATCGATTCTGCGCGAGTTGGGGGGAAGCTCGCCGTACAGGTCCTTGTGTCTTTGCAGAGCGATCTGTCCCTTGCGGGAGAGAAACCAGTTGAGGAAAACCCTCGCCGCGTTTGGGTGAGGCGCGCCTTTGATCAGGCTGATCGAGCCCCCTCCGGTTGAAAGGCTTTCGCCTTCTTTCCAGCCGCCGGTGTCAAACTCGTCCACCGGTAGACCTTGAGTCTTTGCCCTTGGCGCGTCCCTGCAGCCGAGGCAGATGGCAAACTTCCCTTGCACCAGCCAGTCCGTGATCTGGCGTCTATCTTTTCCGTAGGTCATATTCATCGTGCCAAACAGTCGCCTGATGAACTCCGGCCCGAGCTCCGGACTGTAGTAAAAGAATATCATTGTCGCGCCGAGTCCGGTGCTCAACGGATCTTGGGATACGAACTTACCTTGCCACTTGGGATTAAGCAGGTCCCAGTGCGACGTGAACTCGTTGGGACTTGCCAGCGTCGTATTGAAATAGAGCGACGACGAAGTCGGGTTGGCGATATAGATGAAAATATGCTTTCCTTCCGGGTCCCCGTAGCTATGTTGCCCCTCATACCATTTGCTCTCCTCCACGACCTCCGGGAGGATCAGCGCATTCTTGATGGAATCGAGGGTCTTCCCTTTATAGAGGAGATTATAATTTGTGTTAGCGCCGCCGCTGAATAGATCGGCCAGCGCTTTCCCAGCCCTCACTTCAGAGAGAATCCTTGTGGCCAAATCGTTTCCCGTGCCATTAACAGTCACAACCTTTATTTCCGGATATTCCTTTCTAAATTCATTCAGAAATGACTCCGTCCCATAACGACCCACATAGAAATTGAAACGCCCCTCTTTCTTCGCCGCCGCGAGCGTTTTTTCCCATTCCTGTTGCCATGATGGCCGGACATCGGCTGCATGAGAAATTGTGACCGAAAAGAAAGAAAGACTTATCAGCAATGAAGTGATTAGATGCTTCATGGATACGTCTGAAAGTCAGTTATGGCTGGCACCTCTCTAAATTCCTCCCCCTCGAGAGACTGTGTCGTAATGTTGAAAACATCGTCTCCATTGACCTCTCTGTTATTTCGACCGCAGGGAGAAATCTTAGATCCCTCACATTCGTTCGGGATGACAATTCGGTCTCCGGCCATTGCGACACATTCTCCGACGGGGGAGACAAAGGTGGGGGGTGATTTATTTCAGAGGACGTAGCACCCCCATCTTGTTCTTCCCCCATCAAAGGGGGAAGAGAAAACTACACTCGACCTTCGATCCCGATTTCACTCGCCTTAAAGCCGAGGCACTCTTTCATCCCGAAAAAAACTCGAAACCCGATACTCGAAACTGTATTTCACTCCGGGCTCGGCACCTGATGAGATAAAAAGATCTCTTTGCGTTGCTCCGCCGACTCGAGCATCGCCAGACAAACCTCTAATGTCGCCTCGCCCCAGCGCCCGTCGTGAAACACCGGCCGGTTGTGCACAACGGCCTCATAAAGCTCTTCGATTTCCGCCTCGCGCCCTCGTCGGCCAGACGGCAGCGTGATCTCGCGTTTCTCGGTCTCCCCGTAGATAAACAAACCGTCCGGCGTTTGGCGGATATCGCCGCGTTCGCAGCTAACCAAGGTGAAGCCGAAGAAAGGCTGTTTTCGCTCGCTGGACCAAACGTGGCTGTACTCCCCTTCACGCTGGCCGCCGAAACGCATCCCTTCTTTCATTTGCTCTTCCTCTTCGGGGCTCCGCACTTCACGAAGTCGTGCTCTCACCTTTAAATTGGTTTCCGGCTTTCGGTACTGTCCTCCTTCTCCGACCCAACTAAAAAGTTCCGCCGTATCGAAAAAACCGTAGCCGCTGTAGACGAGCGTCGCCGGCGTGCCGTCTTCGAACTCGAGATAGCACGTGTAGCTTCCTTCATGAGCGCGCGCCTTGTCCCAAATGCCGGTCATCGCCCGCACGCTTCGGACCATCCCGCCACCGATGAGCCTGACGATATCGACATGATGCGGCCCCTGGTTCAATACCACCCCGCGGCTCGAGGCCAACTCATGTTTCATGCGTGGCCGATACATGAATTCATTGTAGTTCCACGTGTTGATCATGCAGAGCTTGCCCAGCTCGCCGCTTTTCACGATCTCGCGGATCTTTCGGATCGGTGGATCGAAGCTGTGCGTGTGGCCGCATAAGAGATTGACGCCGTTTTTCTCCGCGGCATCGTTCATCGCTTCGCACTCTTCGAGCGACAGGGCCATCGGCTTTTCCACGATGACGTGCTTCTTGTGCTTGGCTGCGGTGATGGCATGTTGCGCGTGGAGCTCGTTCGGAGTCGCGATATAAACAAAGTCGACGTCGGGACTCCGGCACATCGCTTCGACGCTGGTAAATACCTCCGCATCGTATTCCTTGCGAAACTTTGTCAAAGCATCCACGCGGAAATCGGCTGCGGCGGTGAGTTGTAAGTAGGGTAGAGCTGAGACGGCGGGTAATATCTGGGTGCTCGCCACTCCAAGACCTGCCATCCCCATGCGCAAACGTTCACTCAAGATTTCGCCCTCGCTTCCGCTTCCAGGCTTTGGGTGTACTCTTTCCAGTCGCTGGTGTCAGGGATCATGTCGGAGAGCACCAGCAGATTGGGAAAACGATTCTGACTCGGCACCCTGATTACCTGGGGCGGCTCACGCCCTTCCTGAACGTCCCGAATGGCTTTTTCGAGCAACTTACGCGCCGCGACAATCGCCTTGTCCGAAGAAACGAGATGCTCCTCGGTGCGATCCTGAATCTTGCCTTGGCTTGTCGTAGCAAAGGCGTCGTGAGCCTGAAAGCCGGAACCCATACCGGTGTAGGTCTTGGTCGCCATGGATTCCCGTTCCTGCATGAAACGGTTGGCTTCGCTCCGGATCAATCTGTAGTCGGACGTCAACTCAGAGCGCTCGCGGTTGATAATCTCCTTTTGAAGCGGCGCTCCGGAGCTAAAAACAAATGTATACTTCCAATGATGGGTGTCATCGATGGGAACGTGCCAGTTGACCGAGTAACCCTCGCCCCCCGTCTGCCCCGGGAAGGCGCTGAGGTTAGGAAGGATAAAGTAAGAGACCCTTAGATAGGCCTTACCGGCTTCCAATTTTCGTATAGTGTAGATGCGCACACCGAAATCGACCAATTCCACATCCAAAATGGGGGCAATGTTTCTGCCAACAAGGTTGTAGTGAGACTCATCAGCGCCGCGCACGCCTCTGTACCGTTCGTTTCTATTCTCAAGAAAGCGATGGAGAAAAGAGAGGTGAATCGGGTCTATGTTTCCCTCATTGGCCTGCAGGTAATTGCACTCGTGAAAAATCTTCGCGACGTAGACATGATCTGGAGACACTTTGAGAAATTCATAATTCGGAAACAGAGGAGGCTCGCCCGGTCCCATGTAAGTGAAAATCACTCCTCCTGCCTCCTTGCAGGGATAAGCGGGATGGCGAATATCGTTCCTATGTTCACCGCCGCCGGACTCCCCCGGCTGTTCCAGACAGTGGCCGGCAACATCGTAGAGCCAACCATGATAAAGACAGCGGAGCCCGCCATCCTCGACTCGCCCGTAGCCGAGGTTCGTTCCTCTGTGCGAGCAGTGAATCCCCAAAAGGCCGGCGCGCCCCTGATCATCGCGGAACAAAACCAACTCTTCGCCCAGAATCTTTACAGTCAGAGGAGCTGCGCCTGAAGGCAGCTCTGGGTTGCCAGTAGCGCCGCAACAGCTCGCCGGCAGGCTTGCCGCGGCCTGTCTGGGTGAGGATCTCATTTTCCTGTGTCGACATCATATCGTTTGTGCTCCAATAAAATCGTGAACCACCACTTGTCATTTCGAGGCGAAGCCGAGAAATCTAAGATCTCTCACTTCGTTCGAGATGACAGCGATACGTAAGGACATGACAATCCTATCTATTCCTCAGCCAATTCCATCCAGAATCACACACGGCTCTAAGCCCCCGGAAACGGTATGATCCCTTTGAACTTCGCAATGGTCTTCTCGCGCAGCGCGCGGCTCGAACGGCTGACTCTCGGATATCTATCGCGCCACGCGAAAGGCCTCACGGCGTAGAAAATCCCCCGGCTATTGGTGTGATCGCGGCTCTCGCGCTTGTCCGGCGGCATGCGCGGATCGAGCGGCGTGCTCCAGCAACCGTCAATGATGTCGATATTGGTCGCCGGATCGACTCGCGTCATCATCGCCCAGAGCACTTCTTTCTGGTTGGTAGGATCGATATCCTCATCGACCACGACCACGTAGCGACCGTTGCGCGCCGACGCGGCGCAGCTCACGGCCGCCAGCCCGGCCTGCTTGGCGTGGCCGGCGTACTTCTGGTTGATCGCAATGACGGTCAGGTAAGAGGTATGGTTGTACACGCCGACGATGTCTTGAATACCCGCGCTTTCGAGCTGATCCCAAAGAACACCGGCTGAAATGTGCAAATCCATCTTGACCGCGCCCGGCCAAAGCGGCGCCTCGTCTTCAAGGATCGGATCGTTGCGGTGATAAATCGCCTTCACTCGGATGATGGGCTGCTTGTCGCCGGTGCCGAGGGTTCCGCCGGAATAATAACCCGGCCATTCGCCAAACGGACCTTCGTCGCGCGATTCTTCGGAAAGCGGCGGCACCTCGCCTTCGATGGCGATCTCCGACGATGCGGGAATCGGCAGACCGGTGATCGGACCCCGCAAAACTTCCAGTGCCTTGCCAATGAGCCCACCGGAAACTTCCATTTCCGAATGACCGAAAGGAAACTTGGTATAGGACGGCATGAAGACCAGCGGGTGTTGGCCGTAGGTCGCAACCACCGGGCAGCTCTTCCCCTGTTCCCAATATTTCATGCAGATCTGCCGGCCATTTTGTCCGGGGCTCATCCATAACCCCAAAGTGTTCTTGTCGTGGAGCTGCATGCGGTAAGTACCGCTGTTTACGTAGCCGCTGTCAGGATCGCGGTTGATGAGTCCGCCGCCGGGGCCGAAGTAACGACCGCCGTCGTTTTCGTGAAAACGCAAGGCGGGAAACTTGAGAAGATTGACATCACTACCCTTAAGGATATTTTCAAATAGCGGCGACGTACTGACTTCCTTTGGCGGGATGGGCTGAGCCGACTTCACTTTGTGCGCGGCCAGGCGCAAAAGCTCCAGTTTGGTCTTGTCCAAGGGCAAACCCAAGGCGAGGGCGACGCGCCTGGAGGCGGCGTACGGAAGGCTACAAACTCTGAACCCGGCCGGATAACCTTTGACCTTATCGAAGAGCAGCATCGGCGGCTGCGGCACGAGCTCCGCGGTCGATTCCACCAGAGCGCCGATTTCCGCGTCCCAGTCGGCGCCTTCGATCAAACGATAGTCACTGATCTTTTTTGCCTCTTCAACGAAACTCCGGAAATCGTGGTAGGAAAGCTCACCCATATCGACTCCTTGATGTTTTCTGCGCCATTCTGTTTTCGAGCGCAGCGAGAAATCTCGTTTCACTCGGGATGACAGCCGAAGATTTTGGGCAGTTTGCGAACTGCGGCACCATTCTGAACTCGCAACCGAGAACCGAACTCTGAACTATTCTCGCACCACCGACACGTCGCTCTTCACACCCTTCCGTCTCAACTCCTCCAAATACATCGGATGAATATCCGGCGGTTCCTCCTCGAAAGGAATCATCTCATGCAGCTTGGTCCGATAGCGATCCTGGCTGTGCTTGGGGCTCCGCCCACGCATGGCGAAGTGGCGCATCGTCGTGTGGCCGGTATTGAAATGGCCGTGATACATCAGATCGCCGGGCGAATAGATAGATCCCGGCTTGATCTCGAACCGTTGTCGCTCTTCGCCTTCGCGCCACACCATCGCGAATCCCTCGCCCTTCGTCACCGTCACGATGGCGCCCGGACCGTGACGGTGGAACGTGCTGCGGCTTCCCGGAGGAAACTCCTGAATGTGACACCCGTAGGTGGTGCCGGCGAGGCCGAAGCGCATGATTTTCACCCCCTTGCCTTTCATCGGATAGTCATCGAGAACGAATCCATTGACGTCAGGCACCAAATTACTTTCCCACGAGCGCACCGTCAGGCGTTTATTTTCTTGAAAGAATTCCCGCTCTGGACGGAAACGGTCGCGGAACTGAAAGGGATTGCGGAAGATGAACTCATCATTGTGAAAAAGGTTGATCACATGTGGCGCGTTGGTACCCGCAAGAAAGCGCACAGGCTCGTTCGAGACATTGAAATGCTGATAAGAAACGTTAAGCGGGAGTGCGAAGATCGCGCCGGCGCTCCATTCGAAGGTCTGTTTTGACTTCTCTTCGAACCACACCGTCGTCGCACCACGGCCCCTGTGAATGTAAACCAGTGTTTCGAACAGATGATGCTGCGGCAGAGTTTGTGTACCAGCCGGAATCTCGCAAACATAAGCATCGGTCTCTTGTTGCTCGCCGAGATTCAAATAGGAGCCGAGGACACCCATCCGATCCCACGGTTTCACTTCCACATCCATTAGATCCTCGATAAAAAAACCTTTAACAGACGGGATGCCTTCCTTTTCTTGGAAAACTTCGTAAGGCGTCGGACCCAGTTGAATCGAGTCTCGATGCGGAAGTCTCATGAATCAATGTCTCCTTGGCACGTTCAAATAATTAAACGACGCCGTCGTAAGGAGATTCTATAATCTCCGTCGGCTGAAACTGCAAGGCAAGTTGTTAAAGTATCAACTAATTTTGGCAGGTCTAAATAGTGCGATTGCTCGCCTCATGTCGGGATCGGGGAACAATTACGCGCTTGTGAGCTGCGAAGGATGGGTAGCAAAGATTGGCAAATTCAAATTTGCGAGATCGTTTCCAAAAACTTTTCCATGTGAGCGTGTACTATGGTGCTTAAGCTTTTTAGTTCCTCTATTTTCTTGGCACAAACTGCGGGCTGATTCACAGAACTTTTAAGATTCTCCAGAGCGAGGTAAAAGAAAGTCATTGAGTTCTTCAGATCTACGAGCAAGGGGCCAGCTTCAGCGGCGATTCTCTTATGATCTTTGCCTCGGCCGTTCTTGCGGAGCGTAGTTTTTGTTTTTGTCTCGATCAACCTTAATCTTGGAACTTCTTTCATGTTCATCCTACCAGAGCATCTAATTCGCGCGGATCAGAAGGACGGGTACAGACTGACAGATCCAATTGAGCCAAAAAGACGCTCATCCCAGCCTGGCGCGATCTCCGACGGAAGGATAATCTAGCGGTGGTTCTTCATATCTTAGCGCGGTCAGATTTCGCCGTGCCGCGATTTTTTCTCCTTTCATTAAAATCTATTCGCTAGGTTTGCTGCGCAATTGACGTGCCAAATTTCGAAAGCAAGGTTGTTGAAAAAAAGTGGCGTATTTGCAACAAGTATTTTACCTATTCAATTCTGGTCAGCCGTTGCTGTCCCTGTTGATTGTCAACGGAGTTAACCGGCTATTAGGTAACAGTGAACAACGTTGTCACCCGTCAATTTAGTTGATATTCGCATGGCCGGGCGCCGCCGGAAGCATGAGAGGGAAAGTAAGGAGGGCGAAATTTCCAAACGGGCTTGCCATCGAACTTCCACTTGGGCTATGAGATTTTCAGAAGGGTAAAAAGCAGCGCTCATAATGGCTCCGCAAGAAAGAGGCGACGAATATGGATTACTTTGAACCGAAAACAATAACCGAAGCGCTGTCGGTGCTCGCCAAATATGGAGAACACGCCAACGTGATCGCCGGCGGCACGGACGTCATGGTCGACATGAAGTATAAGGAGGAACCGGGATGCCTGGTAAACATCAAAAAAATCCCCGGCCTGGACACCATCCAAGAAAATGGTGCCAGTCTGCAAATGGGACCGCTGGTCACCATCCGCGACATCGAGACCAGCAGGCTGGTGCGCGAGCGACTGCCGCTGCTTTGGGAATCATGCCACCAGTTCGCGTCCCTGCAGATCCGCAACACAGCGACCATCGGCGGCAACATCTGTCGCGCGTCGCCCTCGGGCGAAACATTGGCGCCGCTGCTGGCGCTGGAAGCCAAAGCCAAGCTGGCATTCAGGGATGGCGAAAAGACCGAAGCGTTCATTTCCTTCTTCCAGGGGCCGGGCAAGACGAGTCTGGGATCGAAAGGACTACTTACGGGAATCGTAATTCCCTACCCGCCGAAAGGGAGCCACGGCGTTTACCTCAAACATGCCGTGAGAGGGGCAATGGATATCGCGATGGTCGGCGTCGCCGTCCTGATCACGGCGGACGCGGGGAATTCGAGTTTACAAGACGTCCGCATCGCTTTGGGCGCCGTTGCGCCGACACCGATCCGAGCAACCAAGACAGAAGCGTTGCTGCGCGGCAGGTCTCTCACCGCGGCGCTTGTTAAAGAAGCCGCGACCTTGGCCGCATCGGAATCGAGTCCGATCACGGATCAGCGGAGCAGCGCGGAATATCGCGGCTGGATCGTCGAAGCTCTTACCCGCCGGGGTCTGGAACAGAGCTGGAAAGCAGCATCCGGCAAGGAGGTAGTCTGATGAGCCTTACAATCAATCTTACAGTCAACGGCAACACCCAAAGCGCGACGGCAGAACCGTCCACGTCGCTGTTGGATTTCCTGCGCGACACACTGAATTACAAAGGCACGAAACTCTGCTGCAACACCGGTGAGTGCGGCGCCTGCACGATCATTTATAACGGCAAGCCCATCAATTCCTGCGTAACTCTTGCGGCGGATGCGAACGGCGCGGAAATCGTCACCATCGAAGGATTGGCGGACGGTGACAAGCTGCATCCGGTGCAGCAGGCGTTCATCGATACCGGGGCGGTGCAGTGCGGCTACTGCACGCCGGGATACATCATCTCGGTGAAGGTCTTGCTTGACCGTACTAAGGAACCCACGCCGGAAGACATCGAGGAAGCGGTCTCCGGCAACATCTGCCGCTGCACCGGCTACACCAAGATCGTCGACGCGATTCAACTCGCCGCCGATAGAATGGCAGGAAGGAGTTAAGCCATGGCAAAAGTTGAACACACGGTAGTAGGCACCAGCCCAGCGCGAATGGGCGGTGTCGAGCGCGTCATCGGCGCCGGCATTTACGGCATCGACCTGGCCCTGAAAGACGAGCTCCACGGCGGCATCCTGCGAAGCCAATACGCTCACGCGAAGATCATGAGCATCGATACCAGCGAAGCTAAAAAGGTTCCCGGCGTTCACGCCGTGGTCACCGCCGCCGATGCGCCGGACGTACGCTACGGTCGCACCTACATCGACAGATACATGCTGGCGAAAAACAAAGTCCGCTACATGGGTGACCCGGTCGCCGCCGTTGCGGCCGAGAGCCCAGCGCTCGTCAAGCAGGCGCTCAAGAAAATCAAAGTCGTCTACGAGCCACTGCCGGTCGTCCTCGATCCCGAAGAGACCATGAAACCGGAAGCGCCGATCTTGCACGAGGACATGCCGCTGCCGAAGAATTTGCCGGCGGACGTCAAAGTGAAAAACGTTTGCAGCTATACGCCCGTTCACACCGGCGACCCCGATAAGGCGATGGCGGAAGCCGATATCGTCGTCGATGAAGTTTACGAAACCAAGATGATCCATCCGCAGTATCTCGAACCGCGTATCGCCGCGGCGCGGGTCGAACCGGACGGTAGAATTACCGTGTGGGCCAACGCTCAGGCTCCCTTCAGCGTGCGCACCGACGTGGCGCGGCTGCTCGGCGTTCCTCTCAACAAGGTAAGGATCCTGAGCACCGAGCTCGGCGGCGGCTTCGGCGGCAAGGCGAGCGGCATCACCTCCGGCGCCGCCATCGAGCCCAGTTGCGCTTTGCTCGCGGTTAAGGCTAAGCGGCCGGTGATGATCGTCCTCGACAAGGCCGAGGAGACGATTTCCACGACGATCCGCTCCGGCGCGAAAATGTACATCAAGACCGGCGTGAAAAAAGACGGCACCATCGTCGCGCGCACGGGCAAAGTCATCTACGACGCCGGCGCCTACTCGGGCTTCGGCGCCATGGCTGGCGCGCGCTGCACAAACATGCTCGGCGGCTGGTATTTGATGCCCAACGTCCACATCGACGGCTACGTCGTCTACACCAACAAGCAAGTTTGCGGACCGGTGCGCGGACCCGGCGGGCCACAGGCGGCCTTCGCCGTGGAGTCGCACATGGATTCGATCGCGGCGAAGCTTGGCATGGACCCGGTGGAGTTTCGCCTGAAGAATACGCCCAAGCCCGGCGACAAGATCGTCGGCGTTCCCAAGCTGCGCGATGTTTCCTTGGGTGAAACCATTCGCACGGCAGCGGAACAAATCGGCTGGGGCAAAGTGAAGCTGGAAAAGAATCAGGGCATCGGTATTGCCACCGGGTCGTGGATCGAAAGCGCCGGCCCCGGCGGCGGCGCAGTGGTCAAAGTCAACGAAGACGGCTCGGTGACCGTTCACATCGGCAAGATCGATATGGGCACCGCGCCCGGGTTCGGCATTCCACTCATTGCCGCCGAAGAGCTGGGGATTCCCGTGAACGATGTCACGGTGGTCAAGGTCGACACCGACGCCAGTCCTTGGGATGCGGGCACTGTCGGTAGCCGGGCAATGTTAGTTTCCGGCACGGCAACCCGGCTCGCCGCCATCGACGCGCGCAACCAGCTCTTCAAATTGGCCGCAACTCAGCTCGAAGCAAGCCCCGACGATTTGGAAATCAAAGACAAACAGATCCGCGTGAAAGGGACGCCCTCGAAGTCGGTATCTCTCGCGTCCGTAGCCACTGCCGCGCACAACGTGATCGGCGAAGTGATCGGCCGCGGCTATTTCGACAATGTCGCAATGGTGGCCGAAGAAAAAGCGCGCGGAAGCTCCCAGCCGTTCACGACGCACGCGTGTATAGTCGAAGTCAGTCCGGATACGGGCAATGTCAAGATTCTTAAATACGTCGCCGTCCACGATATCGGCTTCCCCATCCACCTCGCATCCGTCGAAGGCCAAATCGAAGGGGCCACAGCCATGAGCATCGGCCAAGCGCTTTGCGAGCAAGTTGTCTTCGACAACAACGGCAGAACCATGAACCCGTCCTTCGTCGACTATTTGATGCCGACCATCAACATGATGCCGCGCATCGAGACGACCCTCGTCGACGGCTACCCCGGCTCCGGCCCTTACGGCGCCAAAGGCGCCGGCGAGATCGCCTGCGTCCCGCCGATGGCGGCGATCGCCAATGCGATCTTCAACGCCACGGGCGTGCGCATCAGAACATTGCCGTTGAGTCCGGAGAACGTGTTTAGGGCGTTGAGGGAGGTGGGGAAGGCGTAAATCCAAGCATTGCGAGGAATAAGGCGCATCTCGAAGGGCGACCATGCGGTCGCCCTTTCTTTTTTGGGGTTCGATTTCAGTCTTCGTCTGTGTATAATTCCGACATGGGCAACTCAGGACAATCCGTGCGGAGCTTGATCGAAGGTCTACCTCCGGAGATCGCTAAACGGGTTCATCCCGACTGGCGGAAAAACGAAACCGAATATTGGACACAGCGTAACACCCTGCTCGGGCAATATGCCGATCAATGGATTGGCTTTGCCGAGGGGCGCGTCATCGTATCCGGCACGAGCCCGGTCGAGGTCTTTCATGCTGCCCAAGCGTCTGGAAAACATCCTTTCGTCACACGCGTCGGTCATGAAAACGAACCCAACCGGATGCGCCGCACCTCCTTCCCATATGATCCGACGTATCCAAACGAACCTCTACCTGTGATGAGGGTAGAATTCCGCCGACAGTTCAGCAGGCCCGGCTTAGTCTTGGAGAAAGTGATTCCCGACACTGGAGCAGATGCGAGCGCAATACCGTGGTCGGACTGTGAGCGGTTGGCGTTAGATCCAGGTGACGGAATACCCGGTTTAATGGGCGGTGTTGGTGAAAGTTCGATTCCAACGATTATTTTTCAAGCTTGGGTTCATCTCGACGGTGCGGACTTTCCGTGTCGGCTACAAGCGGACTTTACTGGTCACGAGCGAATCGTAGGCCGTGATGTGTTGAATGGATTGGACATTTTATTTCGCGGCCCAGCACGGGAAGTCGTTATCAATCCCTGATGTTCGAGAGATGAACCGCTAGCACAATGTTACCCTCTGTTGCCAAAGCAAAATACGTCAAAGGCCACCTCATCGAGATTCAGTTTAACGACGGTACGAAAAAAGTTATCGATTTTGAACCCTGGCTCACGGGTCCGATTTTCAGACCTCTGAAGAACAAAGATTACTTCAAAAAATTCTTTATCGATGGCCCGACCATCGCTTGGCCTAATGGCGCTGATATTGCCCCGGAA
>WNGC01001874.1_pt1 | contig 13272 bp, 10 predicted proteins | sample 5400051 | NCBI WGS metagenome assembly WNGC01 (sample SAMN13153368, study PRJNA577476) | soil metagenome | isolation source: 20 cm soil or saprolite under grassland replicate 2 | place: USA:California | collected 2016-06-15 | reverse complement strand
GGCCTGAACAGCGAGCGTTCGTTGAAGAGCGGTGAGGTGAACGGCCGGTCCGCGCCGCTTTCGTATTCGGCGTGGTAGCGCTCGATGCGTTCGACCTCGTTGCGCGAGCCGAGGATCAGGGGTACGCGCTGATGCAGCGACTCCGGCCTCACCTCCATGAGGCGCTGGTTGCCGGTCGTGGCGCGACCCCCCGCCTGCTCCACGAGCAGACTGATCGGATTCGCTTCGTACAGCAGGCGCAGCCGGCCCGGCCTGCTCTTGTCCTTGCTGTCCTTGGGATACATGAACACCCCGCCGCGCATGAGGATGCGGTGCACCTCCGCGACCAGCGAGGCGATCCAGCGCATGTTGAAATCGCGAGTGCGAATGCCCGATTTCCCCGCCTGGCATTCCGTCACGTAACGGTGCACCGGCGGCTCCCAGAAGCGCGCGTTGCTGGTGTTGATGGCAAACTCGCTGGTGTCAGCCGGAATCTGCAGGTCCGGGTGGGTCAGGATGAAGTTGCCGATCTCCCGATCGAGCGTGAAGCCATGCGTGCCCTTGCCCACGCTGATGACCAGCATGGTCGCGGGACCGTAGATGGCGTAGCCGGCGGCGACCTGCTGCTCCCCCGGCTGCAGATAGTCGGCGACGCCAGGGGGCTCGGGCCTATCGTGTCTCAACACCGAGAAGATCGTGCCGACCGATACGTTCACGTCGGTGTTTGAAGAGCCGTCGAGCGGATCGAACACCAGAAGATGGCGACCGCGCGTATATTCGACCGGTACCGCGTAGGGATGCTCCAGTTCCTCGGAAACCATGCCGGCGAGCAGCCCGCCCCACTCGCAGCTGCGTAGGATGAGCTCGTGCGCCAGCACGTCGAGCTTGTGCTGCGCCTCGCCCTGCACGTTCTTGCCGCCGTGCTCGCCGAGATACCCACCGAGGGCCCCCTTGGCGGTCATCGCCGAGATCGCCTTGACGGCCGCGGCCACGTCCACCAGCAGCGCCCCCAGGTCGCTGGCGCCGGGGATATCGGTGAGCTGCTGGATCAGGAATTTTGAGAGCGTGGTGCGCCCGAGATACATGGTCGCGACTCCTCGATGATCATGATGGGCCCTGGGTGGCGGCGGCCTGGAAAACGCGGCTGGCGCGAATGTCGCAAGCGGCGATCGCTGTCAGCTCTTCGGCCGTGAAGCGCCGATCCTGGTCGGCAAACAGACGGCTGGCCTGGCGCAGCCGGGCGCGGTCGAGCGCGTTGCGCACACTGCGCGCGTTGGCGAAGTTCGGCTGGCGGATGCGAGCGGTCAGGTACTCCTCAAACGTCGCGCGCGCGCCGGGAGCGAACCGGTAGTTGTGTTGCTCGAGGAGCTTGTCGGCGATGCGCAGCAGCTCGCCGGGCGCATAGTCCGGGAAATCCAGATGGTGCGCGATGCGCGAGCTCATCCCGGGGTTGGAGCGGAAGAAGGTGTCCATGCGATCCTTGTAGCCCGCCAGGATCACGACCAGATCGTCGCGCTGGTTCTCCATGACCTGCAGCAGGATCTCGATCGCCTCCTGTCCATAGTCGCGCTCGTTCTCGGGCCGGTAGAGGTAGTACGCCTCGTCGATGAACAGCACGCCGCCCATCGCCCGCTTCAGCACTTCCCGGGTCTTGGGCGCCGTGTGGCCGATGTACTGCCCGACCAGATCATCGCGGGTCACCGCGACCAGGTGGCCTTTGCGCACGTAACCGAGGCGAAACAGGATCTCGGCCATGCGCAGCGCCACCGTGGTCTTACCGGTCCCGGGGTTGCCGGTGAAGCTCATGTGCAGGCTGGGCGCCTGCGCCTGCAGCCCCAGGTTCATGCGCAGCTTGTCGATCACGAGCAGCGCTGCGATGTCACGGATGCGCGCTTTGATCGGTGTAAGGCCCACCAGGTCGCGGTCGAGCTCGTCCATCACCGCGCCGGCCTGGCTCTGCGCCAGCACTTCGCTCACGGTGCGTGCCTCGGTTGACGGCGACGCCTGGGCCGCCGCGGCGTCCGCCGTGGGCTCGGCGACGGGCGTCGTGGCCGGAGCGGTGCCGGGGATCGAGTACAGCGGTGAGCCCATGTCAGGCCACCTTGCACGCCGGCGATGGGGCGATCAGGTACATGGAGCAACCCCCGACGCATTCATGAGGTTTCAATCCCGCCGCGCTCGCCTTCGGGCCGGTCGGTTGCGTAGCCGTGCACCGTGTAGCGGATCGTGCGGCCCGCCGCCTCCTGGCGTATGAGCCCGAAACCCGGCTCGCTCGCAGGCCGGTTGACGATGAAGCTCATGGCGATGCTCTCCACGCCGCGCGTGCCGTCGAAGGCAATCAGGCGGATGTAGTGCTGCGGGAAGCCCTTCCTGCAGTTCCGCACTTCCGTCAGCACCCCGGCGGCGTCCTTGAGGTCGAACATCGGCATGCCGAACATTTCCCAGAAGGTATTGCGCGGGTGCGGATCGTCGGTGTACTCGATGCTCCAGGCGTAACCGCGGCTCAAGCCATATTCGATCTGCAGCGCGATCTCCGCGTCCGTCAGTTCCGGCAGGAAGCTGAACTGCCCCTGGGTGATCTTGCTTACGGGGTTGGTCATCATGCAGCGTGCCCTCCTTGAACGATTCAGCGCGCCACCGCGGCCGTGGGGGTGAAATCGGACGCATCCGTCGGGGTGTAGTTGAAAGTGATGTCGCCCCAGGTATCGAGCGCCTGCTGCAGCGGGCCGCAGAAACGGGCGGCCTTGCGCAGGATCTCCGCTCCCTCGATGCGGATGTTGTGGCCCTCGTTGCGCGCCTTGACCATCGCCTCGAGCGCCACCCGGTTGGCGACGGCGCCGGCCTGAATGCCGGCGGGGTGGCCGATGGTTCCGCCACCGAACTGCAGCACCACGTCGTCCCCGAAAAGATCCAGCAGCTGGTGCATCTGCCCGGCGTGGATCCCACCGGAGGCGACCGGCATCACCTTGCGGATATCGCACCAGTCCTGATCGAAGAAGATGCCCCGCGGCAGATCCTGGCGGGTGTAGCTGTCGCGGCACACGTTGTAGTAGCCCTGCACGGTCAGCGGGTCGCCCTCGAGCTTGCCGACCGCGGTCCCGGCATGCAGGTGGTCGACGCCGGCGAGTCGCAGCCACTTGGCGATGACACGGAAACTGACACCGTGGTTCTTCTGGCGCGTGTAGGTACCGTGACCGGCGCGGTGCATGTGCAGGATCATGTCGTTGCGCCGCGCCCAGTTGGACATGCTCTGGATCGCGGTCCAGCCGATCACCAGATCGATCATGACCACGACCGAGCCGAGCTGCCGGGCAAACTCGGCCCGCTCGTACATGTCCTCCATGGTTGCGGCCGTGACGTTCAGATAAGAGCCTTTGACCTCACCGGTGGCGGCGCTCGCCTTGTTGACCGCATCCATGACGTACAGGAAGCGGTCGCGCCAGTGCATGAAGGGCTGCGAGTTGATGTTCTCGTCGTCCTTCATGAAATCGAGACCGCCCTTGAGCCCCTCGTAGATCACGCGGCCGTAGTTGCGGCCCGAGAGTCCGAGCTTGGGTTTGGTCGTGGCGCCGAGCAGCGGGCGGCCGAACTTGTCGAGGCGTTCGCGCTCGACGATCAGGCCGGTCGGGGGACCCTTGAAGGTCTTGACGTAGGCCGCCGGAATGCGGATGTCTTCAAGTCTCGCGGCCTTGAGCGGCTTGAAGCTGAACACATTCCCGATCAGGCTCGCCGTCATGTTGGCGATCGAGCCCTCTTCGAAAAGGATGATGTCGTAGGCGACCCAGGCGAAAAACTGTCCCGGGCCGTTCGGCACCGGCTCGAGCCTGAACGCCTTGGCGCGGTAGCTGTCGCAGGCGGTCAGCCGATCGGTCCACACGACCGTCCAGGTCGCCGTGCTCGACTCCCCGGCGACCGCCGCGGCGGCCTCGACCGGGTCGACCCCCTCCTGCGGCGTGATGCGGAACAGGCAGACGGTGTCCGTATCCTTGGGAACGTAGTCCGGCTCCCAGTAGCCCATCTGCCGGTACTTCAGAACGCCGGCCTGGTAGCGCCGCTTGGCGTCCGTGATCGCGGTTGCCCCATTGCTCGCCCCGGTTGCGATTGCCATCGTCCCGCCTCGTTGCCGATTGCTTGAGGCGACTGTAGAGGGGGACTATTATTCAGGTAAAGTCACTTTAAGTTACGGATGAATTAAGAATCCCTTAATGAAGAACGCCACGCTCCGGCAACTGCGGGTCTTTTCCGCGGTCGCGCGGCACCTGAGCTTCGCGCGGGCGGCGCAGGAGCTGAAGCTCACGGCTCCTGCGGTCTCGATGCAAATCAAGGAACTGGAGACCGAGGTCGGGCTGCCGCTGTTTGATCGCTCGAGCCGCAAGGTGTCCCTCACCATGGTCGGCGAGTACGTGCTCGCCTACGCGCAGCGGGTCCTGGCCGCGATGCGCGACGCCGAGGACATGGTCGCCCGGTTTCGCGGCCTCAAGACCGGGGTGCTGGATGTCGCCATGGTCAGCACCGCGAAATACTTTCTGCCGCGGCTGTTGGCGCAATTCCGGGACGAGCACCCGGGTGTCGAAGTCCGCCTGCGGGCCGCCAGCAATCGCGAGGAAGTGGTGGCACTCATGCGCGAGGGCGCGGTTGAGCTCGCCATCATGGGCCGGCCGCCCAAGAACTGGCCCTCGCGGGCCGAGCCTTTCGCGATGCACCCGCACGGGCTGGTCACCTGCGTCGAGCATCCCTTCGCGCGCGCCGAGCGGGTGCCGGCGCGGGCGCTGCTCGGCGAAGGATTCATCGTGCGCGAGCCGGGCTCGGGCACGCGCGCCGCGCTCGACGAGTTCATGGAGGCGTATCAGATGACCCCGCGGGTGGTCATGCAGATGTCGAGCAACGAGGCCATCAAGCAGGCCGTCATGGCCGGAATGGGCGTCGCGCTGCTGTCGCTGCACACCGTGGGCCTCGAGCTCGATCACCAACTGATCGCTGCGCCGGAAACGGAAGGGTTGCCGGTCATGCGTCGATGGCATGTCGTCAACACGCACGCCAAGACGCTCTCCCCGGCGGCTGAAGCGTTCCGCTACTTCGTCCTCGAGCGTGGCGAGGCTTTCCTCGCCAAGCATTTTGCCCACGGTAACGATCCGCTGCAGTTCGCGGGGCAACCCGGGCGCGAACCGCCCGCTAGCGACCGCAGCCCGCGGTCTGGGCTGACCGCCGCGCCGGCAGACGGTCGAGTCGAGAGCGCCGAACATCCCTGCGACACCAAAGTGTGACCCAGATCTCCATATCTGGTTCTCCAGCAACCTCCCTCGTGGTGGTATCTTCTCACCAGACATCCCGGGAGCGTGTCGTCCGTCGTGAATGTGGAGGCGAGAAGAGAAACGATGACCGAGGCCTCGCCGAAGTGGCAGAGCGAGGTCATTAACGGCATCTATCCCCTGCGGCGCTATCTGAGCGGCTCAGACCACAGCGCGGTATTCCTTACCGAATGCAAGGCACAAGACCTTCCCACCGCCGCGATCAAGATCGTCCCCGCCGAGCGTGCATTGCCCGAAGCACAGCTCTCGCACTGGATAACGGCTGCCGGCCTCTCCCATCCTCACCTGATTCGGCTTTTCGACGCAGGTCGTTGTCAGCTCGGAGGTCGCCCATTTCTGTTCGTCGTAATGGAATATGCCGAGCAGACTCTCGCTCAGGTTCTTCCCCACCGGGCCCTTACTGCCGACGAGGCGCGGGAAATGCTCCTTCCCGCCCTGGACGCCCTGGCTTTCCTTCATGGCAAGAACCTGGTGCAGGGCGCACTGAAGCCGACAAACTTTCTGGTGGTCAATGATCAACTGAAACTGGCAAGTGATACCGTCCGTCCCACCGGCGAACCCAGGGCGAGCATCGCTAAATCTTCCCTGTACGATCCTCCAGAAGCAAAAAACGGCAGGCGGTACCCGGCCGGCGATATCTGGGGTCTCGGCATAACCGTGGTCGAGGCCCTCACCCAGTGCCTTCCTGCGTGGCCTGAGGAACGATCCGAAACCGCCTGCCTGCCCACGACCCTTCCTCCGGAGTTCGTGGACACCGTACTGGGATGCTTGAGTCACGACCCCGACAGCCGTCCGACGGCCACCGACCTGCAAGCCCAGTTCAAAGGTACGCGACAAGCGCCGGTGGTTTCGGTTCCTGAGGCAGTGGTTCATGAAGCGCCGGCACCAGTCGCTCCTGCGCAAGAGTCGCCCAAAGAGCGCTGGCTCGTGCCGACCATCGTAGCGGTGGCGGTCCTCGTACTATTGGGCGCAGTTTGGGCTGGCTCGCGCCTGTTCAAGAGCCATCCCAACACCCGGCAATCGGCGTCAACTACTCTTCAGACGTCTTCGCAACAAGCTGCTGCCGCGCCGGCAGCTGCTGCGCAGAATCCCGCGACGCCTTTGCCAGCTCCTGCCGAGGTCGCCGCTGTGTCGGCCAGCGTGAAGCGCGCACAGTCCAAACCAGCGCCCCCGCACTCTGTTTCTCGTAAGTCGGTTCAACCCGCCCAACCGTTGGCGGAACCCTCGGTAGTGCATGCACAGCTTCCCAACGTTCCGCGCAGCGCACGTCACACCATTCACGGCCGCATCAAGGTCGCGGTGCTCGTGATCGTCGACCACTCGGGCAATGTCATCGACGCGCTGCTGGAAAACCCAGGGCCAAGCTGGTATTTCGCCCGCCAGGCAAGAGAAGCCGCCAGAAAATGGAGGTTCGCTCCAGCAGACGAGTCCGGCTCTCGAGGCTGGCTGTTGCGGTTCGAATTCACTCGTGGCGGCACCACCGCACACGCCACCGCGCAATCCTAAAAATTCTCGTCCCATACAACCCCGCCCCCTTTGCTCACTAGCGCGACTCTGATCGCCTCTTGTGGGTGGTCGAATTTGAAATCACTCAGGATGGATTTGGTTGCCTCTTCCATCACTTCGAAGGCCGTTTCCGCCTGCTTGTTCTTCCACAGCTCCTGCGTATCGAGAGTCTCCTGAACAAAGGACTTTTGGGGGCACACCGCAAAAACGGCAATCGGCTTGTTCCGTCGCGCGAGCGCAAAGGCGAGCGACGCAGATTCCGGCACCCGCGCAGCCGCCGCAAGCGCCTGCAAGCCATCGACATACTCGCGCAACGCGGCAAGTTCGTTGTACAGGTAGATCATCTTGAAACCGTTGCGCTCCAGGACACCCTGTCGAACCTCCATGACCCGAACCAGCCGCGCGACAATCGAGGTGTTGTTTGGCGCCTGCTCGAAATCTGCGTTCAGAGGCAGGATAAAGATCAGGTCGCATCCGTCGTTCGCTGGAAAAGTAATCGGAACGTTGTCGATAACGCCACCGTCCTCGAACAGTCCGCCCTTGTCTCGAACGTATGGGAAAAACGGCGGCAAATCCATCGACGCAAAAACGCTCAGCTTCAGAGCGCTCAAAAATCTCTCGCTACCATCTTCAACATTGAGGATGTCGTAGGTAATTTTTGAAATCGGCGGCGGCCGGCGGTTGTTGGTCGCGCAAGTCAGTTGACCGGATTGAACATTGGAGCGCGTCATGTAGAAGTGAATGTCAGATTCTAGAATTCGCTTTCGCACGTCGGGCTGCAGAAAAATGTGATCGAAGACCCGCCGCCACGGTTCGGACGAGAGGAACGCATTGCGAGCAAAGGGGATGTACCAAATGGGAGCGGCCAATGCCTTGACGCTGATGGACTTCCACCAAAGCCTATGGACACTTGCGTTCCCTTGGCCACTAAGAATCAGGTCCGCCAACCAAAAAAGCGCGTTCCAAGAGCCTATCGAGGTGCAGGAAATGACCTTGACCTTTCGAAGAGCATCATGGTCGGCCAGGAACTGGTAGATAGCTTTCATCGAACCCGCCTGGAATGCGCCCTTTGCCCCTCCTCCCGCTAGCACGATTCCAATCTTCTGGACATTCGCAAACGGATCGTGGCTCGGAGAGGCAACCGGCGCCGGAGTCCAAGGTGAACCCGTCGCGAACCGAATCGGCTTTAAGTTAGCCCATAGCAGAATCCAGTTAATCAGTGCAGATGCGTTGTATGCGACGAGAAATCCAAGCGTGAAGAGCGCGATTACGATCGCGCCGTGAAAAAAAGCGCCAAGGTTGGCGATCAGCACCTGCGCAATGCCACCTGGCAACTCCAATTGCAAGCGATCGACTGCTGTCGCCGTCGCCAAATCAGCCACAACGTCGTTCAAACGCTTAAAGCCCGCCAGTACCCACCAAAGAGATGCCGCCGTGAATGGGAGGGAAAACCCAAGCGGCAGTCGTACGAACAACCACTTGAATATGGATAGCATGTTCGAAATCAGATTCATGTCGTCTCCCTTTTCGAAGAGAACCTGACTCTGGATCTACCAGTGATTACCAACCGCGTAAGCGTAAGTTCTTGGATGCATCGCCCGCGGGTGACAAGACGTTCGGATCGCCAGGCATTCCCAGCAGCGCTCGAACCGCGCTAGATTGAGTCGCGGGCCTTATGGGTACCAAGCGGGTCCGTGCGATCCATGAGACGCCTCAAGATCCGCCCGTTTTCAGCTTCTCTTCGACATACAGCGACAGCTCGATCATGCGCTCGAGCAGCTGCTCCGGGGGAACGCCGCTGAAGTTCTTCAGCACGAGCTCCTTCACATAGAGGCGTACGAGATACCGCAGTTGCAGCGCGCGATTTCTTGTTGCGAATACGAAGTCACGGTGCCCGTTGTTCACGACGATGAGATTACGCTCGGCATCGTACCGGGATCTCCATAGCTCCCCCGCCGCCCGCTCGAATGTGTAGCCCGGAAGGCCTCGCGCATTGACGATCGCGGTGCTCATCGCGGCCTCAAGGGTGGCGGTGATCGTGATCAGTGCTTCCGCGGTGCAGGTGACGTCACGCTGCCTTACCGACACCATCAGCCGCGCGAGACCCGGTGTGGCAGGTGCCAGGTACTCGACTTCCTGGTCGACCGTGCCAGCGAGTGAGCCCCCGCCTGCAACGATCTCCCAGGAGAATTGCAGATCCTCTTCCACATGCCGGCGGGAACGATCCCGCGGCAGTGCGCGAAAGCGCCGCCGCTCGTTGACCGGTGTAGTGCTTGAGGCCGGTGAGATCACGACACTGAACAGTGGTCCCGCATAGTCGAAGAAGTGCCGCTGCCCTCTTGGGTTGAAGGCTGGCCCCGTTACCCCGAGGTCACCCGGCCCGTTCGCTCCTGGCGCCGATCCGACTTCCCCGCCGCCGGATCGCGCCGGTCCGCCCTCGTTGCGGGCGCGTGCCTGGATGTCGAACCAGTCGTACTCCTCGGGCGGAAGCGCGAGGAGCGCCTCACGAAACGCGCGCTGGATCGCACGCAGCGACTGCTGGCTCGCCTGTTCTTCCTCCGCCCGCTCTTGTGCCTCGATCAGCGCCCGCAGGTGCGCTTCGAGCGCCTGGATGGCCTCCAACAGGGCGGCGTAACGCTCGTCGTGAATGATGCCGCTGCGCGTGCCGGGCGTGAGGTTGAGGAACGGCACATCGACGAGCCCCTGCAGATGCCGCGAGCACCATGGTGCGTGCTCGAGCCCGGGCAGTGAGGCGAGGTCCTCGATGACTCGGGTGCCGGCGCGAGTGAGTGCGACCCGACAACTGTCGGCGGGCTCGGCGAGATAGAGTTCCGCGTAGGCTTCGCCGAAGGGTGTGCGGACCGTGGGCAGTTGATGCAGCAGTCGCCCCTCGTAGGCTCGCGGCTCGACCTCGTACTGCTTGCGCGCAAGCTTGTCGATGACCGTCATGCGAACCTTGGCGTTGCGGATTCGGTCGCGCAGCTCCGAGGCCAGATACCACTGGATCTTCTCGCCGGAAAGCGTACGGATTCCCTCCAGCAGCGGGCTGATGCGAAGCTCAGTGCCGCGTTCGGCGAACAGGACCCGTCGCGGGCTTACCGTGTAACCCGGGTCGCCCTTACTCATCGTCATCTGGTAGGAGCGCTGGTCGCTGCCGGTGGAGATCATCGTAAGCGTGTCGCCGACCGTCCAGAAAGACAGCAGTCCGATCCCGAACTCGCCCTGAATGCCGTTTCCGGACCCTTCCGCCTTCAGTCGCCGCTTGATCGAATCGCCGATATGCGTCGCGACGTATTTGAAGTTCGGCCGGCCCGCCTCATCGCGGGGCACGCCATCGCCGTCGTCCCTGATCGACAGATAATGCTCGCCGTGCTCGCGGCCGCGCGTGATCGTAATGATCTTCGCGTGCGCGTCGATGCTGTTCTCGACGAACTCGGCGATCGCCTTCAAAGGGTTCCCCTGCGAGAGTGCGATGATACGGATCGCGTTCCAGTCATCGCCGATCCTGAGCTTGCCGCGATCGGCGGCCTTGCCCTGCCGGGGGGCCTTCGGCTTCGATCGCCGCGCGGCGCTATCGCCCGGATCGGGAAGGTCTATGGACGCCATCCGCACTCCGCAGGTTCCGGCAACGGATCAAGCGCACATGCCTTCAGGACGGCCGTGGTCTCGACATCCAGCGGCGGCGGCAAGGACGGCAGGTCGTTATGCGGTCTGGTAGGCTCGAAGGCCATCGGTCGAAAAATATAACTTTTTTCGACATTAGGCGACAGGTATGTCGACGACACCGACATCAGGCAATCCGCGGACAACAACCGCAGGATTACAAGCGCTTGCGGCAAGACGCTGCCGGCGGCGGGTACGTCGCAGTCGCGGCGGACCCTGCCGTTTGCCAACACCGGTCGCTTACCCGAATATACGAATCGCGCAGGGGGCGAGCCAGTGCGACTGGGAGCGAGCGTGCAGGAGACACGAGGTAGCGTGCAGGATCGAGCGCAGCACGAGGGGGAATCACGCCGGTCGATGAGCATGGCGCCCGCTCGGCGGGCGGCTCAGGCCCTGACGGCCCCGGTGCGGGGACTCGCGGAATTGCTCTTGCTGCGCCGTGGAGGGTACGCGCGCGCCTTTGAGAACCTCATCCTCGCGCTGATCGTGTTGAGCGTCGCATCCATCGGCGTGGAAGCGATGCCCGGGCTGCCCGATTGGGCCATCCGCGCTCTGCGTGCCGAAGAGATCGTCGTCGTTGCCGTCTTCTCGCTCGAGTATCTGCTGCGCATCGTGGCGGCGAGGACGAAGCTTGCTTTCATCTTCAGTTTCCATGGACTGGTGGACCTGCTCGCGATTGCGCCCTTCTACCTCGCGGGTGTCGATGCACGCTGGCTGCGGGTGCTGCGCCTCCTGCGGCTGCTGCGCGTGTTGAAGCTGCAGACGCACATTCTTGAAGCCACCATCGCCGAGCGAACCCGCGAGCTCGCCGACAAGAATGCCGCGCTGGAACGGGCGCAGGCGCAGATCAAAGCCGAGCTGGATGTCGCGCGGGCACTGCAGATGGCGATTCTGCCGGCGGCCTTCCCGGCGACGGCGGGCTGCGATGCGGCGGCGCGCATGATTCCGGCGACCACCATGGGCGGGGATTTCTATGATTTCATCGAGCTGCCCGACGGGCGCATCGGGTTGGTGATCGCGGACGTCTCGGGCAAGGGCGTGCCGGCGGCATTCTTCATGGCCGTGGCGCGCACCAACCTGCGTGATCTGGCCGCACACCACGCCGATCCCGGGGCGTGTCTCGCCGAGACCAACGAGGTGCTGTGCACACAGAATCCGCTGGACCTGTTCGTGACGGTGTTCTACTGTGTATTCGACCCGGAAAGCGGGGTGCTGACTTACGCGAACGGCGGCCACAACCCCCCGTACGTGCACCACCCCGACGGGTCGGTCGAGACCCTGGACGGCGCCGGCGGCCTTGCGCTCGGGGTGATGCCTGGCGTCGTGTTTCCGGATCACACGACAAGGCTGCTGCCCGGTGACCGCCTGCTGCTCTACACCGACGGCGTGACGGAGGCCTTCAACCCCTCCGACGAGGCCTACGGCACGCAGCGGCTGCTGGCCGAGGTGCAGGCGCCCGGCGACGGAGCCGCGGCGGCGCTCATCGAGCGCATCTGTCGCAGCGTCACGAGCTTTGCCGGAACCGCCCCGCAATCCGACGACATTACGCTCACCGTGCTCACTCGGAAGGCGCCGTGAGTGCGGCTGCGGCGCTGCAATGAATGTCCGGTTCGAAAGGCTCGCGCTCACCACGCTCGTGATGCCGGAGGGCAGGCTTGATTTCGGCGCCGCCGCCGGTTTTCAGCGCCACATCGAGGAGGTTCTCGCCGGCGCCGCGACCGCATCCGCCGCAGTGATCATCGATTGCAGCGCACTCGACTACGTCTCGAGCGCAGGCCTGCGCGTGTTCCTGCTGGCAGCACGGGCGGCGCAGCGCGCCGGCATCTCGTTCGCGCTCTGCGCGCTGAAGCCTGCGGTACGTGAGGTGTTCGAGCTGAGCGGCTTCAGCCGCATCATTTGCGTGCACACCGACCGGGCGACAGCGCTGGCCAGTGCGCCGCGAGAGCCCGCATGACAGAGCAGCGCCTGGCCGTGCCGAGCGATGCTGAGCAGTTGCCGGCGCTGACGCGGTTCCTGCAGGAGTTCTGGTCGGCCGCTCGTCTGCCGCCCGCACAGGCGCTCCCCTTCGAGCTGGCGCTCGAGGAAGTGTTCATGAACGTCGTTCAGCACGGCTCACCGGCAGGTACGGCGCCGCGCGTCGAGGTGTCCCTGAGCCTGCGCGACTTGAAGCTCACGATGACGGTCGAGGATGACGGCCCCGAGTTCGATCCGCTCGCGGCGCCGCCACCTGACGTCACGGCGAGCCTCACGGCGCTGTTCCTGGTGCGTCAGATGATGGATGCGGTGAGCTACCAACGCGTCGGGGCACGCAACCAGCTCAGAATGACCAAGGAGATTACCCGCTCGAGCGGAAATCCCTCGCGAGGCTGAGCCGAATGCCGGCGCTGTAAGCGCGCGCGCTCGCGGCGAAAAACGCCGTGCTATGATGGCCTGCGGTTGCGAAAGCATGCGATCAGCTCGCCAAGCTCTACCCTGAGAGCGTCGAAGGCGCCACGCCCTGTGTTCAGGGCGCGGTCAAGAACGCGATGGCGCAAGCCAGCAAGGCAGTGGCTGCGGCCGAGAAGGCCGCAAAGTAAAGACTAGGCGCGTCGCGCCCGGTAGGCCGTCGGCAGGCCCGGGGTGGCCCGGGCCTGCTCGCCCGCACTTGGGCAGGGCACGGGGGTTTTCCCTCCTGCGCTCGCTGGCTGTGGGCGCTGCTCAAGTGCAATGACCGATGAATGGGAAGAACGCGCAGATGTTCGAGATCCAACTGGGCCCGTCCGGCGAGGTCGTGATGGCAGGAAGGCTCGACGCCACCCAGTGCGATGGTGCGCTG
>WNGC01001749.1_pt1 | contig 13279 bp, 10 predicted proteins | sample 5400051 | NCBI WGS metagenome assembly WNGC01 (sample SAMN13153368, study PRJNA577476) | soil metagenome | isolation source: 20 cm soil or saprolite under grassland replicate 2 | place: USA:California | collected 2016-06-15 | reverse complement strand
AGATCAACGCTGAGGGCGAGCTCGTGCTGCACGCAGCCGGGGAAGTCATACGTCAGCGAGTGCCAGTCATCTACCAGGAGATTAACGGCGTCAGGACAAAGATCGAGGGCCGCTACGTGCTCAAGGACGCGCATCGCGTCGGCTTTCAGGTGGCCGCCTATGACCAGGGCAGACCACTCGTCATTGACCCCACGCTCGTCTACTCCACGTACCTGGGCGGGAGCGGCGGTGACGTGGGCCACGGCATCGCGGTGGATGCCGCGGGCGCGGCCTATGTGACGGGCTTGACGGGCTCGGCCGATTTCACCGCCGGCTGCACCGCCCCCCAGCGAAGATCTGAAGAAGTACAGCGCAGGGCGCAAGCGGGTGACCGTCGGACTGTCCGCTGCACGGTGCTGGATGCGACCCTCGGCGGAGCCGGAGCCGACGCCTTTGTGACCAAGATCAACGCGACGGGCACGGCGCTCGTCTACTCCACCTACCTGGGCGGGAGCCGCGACGACGTTGGCCTAGGCATCGCGGTGGATGTCGCGGGCGCAGCCTATGTGACGGGCGTCACGCAGTCGGCTGATTTCACCGCCGGCTGCACGGCCCCCTGCACGGTGCTGAATGGGACCCTGAGCGGCTTCCGGAACGCCTTTGTGACGAAGATCAACGCGGCGGGCACGGCGCTCGTCTACTCCACCTACCTGGGCGGGAGCGGCGACGACTATGGCACGGGCATCGCGGTGGATGCCGCGGGCGCGGCCTATGTGACGGGCTGGACGGCCTCGGCTGATTTCACCGCTGGCTGCACGGCCCCCTGCACGGTGCTGGATGGGACCTTTGGCGGCGTCCAGGACGCCTTTGTGACGAAGATCAACGCGGCGGGCACGGCGCTCGTCTACTCCACCTACCTGGGCGGGAGCGGCGACGACGCTGGCTCGGGCATCGCGGTGGATGCCGCGGGCGCGGCCTATGTGACGGGCACCACGTTCTCGCATGATTTCACCGCCGGCTGCGCGGCCCCCTGCACGGTGCTGGACGGGACCCTGAGCGGCTTCATGGACGCCTTTGTGACGAAGATCAACGCGGCGGGCACGGCGCTCGTGTACTCCACCTACCTGGGCGGGAGCGGCGGGGAGAACGGCTCCGGCATCGCGGTGGATGCCGCGGGCGCGGCCTATGTGACGGGCACCACGGGCTCGACTGATTTCACCGCCGGCTGCACCGCCCGCTGCACGGTGCTGAATGGGACCCTGAACCGCGGCGGAACCAACCGCTTCGCCGTAGACGCCTTTGTGACCAAGCTCAACGCGACTGGCACGGCGCTCGTCTACTCTACCTATCTGGGCGGGAGCGGCAGCGACGCGGGCTACGGCATCGCGGTGGATGCCGCGGGCGCGGCCTATGTGACGGGCACCACGAGCTCGACTGATTTCACCGCCGGCTGCACCGCCCCCTGCACGGTGCTGGAAGGGACCTTTGGCGGCGTCCAGGACGCCTTTGTGACGAAGATCAACGCGGCGGGCACGGCGCTCGTCTACTCCACCTACCTGGGCGGGAGCAACGACGACGTCGGCCTAGGCATCGCGGTGCATGCCGCGGGCGCGGCGCGTTGTGGTCGTGGGCGGTCCAGTCGATGCTCGAGAAGTACAGCCTATGTGACGGGCATCACGTGGTCGACTGATTTCACCGCCGGCTGCACGGCCCCCTGCACGCTGCTGGATGCGAGCCTGGGCGGCTTCGACAACGCCTTCGTGGCAAAGATCGCCGACATCACGTCCCCGCCCGACGAGCAGTGCCCTCCGAGCGGTGAAGGCGACTGTGAATAGGGCAACGGCAGTGGCGATGTGAATGAAGGTGATGGAGACAACATCTTGAGCTACGGCGTCTTTAAATCAATGGGACCGTAACCACCCGGCCCTTTGGAACGCCCCGCTTTTACTTGAATTTTGTCAGCACCCTGGAGGCGAACAGTTCCAGCGTACGGAAGGCCTCCTGGTCGGTCGAGCCGCCGAAATTGATCTGCATCGACGGCTCGATCGCGCCGAAGGTGTCGACGCAGGCGCGGATCTGAGCCGCCACGTCCTCCGGCGTGCCGACGAATGCGCCGCCGCCGGCGACGATCTTGTCCGGCGTGGTGGCAAGGATGCTGGCGACCATCTTGTCATAGCCCGGATACTGGTCCGAGGATTTTCCCCGCCAGGACTGCACCGCGTCGGCGAAGGTCTCCAGGTAGCGCTTGCAGATGCGCTCGAACCCGCTCTGTGCCTCGGCGCGCTTCTCGGCGACGTAGGCGAACTGCGCCACCTGCACCTGCTCGGCGCCCGGCTTGTGGCCCGACTCGGCCCATACCTTGCGGTACATCCGCACGAGCTCCTGCAGCTGACCCGGCTTGCCGGCGTACGGCACGATCATCAGGTTGAAGCCGTTGCGCGCCGCGTAGACGAACGACTCCTCGGTCGAGATGGCGGCGATCCAGACCGGCGGGTGCGGCTTCTGCACGACGCGGGGCATTAGATGGACATCTTCGAGGTTCCAGTATTTGCCCTTGGCCGTGACTCTCTCCTCGGTCCATAAACGCAGAATCATGCCGATCGCTTCCTCGAAGCGCTCCCGGCTCTCCGACATCGGCACGCCGTAGACCTCGAACTCCTTCGGCAGGAAAGCGCGGCCAAAGCCGGCGTCGAGGCGGCCCTGGCTCATGTTGTCGAGCATCGCGAGGTCGCCGCCGAGGTGCGCCGGATGGTGAAACGCCGGGATCACCGCGCCGGTGATGAGGCGGATGCGCCTGGTGCGCGCCGCCACCGCCGACAGGAACACGCAGGGATTCGGCGAATGCCCGCCGTAATCGTAGAACGAGTGCTCGACCGTCTTGATCGAGCTGTAGCCGAGCACGTCGGCGCGCTCGGCGATGCGCAGGCACTGCTGGTAATAGTCCGCAGTGGTGCTGTCCTGCGGGCGGAAGGAAGGGAAAAAGTTAAGCCCGAATCGCATCGCGGGCGCTCTCCAGCAACGAGGCGCGCATCAGGAACGACTTGTGCCGCGCCGGGTCCTCGGCAGTGCGGCGCAGCTCCTCGAAGCGCTTCTCCCGCTGCGCGGGATCGCGTTCCTCGAGCTGCTTCTTGTTCGCCACGGTCTGCTCCTGGACGTATTTGATGTTCAGAGGCCTTCGTCTTCGTTCATACGCATCCAGCTTCGATTCGTCGCCGCCGAGCAAATTCGCCAGATCCCAGGCCTCGTGGATGCCGCAGTTGAGCCCGAGCCCGCCGATCGGGTTGTTGACGTGCGCCGCGTCGCCGCAGAGAAATACTCTTCCCTTGCGGAACTGCTTTGCAACACGTTGATGCACGCTGTACAGGTTCAGATGCAGCCAATCCGCATTCTGGGCGTAGCAACGCGCAAGGCGGGCACGGACTGAATCGTCTGACAAAGCCTCCTCATCGGTCTCGTCGGGCCGGGTGTTGAACACCGCGCGCCAGCGGCCCTTGAGGTCGTCTCCGGCCACCTTGAAGAGGTTGGTCCATTCGTCCGGATCCGCCATGTAAGTACGCAAGCAGCAGCCGAGCTCGGCCTGAAAATCGAACTTGGTGGTGATGACGAGAAACCTTTCGGGCCAGGTATAGCCCTCGAATTCGATGTCGAGGCCCTTGCGCAGCGTGCTGCGTCCGCCGTCCGCGGCGATGACGTAATCGGCAAGGAGTTCGCCGTTTTCGGTTTCGATCTTTACCTGCTTGGAATCCTGTGAAACACCCGTGACCCGCGAACCGAGAATGACTTCGGCATCGGCCATGTCCCGCAGGCGCCCGATGGCCATGTTGGCGAGCTTGTGCTGCTCGGTCTGCACCACCATCGGATAGGCGGTCTCGCCGCGCAGCCGGCTGAAGTCGAACTCGGCGATCAGCCGGCGCGTGGGCCGGTCCCAGAACTGGAACGTGCGCGCAACGAGGCCCTGCGCGATGTACTCGTCGATGAGGCCGAGCTGGGCGAGGATCTCGAGCGTCGGCGGCTGCGTGGTCGAGGCGCGCGGGCTGTCGTCGATTCTCTCCTGCGCCTCGAGCAGCGTTACGCGGTGACCGAAGCGCGCGCAGGCCAGCGCAGCGACAGAGCCGACCGGTCCCGCGCCGACCACCAGGATGTTGCGCCGTTGCATTTCGAGCGGCGATTATACTGAGCCGGTGCGCGCTCTGATTTTCATCGCCGCTCTCTTCGCTACCCAGGCCCTGGCGCAGCAATGGCCGCAAAAGCCGGTGCGGCTGGTCGTGCCGTTCCCGCCCGGCGGCGTCACTGACAGCATCGCCCGCATCACGGTCGACTGGCTCGCGCCGCGGCTCGGGCAGCCGGTCATCGCCGAGAACAAGCCCGGCGCGAGCGGCGCGATCGCCGCGGAATTCGTCGCGCGCTCGGCGCCCGACGGCTACACGCTTTTCATGGCGGCCTCGCCGCAGCTTGCCATCGTCCCCCACGTCCAGAAGATCCCGTACGACCCGGTCAAGGACTTCGCCCCCGTATCGATCGTCGGCGCGAGCGCCTTCGGCCTCGGCGTGAACGACAGGCTGCCGCCGAAGTCGCTGGCCGAGTTCGTCGATTACGTGAAAGCCCGTCCCGGGCAGCTGAACTTCGCCTCTCCCGGATCCGGGACCGTGGGCCACCTGACGATGGCGCTGTTCCTCGCACGAGCCGGGCTGAAGATGGAGGCGGTGCTGTACAAGGGCGGCGGACCTGCGATGCTCGACGTGCTCTCCGGGCAGGTGCCGGTCTACTTCGGCAACCTCAACGAATTGATTCCCCACCTGGCAAGCGGCCGCATCCGCGTACTTGCCGTGTCGGGCGGCAAGCGTGCGTCGCAGCTTCCCGATGTGCAGACGGTCGCCGAGCAGGGTTATCCCGGGTTCCGCACCGAGACCTGGAACGGCGTAGTTGCGCCCGCCGGCACGGCGCAGGAGATCGTCGAGCGCGTGGCACGCGAGATCGCGCTCGGGTGCAGGGACGCCGGCTTCGTCGGCCGGCTCGACCGGATCGGCGTCGACGCGGTGTGCAGCACGCCGGCTGAATTCGCGGGCGCGATCCGGCAGGACCTCGAGCTCTGGAAGGAGGCGGTGCGCGCCGCCGGAATCCAATGAGCCTGCGCCTCGCGATTCCCGACCTGATTTCACCGTCCTATTTCCCCGCCATCGCCGCGGTCGAGATGGGATTCTTCGAGAAGGAAGGCTTCGCGGCGACGCTCGAGCTGCTCTACCCAGTCACCAGGACCTACGAAGAGCTGCGCGAGGGGCGGCTGGATTTCGTCGGCGGCGCCGCGCATGCGGCCCTCTATGCATTCAAGGACTGGAAGGGCGGCAAGCTGCTCTGCGCGCTCGCGCAGCACATGTACTGGTTCCTGGTATTGAGAAAGGACATCAATGCAAGGCGCGGGGATTTGTCGGCGGTCAAAGGCTTGCGCATCGGCGCAGCGCCCGGGCCGGTGGACGGCCTGAAGCGCATGCTGCAACGCGCGGGCATCGACCCGGCACGCGACGTGAGCATCGGACCGGTGCCGGGCGCTGCCGGAGAAAAAGCGTCCTTCGGGCTGATGGCTGCCCAGGCGCTCGAGGCAGGCAAGATCGACGGCTTCTGGGCGAACGGCATGGGCGCCGAGGTCGCGGTTCGCAACCGCATCGGCACGCTCGTGCTCGACGCACGCCGTGATGGCAGCAGCGAGGTCAAGGGCTATACGTTTCCGGCGCTGGTGACCACCGAGAAACAGGATCCGAAGGCCGCCGCGGCGGCGATACGCGCCGTTGCCGCTGCACAAAAGGCACTGAAAGAAGACCCGGACCGGGCTACCGCGGTCGGCAGGAAGCTCTTCCCGCCGACCGAGGCCGGGCTGATCGCCGAGCTGATCCGGCGCGATCTGCCATTCTATGACCCGGCGATTTCAAAGCAGACGGTCGCATCGATGAACCGCTTTGCCCAGGACATCGGCCTGCTCTCCGGCCAGGTTGCCTATGAAAATGTAGTGTGGAAACCATGAGGCTCGGCGGGAAAGTCGCGATCGTCACCGGCGCGGGCAGCGGCATCGGCAAGGCGCTGGCGACGCGCCTAGCGAAAGACGGCGCGGCCGTCGTTATCGCCGATCTTCGCAATCACGACGTCGCGGCTGGCGAGATCGCCAAGGTGACCGGCGCGAAGACGCTGGGCTTGAAGGTCGATGTTTCGGTTGAAAGCGATGTCGAGCGGATGGCGGCCGAGACCGTGAAAGCGTTCGGCCGCATCGACATCCTGGTCAACAACGCCGCGATCTTCAGCGCGCTCGAGCTGCGTCCTTTCGAGCGAATCGACGCCGACGAGTGGCGCAAGGTGATGGAGGTCAACACGCTCGGCGTATTCCTCTGCTGCCGGGCTTGCGTGCCCTATATGCGAGCCGCGGGCGGCGGCCGCATCATCAACCTGGCTTCCGGCGCGCCGCTGAAGGGCGTGCCGCTGTTCCTGCACTACGTCGCCAGCAAGGGCGCGGTGATCGCGATGACGCGCGGGCTCGCGCGCGAGGTCGGCAAGGACGGCATCACCGTGAACGCGCTGGCTCCTGGGTTCACGCTCTCCGAGGGAGTAATGAAGCGCTCCGCCCATCTCAAGCAGGGAGAGATCTCCAAGAGGACGCGCGCGATCCAGCGCGATGAAAAGCCCGAAGACCTGGTGGGCGCGGTGAGCTTCCTCGCCAGCGACGACGCCGCTTTCATGACCGGCCAGACCATGGTGGTCGACGGCGGCTCGGCGATGATTTAGCGCGCGATGAGCTCGCTTTCCTCTTCCTGCTGCAGCGCGAAGATCGAGGTATAGCCCTTCGACCAGTCCGGCGGCACGAGGCAGGGCCGCGGATCATGGTGCGCGAAGAGGGCGCGCTTGCCGCGCAGCATGAACTGGTCGTGCTTGGGCTTGATCGGGTTGACGGTATAAGGAAACGCGTCGGCCGAAGTCATCGTGTTCAGCAATAGCGGGCGCCCGAGGTCCGATTCGTTCCTCGGCGAGGAATGCAGCGTGCGGCAGTTGTGGATGGTCAGCGAGCCGGCCGGGCCGGTGAGGTACACGGTCTTCGACGTATCGAGCCGAGCGACATCCGCTGCCGACAGGCAGCCGGTCCAGTTGCCCTTGCCGTCATATTGCGAAAGCATCGGATCGAGCAGGTGGCTTTTCGGCAGCACCGCGAGCGGGCCCTGCTCCATGCCGCAGTCGTACAGGTAGGTCCCCACCGTCAGCGGCGAATAGTTGGTGTGCGGCCAGAAGCTGATGTCGTAGTGCCATTTCACCTCCTCGCCGCCCTGCGCCCATTTGAAATTCAGCTTGGAGTGATGGAACTTCACGTCGGGGCCGACCAGGTCGGCGACGATGTCCGGCAGGACCGACTTCAGGCAGTAATCCCAGAACACCGGGTGCTGCTCCACGGGGTTCGAAACGCGGCGCAGCCGCGGCGCATCCGGGCGATGCTTGGGCTCCAGGTCGAAAATCGCGTCCGATTGCGTCACCTTGCGGCTGCGCTCGACCAGCTCCTCGGTGGCGGCGCGCAGCCGCGCGATCCATTCGTCGCTGATCGCGCGCTCCAGGTAAAGATAGCCCTCGCTGAAATACTGCTCGCGCTGGGCCTGTGTCAGCACCTTCGGTGGAATCGCAAGAACCTGCTCGGGAGTCATAGCTTAGTTCCTTTGCGGACATTAGATTACCCCCAATCCGGCCAGGCAAGCGGCACGCCTTCGCCGAGCAGGCTGGCCTGGAAGCGCTCGAGCAGCCCGGGTCGCTCCCGCACCGCCGCAGGCGTGACATGTTGGTCCAAGGCAAAGGCAGCCACGGCGCCAGCCGCCTCGCCGATGTTCCACTCGACCGGATGCAGCCGGTAGCAACCGTTGGTGATGTGCGTCGTGCCGATATTCTTCGCACCGGCTAGCAGATTCTCCATGCGCACGGGAATCAGGGCACCCAGCGGAATCTGGAACGGCCTGGTGCGGCAGCTCGCGCCGACGTCGTCCGGCCCGGAGCGATGGATGTCGATCGGATACCAGCCCACGCCGACAGAGTCTGCAAAATGCGCCGCGCGCGGCCCCTTCTGGTGATGCGCTGACACCTCCTGCTCGACTATGGTCTTCTTCGCCCGGATGCGCCGCGATTCGCGGATGTAGGGATGCTTTGACAGCCCGTCCGCGCTGCCCATGACATCCGGCCGCAGGCGGATCTCGGGAGCACCCATCTCGGTCTGCAACCAGTACAGGAATCCCAGGCTGACGCGCTTGGCGTCCTGCAAGGCGCTCACCGCCTCGGTCGGGGTGCAGCCGATGAGGCTTCGATCCCGGTAGTCGTTTCCCGGCCAATTGAACATGGTGATTTCGTGCGGACTGCAAACCAGACGGCGGTACGTCCATAAACCGCCTTTGGTGCCGGGCATCTGGTCATAGAGGCGGTATTCAAGCCAGCCGCTCTCCTCGCCGTAGATCTCGCCGCCGTGCACTTCGATCCTGAGGCTGTAGGGCTGCGAGTCCCGGTAGTGCTCGTATTTTCCCGGCTTCGCAATGACGTGGCTCTCGCCCTTCGGCCGGCGCTCGCAGGCAAAGGTATAGGTGAAGCTCTGCACGCAATGCGGCTTGGGCTCCTCGGGCTGCGCTTGCGGCTCACCGGTCTGCGCGATTGTCTCGGCGCCGACCACGTACTCGGCGCCGCTGAGCGGCAGGAGATCGCCGAGCTCCGTCGCATCGATCACCGTCTCCGGGTGGAAACGAACCAGCTTGCCGTCGTCCAGTCCCAAGCAGAGCACGGCCGTGATGCGAGCTCGGTCCGTGCTGACGCCGACCGCTTTCATCCTGCGGTAAATCGACACGGAAGGAGGAAGCATCTGTTCGATCACGCGAAGCGCCACGCGCGGCTCGAACGCCAGCCGCGAGACCCAGCAGTTGCCGGGATTCGGCGTGCCGTAGTGGCGGCGGATCGAGTTGCGCAACGCGTAGTAGCTGCGGGTACCGCCGAAATTCTCGATGTGCTCGTGCTCGTCGAGGGCCGAGACGCCCTGCGAAGTCATCTGGCCGCCGAGCCAGTCGGTTTCCTCGATGAGCGCCACGCTGCGCCCGCGCCGCGCCGCCGCGAGCGCGGCTGCGACGCCGCCGGTGCCGCCGCCGGCGACCAGGATTTCGCAGCTCGCATCGCGCACCGGTTCGTGCCGGGGGACCGGCACCACCGCGACGCGCATGACGTCGACTACTTCATCATGGTGTTCGGCAGCCACAGCGCAATTTGCGGAAATGCGACGACCAGCCCGAGCGCGATGACCTGCAGGCCCATGTAAGGCCAGATCGAGCCGAAGATGTCGCCGAGCGTGATGCCGGCCGGCGTCACGCCCTTCAGGTAGAAGGCGGCGGGTCCGAAAGGCGGCGAGATATACGAGATCTGCATGTTCATGCAGAAGAGCACGCCCATCCACACCGGGTCGAAGCCGAGCGCGAGCACCACCGGGACGAAGATCGGCGCCGTGAGGAGCAGGATGCCGATCCAGTCGATGAAGCAGCCGAGGATGATCCACACGATCTGGATCAGGACCACCACGCCGAGCGGGCCGACCGGCAGCCCGGCGAGCGCGTCCTGGATGAGCTTGGTGCCGCCGGCGAGCGTGTAGACGCCAATGAGCGCAGACGAGCCGAAGAACAGCCAGTAGAGCATCACCGTCACCTTGGCCGTGTCCTCGGCCGCCTTGCGCAGCTTGTCCCAGCCAAATTTGCCGTTCCACCACATTGCGACTACCGCGCCCAGCACCCCGACACCGGCGGCCTCGGTCGGCGTCGCCCAGCCGAGGTACAGCGAGCCGAGTACGCTGAACGCGACTAGGCCGGGAAGAATTAATTCTTTAAGTAATGCAACTTTGGCACGCAGCGGGATGGCCAGCTCGGCTTCGCTCGCCGGCGGCGCGAAATCCGGCCGCTGCCGACAGCGGACGATGATGTAGGCGATGTACATCGCGGCCAGCATCAGCCCCGGAATCACGCCAGCCATGTACAGCTGACCGATCGACACGCCGGCCGTGAGGCCGTACATGATGAACACCACGCTCGGCGGGATCAGCGTCGCGAGGCCGCCGCCTGCGCAGATGCAGCCGAGCGCCAGCTCCTTCTTGTAGCCGCGCGCCAGCATCGCCGGCAGCGCGACTACGCCCATCGTGACGATCTCGGCGCCGATCACGCCGACCATCGCGGCCATCAGCGCGCAGGAGATGATGACCGCCACCGCCAGGCCGCCCGGCATGCGCCCGGACCAGACATGCGCCGCGCGGAAGATCGCCTCCGCGATGCCGGCGCGCTCCAGCACGCAGGCCATGAAGATGAACAGGGGCACCGAGACGAGCACGTAATTGCCCATCAGGGTGAACACGCGGCCCACGATCAGGGTCAGGCCGGGCCAGCCGAACAGCACCACGGCGAAGAACACCGCGACCGCGCCGGTGGCGAAGGCGAGCGGCAGCCCGGTGAGCAGGATGACGACGAATACCGCGACGAACAGGAAGCTGATCAGCTCGATGCTCACGACGCGCGGCTCTTGGGCCGCGCGATGCCCAGGTCTCTCAGGAGGTTGGCTATGCCCTGCAACAGGAGCAACACGCCGGCGACCGGGATCGCGAACTTGACCGGCCAGATGCGCGGGTTCCACGGCGTGCCGGTGCCCTCGCCTTCGAGGAAGGATCCCCAGGCGAGCGTGCTGCCGACCCAGATCAGCCCAGCGACATAGATGAAGAAAAAAACGAACGTGAACAGGTCAAGCTTGGCGCGGACGCGCGGCGACAGGCGGTCATAGATCACGTCGATGCGCACGTGGCGGCGATGCGCGAGCGCATAGCCGCCGCCGATGACATAAGCGACGGCCGAGAGGTAGATGGTGGTCTCGTTGGCCCACAGCGTCGCCTGGCCGAACATGCCGCGCGCGAAGACCTCGTACAGCACGGCGACGACGACAGCGAGGATGGAGAGCGCAAAGAAGCGCCCCACCCGGCTGTTGATGCGATCTACGGTGTCGCAGTAGCGATCGGCGAGCGGCACCGGCTCAGCCGTCAAGCAACGACCCCGAGCTCCTTCAGCCAGGCGAGCTGCGAGTCATAGGCCTGCTTGGCGAGCGGCGTCTTCTTCGACCACTCCTCCCAGGTCCTTTGCGCGAGGGCGCGGATCTTGACCATCTCGGACTCCGGCCACTGCGCCGCCTTGATGCCTTTGGCGGCGAGCTCTCTCACCACCCGCAGGTCGTCCACCGCGACCCGCTGCACCTGGTCCCAGGTCCATTCGCGCACCGCGGTATGCAGCAGCGCCTTGAGATCGTCGGGCAGCTTCTTCCACGCGTCCATGTTGACCGCGAACTCCTGGATCGGCATGGAATGGAACAGCTTGGTCGGATACTTGGCGATCTCGTGAAAGCCCATGCGCTGGTTCATCGACACGGTCGCCCAGTCGGCGGCGTCGACCACGCCCTTGTCGAGCGCCGAGTACACCTCGCCGCCGGGCAGCACCACGATCGACGCGCCGAGCTTGGTCAGGATCTCCGCGGTCATGCCTTGCGGCGAGCGGAACTTCACGCCCTTGAAGTCTTCCATCCGCGCGATCTGTTTTTTCGACACGATGGACTCGACGCCCCACCAGCTCACTCCCACCGGATAGACGTTGTACTTGGCATACGCCTGGCGCAGCATGTTGAGCCCGCCGCGATGGTAGAACCACGCTTCGGCCTGCCAGGGATGCTGGTAGCCGAACACGAAATCGCTGATCACCGCGAGGCCGGCATCCTTGCCGGTCCAGTAGCCGGGCCACGAGGCCTGTGCCTGCAGCACGCCCGCGCTGACCGCGTCCAGGGATTCGAAGACTCCGGTGACCGAACCCGCGGCGAACGGCTGGATCACCAGCCTGCCGTTCGATGCCGCCTTGACGCGCTCGCAGAAATCCTCGAAGCACTTGTGGGTCAGCTCCGCCGCGCTCCACAGCGTCTGGGCGCGCCAGGTCGTTGCCTGCTGCGCGCGCACAATCGCCGGCGCGCCGGCAATGGCGCCGCCGGCGCTTGCGACCGCGGCCGCTTTCAGGAACTTCCTTCTGGATGCAGCCATGGCTTTCCCCTCCTCCAAGTGGAAATGTTTACGTATTAACATATCATGGGACCATGCCCAAGCTGCTATCGAACGAAGCCATCGCCGCGTTCAAGCGCGACGGTTTCTATTCTCCGGTGCGCGTCATGTCCGCGGCCGATGCGCAGAGATACCGCAGGGCGCTCGAAGCGCACGAGGCGCTCGCCGGCAAGCCGCTGCAGGGCAACTGGCGGCACAAGACGCACCTGCTCTTCACCTGGGCGGACGAGCTGGTGCACCACCCGAAGATTGTCGATGCGGTAGAGGACCTGATCGGTCCGAACATCCTGTGCTGGACCACCAACTTCTTCATCAAGGAAGCGGCCAATCCGGGTTTCATCTCCTGGCACCAGGACTCGACCTACTGGGGCCTCGAGCCGCACGACGTAGTCACGGCATGGGTCGCGTTCACGAGAAGCGACCTGATCAGCGGATGCATGAAAGTGATACCGGGCACGCACATCAAGGATCAGCTGCCCCACGTCGACACTTTCCACAGGGACAACCTGCTCTCGCGCGGCCAGGAAATCGCGGTCGAGGTGGACGAGGCGCGCGCCGTGCCCTGCCTGCTCGAGGCCGGCGAGATGTCGCTGCACCACATCAAGCTGGTGCACGGCTCGGAGCCGAACCGCTCGGACGACCGCCGCATCGGCTTTGCCATCCGCTACATCCCGACGCATGTGCGCCAGATCAAGATCCGCGACTCGGCGACGCTGGTGCGCGGGATCGACCGCAACGGCCATTTCGATCATGAGCCGCGCCCCAAGGTCGATCTCGACAAGAGCGCGCTCGCAGCGCATGCCGACGCCGTCGGACGTCAGGTGAAGGCGCTCTACGAAGGCACCGACAAGACCGCATTCCGTGCCTGAAGAACGCAAGAAGCTCGCTAGGTTACTTCACCCGCCCGCCGCACGCTCCAGATCATCGACGACTTGATCAGGAAGTCGCGCGCCGCCTCGCGGTCGGCGGCGATGCGGCGCAGCCCGGCGAAGGTCTCCTCGCGCGCCGCCGGATCGGCTTCCTCGAGCATTTTCTTGTTGCCGATCGATTGCGTCTGCACGAATTCCACGTTGGCCGTGCGGCGCTGGCGGACATAGAGATCGAGCAGGCTCGCGTCGGCTTCGCCGCGCCAGACGCGGCCGAGGTACCCGGCAAGCAGGATCGCGTCGTGCAGGCCGCCGTTCAGCC
>WNGC01001746.1_pt1 | contig 13287 bp, 8 predicted proteins | sample 5400051 | NCBI WGS metagenome assembly WNGC01 (sample SAMN13153368, study PRJNA577476) | soil metagenome | isolation source: 20 cm soil or saprolite under grassland replicate 2 | place: USA:California | collected 2016-06-15 | reverse complement strand
ACTCTCACTACGGCAATTGTCTCTTCGCAAATCGGGAAGCGCTTGCTTGCATTCAAAGATCGCTGTCGACCCAAACTTTTTCGGCAGCGGTCGATAAGCTGCGACATCGGCCCGAAATCGGCATCGCGGCAAACTGACTTCCATCGCGCAAGCAGAGTAGCCGTGCGCTTGCGTCCAGAGAAAAGCGAGGCGTTTTAGCCGAGCATGCCTCGTCGTTTCGCCGTGGGTGTTAGTTATTCCCGCAGCCATCTGGCGAGCTCGCGCGCCCAGTAAGTGATGATGATATCGGCGCCCGCGCGCCGGAGCGCAGTCATGATTTCGAAAACAGCGGGGCGTTCCTCCACAACCCCCTTTTCCGCGGCTGCTTTGAGCATCGCGTACTCACCACTCACGTGGTAAACCGCGGTCGGTTTTCCAAAACGCTCATGCACTCGCCATAAGATGTCGATGTAGGGCAAGGCTGGTTTCACCATGACGATGTCCGCTCCTTCATCGATATCCAGAGCAACCTCACGGAGCGCTTCATCTGCGTTGGCGTAATCCATCTGATAAGAACGACGATCGCCAAATTGCGGCGGGCTTTCCGCGGCGTCGCGAAATGGGCCATAAAAAACAGAGGCAAATTTGGCCGCGTAACTCATGATGCCGGTTTGATCAAAGCCGCCGGCATCGAGTGCTTCGCGAATCGCACCGATCCGACCATCCATCATATCGCTCGGCGCGACCAGGTCCGCGCCAGCTGCGGCATGAGAAAGGGCAGTTTTAACTAAAAGCTCGACGGTTTCATCATTGAGCACATGGAAATGATCGCCGTCGATGCGTGTGACGCCGCAGTGACCGTGGCTCATATATTCGCACAAGCAGACATCGGTGATTGCGATGAGATCGGGGCATTTTGATTTAATGGCTTGAAGCGCTTCCTGAACCACCCCATTTTCTGCGTAGGCACCGCTTGCCTGTTCGTCTTTTTTTTCCGGAATTCCAAAAAGCAGGACCGCCTGCAGCCCAAGATCTTGGGCGCGCTTGGCCTCATCAGCAATTTCCTTCAGGGTAAGCTGGAAAACGCCCGGCATGTTCGCGATCGGGCGCCGTCGCTCCAATTTTTCGTTTACAAAGAGCGGGAGGACCAAATCATGCGCGCTTAGTTGTGTCTCGCGGACGAGATTTCGCAGAGCGGGGGAACGCCGCAAACGGCGCGGGCGATGCAGCAATCTTCTCACGAGCGAAGCGTACCCGCTTGGCCGAAACGCCGCAAGCTCGCTACAGGCCGAGTCCGTCCGACTGGCAGACTTGACGGGGAGAAGCGTTCCATGTAGCGCCTGCTGGCAGCAGCGCAATATGAATCGTCCGGTCCTGACCCGCCCGACCGACTACTTGCTAGTCGACATCAGCAACTCCTATGCGAAATTTGCTTTTGCATCGACAAAGCGGATTTCAACTCCCGTTCGAATCGCCACTAACAAGCTTTCAAGCAGCGTATTTTCGCGATTCTTAGGACAGCGAAGGATCCGGAAGATAGTCGTCTCATCGGTGGTTCCCAAAATGAATCGCACGATTTCAAAGGCCGCCGGAAAAACCGGAGTAATCTGGTTGAACTCGACCGTGAAACTTGGCGTGGGGATTGATTATCCAGCCCCGGAAACGATCGGAGCGGACCGGCTGGCGAATGCCGCGGCCGTTACAGCGCTTTACGGTTGTCCCGCCATCGTCGTGGACTTCGGCACCGCGGTGACTTTTGACATTGTTTCCGCTCGCCGCAACTACATCGGCGGTGTAATCGCGCCGGGTCTCGAGGCGATAACCAATTTTCTTTACCAGCGAACGGCTCTGTTGCCGAAGCTCTCTTTGAAAGAGCCGCGACGCGCGATCGGACGATCGACAATCGGCGCGATGTTGTCTGGCGCCGTATTTGGTTATCGTGGACTGGTCCGCGAGATTCTTGCGCGGATCCGGGCGGAGCAGTTTCCGAGTGGAAAGCTTCACGTGGTGGCCACCGGCGGTTACGCGCGACTCATCGCAGCGCAGTTGCCGGAGATCACGGCAATCCGTGCGCACCTCACTCTGGAGGGGCTACGGATTATGGCCAATCTCAATTCGTAATTGTCCGCTGAACGCGCGCCGCGCAAATCAAGCTGTGTTCATCCAGTTGTATTGGGCACGATTTCTGCGAAACTGGGCGGAGTTGATTGGAAATTTGGACTTGTCATCGCAAATGAGGAAAACTTCTATCTTTACCCACATGAGAATTTGGAAAATCACTGCCGTTGCAGCGCTGGCGCTCAGTTCGTTTGCAGCAGACAACGTCGCACCCACGAAATCGGAGCTGGAAGAGATGTACAATAAGGCGTTCCGTGAGTTCGATGCGAACAATTTTCCGCAAGCGTTAAAGGAACTCGACGCGATTGATGCCCGCCAGCCCGAACTCGCACCATCTCAAAATTTGCGCGGCGTAATCCTGATGCGGCAAGGCAGCTACGACAAAGCGGAAGCAGCCCTGCTCGAGGCGGCTCGGATCGATCCTAAGTTCTGGAATGCGCGCTTCAACCTGGCGGAAATTCCGTTTCTCAAAAAAGACTGGGCGGAAGCGCGCAAGCGCTTTGAGCATCTCCTCTCGGGCGGCCAATCTGATCTGGCGAGTGAAGCGTCGCAGCTCATTCAATACAAGGTTCTCCTGACTTACCTGCTCGAAGGAAAGGAGAACATGGTTGATTCCATTCTGGCCAAGTTGGAGCTTTCGCCCGATACGCCAGCGGTAGATTATGTAAAAGCGGCTGTCGCGCTCCAACACAAGAATGAAAAAGAAGCAAAGGATTGGGTGGCCGTAGCCGAGAAGCATTTTTCGCCGCAACTGAACAAACTCTTTGCAGAATCACTGTACGAAGTCGGCTGGCTTGAAAAGCCAGCTGGCCAGGCCCGGGCCTCCCTGCCCTTAATGACCGCTGCCGAGCGCTCGGAAAAAACAAAGGCCGTAGCGCATTCAAAATTCGAGCAAGCGCAGCAGGCGCTAAGGCAGCGCGACTTCGGGACTGCTGGCAAACTAGTCGACGAAGCCGATCAGGCGGATCCGAATCAGCCGACGACTCTCAATTTGCGCGGTGAGATCTTGATGGAGCAGAAGCAATTTGATGAAGCCGAAGCCGCCTTCAAACGGGCGGCCAAACTCGATCCGAAATTCCGCGAGGCGCAATACAATCTCGCGCAAATTCCATTTAAGAAAAAAGACTACGCCAAAGCACGGGAGCGTTTCGAAACACTGTTTAAACAGACTCCTGGTGGAGACAAGAATCAGGCAGCACAGCTCATCAAATTTAAGATTTACATGACGCTTTTGCTCGAAGGCAAAGAGAGTCGGGCCCAGGCCCTTATGGAGCAGTTCCAGTTTACGGGAGATACCCCGGCTCTTTATTATGCTCAGGCCGCATGGGAATTCAAACACAGTAATCCAGAAAAGGCGGCCGACTGGACCGCATCAGCGAAAAAGATTTATTCGCCAGCGCTCAATAGTGTTTTTGCGGACACTTTTTATGACGTTGGCTGGATGCAGAGTCCAGAAATGGCGGCGGCGCCCGCAGCTGCATTTGACACTGGCAGTGTCATTGCATCACAAACCGAGGGAAGCCCCGCAATTGAGCCGAGTCCTATCCCTGACACTACTGTTGCCGCAAACAAACAGGCAGAAAGGTCAAGGGACGAATCTCTTGCTTCTTCGGCCCCAGCGGCGAACCCACGGATTCCTGGGATGGAAGCCACAAGTCCGGGAGCAAGAACTGAACCTCCTGCCGTTCCAGCCCCAAATGAATCGGCTGCGGTGGGAACAAGCGGTAAGCGAGAAGAAGTGCGTGCAGCTCCGGTTTCGGGATCCTCCTCTACTGCAGAATCCACGGCGGCGGGAGCTTCGCCCTCTGGGGCTGTAAATGCTTCATCTGCTCCCTCAGGACAAAATGAACAGCCGGGTCTCGGCCAAACAAAAGCCGGCCCGCCTGTCGTTGCCACGGCGCCCACCACGGTTGCTCGGGGTGGGCTCCCTGAGACTTCTCAGCCCCGTGTTAGGGAGATGGTGAGTCGGCGAACGTTGTTTGTCGGTGGGTTGCTGTTAGCTGGCATCTTTCTTTTGGCTTGGGTGGTTGTGCCCGAGCTTCGCCGCTATCCGTTCAATATCTCGGGTTACCGGCGGGCCCGATCTGTTACAAGATCGCACTCTTTCGAGCCAAGGATTGCTCCGGCGGAAAAGGCGATTGCGCTAAGCAATGGTTTTTTCGGTGGACCGCGCCAAGTTTCGCTGCGATTGACGGCGTCGAAACCTTCGTCGCGGAGCAGCGCGTTGCCATCAATCAAATCGAGCGGTGCTCTTGGCCGATTAGCGGATGTGGGAGAAGACTCAGGAGCTCCAGCTTATCACAAGATGGAGCAGGATCGCGAATTGCCTCCGATTGCCAAGCCAATCTTTGAGTCCTCAGTGAGTCCAATTGTCGAACAGACCGCCGAGATCTCATTGCCGGGTGTCCGGAAAGCGCCAGAGCTCGCTGAAGTTCCAGCCATTACTGAGTTAAAGACGACGTCCGCCATGCCAGCGGAAGAGCCAACTGAAATTCCGGTGGTTGCTGAGGCAGCTACAGCGCCAGTTATGGAGCCAGTAGTAGCCCCTGAGATCGAGCCGATCGCACAAGGGCAGCCGATTCCTCAAGTGCCACCGCCAGCAGAAGAGCCAGTTGAAACTCCTGTGGTCGCTGAGGAAGTGGCAATGTCCGCCGTAGGGTCAGCAAAGGAGCTTGAATTTGAACCTAAGGTAGAGCCCGAAGTCGAACCTATCGAAAAAGAGCGGGCTGTTCCCTCCCGACTGGCCGCTTCTGCGATGCAATCTTCCGAGGCTGAAACGATTGATGAGGCTGTATCTAATTTCCCAAATGCCCTTTCCTCCGAGTCCGTATTGCCGCAACCAACTGCCCTTGAAACTATGCCTGAACCGACCGAAGTCCCAGCCGCCGCGAACACGCCTCGTTTTGCTCCTGCCGCACACACAGCCGTGCAGCTGACTTTCTCCTTCGAGATCGTCTCCGTACAACTGACGCCGACTTTCAAGGTGCGTGCCTTGCAAGTGCGGCCCGCGTCAAAAATCGTAACGATGCGCCTTGCCCCATCGGAACGTCCGCAACCCGAGATTCAGCCGCAGGTGACATTCGAAATCGCGAAAATTGAGCCTACAGGCTCTGGTCTCGGAACAGTTCGGCTTATCAAATCGCCGCATCAGCGGCAGCAATCAGTGCAGCAACCAGTCGCCATCGCTTCGCCTTCATTCGAGGTTACAGCCTTGCAGCCGGTTTCGAGTTCAGACGCTGCCGCCGCCGCCATCCAGCTTGCTCCGTCGGAGCAAGGACAGGCCCATGTGCAGGTTACCGCAGACTTCCAAATGGCAAAGGTGGAATTTTCATCGTGCTTTGAAATAACGGGGGTCGTTCTCAATTCGACTGCCAGGCACGTTTCCGTGCAGTTGGCTGCCGCTGATCCGAGTGCCATCGAAGAAGCGCCCGTCTTTGATATTGCGAACGTGCGACTTACCGGCAGCGGCGATAGCGAAATACTGGAGCTCGATGCCGTTGACACCGCGCCGCAACAATCGTAAGAGCGATCGCAAAAGCGCTTGGCGCCCTTGACGTCGGTGCCTTTTGGCCCCGGGGCCGCTGTCCGACGCAGGTGGGTACCGATCTCAGCGCCGCTTAACGAAATGGCCGCGATTGAGTGATTGCAGCAGCTTCGGAAGAAATTCTCCGTCTCGTCGAATCAATTTGCCGTCGAAATAGATTTCTCCACCGCCGTATTCTGGGCGCTGGATGCTTACCATATCCCAGTGAACCTGGCTCCGATTCCCATTGTCCGCTTCTTCGTATGCTTGTCCCGGAGTCAGATGAAAGGAGCCGGCGATTTTCTCATCGAATAATATATCTCGCATCGGTTGCAAAACGTGAGGATTAAAACCAACCGAAAATTCTCCGACATAACGGGCGCCCGCATCTGAATTGAGGATTCTGTTAAGCTTTTTCGTTTCGTTACTCATCGCATCCACAATTTTTCCATTCTTAAACTCAAGACGGATTCCATCGAAACCAATCCCCTGGTAAATGCTTGGAGCGTTGAACGTAACCTGACCCTGAACGGAATCTCTTACCGGGCAACTGAATACCTCGCCATCTGGAATATTGCGATCGCCACCGCAGATCACGGCAGGAATCCCTTTCATACTGAAGCGGATGTCTGTGCCTGGCCCCTTGATTTCGACACGATCTGTTTTTTCCATCAACCGCTTGAGCGCCTTCATGCCGGGCTGAAGCTTGTGATAATCCAGTCCGCACACGGTAAAGTAAAAATCTTCAAAAGCCTCGGTGCTCATCCCGGCAAGCTGGGCCATCGACGGAGTAGGCCAGCGTAAGACCACCCATTTCGTTTTCTTAACTCGCTGGTCCTGCACAGCACGCATCCTCTTCGCCACCAATTTCATCTTCTCCGCCGGCACATCGGATAGTTCCGTGACGTTGTTGCTGCCGCGGACAGCGATATACGCGTCCATTTTTTTCATTCGTGCCAGTTCATGGCTCGCAATTAGGCTTAATTGTCGATCCGATGCTTCAAGGGCGAGCGAGCGGCTTACCCGAGCATGGTAATTCTGCACAAACGGAATGCCTCCAACGTTTCGCGCTGCTCGGATCAGCGCGATTGTCATTTCGTCCGGAACGTCAAATGCTTCGATCAGAACCGTTTCATTGCGCTTGAGTCGAATGGAATATTCCACAAGAAGTTTGGCGAGATCGTCGAATCGGGCATCGTGCATAAGACGGTTATGATTCCACCGAGCGCGGCAGATGCAACTGAGCTTATCGGCCAGCGCTCGAGCTAGCCCTGCACCAGACATTTTTCTCTAAACGCTTAAGTCGACGTCACGCTGGCGCGGCCAATCGAATGATAGTGAAAACCGAGATGGATCATCGTTTCCGGGTCCAATAAGTTTCGCCCGTCAAAAACGATTGGCGTCCTCATTTTGTTCTTCACGATCGCGAGATCGACATTGGCGAATTCGACCCATTCCGTGGCGATGATCAGTGCTTCGGCATTGCTCACAGCCTCGAGAGCGGATGGAGCAAATTCGGCAGCGCCGATTGTCTTCACGGCCCGAGCCTTTTCCATTCCCTTCGGATCGTAGGCGACGACATGTGCTCCTTCGCGCAACAGATCCGCGACGAGCTCGATCGCGACAGAGGAACGAATATCATCAGTGTCTGGTTTAAATGTGAGGCCCCAAACGGCAATACGTTTTTCGCGCAAAACCCAGAGCGTCTCTCGAATGGCTTTTAGAAAGCGCTCCTTTTGCATCCTGTTTATTCGCTGCACCTCCTTCAGCAGATCAAATGGAACACCGAGCCTTTCGCTGATCGTGATGAATGCCGCAATGTCTTTAGGAAAACAGGAGCCGCCGTATCCGATTCCAGCATTCAAAAAATCACGACCGATGCGATGGTCCATGCCAATTCCGTCCGAGACTTTTTCGACATCAGCCCCGCTCGCCTCGCAAATCACCGAAACCGCATTGATGTATGAAATTTTCAGAGCGAGAAACGAGTTTGCGCAATGTTTGATGAGTTCGGCGCTGGTAATATCGGTGACGAGAATCGGGGCCATGAAGGGTTCGTAGACTTTCTTCATCAGGTCGATGGCGTGCTCGCTCTGCGCGCCAATTACGATCCGGTCCGGGTGCATTAAATCGGCGACCGCACACCCTTCACGCAAAAATTCAGGATTGCTCACGATGTCGAAGCTTGCGCCGTGCCGATTGTAGCGTTTGATCGATTCCGCGACTTTTTCGCCTGTTTTTACCGGCACCGTGCTCTTGTCGACAATCACCCGATACTCGGTCAGTACTCCCGCGATCTCGCGCGCCACTTTCTCCAAGAACCTAAGATCGACATCGCCATTTGGTTGCTGCGGAGTGGGAACGGCAATAAAGATGATCTGGGCTTTCTCCACCCCTTCCCGAATGCTGCTGGTAAAGCGTAGCCGATGCGCTGAGACATTGCGGTGAATTACCTCCTCCAGGCCGGGCTCATATATCGGCACCTTGCCTGCCTGCAAAGCTTCGATTTTCTGCAAGTCGTTATCGACGCAAATAACGTTATGGCCGACGTCCGCAAAACAGGCGCCGGTAACGAGACCGACATAACCCGAACCGATGATTGCGAGGTCCATAAACCGAAAAACGCAGCGACTCAGTCGCGGGGGCACGAACGTCCGGTCGAACTTGAGAGCGGCAACATTGTTCGCGAGGCCTCGTTCATTGGCCTTCGGAAGTAGGATCGAAATTCAGATCGACTCCAAACTTCGGAAATGCTTTCAGCGTCAAACTGAATAGGACGCCATATTCCTTTACACCCTTGTTGTCGCGGATTACGCCGCCGAATGAGGCAACCCAGCTGGTCAAATCGCGATAAATAGCATACCGCTGCTCCTCGAGAAGGGCGGTCGTCGCTTCGTATTGTTCTTGGACGCCGACGCCCCAATTGTCATCGATGCGATAATATCCACCGACAACGAATAAGCTGCTGTCGATGAAGAAAGGATTACCATTCAGATACCGATGCCCGACGCTCGTTTGCAAATTCGCTACCGGTTGAACAGTCATGATAGTATCGATTTCCGTAAAACCTTTGTCGAAAGCCGGCACTTGGGAGTTGACCGTGAAACTCACCCAGGGCAGGGGTGTAAAGCGGATATTGTTAAAAAAGTTTGAATACTGCGTACGATCGTACGGATTATCGAGATTCACATCAAAGAAGCTATCGAGTTCAAACCAGGTGACCGTTTGGTCGTCGCGCCGTGTTTCCAAACGATTGCGAAGACCGAGTCGCCAGACTGTCCAGCTATCGATCGAATCGATTGGGGTGAATTGTGGAAAATCAATTGCCCGAAGTTGGGTGGAGGGTTCAAATCGATCGAACTGCAAAATCGAGATCGGGTTTGGCCCATTTTCCGAAACGTACGAGAAATTTGTGAACGGTTGAATGACGTGGAGAAGACCATCCAGGCCGAACGCCCGGCTTTGGACATTTTCCCACGTTCGGGAGACCTTGAAAGAGGCTTCCACTCCCGTATCAAAGACGGTGCGAAATGTGTCCCCACCGAAGTCAATTGGTTGGGCCAGCGTCGGGTTCGGCAGCAGGAAATTGGGCACCAGCGGATTAGGATTTGGTGTGAAGATGGTGTTCCCGAGATCGCGGGTATCCGAATAGTACGTCCCGCGAAAGCCGACCCGTGGCACGATAGAAAGCCAGCCAAAGTAAGTGTTCGGATATAGGAATTGATGGAAAGTATCGAGACGAGTGCTGCCATAATTTTCAAAGCCGGAACCTTCAGGGAATTGCAACCGCAGGTCAGCGAAGCCGGTTTCGCCTTCATAGAAAATGGGCCCGCCGAAGAGAGCGTGACGCTTAATGTCCAATACTACTTCTGGCAAGCGTTCTGTTGTCGTGAAAAACTCGTTCGCCTGAAAGCGCACGATCCCCGTCAACGTGTAAAATGGGTCCGTTTTTGTTAGCGCGACGACATTGTCCGGAACAGGATCCACACGAAATTCCCCTTGATAAAAATCCTGCATAACAAACGGATCGCTGAGTTTTGTTAGATTGGCGATACCGTAGATATCATCGGAAAAATTCGTCCGATCCTGCAGGCTGAGCCGGTAACGCCCGGTAGGAACGCCCGTTCGTGGCACAGCCGTGTCATTTATTTGCGGATTCTGGTCCTGGATGTAATAAGTTTTGAGCTTGGCCCAGCTGGTGTTGTCCTTTCCATATTCGATAGTGGGATCAAAGCCAACGGCCACACCACGCCGCCCTCGATAGTCGAGCCGGATCCGGCCTTTGATATTGTCGGTGATAGGGAACGTGACCTGGGTCAGAAGCGATGGTCCCCATGAGCTCAAATACGCCGGTGTGACCGTAAAGCTAAACGCGTCACTGAGGGATTGATACAAGTAAGGCCACCAAAAAACAGGCACCTTCCCAACATACAACGTGACGTTTCGAAAAATTACGCGGTCTTTCTCATATACGCGAATCGTTCGCGCCTGCAGATGAAAATCGGGGTTTGGCGCATCATGGGTCGTAAACGTCCCGTTCTGTATCCGGTAAGCGTTCTCGGAGATTTCGCTCACATTTTGACCACTCAGAAAATAAGGCTGCGACTCCGTTCGCATGTTTGTCGCGCGAATCTGTTTCGTGTCGACGTTATAAATACCGCTATCGGCAAGATAGAACGAAACATTGTGGTCTGACTCTTCATCATTGTGCTTATTCGCATTGTGCTTATTCGGGTTGGGGACCGTCGCTGTCGGTGTATCGCGGTAGATCCGCACGTGGCCTCGCAGTTCGACCTCATGTGTGCTCGAATTGTATTGAGCGTAATCGGCATAAATATCCGTGTCGCCCACGTGAATTGCGACGTTGTCCCGCGCTGTTGCCAGTCCGTTTTCATATGTCGTTTCTCCAGTGGACGTGATTTCAATCGGGACGTTCTCCTTGGTCTTGATCTCTCCCCTGACGAAACCGATGCTCGCAAGGAGGGCGGAGAGCAACAAAACCGGCTTTCGCATCGCGGACGCCGAACGTACCGCAGCAAAGCCTTCCTGCAAAGCCAAAAACGGTCTGTGCCTGGGCAAAAGCAGCTGCGAGCCGCACAGAATTCCGTCCAGGATCATGGGATCGATAACCGCAAGCCTGCGACTTGCTGATTGACTCCACAGCTTAACACGATTGCGTGACGCGCCTTGGTAAGTGCCGTGCGTGAAGCTGGAACCCGCAACGGAATCGTTGATGTAACGTGGAGCAGCGGCGGAAGCTCGCGACGATCCAAAGCCTGGGCTCCCAAAATCACCTGCCACAGTCCCGCAGCCCCAACACTTTCACCGACGGCTGGCTTCGCCGTATAGACGATCGCATCCGGAATTATCCGCCGTAGCGCCCTACATTCCGCCTCGTCGATGAACGTGCCGTTTGCGCTGGAGATAACGAAGTCGACTTCCGTTTGAGCCAGATTGGAAATAGTTTGGCTCACAATCTCCTCGGTTTCCGTACGTTTGCGATAATGCGCGCCAGCATCAGTTTGTGCGATCATTATCGGTCCCTTGCGTGACAGCAGGATTGCTCCTGCTCCTTCACTCAAAATCATTCCCCGCGCAGTTTTGTTGAACGGCTCTACCGGAGGTGCCAAGCGAAGCAGCCGCCACCGCCGATATGCATCACACAGCAGCCAATCGACTTCTTCCGCCCCGACGACAAGGCAATAGTCAAGCTCCTCATTCGTCAGCAGGTCTTCCGCCATTCTTATCGCAACCAGACCCACCGCACTATCACCCACCTGAGTGTAGGTAGCGCCGGTGATTCCGAGAATCGCTGCGAGATGGCTCGCCGGCGCGTTGAAGACCGTTTCCGGAAACAGGAGTGGACTGGCTGATTGCGCACCCGCCTCAACGATATCGCGGTAAAAGCGCTTCGTGTAAATCACGCCGCCATTTGAGATTGCGAAGACGAGGGCCATTCGTTCCGCATTCTGCGGCTCCACCTTGACCCCGGCAGCCTGCAATGCCTGCAAACCTGCAGCAGCGGCGAAACGCGAAATCGCACTCGCGCGGCGAAGGCGCGGATGAGGCGCCAATCTGCCCAGCGCGGATTCGGGAACTCGGAAAGCGTTGTAAGATCGATTGCTAAACTGTTCCGACATTTTTTCCGCAATCGCCTCGTAACCCTGGAGGAGCTGCTCCCACACCGCATCAACGCCGTTTCCGAGAGGTGTAATCCACCCCATGCCGGCGATTGCTAGGCTCATGCCTCGAACTTCTGCATCATAATGGAAGCATTGGTCCCACCAAATCCGAAGGAGTTCGAGAGAACTGTGCGAAGAGCCGTCCGGCGGGCTTCGTTCGCAACAATATTTAGATCGGCCAGTTGATCTGGGGCCCGAAAATTGATGTTAGGGGGAACAAATTGATGCTGGAGGGCGAGCAGACAGATGATCGCTTCGACCGCCCCTGCCGCGCCTAACGAGTGACCCATCATGCTCTTTGTCGAGCTTATCGGCACGCGACCAAACAGCTCAGCGATCGCTTTGCCTTCGGCGGCGTCATTGAACGGCGTCGCTGTTCCATGCGCGTTGATGTAATCGACTGAATCCGCTGAAATCTGGGCGCTCTGGAGGGCGCGCTCCATTGCCCGTCGCGGGCCGATGCCAGAGGGATCCGGCTGCGTCAGATGAAAATTATCCGTCGACATGCCGTAGCCGGTTATTTCTGCGAGAATGGGCGCGCCGCGCGCGCGCGCGGCGTCGAGATTTTCCAAGGCCAGAATCGCTGCGCCTTCACCCAAAACCATGCCCGTGCGATGTCGATCAAACGGACGGCATTTTTCTGGCGTCGAGGCCTGAAGCGAATCAAACCCAACGAAGACCAGTTCCGAAAGTGCGTCGTACCCGCCGGTCAACACACGTTCGTAGCGGCCGGATCGCACGCATTCAAACGCGTGACCGATCGCGTTCGTGCCAGATGCGCAGGCATTCGCAATTACCTGGCATGGCGCAGAGATTTCGAAGGTTTCCTGGGCATCGATCACCGGCTTTTGCGCAGGATAATTCGCGATCCAGGCCGGCGAATCTCGCAAGCTGCCGTGTCGATATAACGACCGGTAATAATCTTCCCCATAAGACATGCCGCCGCTGGTCGTTCCAATTACTGTTAACTCAGGTTTGAACTGAGGCTCTTGCGCCAGAGTTTCTCTCAGCGCATAGATCATCATGGACGATGCACGGTGCAACCGGCGTGCGCGGCCTGCTTCGGGCTGATCCTTGAGCAGGCGCTCATCGGCCACTTGCCCCGCGGTTTTGCACCGACACTCAGCCACCGAAAATCGGGTTACTCGAGTGACGCAGTCGCGCGCCTCGCGCAGCGAATCGAGCGTCTCGCTAAGCCCAAATCCGAGAGGGCTGACGACGCCCGCTGCCACCACAGCAACACGGGCGTTTATACTTTTTCCGTTTGCAACGGCAGATTTGAGCATTTTGAAACGAAGCAAGTTGACTCGCGATTTCCTATTGCTTTCTTAAACGAAGCATTTTACTAATGACACCGAAACGGAAACGGAAGCTTGGAAGTTGGTGGATTGTCAGTTGAGTTTATTCAGTGGCGATTTGAAATCCGATAAGCGGGAACAGTGACCTGGCTGCGTTTTCCAGAATAAACTCAATGGGAACTAAATT
>WNGC01003664.1_pt1 | contig 13291 bp, 11 predicted proteins | sample 5400051 | NCBI WGS metagenome assembly WNGC01 (sample SAMN13153368, study PRJNA577476) | soil metagenome | isolation source: 20 cm soil or saprolite under grassland replicate 2 | place: USA:California | collected 2016-06-15 | reverse complement strand
CGCTTTACCTTGTATTCCATCGCCTGGGCGGCGCCCGGTGGCGCCGCCCGTGATGCAGGTCACCCAGCATGCTTCCCGAACCTATAAAATCGGCTATGAACTACCGCGCATCGCCCGCTGACGGCAAACCAGGTCAGCAAGTCGCCCTTGGTAATCAACTGAAGTTTTCCTTGGTGCTTTTGCTTGCTATTGCCTACGTCGTGCCGGGATTGGTCGGGCATGATCCATGGAAGGCCGGCGAAGCCTACAGCTTCGGAATTATTCACCACATATTGAACGAAGGTGATTGGGTCGTGCCGACCTTGGCGGGGGAGCCGTTCGTGGAAAAGCCCCCGCTGTACTACATCAGTGCCGCGTTCCTGGCAAAACTGTTCTCTTCCTGGCTGCCGCTACACGATTCGGCACGCCTGACCTCGGGGATATACACGGCGCTGACCCTGGTCCTGGTCGGACTGTCCGCCCGCGCCACGTGGGGAGAGGGACGCGGCCTGATCGCAGTGATAGTCTTCCTCGGCTGTATCGGATTGCTAAGTACCGCGCACCTGATGCTCACCGACGTCGCTTTGCTCACCGGATTCGCGCTGTCATTCTATGGGCTCGTTCTCAGCCGAACTCACACTGTTTCTGCGGGTCTCGCGTTGGGCACGGGCGTGGGGATCGGCTTCATGTCCAAGGGGTTGATTGCCCCAGTCATGATGGGCGCCATAGCTGTGCTTATTCCTGCATGGTCCCGCGCTTGGCGCAATCGTGGTTATGTGCGCTGCCTGGTGATCGCCTCGGTCGCCGCACTGCCTTGGCTGACCGTCTGGCCCTACGCCCTCTACCAGAGGTCGCCGGAAATGTTCATGGAGTGGTTCTGGCGCAACAACGTCGGACGCTTTTTCGGCTTCGCTCATCTCGGGGCGGGTAGCGAGCCTTGGTACTACACCCGCACCCTGGTCTGGTTCGCTTGGCCAGCGCTACCTCTGGCGCTATGGACCGCCTGGCGGTTCAGGTCAGAAGGATTCAAACAGCCGGCTCTGCAACTGCCGGTGCTTGCCTTTATCGTCATGATTGCGATTCTCGGGGTCTCTGCTTCGGCGCGTGGGCTCTATGCGCTGCCTGTCTTGTTGCCTCTATCCGTGTTTGCGGCCGGCGCGGCGAGCTCGCTTCCGCGTCGCGTCGCGATAACCGCTGACTGGGCGTGCCGTATCGTGTTCGGTTCGCTCGCTTTGGCGCTATGGTGGGGCTGGACGGAGATGATGCTGCACGGGCGTCCGCCCGAATGGTCCTGGCTGGCTGCTTACCTGCCTATGGATTTCAAGCCGACGTTTCAGGGATTCGCATTTGCTGTTGCCGCGGCGCTGACTTCGGCTTGGGCCCTGCTCCAGCCCAGACTGAAGCAATGGGAAATCCGGCCCGTACTTAGCTGGGCGGCGGGGCTCACTCTAGTTTTGGGCCTGCTCTTGACCCTGTGGGTGCCGTGGCTGGATACGGCGAAAAGCTACCGCGGGATGTTTGCGTCCATGCGGCGTGCCCTGCCAATGGATTCCGGGTGCCTCGCCAGCCAGAATCTTGATGAATCGGAGCGGGCCATGCTGCAGTACGTGACCGGGATTGTATCGTTGCGGCGTGAGGTCCATCCCGATGCCAGATGCGATTTCGTCCTCTACCAGGGCAGGGTTGGCGATCAGCACGTCCCGCCGCACGGCTGGCAACAGGTTTGGGTAGGCAACCGACCTGGCGACAGCAAGGAGCGGTTCTGGCTATTTGGGCGCAGGCCCGACGCTGGCGTCACTGGGTCGCTAGCAAGGCCAGGTTAAGTCACGGCGTTGGTGCCAAGGGAAAAGTTCTGTTAAAATTCGCCCCCTTACAATTCCCGGCAGGGATTTGGAATACATGCCGACCGTACGCGTCAAGGAAAACGAACCCTTCGAGGTGGCGCTGCGCCGCTTCAAGCGGACCGTGGAAAAAACCGGGCTTCTCACCGAACTGCGCGCCCGCGAGTTCTACGAGAAGCCGACGGCATACCGCAAGAGAAAGCTCGCTGCCGCCGTCAAGCGGCACTACAAGCGCCTGCGCAGCCAGACGCTGCCGCCAAAGCTTTATTGATCCGGACGGCACCGCCGCCGGATCGACCCGGCGCGATGGAGTGGAAAGAGCCGCTCATCGCGCCGTTTCAATTTGCGGATCCCGACCTTCGAGAACCCAGCCATGTCGCTAAAGGCAAGCATCAGCGAAGACATGAAGGCGGCCATGAAAGCGAGAGAGCCGCAGCGCCTGTCGGCTATACGCTTGTTGCTCGCCGCGATCAAACAGCGCGAAGTCGACGAGAGGAAAGAGCTTTCCGACGTCGAGGTCGTCGCGGTCATCGAGAAGATGATCAAGCAACGCCGCGACTCCATTGCGCAGTTCCAAGCGGCCAACCGCAAGGACCTGGTGGACGGCGAGACCTTCGAATTGAATCTTCTCTCGGGCTACCTGCCTAAACAACTGACGGACGCCGAGATTGCGCACGAGGTCTCCGCGGCGATCGCGCAGACGGGCGCAAAGGGCGTGGCAGACATGGGCAAGGTCATGGGGGCATTGAAAGGCAAGCTCGCGGGGCGCGCCGACATGGGAAAAATATCGTCGCTGGTGAAATCGAAGCTTGCGGGCTGAGAGGCCTGTTGCGCTTGCGGCTTGCGCTTCGGAAAATTTCGCCTATAAAGGAAAGATGGTGAGTAGGCAGGGGCCCCGGCGGCCCATTCATCAAGGCGCGCTTGCTGGCGCGGCACTCCATCAGAGCGCATTCCGGCCGTGATACCGGATTCCTTCAAGCAAGAACTGCTCCATCGCGTCGATATCGTCGCCGTGATCGAACGCTACGTCCCGCTGAAGAGGGGCGGGGCGAACTATCTCGCCTGCTGCCCGTTTCATACCGAGAAGACCCCCTCGTTTACCGTCAGCCCAACGAAGCAGTTCTATCACTGCTTCGGCTGCGGCGTGCACGGAAACGCCATCTCCTTCCTCATCGAGTACCAGGGCCTTGGCTACGTCGACGCGGTGAAGGATCTCGCCGAATCGGTCGGCATGAAGATGCCGGAATTCGAGCCGCGGATGGGAAAATCCGAACCCGGTCCCGATCTCTACGCCGTGATGGAACGAGCCTGCGACTATTACCGCGAGCAACTCAAGAACGCGCCGCGTGCGGTCGAGTATCTCAAGGGCCGAGGGCTCACCGGGAAAGTCGCAGCGCGCTTCGGTATCGGTTATGCCCCCGATGGCTGGCAGAACTTGGAAGGCGTCTTCCCTGCGTACGGCGACAAGGCGCTGAAGGAAGCCGGGTTGGTGATAGACGGCGAGGGCGGACGCCGCTACGACCGGTTTCGCGACCGGATCATGTTCCCCATTCTCAACCAGCGCGGGTCGGTGATCGCCTTCGGCGGCCGCGTGCTCGGTGAAGGGGAGCCGAAGTACCTCAACTCGCCGGAGACGCCGCTCTTCGAGAAGGGGCGCGAGCTCTACGGGCTCACGCAGGCGAGGAGCGCGATCCGCGCGGCCGGCTGCGCCATCGTCGTCGAAGGCTACATGGACGTCGTGGCGCTCGCGCAGCACGGCATCGAGCACGCGGTCGCGACCCTGGGCACCGCAACCTCCCCCGTGCACGTGCAGAAGCTCCTGCGCCAGACCGACGAGGTGGTGTTCTGCTTTGACGGCGACGCGGCGGGCCGGAAGGCGGCATGGCACGCGCTCGAGATCAGCCTGCCCTGTCTGGCGGACAACAAGTCCGTGCGATTTCTCTTTCTTCCGCCCGAGCACGATCCGGACAGCTTCGTGCGAAACAAGGGCGCAGCAGCGTTCGAGAAGGAAATCGGCGAAGCACGGCCGCTGTCGGAGTTTCTTCTCGAAGAGCTGAAGAGTCGGGCGGACTTGGCCACGGCAGAGGGACGCTCCCTCGAAGAGCTGAAGAGTCGCGCGGACTTGGCCACGGCGGAGGGACGCTCCAGGCTCATGCATGAAGCGAAACCCCTGTTGCAAAAAGTCTCCGCCTCGGCGCTCAAGCTGCAGCTGCTAAAAGCACTTGCCGAAGCGACCGGTATGACCTCCGAAGAGGCGGCGCAGCTCACCGAGATCCGCATCCCGCGCAGGTACGATTCAAGACCTGCACCTGCGCAAGGAGTGGAACGTGGCGCGCAGGGTCCCGAGCTCGCGCTCGTACGCAAACTTCTGCGGTGCTTGCTTTCCAAGCCGGCGCTCGCGAAGGAACTTCCGCCCGCATTGCTGGACCAAGGCTCTGCGGAGGCGCGCGCGCTCATCGCCGTCGCCCAATTCTGTCGCGAGAATCCGAGTACGGAAGGGAATATCGTCGTCGATCATTTCCATGCAACCGAATACCAACACCTTCTCGAGGCGAATCAGGCAGACCTGCTCGACCAGAAGCTCGAAGCCGAAGACATGGAGGTGGAGCTTCGCGGGTCCGTAGTGCTGCTCGCGGACAGGCACAGGGGGCAACGCTTTGAGGCGCTGCGGGTAAAGAAGGACCGCACAGCGGAAGAGGAAGCGGAGATGCTGCGTTTACTTCAGGAACGCAAGTTGGTCCCAGTAAATGCATCGAACGATGCTATAATTTCAGGTTCCCGTTCGACACCATTAGGATAGGTAAATCGTGGCGAATCAAAAGCTTAACGTAAAGGCGCGCGCTCAAGCTATGGCACGGCTCAAGGCTGCGAAAGCCAAGGCCGCCCAGCGGTTGCGGGCGCAGAAAGAGCGCTTGCGAGCGCGCAAGGCGCTGGAGCTCGCGCGTATCAAGACCGCCAAGGAAAAAGAAAGGCTTCGCAGGATCAAAGCAAAGGAGGCGGCCCGAGCGAAGACGCAGCGGGAGAAAGAAAAGGTCCGCAAGACCGCGATCGCGGCCCGGGCGAAAGCCGCGAAGGAGAAGGAGCGCGCGCGCAAGGCCCTAGCTCTGCAAAGGACGCGCGAGCGGGTCGCGAAGGAAAGGCTGCGCCTCAAGGCTGCCAAGGAAAAACAGCGCGAGCGTGAGCGCATCGCACGCGAAAAGGCCAAGGCGAAGGAGCTCGCCGCGCGCGAAAAGGCGAAAGCCAAGGAGCTCGCTGCGCTCGAGAAGGCAAAAGCGAAGGAAGCGGCTCTTCTTGCCAAGCAGAAGGAAAAGGAGCTGAAGGCTCAGCTCAAGCAGCAAGCGCAGGAGCTCCTGAAACTACGTCGTGCCGGCCGGCCGCGCCGCAACGGCGACGCCGAACGTGCGCTGCTGCTGCGCGCGGAGGCCCGGCCCGAGGACGCCGAAGCCCGCCGCACTCGCCTGAAGAACCTGATCAAGCTCGGGAAAGAGCGCGGCTTCCTCACCTACGCCGAGATCAACGATCACCTGCCCGACGACATGGTGGACGCCGAGCAGATCGAATCCATCATCTCGACGTTCAACGATATGGGCATCCAGGTCTACGATGAGGCTCCGGATGCGGACACCTTGCTTATTTCCGAGACCGCGCCCGCGGGGGTACCGGACGAAGACGCGGAGGAAGAGGCGGAAGCGGCGCTCTCCACGGTCGACCCTGAATTCGGCCGGACCACCGATCCGGTTCGCATGTACATGCGGGAAATGGGATCGGTCGAGCTTCTCACGCGCGAGGGCGAGATCGAAATCGCGAAGCGGATCGAGGACGGCCTCAAGCACATGATTCAGGCGATCTCGGCCTGCCCGACGACTATCGCTGAAATCATCGATCTCGCGGGCAAGGTCGCCCGCGACGAAACGCGCATCGACGAGCTGGTCGACGGTCTGATCGATCCGAACGCAAAGGATGAGCCGATTCAGGAGCTCGCCGACGACGTCGAGCCCGAGGAAGAGGAAGAGACGGAGGGTGAGGACGAGAGCGCAGCGCTTTCGGCGAGTCTGCTGCAGCTGAAGGAGGACGCGCTCGCGCGCTTTTCCAAGATTCACCGCCTCTACGAGAAGATGAAGCGGGCCCTGGCCGAGCACGGCCACCGCAGCAAGGAATACATTCGCGTGCGCGACCAGATCGGCAACGAGCTGATGAACATCCGCTTTACCGCGCGCATCATCGAGAGATTGTGCGACAGCCTGCGCGGGATGGTGGACGAAGTGCGCAGCCACGAGCGCGAGATCATGAACCTGTGCGTAAACAAAGGGGGAATGCTGCGGCCCCATTTCATCAAGGAGTTTCCCGGCAGCGAGACCAACATGCGCTGGGTAAAGAACGAGATCGCCGCGGGAAGGCCCTGGAGCAGCCTGCTCTCGCGCTTCGAGCCGAACATCCTCGAGCAACAGCAAAAGCTGCTTGCGATCCAGAAGCGGATCGGCATTCCTCTGAAAGACCTCAAGGACATCAACAAGCAGATGTCCACGGGGGAAGCGAAGGCCCGCCGCGCGAAGCGGGAAATGACGGAAGCAAACCTGCGCCTTGTGATTTCGATTGCGAAGAAGTATACCAACCGCGGTCTGCAGTTTCTCGACTTGATTCAGGAGGGGAACATCGGGTTGATGAAAGCGGTGGACAAGTTCGAATACCGTCGCGGCTACAAGTTCTCGACGTACGCCACCTGGTGGATCCGGCAGGCGATCACGCGCTCGATCGCCGACCAGGCGCGCACCATCAGGATTCCGGTGCACATGATCGAGACGATCAACAAGATGAACCGTATCTCGCGCCAGATCCTGCAGGAGACCGGGCAAGAGCCCGACCCGGCGACCCTCGCGCAGAAGATGGAGATGCCGGAGGACAAGATCCGAAAGATCCTCAAGATTTCCAAGGAGCCGATCTCCATGGAAACGCCGATCGGCGACGACGACGACTCACACCTCGGCGATTTCATCGAAGATCAGGCGACGCTTGCGCCGAACGACGCCGCAATGTATGCGTCCTTGCGCGAGGTCACCAAGGACGTTCTGGATTCGCTCACGCCGCGCGAGGCCAAGGTGTTGCGCATGCGTTTCGGCATCGAAATGAACACGGACCATACGCTGGAGGAGGTCGGCAAGCAGTTCGACGTCACTCGCGAGCGCATCCGACAGATCGAGGCCAAAGCGCTGAGGAAGCTGCGTCACCCCTCGCGCTCCGAGCGCCTGAAGAGTTTCCTCGACAACAACTGATCGACAACCGAGGGAAAGCGGGCAGGGGAGTTTCGGGGGCCTGTAGCTCAGCTGGTCAGAGCAGAGGACTCATAATCCTTTGGTCCCTGGTTCGAATCCAGGCGGGCCCACTCACAACCGGCATGGAGTCTTGGAGGAGGGAATGGTAAAGCGACTTTGGGTTTTCGCGGTGTTGCTGGCGCTCGCAACCCTGGCTCACGCCGCGACCATGGAAGACGAAGTGCGCGCCGTCTTCGACAAGTACATAGCAATCCAAAACGCACACGATTTGAAGTCGATGCGGAGCCTCCTGGCGGACTCCCCGGATGTTCTCTGGATCAGCCGGGGCAAACCCATCTGGGGCCGGGAGGCCGCCCTCAAGAACCTCGAGGAGCGCTACAAGGGTACGTGGCACATCGATGTCAACAAGAAAGAGCTGCGAGTCATTTCGATCAGCAGGCGCGTGGCGCAGGTCTACGCGCCGACCCAACTCAGCGTCGGAGATCCGGGCGTCGAACCGGCCAAGAACCGCCTGTACATCAACTTGGTGATGGTCAAGAAACCCGAAGGATGGCAAATCGTGAGCATCCTGCCCATCCTCGTGCCTCCGCAGTAAACGGCCCCCTCTTTCGCACGTGCCATGTCCGTTCCGTAGAGGAAGGGAGATCGCATGAGCAGCACGATCTACGAACTGCACGGCCAGGTCGCGGTGATCACGATGAACAACCCGCCGGTCAACGGCCTGGGTTTCGATCTGCGGCGCGGCATCGTGGAAGGGCTCGTGCGCGCGGAAGCCGATGCGAACGTGATTGCCGTCGTGCTGATCGGCAGTCCCCGCGCGTTCTCCGGCGGGGCGGATATCAGGGAGTTCGGCTCGCCCAAGGCGACTGCCGAACCCAAGCTCAACACCGTGATCCGCCAGTTGGAAAACGCGAAGAAACCCGTCGTTGCGGCAATCGGCGGCGCGTGCATGGGCGGCGGGCTGGAACTGGCCATGGGTTGCCACTATCGCGTGGCCGCCAAGGGCGCGCAGATCGCCCTGCCCGAGGTCAAACTGGGGCTGATGCCCGGCGCGGGCGGTACGCAGCGCCTGCCCCGGCTCATCGGCGTCGAGGCGGCGCTCAACATGATCGTCTCCGGCAATCCTGTGCCCTCGGAGCAGCTCAAGGACAGCGCGCTCTTCGATGAGGTGGTCGAGAATGATCTGCTGCCGCGCGCCGTCGCGTTCGCAAAGAGGGTGGTCGCTGAACAGCGCCCTTTGAAGCGCGTGCGCGACATGAAAATCAGTCTCGCGAACGCCGAAGGGGTCTTCCAGTCTGCCCGGAATACGGTCCGCGCGGCGGCGAAGAATTTCCCTGCGCCCCTCAAATGCGTCGACGCCGTCGCGGCCGCCGTCACCATGCCATTCGAGGAGGGAGCGCGCTTCGAGCGTGAATCCTTTTTGCAGTTGATGCAGACGCCGCAATCCCGTGCGCTGCGGCATGCATTCTTCGGAGAACGGGCGGCCGCGAAGATTCCCGACGTGCCGGAGGACACGCCGCTGCGCAAGATCGAGAAGATGGCGGTCATAGGCGCGGGCACCATGGGCGGGGGCATCGCGATGAATTTCCTCAGCGCCGGCATTCCCGTCGCCTTGTTGGAGTTGAAAGAGGAGGCGCTCGACAAGGGAATTGCGACCATCCGCAGGAACTACGAAGTGAGCGCCGGGAAGGGAAGGCTCAGCGCGCGCGAGGTCGAGGAGCGCATGGCGCTGCTCAAGCCGACCCTTTCTTACGACGACCTGAAGGACGCCGATATGGCGATCGAGGCGGTTTTCGAAGACATCTCGGTCAAGGAAGCGGTCTTCAAGCAAATGGACAAGGCGATGAAGCCCGGCGCCATTCTCGCCTCCAACACCTCCACGCTTGACCTAAACAAGATCGCGGACTTCACCCGGCGTCCCCAGGACGTCGTCGGCACGCACTTCTTCAGCCCCGCCAACGTGATGAAGCTCCTGGAAGTGGTGCGCGGCGCGAAGACCGCCAAGGACGTTCTCGCCACGGTGATGGGCTTGGCGAAGAGGATCAAGAAGACCGCGGTGGTATCGGGCGTATGTGACGGCTTCATCGGCAACCGCATGATCGAGCAGTACATCCGCCAGGCATTGTTCTTGTTGGAGGAAGGGGCGACGCCTGCGCAGGTGGACCGCGCCGCGGAAGGCTGGGGCATGGCGATGGGCCCCTTCCGCATGTCTGACCTGGCGGGCAACGACATCGGTTGGGCCATCCGCAAGCGGCGCTATCGTGAGCAGCCCGATTTGAAGTACTCGAGGATCGCCGACCGGTTGTGCGAGCGGGGGCGCTTCGGTCAGAAGACGGGCTTGGGTTGGTATCGCTACGAGGCCGGTAGTCGTGATGCGATTCCGGACTCGGTCGTCGAGCAGATGATCGTCGAGCACGCTAGGGAGATCGGCGCGCCGCGCCGCAGGATCGGCGATGAAGAAATCGTACAGCGATTGATCTTCGCCCTGGTCAACGAAGGGGCGGCGATCCTCGAGGAGGGCATTTCACTGCGTGCTTCCGACATCGACATGGTCTACCTGAGCGGTTACGGTTTTCCCCTGCACCGGGGCGGACCGATGCTCTACGCCGATGAGGTGGGCCTGCACAAGGTCGCCGACTGCATGAAGCGCTTCGCCGTCAACCCCCATGGAGATCCAGGTTTCTGGAAGCCCGCGCCTCTGCTGGCGAAGCTCGCGAGCGAAGGAAAGAGCTTCAACTAGATCTACTCGACCTTTGCGCCCGAGGCCTTCACCACCTTGGCCCATTTCACGATTTCGTTGTGGATGAAGGAGCCGAATTCCTCGGGCGTCCACGCTCTTGCCAGGGCGCCTTGCAGGGCGAGCTTCTCCTTCACGTCGGCCTGCGCGAGGGCCTTGTTCACCTCGCTGTTGATGCGCATCACGACGTCCCGCGGCGCGCCCTTGGGCGCCATGATGCCGAACCAGGCAGTCGCTTCGTAGCCCGGGACACCCGCTTCCTGCATGGTCGGCACGTCCGGCAGCCCGGGGTAGCGCTCCACCGTGGTCACCGCGAGTGCCCGCAATCTGCCGCTCTTGATGTGTGGGATCGCAGAGGTGAGATTGTCGAAGATCACCGGAACCTCCCCGGCGATCACGGCGGGGAGCGATTGTCCGCTGCCCTTGTAGGGAATGTGCACCATCCTGACGCCGGTGAGCATCATGAACATCTCCGCCGACATGTGGATCGAGGTGCCGCTGCCCGAGGAGGCGAAGTTCATCTGGTCGGCCTTGCTCTTCGCAAGCGCGATGAACTCGGCGACCGATTGGGCCGGTACCGACGGGTTCACGACCATCACGTTCGGCACGAGCGCAATCATCGCCACCGGCACGAGGTCCTTCTCGAGGTCGTAGTTCAGCTTGGCGTACAGGGTCTGGCTGATCGACTGCGCGACCGTGAGCTGCAGGATGGTGTACCCGTCCGGAGCGGATTTCGCCACGAACTCCGAGCCGACGTTGCCCGCAGCGCCGGCGCGGTTCTCGACGACCACCGACTGGCCGAGAGGCCCGCTGATCTTGTCCGCTACAATGCGCGCCAGGATGTCGGTCGCGCCCGCGGGCGGAAACGGAACGATGTAGCGCACGGGCTTGGACGGCCAGGTTTGGGCTTGGGCCGCCGCTGCGGCAAGAGACGCAACCAGAAACGCGAACGCGATGCGGATGACCATGTCACCTCCTCCGAGAGATTCTCGGGGTATTCTACGATCATCAGGATCAAAACCGCTCCTCCCCCATTGCCTCCAGAGTCGTCCTGATTCGATTTGGTGTATGGTTCGCAGGACACGGAGGTCGAACACATGGCGAAGCCTATTCGGTTCGGGGTAGTCGGAGTCGCAGTTTTGCTTGCGGCGCCGGTCTGGGCGCAGGACAGCGCCAAGGCCTCGCCCGTCCGGATCGTGACCAAGACGCTGGTCGCCTCGGAGGCGCAGAAGGAATGCCTTTCCCTCAACAACAGGCAGCGGCTCCACTACAAGTTTCGCGCCGACGGGCCGTTGAACTTCAAGCTCTCGCATCAGGACGAAAAGGAAATCATCGACTTCAAGCGCGACGGCACGGACAGCGCGTCGGGCAGCTTCGTGCCCCGGAAATCCGCAGATCACTGCTTGGTTTGGACCAACACCGGCACGCACTCGGTGACTCTTCGCTACGAGTACCAGCGCAGCTCGCAGTGAACCCTCAACGAAGGGCGCGCAGGCCGCGGTGAGCGCATCCGCCGAAGAGGCCGTGCTGCTGCTGCACGGGGCGTGGATGAACCGCTGGGTCATGAGCTATCTCGCTTTTGCGCTGCGGCGGGAAGGGTTTGCAGTGCAAGCGCTGAGCTACCGCACCATGCGGGGCACGCTCGCGGAGCATTTCGCCCGCGTGGCCGAGGGAATTGCGGCGCTCGAGGCTCCGCGCGTTCATCTGGTCGGCCACAGCCTTGGGGGGGTCATCGTGCTGCGCTACCTGCAGCGCGGCGCCGACAAGCGCATCCGCCGCGCCGTGCTGCTCGGCTCGCCCGTCGCGGGCTGCCGCGCGGCGGCGGATCTCGCGCAGAGCGCGAGCGGCGAGTTGTTGTTGGGGGCGAGCCTCGGGGTGTGGCGCGAGCCCGTGGACGTTTCGGTCGATGCGCGTTTCGAAATCGGAGCCATCGCCGGAACGGTCGCGCTCGGTCTGGGCAGCATGGTGACGCGGCTGCCGGAGCCGAACGACGGGGTCGTCTGCCTCGACGAGACGAAATTTCCTGCCCTGCGCGATCATCTCGCTCTTCCCGTCGGTCACACGTTGATGCTGGCGTCCCCGCGCGTCGCGCGCCAGACCGCCGCGTTCCTCAGGACCGGTGCGTTCCAACGATGAAGCGGCTCGCGGCTCTCGGCGCCCTGTTTTTCGTTTCGGGTTGTGTCTCGCTCGAATACTACGCGCAGGCGGTAGGCGGGCACCTGGAGGTGATGCGGCTCGCGGTTCCGATCGAGGAGCGCTTGCGCGAGGCGGACACGCCCGAGCCGCTTCGCGCAAGACTGGCGAAGGCGCTCGCGATCCGGGAATTCGCCAGCCGCGAGCTCGGGCTTCCGGACAACGACAGCTATCGCCGCTACGCCGACATCGGCCGGCCCTTCGTGGTCTGGAACGTGTTCGCGGCGCCCGAGTTCTCGCTTAAACCGATCGAGTCGTGCTTCCTTTTCGCCGGGTGCGTGAGCTATCGCGGTTTCTATTCCGAGGAGGCGGCGCAGCGGCATGCGGCCTCGCTCGCCGAACAAGGCCACGATGTCCACGTCGGCGGCGTCCCGGCGTATTCGACCCTCGGGTGGTTCAGCGACCCGGTGCTCTCGACTTTCATCCAGTATCCGGAACCCGAGGTCGCGCGCATCGTGTTTCACGAGCTCGCCCATCAGGTCGCGTACGTGAAAGGCGACACGATGTTCAACGAATCCTTTGCCGCGACGGTGGAGGAGGAGGGGCTGCGCCGCTGGCTCGAGCGCGAGGGAACGCCCGCGCAGCGCGCGGCCTACGAGGACTCGCGGCGCAGGCGCTCGGAATTCATCGCACTGGTGGGCAAGTACCGCGCGGAACTCACCGCGTTCTACGATCGGCCGGGCGGGCCGGAAGAAAAACGCGCCGGAAAGCGGCGCCTGTTCGCGCAGATGCAGGACGAATATCAGGCGCTCAAAGTCTCATGGGGCGGCTTCGCCGGCTACGACCGGCTGATGGCACGCAGGGCGAACAACGCGCTGCTCGCCTCGATCGCGAGCTACTCGGAGCTCGTGCCTGCATTTCGGGCCCTGCTCGCCCAGAAACACGACGATCTTCCGGTCTTTTACGCCGTCGTGCGCGAGTGGGCCAAGCTGGACAAGCCGGAGCGCGATGCGCGGCTCGCCGCCCTGAGCCGCTAGCTGAGCGGCAGCATCACGTGTTTCTGGTATGACGGCCGCTGCTGCAGGCGCTGGTAGTAGGCTTCGACTCTGGGCAACTTCGGGCGCTTCACGTCGAGCGCGTTCCAACGATACACAAACGTGCCGAGCGATATGTCGCCCATCGTGAAGGATTTTCCCGCGACATGGTCGCGCGCCTCCAGCGACTGCTCGAGGACTTGGAAGACCTCCGCCAGCTTCCTCACGCCTTCTTCGATCGCCTTGAGATCGCGCTTTTCCGCCGGGGTGCGGACCAGACCCCAGAATACCGGCGTG
>WNGC01002809.1_pt1 | contig 13294 bp, 8 predicted proteins | sample 5400051 | NCBI WGS metagenome assembly WNGC01 (sample SAMN13153368, study PRJNA577476) | soil metagenome | isolation source: 20 cm soil or saprolite under grassland replicate 2 | place: USA:California | collected 2016-06-15 | reverse complement strand
GCGGCAACGTCTCGCACGGCGACGGGGTCTACCGGTCGACCGATGCTGGACAGACGTGGACGCACCTCGGTCTCGAGGACACGCGGAACATCGCCAAGGTCCGCGTCCACCCTGAGGACCCCGACACGGCGTACGTCGCCGCGCTCGGCCACGCGCACGGTCCGAACACCGAGCGCGGCGTGTTCCGCACGCGCGACGGTGGCAAGACCTGGAAGAAGGTCCTGTATCGGAGCGACAGGGCCGGTGCGTCGGACCTTTCGATCGACCCGAACAATCCGCGGATCATCTATGCGTCGTTCTGGGAGGCGATCCGCCGCCCGTGGGAGGCTCGGGGCTCTTCCGGTCGAACGACGGCGGGGACACCTGGACCGAGATCAGCCGGAACAAAGGCCTACCCACCGCACTTCTCGGAAAGATCGGCGTGTCCGCGTCGGCCGCGAGGTCCGGCCGCGTCTACGCGATCGTCGAGGCGGAGGATGGCGGGATCTTCCGCTCGGACAACTTCGGCGAGACCTGGGAGCGCGGAAGCGAGGATCGCAACCTTCGGCAGCGCGCCTGGTACTACCACCACATCTACGCGCATCCGACGGACCCCGAGACGGTCTGGGTCCTGAACGTATCGGCGTGGCTCTCGAACGATGGCGGGAAAACCTTCCAGGAGCTCTCGATCCCGCATGGCGACCACCACGACCTCTGGATCGACCCGAAGGATCCGAATCGCATCATCAACGGCAACGACGGCGGCGCCGTGGTCACGCTGAACGGCGGCGAGAGCTGGTCGTCCGTATACAACCAGCCGACGGCCGAGTTTTACCACGTGATCACCGACACCCAGACGCCGTACCGCATTTACGGCGCGCAGCAGGACAACACCACGATGACCGTGCCGAGTCGTTCGGCTATCGCGGGCATCACCGCGGCCGACAGCTTCGCCATCGGTGGGGGAGAGGCCGGATACATCGCGGTCCGCGCGGACGATCCGAACGTGGTGTTCGCCGGCAACTATCAGGGCTTCCTCACGCGTTACGACCGTCGCACCGGGCAGGCCCGGAACATCATGGTCTGGCCGGAGACGAGCGCGGGCGAGGGCGCGAAGGACGTGAAGTACCGCGTCCAGTGGACCGCGCCGACCGTCCATTCGCCGCACGACCCGAACGTTCTCTATCACACCGGGAATCACGTGTTCCGCACGACCGATGAGGGCACCACGTGGGAGCGCATCAGCCCGGACCTCACGCGGAACGACAAGAGCAAGCTCGAGGCATCCGGTGGACCGATCACCAAAGACAACACCGGCGCCGAGTATTACTGCACGATCTTCGCGTTCGCCGAATCGCCGGTCGAGCGCGGCGTGCTCTGGGCGGGAAGCGACGACGGCCTGCTGCACGTCTCTCGCGACGACGGCAAGACGTGGAAGAACGTGACGCCCGCGGCGATCCGGCCCTTCTCGCTGGTCTCGATCATCGAGCCGTCGCCTCACGACGCGGGCACGGCGTATGTTGCGACGACGCGCTACAAGCACGACGACTTCAAGCCGTACCTCTGGAAGACGACGAACTACGGACGGACGTGGACGAAGATCACGAACGGCATACCGGCGGAAGACTTCACTCGCGTCATCCGCGAAGACCCGACGCGCAAGGGACTGCTCTACGCCGGCACGGAGACCGGCGTCTATGTCTCGTTCGACGACGGCGCGCGGTGGAACCGTCTCGGGGGCAATCTTCCGGTCGTGCCGATCCACGACCTGGTCGTGAAAGACTCCGACCTCGTCCTCGCGACACACGGGCGGTCTTTCTGGGTGCTCGACGATCTCGAGCCCATCCGCCAGCTCGCGGCCGAGCCGATAAAGGGAAAGGCCCGTCTCTTCACGCCGCGGCCCACCGTCCGTTTCCGCACCGACATGGGCTTCCCGCAGCCCGCGAAGTCGGGAAAGAACTACCGGATGACCGGCGCAACGATCGTGACGTACCGCCAGGTCGAGAAGCCGACCGGCGAGAAGGCGCAGGTCAACATCGACTCCGGGCAGAATCCGCCGGACGGCGTCCTCGTCTCGTACTGGCTGCGCGACAAGCCCGAGAGCGACGCGACACTCACGTTCATGGACGCCAAGGGCAAGCAGATTCGCCAATTCAAGAGCGCACCGCCGGAGCCCACAGAGAAGGAAGAGAAGGCGCTCACGCCGGAGCAGCGCCGCAGCGAAGAGCTGAAGAAGGCGAAGGAGCCGAAGGTCCCGAAAGAGGCCGGGCTCAACCGCTTCGCGTGGAACATGCGCCACACCGACGCCGCTCGTGTCGAGGACGACCCGACGTGGGAGTCGGCGGAGGCGACGCTCGCGGGCCCGATCTCTTCGCCCGGCCAGTACCGCGTTCGTCTCGAGGTCGGTGGCGAGCGTCACGAGGCCGCGTTTGAGATCCGCAAGGACCCGCGCGTCTCGGCGACCCAGGCGGACCTCGACGCGCAGTTCGCGTTGCGCATGCGAATCCGCGACAAGCTCACCGAGGTGCACGAGGCCATCAACGGCATCCGCGCGCTGCGAACCCAGATCGAAGGCTGGGAGAAGCGGGCGGAGGGAAGCGCCGGCGCTCGTGTGCGCCGAGGCGCGAGCTCACTGAAGACGAAGCTCGCCGGGGTCGAGGAGGAGCTCATCCAGGTGAAGGCGAAGAGCCGCCAGGACACGCTCAACTACCCGGCGAAGCTGAATGGATATGACCCGGACGATCCTGCACGATGCCGCCCTCGCGGACGGCTCGTCCGATTCGCTGCGGCTCGGCGTCAGCCTCGCCATAGCCGACGGTCGGATCGAGGCGATCGGCGCGAACGACGAGATCGACCAGGCGGGTGCCGCTCTGATCGATGCCGGCGGGGCGGTGATCGTGCCGGGCCTGGTCGATTGCCACAGCCATCTCACCATGCAGGGTGGCAGCCACTGGATAGCTCGTGGCGACGATCCGCCGTCGGTGCTGCGCCAGGTCGCACGCGAGAATGCCAAGCGTCTCGTCCAGGCCGGCGTGTTATGGGCGCGCGACGTCGGCGCTCCGATGGCCGACGGCCGTCCGATCTCGCTCGACGTCCGCGACGAGCTCAACGGCAGGAAGGGGAACCCATACATCCGCGTCGCCGGAACGTGGATCGGGAAGACCGGCTACCCCGACATGTGGGTCACCACGAATGACGATGGGTTGAAGGACGCCGCGCTCGCGCAGCTCGACCTTGGCACCGACCTCGTGAAGATCTACATGGACGCGCCCGGCGGCGCAAAGGAGTCGCCGTTCGGCGTCGCGGCCCTGAAGGCGGCGACCGATGCGGTTCATGCTCGCGGCGCGAAGGTCGCGTGCCACTCGGGCTATCTCGATGGCGCGCGTGTCGCGGCTCTGGCGGGCGTCGACTCGATCGAGCACGGCATGGAGCTCGACGACGACATCGCCCGAACGATGAAGAAGAACAACGTGACCCTCACCTCCACCCTTTCCGTCTTCGCGTCATGGGAGACATTTGCGAGAACGACCGCCATCGAGCGCTTCACGACGGAAGAGGGCCGCCGGCGCATCGCGAATCGCAAGGAGGGCGCCTATGCCGCGGTTGCTGCCGCGAGGCGGGCGGGTGTCCGCATCGCCACCGGTTCAGACTTCGGCGGAGGCTCCGTTCGCGCGGGCCAACTCGCCTGGGAGGTCGAGCTGCTCGTCGCCGCAGGGTCGACCCCGCGCGAGGCACTGATCGCGGCGACGCGCGCCGGCGGCGAGCTGCTCGGTGACGATCACGCCGGGCGCATCGAGAAAGGCATGCCCGCGGACCTCGTGCTCGTCCACGGCGATCCGCTCTCCGATGCGCGTGCCCTCTGGCGGGTGTGGGCGGTGTTCCAGGGAGGCACGCGCGTCGCTTAGCCGACCCCGATCTAGCTCGCCGGGCTTGCTCTCATGGCCTTGGACACGTGTGAAGGCAGGTCGCGCCCCAGCTTTTCGCCTAGCCACTGAGCGGTCGCGACGAGCTTGCCGAGCTCGAGGCCGGTCTCGATACCCATGCCTTTGCACATCCAGACGAGATCTTCGGTCGCGAGGTTGCCGCCAGCCATCTTTGCGAAAGGCGAACCGCCTATCCCGCCGAGGCTCGCGTCGAATGTCGTGATGCCTTCGGTCATCGCGGCCAGCACGTTCGCCAGAGCCTGACCGTAGGTGTCGTGGAAATGAAAAGCGACCTTGGCGAGCGGTACGTTGGCGCGGCGCAGCGCTCCGAGAAGCACGCTCACCTCGCCCGGAGTTCCGACGCCGACGGTGTCGCCGAGTGAGATCTCATCGCAGCCGAAGTCGAGGAGCCGACGGCTCAGGTCGGCCACGGAAGCGGCCGGAGTTGGGCCGTCCCACGGATCGGCGATGACCATCGAGAGATATCCCCGCACGACGAGACCCGCGCCCTTCGCACGTTCGATGACGGGTCCGTACGCTGTGATCGCCTCGTCGCGCGAACGGTTCAGGTTCTTGCGCGAGTAGCTCTCGCTCGCGGACGCGAAGACCGCGATCTCGCGCACTCCGCAGGTGAGGGCGCGCTCCAGCCCGGTCGCGTTCGGGACGAGAGCCATGTAGCGGACGCCAGCCCGCGGCGTGAGCCGGTTCATCAGGTCCTCGGCGTCGGCGAGCTGCGGAACGGCCTTCGGGCTGACGAAGCTCGTTGCCTCGATCGCCCTGTGGCCCGCGCCGGCGAGCCGGTCCAGCAATTCGAGCTTCACGTCCGTCGACAGCGTGCGGTCCTCCGCTTGAAGGCCGTCACGCGGCGCGACCTCCACGATGCTGATGCGCTCGGGTCTCACAAGCGGCACGTCCCGTATCGTCGCACGGATGCAGCGACCGAAAGGCAACGACGTGCGGCGCGCGACGTTCGACGGACCGCCGGAGCTCGCCGCGTTCTTTCGCAACGGACGCCTCGAGACCATCCCGGCCGGGCGCGACCGGAGGCGGTCGGTCCTGGTGCATGTCGCGGGCAAGTTCGAATCAGGGCGCGAGTACAGCGAGGATGAGGTCAACCGCATCCTGCAGGGCGTGCACGCCGATCACGCCACGCTGCGCCGGTATCTCGTCGATGCCGGGCTTCTCCGGCGCGAGCGCGGGATCTACCGGCGACCCTGATGGAATTTCAGGACGTCGTCCGCAAGCGGAAGATGGTCCGAAGCTTCGAGGACCGTCCGATTCCGCCCGAGATTGTCGAGCGGATCGTGGCGAATCTTCAGAAGGCGCCCTCGGCCGGATTCAGCCAGGGCTGGGGCTTTCTCGTCCTGGAAGGAAAAGAGGACACAGCCCGCTACTGGGACGCGAACTGGCCGCAGGACCGTCGAGCGGAGTGGGGTTGGCCAGATCTCTTCAACGCGCCGCTGCTCATCGTGTGTCTCAGCAACAAGAAGCAGTACCTCGCGAGGTATGCCGAACCCGACAAGGGCTGGACGGACATGGACGAGAAACGCTGGCCCGTGCCCTACTGGGACATCGATACCGGGATGGCCGCTTTGCTCGCGCTGCTCACCGCCGTTGACGCGGGACTCGGCGCGGTCTTCTTCGGTGTCTTCGATCAGGCGACGCTCCGGGCGACCTTCAACATTCCGGACGAGTACACGGCGGTGGGCGTGGTGGCGGTGGGCTATCCCAAGCCGAAGGATCGTCCGTCGCCGTCGCTGAAGCGGGGGCACAGACCGGCGGAGGACGTCGTGCGCCGCGGCCGCTGGTCCTAGCCGGCGCGGCTTTCCCGTTGAGGCGTCAGAGGCCCACGAGGCGCCTTAATGCGTTTTTCATGGCTCGCTTGTACGTCCCTCAATCTACGGTGCCTACCCTCGGCTTTCGGGGTGAGACGCGTGCGGCAGGAAACGCTCGCCATCGCGCGACGCCCGAGCGGGCGCATACGACGCCCGCTCGGCGCGATCGCGGTCTGGACGGTCGTCTTCTCGCTTGTCGCGACCCTTTCGACTCTCGGTGCTGGCCCGCGGTCGCTGGCTGTCGCGGCCATGGCTCCGACCGCCGTCGCGACTCCTATCTCCGCCGGAAGCCCGCTCGAAGCGCCCGCCGCCGATGCCCAGCTCATCGTGAAGTTCAAGGAGACCCTCACCGACGCGGACATTGACGCCGCGATCGGTGCGCTCGGCGGCGATGTCATGCGCGATCTGCCGCAGCTTCGGACCCGCGTGGTGAGCCTCCCCGGCCAGGCCATCGAGGCGGTGACCGCGGCGTACGCGCACCACCCCGGAGTCGAGCGCGTGGCGCCGGCGATCAAGCTGGAGCAGGCCGGCGCTCCGAACGACCCGGGTTACGCGCAGCAGTGGGCCCTCCCGAAGATCGGCTGGGATAAGGCCTACGGCGTCGTGCCCATCCTCGGCTCGGCAAAGATCGCCGTCCTCGACACGGGTGTCGACGCGACGCATCCGGATCTGGTCGCACGCGTGTCCACCGGAAAGAGCTTCGTCGGCGGCGTCGCCGGCGTGGATCCCAATGGGCACGGCACCGCGCTGGCGGGCATCGCGGCGGCGAACGTGAACAACCTCGTCGGTATGGCCGGCGTCGCCTACGCGGGCGTCAGCGTCACGCCGGTCCAGGTGCTGCGCGCAGATGGGACCGGTTGGGACAGTGACGTCGTGGCGGGCGTGCTCTGGGCCGCCGACAACGGCGCGAGCGTGATCCTCATGGGCTTCAGCAGCCCGAGCTTCTCGGCGGCGATGCAGGACGCCGTGAACTACGCGGCGGGCAAAGGCGTGGTCCTGGTCGCCGCGACCGGCAACAAAGGATCGACGGCGCCGAGCTATCCGGCGGGTCTCGCGAACGTCATCGGCGTGGCCGCGACGGACCGCAGCGACGCGCTCCTGCCGACCAGCAACACAGGCAGCGCGGTCGTCGCGGCGCCGGGTCTCGACATCTACGCGACGCTGCCGGGCGCGGCATACGGCACACGGAGCGGCACCTCGATGGCCGCGGCCGAGACCGCCGGCCTCGCCGCCTTGCTCGTCGCGAGCGGCAAGACGGCCGGTGCCGCATCGGCGCAGATCCGCGGCGCGGTCGATCCCGTCGCGGGTCAATCGTTCGGACGAATCAACGTGGCGAAGGCTCTCGGCGCGCCCGTCGCGCCTCCGCCGACGCCCGCACCGACCGCAACGCCCACACCAGGGCCGACCCCCGTGTACACGATCGGCGCGGCGAACTTGATGCGACTGCATCTCGGCACCGCCGCGGGACCGGAGAACTACATCTACACGGCGGGCGACACCATCGTTCCGGAGGGAACGGTCGCGGCCGGAACCCGCTACCAGATCGCGGTCACCGACCCCGTAGGCGGCTCACACGGTTCATTCACATGCACGCTCACCGCGACGGGTGCGATCGACGGAACGAACAACAGCTACACCGTCCTGGCGTCCGACCCCCTCTCGAACGCCACCGACTGGACGTTCACCCTCCGCCAGTACGCGGCTTCGAACACGACCTGCTCCGGAACGCCGACGGCCAACAACGTGGACTCGAAGACCTTCCAGGTCGCGAAGGCGACCGCCTACGCCGACGGGACTCTCGCCACCGAAACGACGCAGTACGCGCCGGGGGCGGCCGCGTTCGTCGTCGTGAACGGTGTCTTCCAGAACAAGAACAACTACGACGTGACCTGGATCCCGCCGCTGAGTCCGGCAACGTGCACGAACACGGCGGGAAATGACCGGCCGGATAGCGAGGCAACCGGTCGCCTCCCGGACGTTGCCGGCAGCTTCCTCCGGTACCCACCGACGACCGGTGCCGCGTGGAACACGAAGACGAACTACGACGCCGCGGGCGCCACCTGCGACTCGACGACGAGCGTCGATCAGGGACAGTGGAAGCTCAAGGTCCAGTTCGATACGACGCACTTCGTCACGCTGAAGGCGTTCCAGGTCGTCGTGCAGCCGACGATCTCGATCAACGACGTCAGCCACGCCGAGGGCGACACTGGAACGACCGCATTCACCTTCGCCGTGACGCTCTCGAGCGCCAGCTCGCAGACGATCACCGTGGCCTACGCGACGGCCGACAGCACCGCCACCGTCGCGGACCTCGACTACGTGTCGACGGCAGGCGTGCTCACGTTCGCGCCGGGGCAGACGACCCAGCCGATCACGGTGAACGTCGTCGGCGATACCAAATTCGAACCGAACGAGACATTCTTCGTTGACCTCTCGGCCCCAACGAACGCGACGATTGCGGATGGCCACGGTGTTGGCACGATCCAAAACGACGACAGCCCACCGTCGCTCTCGATCGACGACGTGAGCCACTTCGAGGGCAGCTCCGGCGTGACGCCGTTCGTCTTCACCGTCACTCTGTCGAGCCCGAGCAGCCAACCGGTGACGGTGAACTTCGCGACATCGGACGACACCGCCACCGTCGCCGACGGGGACTACGTCGCGAACGCCGGCCCCCTCGTCTTCGCGCCGGGCGACACGACCAAGACCGTGACCGTCAACGTGAACGGCGACACGAAGTTCGAGACCGACGAGACCTTCAGCGTGCTTCTGAGCGGCGCGGTCAACGCGACGATCGCCGATGGCCAGGGCGTCGGAACGATCCAGAACGATGACGCCGAGCCGAGCCTCGCGATCGACGACGTCACGCATCTCGAGGGCAACGCCGGCCTGACCCCATACACGTTCACGGTCACTCTCTCGAATGCGAGCTCGGCGACCGTGACCGTCAACTACGTGACCAGTGACGACACCGCGACCGTCGCGGACGCCGACTACCTGCCCGTCGGCGGCCCGATCGTCTTCGCACCCGGCGAGACGAGCAAGACCGTGACGGTCAACGTGAACGGCGACACGAAGTACGAGCCGGACGAGACCTTCACCGTGATCCTGAGCGGCGCTACCAATGCGATGATTTCGGACGGCCAGGGCGTCGGCACGATCCAGAACGATGACACCGTGCCAACGATCTCGATCGGAGACTTCTCGCACGCCGAGGGTAATCTCGGACCGACGAGCTTCGATTTCGAGGTCTCGCTGTCGAACGCGACCTCCGAGGTCGTGACCGTGCACTACGCCACCAGCGACGGCACCGCGACCGTCGCCGACGGTGATTACCTGGCCGCGACCGGGACGGTGACGTTCGCCCCTGGCATCACCAGCCAGACCGTGCACGTCGTCGTCAACGGCGACACCAAATTCGAACCCGACGAGACCTTTACCGTCGATCTGGACACGCCGGTCCACGCGACGATCGCCGACGGCCACGCGGTCGGCACGATCCAGAACGACGACACCGAGCCGACGATCTCGATCGACGACGTGAGCCACCTCGAAGGGAATTCGGGACCGACGCCCTTCGTGTTCACCGTCTCGCTCTCAAACGCGACCTCGCAGCCGGTCACGGTCCACTACGCGACGGCGGACGGTACGGCGAGCGTCGCGGAGCCCGACTACGGCGCCGCGACCGGTCTCGTGACCTTCGCTCCGGGGACGACGAGCCAGACGATCACGGTGAACGTCGTTGGGGACCTTACGTTCGAGCCTGATGAGACCTTCTTCGTGGATCTCGACACGCCCCTGGGCGCGACGATCGCCGATGGTCACGGGATCGGCACGATCGTGAACGACGACGCACAGCCGACCATCTCGATCAATGACTTCAGCGCGAACGAGGGCGATGTCGGTCCGACGCCGTTCACCTTCTCGGTGACCCTCTCGAACCCGAGCTCGCAGATCGTCACGGTGAATTACGCGACCGCGGACGGCAGCGCGACGGTGGCCGACAACGATTACATGGCGGCCTCGGGCACCGTCACGTTTGCCCCGGGTACCACGAGCCAGACCGTCACCGTCGTGGTGAACGGCGACACGACCTTCGAGACCGACGAGACCTTCACCGTTGAGCTCTCGAGCGCGACTGGCGCCACGATCGCCGACGGGACCGGGGTGGGAACGATCGTGAACGACGACGCCCCGCCGACCATCTCTATCGGCGACTTCGCGGCGAATGAGGGGAACGCCGGACCGACCACCTTCACCTTCACGGTGAGCCTCTCGAACGTGACCGCGCAGACGGTCTCGGTGCACTACGCGACCGCGGACGGCAGCGCGACGGTGGCCGACGCCGACTATGCGGCCGCGACCGGCGTGGTCACGTTCCTTCCGGGACAGACGAGCCAGACCATAAGCGTTGAGGTTGTTGGCGATACCAAGTTCGAGACCGATGAAAGGTTCTCGGTCGAGCTCGACACCCCGGTGAACGCCACGATCGCCGACGGGACCGGCCTGGGCACGATTCTGAACGACGATGCGCAGCCCACGATCTCGATCAACGATCAGAGCCATGCGGAAGGCAACGCCGGCTCGACGACCTTCACGTTCACCGTCTCGCTTTCGAACCCGAGCTCGCTCACGATCACCGTCGACTACGCGACCAGTGACGGCAGCGCGACCGTCGCCGACGCCGACTACGTGTCGGCGGCAGGGACCGTGACCTTCGCGCCGGGGACGACGAGCCAGAGCGTCACCGTCACGGTGAACGGCGACACCAAGTTCGAGCCCGACGAGACGTTCAACGTCGACCTCTCGAATCCGACGAACGCGACGATCGCCGACGCGCATGGCCTGGGCACGATCGAGAACGACGACACCCAGCCGACTGTCTCGATCAATGACGTGACCAAGCCCGAGGGCAACATCGGGACGACGAGCTTCGACTTCACGGTCTCCCTCTCCGATGCGAGCTCGCAGCCGGTGACCGTGCATTACGCCACCACCGACGGCACGGCAACGGGTGGCGCGGCCTGCGCCGCGGGCACCGACTACGTGAGCGCGACCGGGACCGTCACCTTCGCGCCGGGCGAGACGAGCAAGCAGCTCAGCGTCGCGGTCTGCGGCGACACCACCTTCGAACCCGACGAGACGTTCTCGGTCGACCTCGACACTCCCTCGGGGGCGACGATCGGTGACGGACACGGTGCCGGAACGATCCAGAACGACGACGCCACGCCGACCATCTCGATAAGCGACGTCTCAGCGAATGAGGGGGACGCCGGGCCGACGCCGTTCACGTTCACCGTCTCGCTGTCGAACGCGAGCTCGACGGCCGTGACGGTCCACTACGCGACCGCCGACGGCACCGCGACGGTGGCCGACGGCGACTACATGGCCGCGACGGGCACGGTCACGTTCGCCCCGGGCGCCACCAGCCAGCCGGTCGCGGTGAACGTCGTCGGCGACACCAAGTTCGAGTCGAACGAGACGTTCTCGGTCGACCTCGATACGCCGACCGGCGCCACGATCGCGGACGGGCACGGCGTTGGCACCATCCTGAACGACGATGCGGCACCGACCCTCTCGATCGGCGACGTATCCGCGAACGAGGGTGACGCCGGAACGACGAACTTCACGTTCACGGTGACGCTGAGTGGCGCGAGCGGCACGCCCGTCAGCGTCGACTACACGACGACGGATGGCACCGCCACCGGTGGCACGAGCTGCGGCGGCACCGTCGATTACCAGAGCGCGCATGGCACGCTCGTCTTCGCGCCGGGTGCGACGAGCCAGACCATCACCGTGCTCGTCTGCGGAGACACGACCTTCGAGCCAGATGAGACGTTCTTCGTCGACCTCAGCAACGCGAGCGGGGCGACGATCTCCGATGGCCGCGGGACCGGCACGATCCTGAACGACGATTCGCGGCCGGAGCCCGCCGGCAAGTGGACCGGCGGCGGCCGGATCGACGTGCCCGGCGGTGCGGCGACCTTTGGGTTCAACGTCGAGCGCAAGTACGAAGGCGGCCCGATCAAGGGCGAGCTGAACTATCTCGACCAAACCACCGGCATGCACGTGAAGAGCAAGACCATCACGACCTTCTACTTCGAGGGGAACCGCGTGCACTTCGGCGGGGACTGCACTGAGACGACCGGGAAGAGCAAGGACAAGGACGAGACCGACTGCACGTTCATGGTCGTCGCCGAGGACAACGGCGAGCCGGGAAAGAACAACGACACCTTCAGGATCACGGTCAATCCGCCGGCGGGCTACTCACGCGGAGGCAAGCTGCGCGATGGGAACATCCAACAGCACAAGAAGGCATAGCTACATGAAGACTCGCCTTGTCCCTTTGGCAATCTTCCTGGCGGTCGCGCTTACGTTCCTGACGCTGCACGCGTCCGCCGGCGGCGAGACGGACGTGAGCGGTGCGGGCGAGGCGAGCTTCGCGGACGGAGCGACCTACAACGGGCTCAGCCTCAGCGGCTCGACGTTCGGCTTCGGCGTGACCCTCGCGGGCGACGGCACCGCCGTCGGTAACCTGGACATCGCACTCGTCGCCCATTCGCCCCTCGGCGGGGAGCAGGAGATCGTCGTCGTCGGAGACGTCAGGGGCGGCAGGCTGAACGTCGACGGAAGCGCCACTTTCGGCGGGATGGCCACCGTCGATCTGGGCGACGGGACGCTGCCAGCCGGCGACGTGCCCTTCACGCTCACGGTGACCGCCCAAGGGCTCCAGCTGCTGCTCGGAACCACGCAGCTCCCGGCGCAAAGCCTCGACCTCGGGGGCATCAGCATCGACTAGCGGGCGCCGGGTTCAGCGTGTCTTCGCGCGCGCTACCTCCTTCGCGAAGAGTGTCCGCATCTCGCGATTGAACGCCGGGATGTCGTCGGGCTTGCGGCTCGTCACCCAGTTCTTGTCGACGATGACCTCTTGATCCTCCCACTGACCGCCCGCGCAGCGGATGTCGTCCTGGAGGGTGTAGAAGCTCGTTAGGTGGCGCCCCTTCACCAGCTTCGCTGAGACGAGAAGCCACGGAGCGTGGCAGATGGCGGCGATCGGCTTACCCGCCGCGTCGATCTGCTGCACGATGTCCCGCGCCGCCGTCTCCATGCGCAGCTTGTCCGCGTTCAGTGCGCCTCCTGGAAGCATGACCGCGTCGAATTCTTCTGGATTCGCGTCTTTGAGCGCCATGTCCGCTACAAACGGCTCGTCCTTCTCGTCGCGATTCATGCTCTGGATCTGGGCCTTCGGCGCGACGAGCACGGTATCCGCGCCGGCCTCCTCGAGCGAGAGCCGTGGAAGGGTGAGCTCCACCTTCTCGACTCCATCGGTCGCGAGGATCGCTACACGCATGCCCTTCAGGGGCAAGTCCGCCATGACCGCACCTCCCGTCGGCGTCAATGCCGCAAGGAAGATGCCCGGATCACATCATCCGGAAGCAGCGCGACGCCGACGACGCCCGCGATCACGCCTGCGAGCAGGCTTCGCCGCCAGGCGACCACAGCGATAACGAGGGCCGCGGCGAGCGGCTCGGCCCCGTGTGTCAGCGTGCCGCCCGG
>WNGC01001740.1_pt1 | contig 13297 bp, 12 predicted proteins | sample 5400051 | NCBI WGS metagenome assembly WNGC01 (sample SAMN13153368, study PRJNA577476) | soil metagenome | isolation source: 20 cm soil or saprolite under grassland replicate 2 | place: USA:California | collected 2016-06-15 | reverse complement strand
GGGGGGATCGGCCGCCCGGGCGCTGCGGCCGCGCTCCGGCGGTGGGTGGCGGACGATACGAGGGTCAAGCGTCTCCTCACCGCGCGGCGGTGGATGAGCCGCGCGTACTTCGAGGCGCGCTATCTCGTGCCGGACCCCTGGCGCCTCGCGACGTCTTCGTACGAACGCCGGCGGTTCCAGGCGTCCATGGACATGCTGGCGGGCCGCCGGTATGGATGCGCGCTGGAAGTGGGGTGCGGTGAAGGGATCTTCACGGTCCTCCTGCGGAACAGGTGCGACCATGTCGTCGCGCTGGACTTTTCGAGCCTGGCGGTCCGCCGTGCCCGCCGGCGGCTGGCCGGCACCCCCGGGGTGGAGGTCAGGTCGCTTGATGTCCGGGTGGCGGACCCCGGCGGGGCTTTTGACCTCGTCTTCTGTGCGGAGCTCTTCTACTATATGAGCCGCCGCGAGTTCGACGATGTCGCGGCCAGGATGGTTCGGTGGGTCGCGCCGGGGGGGGATCTCTGCCTGGTGCACGGCACATCGGTCCACGATGCCGGTCCCCGGGCGGACGGCGCGGGAGCGATCGGGGAGATGAGCGCCCGGGCCATCCACGACCGGTTCTGCCGCGCGCCCGACCTCTCTGTCATCCACGACCGCCGGCTCCCGCGGTACCGGCTGACGCTGCTTCGCCGCCTGGAGGCGCCTCGTGGTTGACCAGGCAGCCGTCCGGTCCCATCCGGAGGGGCAGAGCCTGCGCCGGGACGTGTCGGTGTGGGGCTCCTTCATGTGGGGGTTCGCCGACGTAGGGGCGGACATCTACGCGGCCCTGGGGCTCGTGATCGCCGCCACCATGGGGGCGGCGCCGCTCGCCTTCGCGGCGGCGGGGCTCGTCTACATCATGATCGGCCTGGCGTATACAGAGCTGGCCTCGACGTACCCTGTGGCGGGCGGAGGGCAGTACTATGTGAGCCGGGGCCTCGGCGACATCGCCGGATTCATCGCCGGATCCGCCCTGCTCCTCGACTACACGATCGACATCGCCCTCTTCGCCGTGTTCTCCGCCGGGTATATGAACTTTTTCTTCCCGGCGATCCGGGACTTCAAGGTGACCCTTGGGCCGTTCGTCAACATCACCCCCCTGTGGGCGGCCGAGTCGTTCGTCCTCATTCTCCTCCTGATGTGGCTCAATGTGCGGGGGGTGCGGGAGTCTTCGCTGCTGAACGAGTTCATCGGCGCGTTCGGCCTGGTCGTGGAAGCCGGCCTCATCGTCATCGGGCTCGTCTTCGCCTGGAAGCCTGAACTGCTCGCGGACCAGTGGCTGCACCAGTTTCCTACGCTCAACCAGTTCATGTACGGATCGTCGCTGGCGATCATCTCCTATGTGGGATTGGAATCCATCTCGCAGGCGGCGCAGGAAACCCGGCGGCCGGCGACGGTGATTCCGCGTACCTCGATCGGATTGATCGGCAGCGTGTTCCTCTTTGCCGTCTTCTTCTCCATCACCGCCCTCGGCATTCTCCCCTGGCAGGAGTACGCGAAGGATGTCGATCATTCCGTCGCGCTCCTCGCCCACCGCCTTCCGTTCGTCGGGCCGATGGCCGGACCGCTCGCCGCCGTTCTGGGCGCCGTCATCCTCCTGATCTCCTCCAACACCGGGGTCATGGGCGCCAGCCGGCTCGTCTACTCCATGAGCCAGCTGAACCTCGTGACCCCCTGGTTTCGGGCGGTGCACCCGCGGTACCGCACGCCCGCCCGATCGATCCTGATCTTTTCGGGCATCGGCCTGCTCGAGGCCATGCTGGCGTTTCTCACGCCCAGCGCGGTGGATGCCCTCGCGAACCTGTATGCGTTCGGGGCCACGCTGGGCTACACGCTGGTGTTCATCGCGCTCATCACGCTGCGCTTCAAAGACCCGTATTCCCCCAGGCCCTACCAGGTGCCGCTCAACATCCCCTGGAAGCGGCGGGATGGACAGGTGGTCCACATCCCGGTGATCGGATTCCTCGGCCTGGTCGGGGTGCTGATCACCCTGGGGGAGGTGGTCCTCACGCATCCGCTCGGCCGGATCGCCGGTCCGTGCTGGGTGCTCCTCTGCCTGGTCTATTTCGTAACGTACCGGCTCCGCCGGGGGCTCCCGGTGCTGCGCAGCGGCCCGCACTCCTGGGAGGAACAACAGCGGGCCGTCCTGAAGGACGCGGAGGAGTACGATCTCCTGGAGGCGTACGAATTTGGCCTGGCGCAGCGGGACCGGCAGCGTGCACGGGGACAGGCCCATGCGTGAGGCGGTGAGGTTCACCCGGATCGACGCCTACCGCACGGTGACGAGCGCGCTGATGGTGGTGCTGGGCCTCGTGATCCTGGCCAGAACCCTGGCGTTCGGCGCGCACCTCACGGCGCTGCTGGTGGGACTGGCGTTCGTCGGACTCGGCGGGCACCGGCTCTCGTTTGTGCTCGCCTACGTCCGCCGGGGAGGGATCTCGTGACCGCCGCGCTGCACGTCAGCGGGCTCGGAGCCGTTCTCGCGGCCGCATTCGCGGTCCCGATGGCCGCCCTGATCCTGTGGATGCTCCGGCTGCCGCGGCCGGTGCCGCAGGAGGTGGCCAGGGCGGTGCGCTCGGTGGGCGCCGTGCAGACGATCCTCGTGCCGATCCTCGAGCACTACTACTCCGAACGCGCGGTGGAACTGGCCAGCCGCCTGGGGGCGATGCAGAAGGCCAGGATCCTGCTCGGGTACGTCGTGGAGGTGCCCCGGACGCTCTCGTTGGGCGTCCCCCTGCCGGAGGCGGAAGAGCGGGCGAATCAGGCGCTGAGGCAGGCGAAGGAGATCGTGGCGAGGCACGGCCTCGAGGTTCAGGGCGAAATCATCCGCGCGCGGGAAGCGGGTGAGGGAATCGCGCGCATCGTGCGGGACCGGGGGGTGGATCTCCTCGTGGTGGGAATCTCCCCGGACAGGGGCCCCACCGAAGGCTCCGCGGCGCGGTGTGCGGAGTCGCTCTTCCGGCATGCTCCCTGCGAGATCATCATCGACAGGCTGGCGGAGACCAGCATCGGGGCCTCGGCGACGGAAGACGGCCCGATGCCTGTTGGGGCCGCGCCGGGGGGGCGGGAGTGAGCGCCGCGGGTCTGCCTCTGTGTCGTGCGGATAGGGGGATGCGGGTATTCCTGAGGAGGGACAGGGCGCGATGCATGCGGTGATTCTCGGATGCGGGCGTGTGGGGGCGACTCTCGGGCTGATGCTGGAAGCCGCCGGCCACTCGGTCTCGGTCATCGATCGGGACCGGGAAGCGTTCCGGCGGTTGGGTCAACACTTCAAGGGGAAGACGATCCTGGGGATCGGCATCGATGAAGATGTGCTCAAGAAGGCCGGCATCGAGCGGGCCCGCGCCTTCGCCGCGACCACCAGCGGCGACAACTCCAACATCATGTCCGCTCAGATCGCCAAGGTGAAGTACAAGGTGCCCCGGGTGATCGCCCGCATCTACGATCCGCTGCGCGCGGAGGCGTACAAGGAACTGGGGATCGACACGATCAGCCCGACGCTCCTGGGCGCGGGGCTGTGTCTGGACTTCTTCCTCGAGCGGCCCTTTCGAACGGTCGTGGAATACCAGGCCCTCCCCGAAATCCTGGCCCACTCGTAACGCGGCGAACGCAGCCCGGCAAAAGGAGCGGCCCACATGTACGTCATCGTCGTCGGCGGGGGCAAGGTCGGATATTACCTCACCAAGGCCCTGGTGTCGGCCGGCCTGGAGGTCACGGTCATCGAGAAGCAGAGGCGGCGATATGAGCTGCTGCAGGAGGAGTTCGGCGATGCGGCCTTTCTCGGGGATGGGTGCGAGGTGCGCACCCTCGAGCAGGCCGGAGCGCCCCGCGCGGATCTGTTGGCGGCGGTGACCGGGGATGACGAGGACAACCTCGTGAGCTGTCAGATGGCCAAGCGGAAGTTCAAGGTCAAGCGCGTCATCGCGCGGATCAACAACCCCAAGAACGAAGTGACCTTCCAGATGCTCGGGATCGACGAGACGGTGAGCTCGACCAAGCTGATCTACAGCCTCATCGAGCAGGAGGTCGAGGTCGCCGACGTCATCCCGCTCACCGCGCTGCGGAGGGGAAATCTGGAGCTCGTGGAGGTGGCGCTGCCCAAGACCTCCCCGATCGTCAACCGGCGGGTCCGGGACATTGCCCTGCCTCAGAATTGCACCCTGGCCCTGCTGGTGCGGGGGGACAACGCCCAGGTGATCGACGGAGACACCACCCTCCGCGCCGGGGACTTGATCGTCGCCATCACGCCGTCGGGCCACGTCCAGGAGTTTCGCGCCGCAATGCTGGGCAAGGCAATCACGACCCCACCCTGAGCTCCCCCGGGAACTTTTCGCCGGCCCGCTGCGCTTGGGATGGGAGGCAAGAGCATCTGGGGGCCGAGCGATGGCGGAAGCGGTATCGTCTCTGGTGCTGGGAGGCATGACGGTGTCGCCTGACGCCGCGGAGCCGCGGACGGCTCACCGGCTGGCCGCCTTCGAGGAGCTCGTCCTGCGACACCAGAGCCAGATCTACCGGGTCGCCTACCGGCTGGCCGGCAACCACGACGACGCCGAAGACCTCGCGCAGGAGGCGATCATCGAAGCGTTCCGGGCCTTCGACCGGTACCAGCCCGGGACGTACTTCGACCGGTGGCTGTTCCGGATCATGAGCCGGACGTACATCGACACGGTGCGGCGCCGGAACCGCCGGCCCACCGTTTCCCTGGACGCCCCGATGGGCCCCGACGGGGACCCGCTCGTGACCGTGATGGGAGATTCGAAGGAAGATCCCCAGCAGATGACCGAGGCGGTGGATCTGGACGGGACGGTTCAGGCGGCGCTCGACCGGCTGCCTGAAGAGTTCCGGACGGCCGTCGTCCTTGCGGACATCGAGGGCCTGCCCTATGATGAAGTGGCGAATGTCCTGCGGTGCCCGGTCGGGACGGTGCGGTCGAGGCTGCATCGCGCCCGGCAGATGCTGCGCGAGGCCCTCGGGCCGCATCTGGGGGGAAGGAGGGGAAGCCGATGAGTCCGCACGTGTCTGACCGGCTCTCCGAGTACATGGACGGCGCGCTGGGCGTCCAGGACGTCGAGCGCGTCAGGGCCCATCTGGATACCTGTCCGGCCTGCCTCCAGGAATACCGGGGGCTGCAGGACGTGCAGCAGCTGCTCCGAGGCCTGCCCGCTCCTCACCCGCGCGAAGGGTTCATGGAGCGGACGCATTGGCGCCTGGCGCGCGCGGCGGCCGCCCACCCAGCCCGCGCGCGCTTCCTGTCCGGCCTTCGGGAGGCGTTCGCGGTCCGGCCGTTCCGCGTGGCCCTTGCCGCGGGCGCGTTGGTGGTGATGGTGGCGCTGCCGCTCGTGTGGATGACCGGCGCTCTGGGGCCGCGCGAGGTCCCGCTGGATTCCGATGCGTATGTGCGCCACTACGTTATGCTCTCCGTCGACCGGCCGCTGGCCGATGAGGCGACCAGCACATTCGTCTCCTCTGACCTTCCGGAACAGCCGATCCGGTAACATGCCCTTGCGGATCTTCCGCCAGGCGGCTGTCCTGGCGGTGCTGGTGTTGGCGGCCGGTCTCTTGGGGCCGCTCCTGCCCCCCGGGTGGTCCGCCTCCGCTCCCCCCGATCCCGCGCTGTCCTGGCTCAGGACCGGCGCGACCGCTCCGCGGCGGGTCAGTTATGCGGGCACCAAGGCCATCACGCTCTGGGGCGGCCGCGTCGAAGCGTCCCAGGTCCGCATCTACCACGAGGCGCCGAATGCGACCCGGCTCGAGTACCTGGCGGCCGGCGCCCAACCCCGGCGCATCGTGATCATCAATGGCCGGCAGGCGATCGAATACATCCCCGCCCAAAACCGCCTCGTCGCGCGGTCCGCGCCCGCGGCGGACGAGGAACGGCTCACCCAGGCCCTCCTTCCCCATATCCGGGACAACTACAACGTCGGCATCGACCCCGCCGACCAGGTGGCGGGGCGCCGGGCCCTCGTGCTCGACGTCAAGAGCAAGCTTCCAGGCCGGCCGTCCCTGCGGCTCTGGGTGGATGCGGAGAAGGGCCTCATTCTTCGATTCGAGCGCTACGGCCCGGACGGGACCCTCCAGGAATCGTCGGCGTTCCTCAAGGTGCAGTTCGACCCGGTCTTCCCCCCGGGGCTGTTCACGCCGCCGGCTCCCCCCGGGGCGCATGTGGAACGGCAGCCCAGCACGAACAACATGTCCCTCGCGGAGATCGCGCAGCGCGTCGGGTTCTCCCCCCAGATGCCGGCGTATCTGCCTCAAGGCTTTCAGCAGACGCGGTCTCGGGTCGTGCAGATCCACGGGCAGCCCGCGGCCGTCTTCGCCTACTCCGACGGCGTCTCCACGCTGGCGCTGTTCGAGAGCCGCGGACCGCAGGGCCCCCCGCCGCGCGGCCGGCAGGTGCGCATCGGGTCGGTCATGGGAACCGTCGCGCCGCAGCGCGCCGGCACGCTCGTGCACTGGAACATCGGGGGGATCTCGTACACCCTGGTGGGAGAACTGCCGCGGGACGATCTCGTCCGGATCGCCGCCTCAGTCCCGGCCGTGACCTCCCGCACCGCCCCGTTCGAGCGCGCGGCGCGGGCATGGCTGTCCGCGCTCATGCCCGTGGCGGTCGCCAGCGCGGCGGAGGCGGCGTCGCCCTCCCGCGCCTGGCCCGGGGTGCCCCCGGTGCCGGTCTCGCCGTACATTACGACCGACACACGTCCGATCGGGCCCGGACTCCGCGACGAAGAGATGCGCATCTGGCGCGCGTTCCAGGCGGCGGGGCTCAGCCCGTTCGTCGTCAAGGTGACCGTCGCCAGCGACGGGGTCAGCCGCATGTCCAACGGGCTGATCGGACACCTGGCCTGGATCTGGTTTGTCTACGGGATGGACTGGACCGGGGGCGCCGGGTCGCTGATCCGGGAGGTGCAGGCCAGCGAGCGGGCCCTCGCCGTCACCGCGTTTCGCGCCGAGCCGCGGGTGGTCCAGGTGCTGATGACCGGCCAGTATCAGGTGAGCGGTCCGTTTGAGGGCCGCCGGACGGACGTCTCGGTGACCGCCCGGCTCTACCGGCAGCGGCTGCTGGCCGAGCCGCCGGGGCTGGAGCCCGCCGCGGCGCTCGCCCGGGCCGGCGATGTGTGGTACGGTCCCTCGCTTCTCGCCGCGATGCCGGTGATGCTTCATCCGCGCGCCCACGAGGTGCGCCTGCCGTCCGGACTGCCCCGGCCGGTGCCCGCGGTGCCCGGCGACCGGACCTCCGAGTCGGCCGCGCACTTCGACGGCACGCTCGTCGAGCGGATCCTCGAGACAAAGTACCGCCTCGAGGGGATCCTGTTCGGCGTCGAGAGCCACGGCCGATTCTGGCGGGGCAACCCGCGCCGGCGGGAGATCGCCCTGACGTTTGACGACGGTCCCAACCCGGTCGCCACCCCGCTCCTCCTCGCGATCCTCCGACGGTATGGGGCGCACGCGACATTCTTCGTCATCGCCGATCACACGGTGCCCTATCCTTACCTGGTCAGGCAAATGATCGCCGAGGGGCACGAGGTGGGGAATCACACGTTTCACCACCCGAACCTCACGACCCTCGACAACGGGATCGTGCGGCAGGAACTGGCCGCGGCCGCCCGGGTGCTCCGGGCCACGGCCGGTCCCTCGCGGTGGTTTCGGCCCCCGGGTGGGGATTACAGCGCGCCGGTGGCGCAGGCGGCCGGGGAGGACGGGATGGGGCTGGCGATGTGGACGGCGAATTCGGGGGATTGGGCCCTGCCGCCACCGAACGTGGTGACCGAGCGGGTCCTGGCCCGGGCGCAGCCTGGGGCGATCATCCTGCTCCACAATGGGACCCTCAATACCGTCCGCGCCCTGCCCGGGATCCTCAGCGAGTTGAAGCGCCGCGGCTACAATCTGGTGACGGTCTCCCAGTTGGCGCGCGATGCCCAATAAGATGACGGAACGCGAGAAGCACATGACCCTGGTCGAGCATCTCGAGGAGCTCCGCCAGCGGCTCCAGTACGCGGTGCTCGGCCTGCTCATCGCGACCGGCCTCGGGCTGTTCTTCGTGGACACGCTGCTCGCCGTGCTGCTCCGGCCGGCGGGGGGGATCCGGCTGACGACGCTGACCGTGATCGAGCCGTTTCTCGTCAAGGTGAAGGTGGCCTTCCTGTTCGGGTTCGCGGTGAGCATGCCCTGGATCATCTACCAGCTCTACGCCTTCGTCGACCCGGCGCTCACAGAACAGGAGCGGCGGCGGACGATCCCCCTCGCGCTGCTCGCCGGCCTGCTCTTCGCCACCGGGGTCGTGTTCGGCTATCTGGTCATCCTGCCCGTCAGCCTCCACTGGCTGCTCGCGCAGGCCGGAACGCAGTTCAACGCGCTGATCACCGCCAACGCCTACATCTCCTTCGTGCTGTTCTTCCTCCTGATCGTGGGCGGGACGTTCGAGACGCCTCTCGTGATTCTCAGCCTCGCGTTTCTCGGCGTCGTCTCCCCCCAGACCCTCCGCCGCGAGTGGCGGATCGCCTACATGGTCATCGCCGGCATCGCCGTCTTCGGGACCCCGGATTGGAGTCCGGTCACGATGCTCCTCGTCGCGATCCCGATGGCCCTGCTCTACGAGTTCAGCCTCATCCTCTGCCGCATCTTCGTCCGGCCGGCGGCGCCGCAGCCCGTCCGCGAGACGTAGCACGCGCCGGGGGGCTGGAACTCCCCCTGCGGCCCGTCCGTAAGATTCCGGAAGTTCGTTCGGAAGGAAGGGTCCGATCCTCCGAACTGTGGAGTGGCACAACGGGGCCGGCCTGTTATAATGAGCCGATGAATTTTATGGAAACCGGCACCCGCCGTCTCTTGGGCTGCGCCGCCGTGCTCGGGCTGCTGGTCGCGGGCATCCAGGTGTTTCCTGCGCCGGCCTTTGGACGCCCCCCCTTCGGGGGCCTTGGCCGGGCGGTCTGCAGCGTCTCCGTCCCGGTGCTCGTGGTCGGCGGCACCCCCGCGGGCGTGGCGGCGGCGGTCTCCACCGCGCGGATGGGGACCCAGGTGATCATGACCGAATCCCGGTCGTATCTCGGCGGGGACCTCACCGGCTCGATGCTCAACATGTTCGACATGGATTACGGGCCCGGGGGGCAGCACCTGTCCCGCGGAATATTCATGGAGATTTTCAGGAAGTTGGGCATCACATTCGACGTGGAGCTGGCCAAGCACGTGTTCCTCCAGGAGGTCTACCGGCACCCCCTGGTGGTGCTCCGGCTGTCCACACACCCGGTGCAGGCGATTGTCCAGGGCGATCGGATCACCGCCGTGGTCATGGAGGATACGGTCTCCCACGCGCGGCAGACGATCTGCGCCCAGCGGGTCGTCGACGCCACCGACGACGCGGACGTCGCGGCGATGGCAGGGGTGCCGTACCAACTGGGCCGGGAAGGATCGGGAGTGGACCGGGCCATGATGGCCGCCACCCTGGTCTTCGAGCTCAGCGGTGTCAACTGGCAGGACGTCGTGTCGTATGTCTCGTCGACCGGCGGGAGGCGCGCCACGCGCGGCGGGATTTTCCACGGGAACGCCTGGGGCTACGGCGCGATTCTCCGCTTTTACCGGCCGATCCAGCCGGGCATTGGGATCTATGATCTCAACATCGGCTGGCAGAACGATCATACGGTCCTGATCAACGGGCTGCTGGTCTACGGCGTCGACGGCACCGATCCCGCATCCGTCGCCGACGGCATGCGCCGGGCCACCCTGGAGTTGCCCGCGCTGATCCAGTACCTCAGGATCACCGCCGCGGGGTTCAAAGATGCCGAACTGGTCCGCACGGCGGACTACCTCTACATTCGCGAGACCCGGCACATCCGGGGGCTCTACACGCTGACCGCTCAGGACATCGTCGACGGTCGCGTGTTCTGGGACGCGGTGGGCGTGGCCAGCTACCCGATCGACCTGCATCCCTACCGCCCGGGCGAGCTGAATCCCTATGCGCCCCACCGGTACGTCTACACGATTCCCCTTCGCGCGCTGGTGCCGGTGGGGATCAGCAACCTGCTGCTGGCCAGCCGGGCGATCTCCGCCAGTTACGAGGCCGCCGGCTCGACCCGCGTGGTGCCCACGACCATGGAGGAAGGCCAGGCGGCGGGGACCGCCGCCGTGCTCTCGCTTCGCGCCAAGGTGTCGTTCCCGGACTTCACCGAGGACCCCGGGCTGGTGCACGAACTGCAGGCCGCGCTGCATACGCAGGGCCAATACCTGCTCCCGGAAACGCTGGCCGCGGCCCTCGGGGTTCCCACCCACCAGTGGCCCGGCACTCCCCGCTCGCCCGTCAAGCCCCCGGCGCCCGCTCAGCCGTAACCCTCACCGTACGATCGGGGAAGGAGGAACGGTCCTCCGGCCCCTGGTAAGAGGTCCCGTGTGATCTGGAACGTCCCCGCGGAAACCATGCCGCGCGACGACCTGGCGGCGCTGCAGGCGAGCCGGCTGCAGGCCCTCGTCCGGCGGGTGGACGAGCGGGTGCCGTTTTACCGGCAGGCCTTCGAGCGGGCGGGGGTCCGTCCGGAGCAGATCCGGACCCTTGCCGACATCCGCCGTCTGCCCTGGACCCGCAAGACCGATCTGCGGGATCATTATCCGTTCGGCCTCTTCGCGGTCCCGAGGGATCAGGTGGTCCGCCTCCACGCGTCCTCGGGGACCACCGGAAAGCCGACCGTGGTAGGGTACACCCGCGCAGACGTACAGATGTGGGCCGAAGTCTGCGCGCGGTGTCTGGCCGCCTGCGGCGGACGTCCGGGCGATGTCTTTCACAATGCCTACGGGTACGGGCTCTTCACCGGCGGGCTTGGGATGCACTACGGCGCGGAATTGATGGGCATGACCGTGGTCCCGGTCTCGGGGGGAAACACCGAGCGGCAGCTGCTGCTGATCGGGGATTTCCAGCCGCGGGTCATCGCCTGCACCCCCTCGTACATGCTGACCCTGGCCGAGGCCGCGCTGGCCCGCGGCCTCGACCCGCGGCGCCTGTCCCTGCGCTTCGCCGTGCTGGGGGCCGAGCCGTGGACCGAGGCGATGCGCCGGCAGATCGAGCGGCTCCTGCCGGTGCGCGCGGTCAACATCTACGGGCTGAGCGAAGTGATCGGGCCGGGAGTCAGCAACGAGTGCGTGGAGGCGCAGCAGGGGTCGCATGTCTTCGAGGACCACTTCCTGGTGGAGGTCGTCGACCCGCGGTCCGGAGAGCCGCTGCCGCCGGGGGAGGTGGGGGAGCTCGTGTTCACGACCCTCACCAAAGAGGCGCTTCCCGTGATCCGGTACCGGACGGGGGACCTCGCCTCGCTGGACCCGTCGCCGTGCCGCTGCGGGCGAACCCTCGCGCGGATGTCCCTCGTCGTCGGCCGCACGGACGATATGCTGATCATTCGCGGGATCAATGTCTTTCCTTCGCAGGTGGAGTCGGTGGTCGTGCAGTTTCCCGAACTATCGCCCCATTACCAGCTCCGGATCACGCGCGAGCGGACCCTGGATGATCTCGAGGTGCGGATCGAAGCCGATCCGTCCGGGGACGGGGGAGCCGCGGCTGACCGCGGGGCCGCCCTCGAAGCCAGGGTCACCGAGCGGCTCCGGGGTGTCGTGGGGATTCACATTCGCGTGAGGGTGGTGTCCCCGGGCAGCCTCCCCCGCAGCGAAGGGGGCAAGCTGCGGCGGGTGATCGACGAGCGGACGTCCTGATTACGCCGGCGCCTGTCCAAACACCAGCGACGCGTTGATCCCCCCGAACCCGAAGGAGTTGCTGAGGATGTACTCGACCGCCGCCTCGCGGCCGCGGCCGGGGATGTAGTCGAGGTCGCACGCGGGATCCGGATCGTCCAGGTTGACCGTCGGCGGCAGGTAGGCGTGCCGGAGCGCCAGCATGCAGATCGCCGCCTCGATCGCGCCGCTCGCCCCCAGCGCGTGACCGTGCATCGCCTTGGTGCCGCTGACCGGCACGCGGTACGCGTAGTCCCCCAGGACCTGCTTGATCGCCAGCGTTTCGGTCGCATCATTGAGCGGGGTGCCGCTGGCGTGGGCGTTGATGTAGCCGATCGCCTCGGGGGGGATGCCCGCCTCGGCCAGGGCGCACCGCATCGCCCGGGCGGCCTGGACGCCGGTGGGGAGCGGGGCCGTCATGTGGTGGGCGTCGTTGGAGGCGCCGTACCCGAGGACTTCCCCATAGATGGGGGCGCCGCGCCGGCGCGCGTGTTCGAGTTCCTCCAGCACGAGCAGCGCGGCGCCTTCCGCCATGACGAATCCGTCGCGTCCCCGATCGAAGGGCCGGCAGGCGCGCGCGGGCTCGTCGTTGCGGGTGGACATGGCCCGGATGATCGCGAAGGCGCCGAAGATGAGGGGCGTCAGCGGCACCTCGACGCCCCCGGCCAGCATGACGTCGGCGTAGCCGTCCCGGACGGTGCGGAACGCTTCGCCGATCGCGATCGCCCCGCTGCTGCAGCTGTCGGAGTTCGCGCTGCTCGGTCCCCGGAGATCGAAGTCGATCGCGATGTTGCAGGATGCCGCGCCGCAGAACACCGAGAGCGCGAGCGTCGGCCGCACCCGGTGGATCCCCTGCGTCATGAAGACCGTGTGCTGCTCCTCCGCGAAGGCGGCCCCGCCGAGCGCCGACCCGACAAAGCAGCCGATGGCGTCGCGGTCCTCCTCCGCGAGATCGAGCCGGGCGTCCGCGATCGCCATCCGGCCGCAGGCGACGGCGAACTGCGAGTACCGGTCCAGCCGCCGCAGGCGCTTCGCGTCCAGGTAGGCCGCGGGGTCGAAATCCCTGACCTCTCCGGCGATCTTGCAGGAGAACGGCTCGGGGTCGAATCGCGTGATCCGGTCGATCGCCGAGCGCTCGCGACGCAGTCCTTCGTAGAGCCCCCGGCTGCCGTGTCCGACCGGGGTCAGGGGTCCCAGCCCGGTCACGACCACCCGCCGCTTCACAGTCTCACGCATCTTGGACGGCCTCCCTCGGGTGTGCGACGTCCTGCTCGACCAGCATCTTGATTCTTCGGAGCGTTGCCCCGGCGATCGGTTCGACGAACATCGGTCCGATGATCCAATCGGCGACCGCCCGCCCGACGAGCGGCCACCGCAGGGAGAGGTCGTGGACGATGGTCACCAGCACGCCGCCTGCCGCCGGGGTGAAGCGCCACTCCACCTCCATCCCGCGCGTCACCCCGCGCATATGCGTGTACCGGATCCGGCGCTCCGCCGGCAGGATCACCTGGCGCGCCCACCACCAGACCGGGATCCGGTCGCGACGCGCCCGCATCTCCACGACCCGCTCGTT
>WNGC01003447.1_pt1 | contig 13301 bp, 13 predicted proteins | sample 5400051 | NCBI WGS metagenome assembly WNGC01 (sample SAMN13153368, study PRJNA577476) | soil metagenome | isolation source: 20 cm soil or saprolite under grassland replicate 2 | place: USA:California | collected 2016-06-15 | reverse complement strand
CCATCGGCTGCTACCGCCGCGGGGTAAGCAATATTCTTTAGACCGTAAACTGCGCCTACATCATAGATGTTCTGCCATGTCAGCCCGCGATCGGTGGATGTAGCCGCAATTGCGTTGGAACCCCCTGTGGCACTCCCAGCTACCGTGCTGGCCGACATCCCAAAATAAACGCGACCAGTGTTATCGATTGCTACGGCGGGATCCTGAATGTTCGCGTTAGCGCGCGCCTGGTTGTTCGCGTTTTGGACCGGACGTACGCTCCACGTTAATCCGTTGTCTTCCGAAACCACAACTGCACCCGTGCCACCACAGCTGTTGTTCGGCAGGTAAACCGTTCCGTCAGGCGCGACTTTCACGTGCCCGTGTATTCCGCCGCATTGCGTCGTGTAGGTGGGTATTGGCGGACCATAGGTGGCGCCTCCGTCATCGCTGCGCAAACAAAACGCTGTGACCAGATCTTGCGAGCAATAGTAAACCGCATTCGGATACGGGCCGTGCGGCGGAGCAGGGGCGTGATATGGTCCGCCGCCGATCGTCTCGTGATCAATCCCTGATCCGAGCGGTCCAGAGCTTGGCGACCAGCCAGCGTACGATGGCTGATGTAATGGATCGAGACCGTCAGTATCCGTGAATGAAACTTTGCAGGACGGCGAAGTGAGCGTGAGTTCTCCTGCAAATACTCGGCCAGTCTGACGATCGGTGAATCCGATGGGATCGGAATCAACGAACTGCGAGGTCGGCGCGGCACTATTATACCAAGTCGCCGTTTGACCATTTGCAGGGCAGCTATCGTCGAAATTGATGAAGAGCGTTTGCAGGTCCGATTGAAAGTTGGTTACGCCACTCGCTGAATTCGGCGAATTCCAATTGACGCCGATGGAGGGTTCGCCCGCGTCATGTGCCAAGTACTCAACCGTGTGCACCGTCGGCCCCTGACTGCTATCGGTAACCTGCACCAAAGTGCCCGGCGCTTCGAAATTCTGGAATCCAATCTTCGGACCACGATCCAAAGGCGCCGCCGGAGCTAACGCGGTTCCTGCCGATGCGGATACCGCACTGGCGCTTCCGGAATACTGAAACCCAGCAAAGGCGGTGAAATACACCACATGCACAGAAAACTGACCGGTGCCGATGTCGGGATTGCTGGGATCAAGATCAACAACTTCTGGCGGCGTTCCGCCATGGGCGGATTCTCCGCCTGGAACGATAGGCCCTGAGTTATTGCCTTTGTGGACATAAACGTCGTAATCGGTAGTGCCGGAAGGATCAGCGCAACTAATAACAACACGCGCCTTAAGCCCAGACCAGTTACTTGGCGTACCAGATAAGGTTAGCGTGAAGGTGTCGCAGTTTACGCCTTCAACACACGTGCTCTCGTCCAGCGAACCACCACCAACGGCCGTTCCGACCCAATTTAATTGTGGTCCGCCGGGATTAAGTGTTCCGGAGGCGGGCTGCGCAGAATGTAGCTGGGCTGTGAAGAACCCGAATACGATCAGGCAAATACCGGTGACAAAAAAAAGCGCGCCGATAGTGGCGCGCGCCGTCATTGAAGGATAGGAAATCTTTTTCATAGGCAGAGGGTTGTAGATTCTGCCTAAGATTCGGGGAAACAGGCGGTTGCGGTCGCCTTACCGAACACGATTTTTTGTTCAGAAGCTACAAGTGTTGAAGCGCTTTTTGAGCGAGAACTTTCGACTTCTTGAGTTTGGTGTCTTCGGCGTCCGTTCCGCCGATGCCGACAGAGATGAAAACGTCTCCCTTTAAAACGTAAAGTATTCCGCCGAATCGATTGGCAACCCAATAAGCATCGTCTCCCAGGCTCTCGACGAGTGCCAGATTCACGGACTTACTGGATTCCGCCGTTGCGTAGAAACATTGTGAAATGCGGAATACGTCATCTGAGCGTTCGCTGCTCTTTATGTCATTTACTGGCGAGGCCTGAACCGACGCGACCTCTTCCTTCGAGATAAGGCTGCAGGCGTCGCGCTTAGCCAGGGTGCCTCGGTGTTCCTTGCATCCGCAGAGAATGACGAAAAGAGATGTGACCAGACAGATGATGGGCGAGCTGCGCACGCGGGAACTTTCACTAATGAACAGCCGCAAACAACATCCCGGTTTTGTCGGTCCCACCTGATGGCCACTACGTTGCTTCGTCAGTTGACGGATGTTAGCGTCGCGTCTCTGCAATGAGCCAGAACTACAAAGATACTCTGAATCTGCCGCGGACAGCGTTTCCGATGAAGGCAAATCTCGCTGCGCGTGAGCCCGAGATGCTCAAGGCTTGGGAGGAAACGCGACTTTATCAGCAAATTCAGAAATCGAGAGGGGGTCGAGACCTGTTTGTTCTGCATGATGGACCGCCTTTTGCGAACGGCGATGTCCACATGGGCACGGCGCTCAACAAGATCCTTAAAGATTTCGTGGTGAAATCACAGACAATGCTCGGCAAGCGCGCTCCATACGTCCCTGGCTGGGATTGTCATGGACTGCCGATCGAATACAAGGTGGTCAGGGAGTCGCGCGAGCTTTCGCCGCTGGAGGTCCGCAAAAGATCCGAAGCGTTTGCGCGAAAATTCATCGACATCCAACGCGAGCAATTCAAACGGCTCGGCGTATTCGGCGACTGGGAAAATCCGTATCTGACAATGGATCCCAAATATGAGGCAGAAATTCTCCGCGCGTTCGCGGTTTTCGTTGAGCAAGGGTTGGTCTACCAGGCAAAGAAGCCAGTTTTTTGGAGCACCGGCGCGCAGACTGCGCTGGCCGAAGCCGAGGTGGAATATCAGGAGCGCGATGATACGACCGTTTACGTTCGATTTCCGATCACGAGTGGCGAATGGAAAGACAAAGCCAGCATTGCAATCTGGACCACAACACCGTGGACGTTGCCGGCGAATCTGGCGATCGCTGTCGATCCTGATGAAACGTACGTCGTTCAGAAATTCGCGCGCGACGGTGTGTCGGAGACTTTGCTTCTCGCCGGGAAATTAGTTCCGCAGTTTTCCGCAAACACAAACTTGCAGCCGGTGGGTGAACCGCTCGCGTCTTTTCCCGGGGCGAAGCTCGAGAAAATCAAAGCGCGCCATCCGTTTCTCGATCGTGACGTTACCGTGCTCACGGCAGATTTTGTGACAATGGACAGCGGCACCGGCGCAGTCCACATCGCTCCCGGACATGGTGAGGACGATTATAGACTCGGCCGAGCGCACGGCCTGCCAATTCTGTCGCCCGTGGACGATCACGGCCGACTCACTGATGAAGCGGGTCTGCCGAATCTTACTGGCAAATACGTTTTCGATGCGAATGCGGACATTGTGAACTTGCTGCGTGAGCGCGGAATGCTGTTAGGCGCACAGAAGTTCCACCACTCGTATCCGTATTGCTGGCGATCGAAGACGCCCATCATTTTCCGCAACGTCGAACAGTTCTTCATCCGGATTGATGAGCTGCGAGGCAGAGCCCTCAATGCCATTCACACGGAAGTGAAATGGATTCCAGCTTGGGGCGAAAACCGCATCGCGGGGACAGTTGAATCGCGTCCCGACTGGGTCATCTCTCGTCAAAGAAGCTGGGGTGTGCCGCTTCCCGTTTTCTATTCCGAGGACGGCAAAGCAATTCTCGATGCACCGCGGCTCAAATATTTGGTTTGAACTGAGCGATGCAGAGATTGCGCGCGATCTCGGCCTTCCACCAGGCACAACAAAACGCAACGACACGATCGATGTCTGGATCGACAGCGGCGTCTCGCACAAAGCCGTCTGCGCGCTCCATCCGGAGCTGCGCGATCCCGCCGACATGTATCTCGAAGCGACCGATCAACATCGCGGCTGGTTCCAATCGTCCCTAATGACCAGCATTGCGCTGAACAATCGCGCGCCCTACAAGATTTGCGTTACGCACGGGTTCGTCGTCGATCTCGACGGGAAGAAAATTTCAAAATCAGGCACGTACGCGAAGCCAACGGCCGCTGATCACTTCGTCGGCCGGTACGGCGCCGATCTGCTCAGACTTTGGGCGAGCAGCATCGATTACACCGCCGACGTTCCGTTCTCTGAAGAGATGTTCACGCGTCTGAGCGACACCTATCGCCGGATGCGCAACACCTTGCGCATCTTGTTGGGAAATCTTCACGATTTTCCTGTAGCCGGGGGCGCTGACCCCGGCCGGACGGCATCCCCGATGCCGGGTACAACGCTCATCGATCGCTGGATTCTGGAGCGGCTCGACCAGGTGGCTCGCGATTGTCGATTGGCTTATGAGGCGTTCGAGTTCCACAAGGTTTATCACATACTTAATCAGTTTTGCGCTGTCGATCTGAGCAGCCTTTATATCGACATCACCAAGGACCGGATGTATTGCGACGCGCCGGATTCCCCGCGTCGGCGCGCAACGCAGACAGTCATGCGTGAGATTTTCGACGCGCTGTGCCGGTTACTCGCGCCAGTTCTTGCTTTCACCGCCGAGGAAGCGTGGCGCCATTCAACTGTAGTCGGAACTTCAACGTCGGTTCATTTGCAGGAATTTCCTCAGCCGCTGGATCGACACGATAACGCCAACGCTCAGGTGACGGAGCTTTTGAGATTACGCGGCATCATCGCGCAGGCGATCGAGCGCGCGCGTCAGGAAAAATTGATTGGCAACACGCTGGAGGCCAGGGTGGTTTTACATTCGGATTCCGATGTTACCGAGAAGGTCCCTCAGGAGGAACTGGAAGAATTCTTCATTGTGAGCGACCTGACGATCCGTAAGGCAAAAGAAGCGAGTGCTTCAGTGACCAAAACGCCGTACACAAAGTGTGCGCGTTGCTGGCGTCATCGATCAACCGTCGGAGCGAGTGCGGTGCATCCGGATTTGTGCGATCGCTGCGAAAGCGTGGTGGTCGCAATGACGAAATCCGAATGACAAATGACGAAGGAATATGCGAATGACGAATGACGAAGTCGCAGCATGGACTGTCAGGGTCCTTCGTGCTTCGTCGTTCATTCGACATTCGGCATTCGACATTCGGCATTCAGCTATGCCGCAGCGTTAACGATGAGATTCGTCCTATTTATCTCGCTGCCGCTGTACGCGATCGACCAATTTACTAAATACTTGGTCCTTCGGTCCATCTCCCCTTATGAGGCACACACCGTCCTGCCGGATTTCTTCAGCCTTGTTAATGTCACCAATGACGGCGCAGCGTTTGGGTCATTTAAAGGAAACAACCTCCTCTTCATTGTCATTTCGGGTGTCGCCCTGGTCGTCGTGCTGGCTCTGCTGGTGCGACGGCGGCAGGCTGACGCGTGGCGCGATATCTCGCTGGCGCTGTTGCTTGCTGGCATTTTGGGTAATCTGACCGATCGGCTGCTTTATGGCCATGTAATCGATTTTCTGCTTTTCAATCTTCATGTTCGGTACGCCGATCCGTGGCCTGCCTTTAACGTAGCCGACTCGTGCATTTCAATTGCAGTAGTGCTTTTCATCACCCACTCCTTTCGCAAACAGAAGAGCGCTGGGTAGGGACGGCCGCGCTGCGGCGTCCGGTCGGCGCAGCGCGCCGACCCTGCCTACACGCGCGTTGCGTTTCGCACAGCGAAGCGGCTACAGTGATCCCGTGGAATCCTCGCCCATGGCAAACGTCGCGCTCAAGGTCGCCGCGCGTCTGCGTGAGAACGGCCATATTGCGTACTTCGCGGGCGGCTGCGTGCGCGACATGGTGCGCGGTTTAGTCCCGAAGGATTACGACATTGTTACTGATGCGCGACCGGAAGCGGTGCAGAGTCTTTTTCCACACACATTCGCAGTCGGCGCACATTTCGGCGTGATCATCGTGTTGGAAAGCGGTTTTCAATTCGAGGTAGCGACCTTTCGTTCCGATGACGCATACATCGACGGAAGGCATCCCAGCGCGGTGCATTTTTCTTCGCCTGAAGAAGACGCGCAACGTCGCGATTTCACCATCAACGGAATGTTTTATGATCCGGTCGCGGAGAAGATGATCGATTTTGTCGGCGGCCGCGCCGATATCGACGCAAAACGGGTGCGCGCAATTGGCGATCCTGCGCAACGCTTCGGGGAAGACCGGCTGCGGATGCTGCGCGCGGTGCGCTTTGCCACGGTGCTCGGTTACGAGATCGAGAAGGCGACGTGGGATGCCCTCGCGACAAATGCGGAGTCAATCAACCAGATCAGCGCCGAACGAATTCGCGACGAGCTAGTGCGCACTTTCCTTTCACCAAACCGCGTGCGGGGCTGGGACCTGCTCGATTCCAGCGGCCTGATGCGGGCAATTCTGCCTGAACTGGAAGCGATGAAAGGCGTGTTGCAGCCGGAACAGTTTCATCCCGAAGGCGACGTGTTCGTGCATACCCGGCTGATGTTGCAGCTGCTTCCACAGGAAGTTCCTGTCCCGCTGGTCTTGGCCGTCTTGTTTCACGATGTAGGCAAACCGGTCACGGCGACAGTGGATAAAACCGGCCGAATCCGCTTCAACGAGCACGACCGCATCGGTGCACAGATGACCGAGGCGATTATGCGACGCCTCCGATTTTCCGGCGCTGAAATCGAGGCGACCGTCGAAATGGTCAAGCAGCACATGGTTTTCAAGGACGTCCCAAACATGCGACTCGCGAAGCTGAAGCGTTTTATGGCGCGACCGACCTTTGACGACGAGCTGGAATTGCACCGGGTCGATTGCGAAAGCAGCCATCGCATGCTCGACAATTACGAGTTTCTCCTGCGAAAACGCCAGGAATTCGCCAACGAGCCGATCATTCCGCCGCCACTGGTGCGGGGCGATGATCTGATAGCGCTCAGCCTGAAACCCGGACCAAAATTCGGCGAGATCCTCGAGGCGGTCGAGACGCGGCAACTCGAGGGGACGCTGCGTACGCGAGAGGAAGCGCTGGAGTGGGTCAAACGCGAATACTTGTCAGGCAAAAAGGATTGAAGAGCAGTTACAAAGTTAAAAGAGTTACATGGTTAAAAACGGAACTCGCGATTCTGACGATTTAACTTTGTAACCGTTGTAACTTTTTTAGCGGCTGAATATCCAATGAAAATTCTAATGATCAGCGCCGAGGGACCGCCGATGCAACGAACGGGCGCGCTCGTAGATGTGATGGACGCGTTGCCAAGCGCGCTCCGTGCGCGCGGGCACGACGTAAGCGTGGTCCTGCCCTGGTACCGCGAGATAAAGGAAAATCGTGCGTTTAAGAAGAAAAGCACCGGCATAACTGTCGATGTGCAGGTGGGGGACAAAACCTACGTAGCCCGGTACCTCGAGGGCCGCGGCGCCGGCGGGGTGCAGTTGTTTCTGATTTGCTGCGATGAGTTTTTTGATCGCGTTGGAATTTATGGCGAGCGCGGGAAGCCGTACGAAGACAACGCCGCGCGATTCATTTTCTTCTGCAAAGCGGCAATCGAACTGGCTCGGCGATTGACACCGCAATTGCAAATTTTGCACGTGCACGATTGGGCCGCGGCCCTGGCGCCGGTATTTGTTTATTCACAAGGACTACCGTTCAAAACGGTACTGACAATTCATCACGTGGCTGATCAAGGCAGTTTTTGGGGACTTGATTTTCAACTCACAAATTTGCCACAGTGGTTTTTTACTCTCCATGGAGTCGAATTCTTCGGGCGGCTGAATTTTCTCAAAGGCGGGATTCTTTTTTCTGATCGAATCACAACCGTAAGCGAACATTACCGGCGCGAAATCCAGACACCATCTGGCGGGTGCGGCCTTGATGGGGTGCTGCGCGAAAATGCACATCGGCTCAGCGCTATTCTGGATGGCGTAGATTACGCGCGCTGGAATCCGGCGTCGGATCAGTTGATCCCGGCACGCTATGATGCCAGGCGACTACGGGACAAACAAATTTGCCGTGAGGGGCTCCTCGCACAGATGAAGCTCCAGGCCACGCCGCGCGGCCCGGTCTTCGGAATGGTGACTCGCGTCGTTCAGGAAAAAGGTTTCGAAATTCTCGTGCCTCTTCTCGATCGACTCCTTTGGGATGACGTCCGTTTGATCATTTTGGGAGAAGGCGATCCCGGCTACGAGACTGCTCTAGCAGTCGCAGCCAGAAAGTTTCCCACAAGATTTGCATACCAAAAAGATTACGACGAAAAACTGGCGCACCTCATCCAGGCCGGAATGGACATCAGCCTGATTCCCTCGCATTTCGAGCCGGCGGGTCTGAGCGCGATGTATAACCTGAAATATGGCGCCCTTCCCGTGGCGCGCGTCACCGGGGGAATTCAAGAGATCATCGAAGATTATGATCCGACAACCGACAGCGGTTATGGTTTCCTCTGCTACGAATATTCCAGCGAAGCTTTCTGGGACGCCATCAAGCGCGCGGGGCAAATCTTCCAAGACCGGGCCCTCTGGACAAGGCTGATGAAACGGGCGATGGCGCGCAATTTTTCGTGGGACGCCGCCGCGCAGCGATATGAAGCCCTGTACAGCGAACTCGTTGGCGCGCCGGGAGTAGCGGCTGCATAGAACGCAACCGGCGCTTCTCAAGCTTTTCGTTTGCCAAGGCGGGCCATCTGTGGAATTTTGGGCGGCTTTTCTCCCCTCGGAGAGCTTATGAATTACGCAATTATCAAGACTGGCGGCAGGCAATTTCGAGTCGCAGAAGGCGATACGATCGATGTCGACATTCTCGACGTCGAGCCTGGCAAAACCGCGACGTTCGGTGATGTACTGCTCTTCGCCGACGGAGATAAGGTGACGCACGGCGATCCGCTGATTTCAGGAGCAAAAGTGACTGCTGAAGTACTCGAGCAACGCAAGGACAAGAAGGTCATCGCTTTTAAATACAGACGTCGTAAAGGCTATCACCGCACAGTTGGGCACCGTCGCAAGTTGACCCGCGTAAAGATCAAAAGCATCAACATGGGCGAGAAAAAGACCGCACCGAAGAAAACAGAGGAATAGAACCGCGCTGCCGTTCTCAACCATCAACTCTCAACTAAGAACTCTCTCCAATGGCTCACAAAAAAGGACAAGGCAGCGTTAAGAATGGCCGCGACAGCGTCAGCAAGCGGCTGGGTGTGAAAAAATTCGGCAGCGAAATGGTCGTGGCCGGCAATATCATCGTGCGCCAGCGCGGCACAAAGTTTTTGCCCGGAAAGAACGTCGGGCTCGGGCGCGACTACACAATTTTTGCACTACTTGACGGCAACGTGCGGTTCGATCGAGGCGGGCGACGCGTGAATGTCGATCCGCTGGTCACTGGAAAATAGCCGCGCGGATTCTGCTTCCCCCTCCGAGCCAATCTGCGGTATAAGCGGATTTCGCTGATGATGAGATACAATACCTTTATCCTTTTTGGCGCTCCCGGCAGCGGCAAAGGCACGCAAGGCAAAACGCTCGGGACGATTCCACGTTATTATCATTGTGCGTGTGGCGATGTGTTCCGCTCCATCGACACGCGCACGAAGGTCGGCAAAGCATTCCTCGAATACTCCGGCAGAGGGCAGCTGGTGCCGGACGATATCACAGTGGAGCTTTGGCGAGAGGCAATCGAAGCGGCGGTGGAGGCGCACAAATTCAAGCCGGACATCGACACGCTGGTGCTGGACGGGATTCCGCGAAACCTTGGCCAGGCCAAAATCATGGAGGAAATGATCGACGTAAAGAAAGTGTTTCATCTCGCATGTCCGGATCGCGAGACACTGTTTTACCGGCTGAAGAAGCGTGCGTTGAAAGACAACCGGCTCGATGACGCGAACGAACAAGTGATTCAGCGACGCCTCGATATCTATGAAAATGAATCCAAACCGGTGCTTTCGTATTACTCGCAGGAACTGGTTAGCGTAGTTGACGCAACTCAGCCGCCCGCCAAAGTTCTGCTCGATATTCTACAGAGCGTGAACGACGGCGTGTATGAACCAGCAACAGTTTGAAAATTTCACCGCTTCAAGTCTGTATTGCGAAAAGTGCAAGGCCGCGATGCCGGTGCGTGAGCGGCTGCTCTTAGTCCTGCCCGATCGGGAGATTTTCGACTATCTCTGCACGGGCTGCGGATCATCGGTAGGCCGGCGCGAGATCACGGCCGGCGAAAAACTCCTGGCACAGGCAACGGCCGGGCGACGGTCGCGTCGGTCCAGCGCCAGGCATCAACTGATGCCATAGTTCGGCATGCGCATCGTTTTTGTCGGCGCGGGCGCAATCGGCGTGCCGACATTGCGGGCATTGCTGAAGTCTGAACACGAAGTCGTCGGCGTCGTCACACAAACCGACAAGCCGGTAGGACGCGCTCAGTCGATGGCGGCGACGCCAGTAAAAAAAGCGATGCTGGACACGACTGCACGGATTCTGCAGCCCGCGCGAATTAAAGACCAACAAGCGATCGAAGAGATCCGCGCACTCAAGCCGGATGTGATTGTGGTCATGGCTTACGGGCAAATTTTGCCGCGGGACGTTCTCGAAATTCCGGCAATGGCCTGCTTGAATTTACACGCGTCCCTTCTGCCGCGCTGGCGCGGCGCAGCGCCAATCCAGGCTGCCATCGCAGCGGGCGATCGGGAGACCGGCATCACGGTCATGTACATGGACGAGGGACTCGACACCGGCGATATCCTGTTGCAGCGCACGATCGATATTCGATCGGACGACACAGGCGGATCATTGCATGACCGATTGGCGCAGATTGCACCTGACGCATTGCTTGAATCTTTGCGAAAACTTTCGAAAGGAACTGCGCCACACATTCCGCAGGACAACACCGTCGCGACCTACGCGCCGAAACTGAAACGGGAAGACGGCAAGATCGATTGGTCGGAACCGGCTGAAGTAATCGAGAGAAAAATCCGCGCGTTCAATCCGTGGCCTGGGGCGTTCATGAGAATTGACGGCCGAAACCTGAAGATTTTTTCTGCATCTATTGTCGATTGCAGGGGCGCGCCGGGCGAGATTTTACGCAGCGAAAAGGAGCTGGTTATTGCCGCTGGCAAAGACGCCCTTTCTCTCGGTACCGTGCAATTGGAAGGGAAACGGCGGATGAGCGCATCGGAATTTTTGCACGGACACGCCGCGTCGTCCCGAACGGAGTGAGGAACCCTCGCACCGGCTGATTTGAACACACCAATTAGTTTGTGTGCGGCCAGATCTGCCTAGCGCCAAGGGCGCGGTGTCATTTGCTGAGCCTGGGGCAACGCCCCAGGAATCGAATATGCAGATTGGCAAGCGCTGAAGGCGCGTCTCAACGTCATCGGCGGTAATCAGGCGCAGCACCTTTACCGAGATTGACTCGCGCTTTCAGCGCTTGTCGTGATTTCTATTTCATTCTGGGCGTTGCCCAGGCTAGAATTAAGACTGCACCTTCGGCCGCCAAAGATAGGCTAGAAGCTTGCACCTGAGGTCCCTCGCCGTCTGCGCGACTCGGGATGACCTCGCGTTTGTGCTTCCCAAAATCGGCATCTTCTGTTGATCTTGTAAACCGCTCATGCAACCCGAAACACCAGTGTACGAACGCATCGTGCTCAAGTTGAGTGGCGAAGCCATGCAAGAGCGCGGCGGACGCGACAACATCTCGACTGCGGTCGTGCACGAGATTGCCCAGCGCATCAAAGAAGTGCGTGATCTCGATGTGCAAGTATCGGTCGTGATTGGTGGCGGAAATATTTGGCGCGGTTTGTCAGCGTCGCAGCGTGGGATGGACCGGACGACGGCGGATTACATGGGCATGCTGGCCACTGTAATCAACGCGCTGGCACTACGCAGCGGGCTCGACCAAATAGGTGTCGAAACGCGCGTGCAGAGCGCTATTGATATGAGAAATGTGGCAGAACCGTTTATTCTCGGCCGCGCCATTCGCCATCTGGAACTAGGTCGCGTCGTCATTTTCGCTGCAGGCACTGGCAACCCTTATTTTTCCACGGACACCACAGCGGCTTTACGGGCGAGCGAAATTCGCGCCGATGTCATCCTCAAAGCAACGAAGGTTGACGGGGTCTATGATCGCGATCCGAACAAGTATCCAGACGCGCGACGCTTCGACCGCCTCACGTTCAGTGAAGCGCTCGCGAAACGCTTGCAGATTATGGACTCGACTGCATTCAGCCTGTGCATGGACAACAAAATTCCGATCGTTGTTTTCAATATGAATAATCCGAGCAACATCCGGGATGTCGTGCTGGGACGGAAAGTCGGGACGCTGGTTTGCGATGAACCTTCTTCGGACGTAAAAATTCAGGCGACATGAGCAGAGACGACATCCTTCTCGAGGCCGAAATGTCGATGGAAAAAAGCGTCGATTACATGACGCACGAATTTGCCGCGGTACGCACCGGCAAGGCTTCCCCTGGCCTCGTAGAAAACGTGGATGTTCACGCCTACGGCTCGAGCATGAAGCTGAAGCAACTCGCTTTGATCACGACGCCTGAGCCGCGTTTGCTCGTTGTCCAACCCTTCGATGCCGGCACGGTGCCGGACATCGAGAGAGCGCTCAAGGAATCGAAGATCGGTATTACGCCTGCGGTTGACGGGAAGATCATCAGGCTGCCAATCCCGGAACTCTCAGAAGAACGGCGAAAAGAACTCGTGCGTTCTCTGGGTAAAATGGCCGAGGAAGCGCGTGTGCGTGTACGAGCGAATCGGCACGCGGCGCTCGACGAAGCGAAGAAGCTGAAGGCCGCCGGTGAACTAACCGAGGACGGCTTGCGCGATGTTCAGAATGAAGTGCAAAAGCTCACCGATCGCTTCGTCAAATCGATCGACGATTATCTCAAGCACAAAGAAGCCGAGGTCATGAAGGTCTAGCTTCTCGAACGTTGGCAGTGCGACTGCCAGCTGAAAAACAGTTTTGCTAGACCGCGAAGCTTTCGCCGCAGGAGCAGTGAGCCACGGCGTTGGGATTGGTGACCTTGAAGCCGCCTTTTTGCAGATCTTCGCTGTAATCGAGCACGGAACCGCTGACGAACAACGCGCTCTTTGGATCGACGACCAATCGGACGTTTCGCGTTGGCACGAGAATGTCGCGCTCCTTCGGTCCATCGACCAAATCCATAACGTATTGCAAACCAGAGCAGCCCCCGCCGACCACCTTTAGGCGCAGCGCACCCTCCGGCTGGCCTTTTTCTTGAAGCAGCGCCGCTAATTTATTTGCTGCTTTGTCGGTGACACTGATCAGGCGCTCATTGCCAACCTTGTAATTGACCGCGGATGTTTCTGTAGTCATGCCGAGTTACGCTTTGGTTTCAGTCAGGCTTGTAGCGCCACCGAGCAACTGCGCGACTTCGTTCTGCACATTTTCCAGTTCGTCGAGGCGCAGTTGCGGATCAGGCACGACAAATACGTCGCCTGT
>WNGC01001733.1_pt1 | contig 13311 bp, 16 predicted proteins | sample 5400051 | NCBI WGS metagenome assembly WNGC01 (sample SAMN13153368, study PRJNA577476) | soil metagenome | isolation source: 20 cm soil or saprolite under grassland replicate 2 | place: USA:California | collected 2016-06-15 | reverse complement strand
AGAAAATGAACAGCATTGGCTCGGCCGTTACGTGGGCTCGCCAGCCAATTCTCCCGTCAAAGAAGAATTATGAAAAAAATACCAAAAGATGTAGACGCATACATTGCAGCAGCCCCAACCGAGGCACGGGGCAAACTTGTACAGCTTCGCAAGATTATTAAGGCCGCGGCACCGAAGGCTGACGAGGGCACCAGCCACAAAATTCCGTATTATAAATACCACGGAGCACTCGTCTACTTCGCTGCGTTCAAAAACCATATTGGGCTTTTTGTCCCAACGCCCATCATAGAGGAGCATAAACTCGAGCTTAAGGGTTACGAAACCGCTAAGGCAACCGTTCGCTTTCCGATCGGCAAGCCGCTCCCCGGCGCGCTCATAAAAAAACTGGTCAAAGCACGGATTAAAAGGAACGAAGCAGCAAGGAAAAATAGAATCTGCCGCCAAAGCAAAACTTGAAATCGTCCCTTCCGCACCGGTTCTCGCCTACACTTCATTTCGGTCGGACAGGCAAGGCGAGTGGGGCGCGAATTCCGCCTGCCGAGCCCAGACACAATTTCGGTTCGGATGTTTTCAAGCAGACACCGCTAAACTAATTTGCGATTTCCGATTTTTGCTTTGCGGTTTGCGGCAGAAACAGGCGCCCGACCAGAATGGCGCAAAGAATCCCGAGAATTGCCGCGAACACAACGTCCGAAAGATAATGCGCGTTGACGTACATGCGCGAGAAACCGATCAAGATCGGGATGAGCAGACAAGCGAGGCCAGCTCGACGTTTCGCGAAAAATAGAACACCAAAAAACGCTGTCGACGCAGCAACGTGCCCGGACGGGAATGCGTGGTATTTCGTGCTAAAGCGGTTCCAAACTTCTTCCGCTCTTACAGACGGACGAGCGCGACCTGTTCCTATTTTAATGCCGCGTCCGACCAGGCCCGCAATCGCAAGAGCAACCAACATCGACAAAAAAATGCGCGTCCATTTTCTATTCCCCCGCCACCACGCGATGCCTGCAAGCGCGAGCCCGAGTGCGACATGCTCCGGCCAATCACCCAAGCGACTGACATTGCCCATGAAATTGTCCGTCGCGTGGTTCTGATGCTGCGCCATGAAATCTCGCACCGGCTCGTCGAAATAAAACGCCGCGATCATAACGATCGCAGCGATCACAATCCCAATCAGCCAATAAAAAACGATTTTGCCCTTCACAAATGAGTTCCCGTCACATTTGCCGGGCGCTATTTTGAGCGCGCACTTGAAATCCGCAATCCGCAATTATGCGCTCCTGTTTACCGGCTGTGTTCTGTTTCACGCAGTCGGCACGTGGAGCTTGCCTCTAGTCGACCGCGACGAGCCGCGCTTTGCCGAAGCATCGCGCGAGATGCTTCAACGTGGCGACTACATTGTTCCTTACTTCAACGATCACTCTCGACTCGACAAGCCTCCCCTCGCCTATTGGGCTCAGGCCGCCAGTTATCGCCTGTTCGGCGAAAATGATTTTGCGGCACGTTTTCCATCTGCCATCGCGGCTGCGCTAGTCGCCTTGTCGATCTTTGCCTGGGGGACGCGCGTTGGTGGGAACAGCGTGGGCTGGTGGGCGGCCATCATCTTTACACTTTCGCTGCAAACATTCCTCCACGCGAAGGCTGCCGTCGCAGATATGTGGCTCGTGCTGTTTGTCACCCTTGCACACTGGAGTGGATTTGAACTCATCGGGTGCTCTTCCAGCGAATCCAAACATGAAACATCGAACCCGGCTTCGCGCTGCTACGGCGCGGCAGGCGTCGAGCATCGAACATCGAATCTCTGGTGGTGGATGTTCTATGTCTCGCTCGCGTTCGGATTTCTAGCCAAAGGGCCGATCGGGTGGGCCCCGCTTGCGACTGTCGTAGCAACGAAATTCTTTCTGCTCGATGGGCGACTCGCGTCGCGGTTCAAATTTGCGCGTGGCGTTTTGCTTATGCTCGCGACCCTCGCGCTCTGGGGAATTCCAGCGCTAGTTCGAACGCACGGAGAATTCTTCGTCGTGGGAATCGGTCGACACGTCGTTGGCCGTTCGTTTGCCTCGATGGAAGGTCATGGCGCGAATTCGTTCGGGATGTATCTCCTGCTGCTGCCATTTTATTTCGTAACAATCTTTATCAGTTTTTTCCCGTGGTCGGTCAAACTTCCCTGGCTGACGAAGAAGTTGTGGCGACGCCGGGATGCGATCGACAATTATCTCAGCGCGGGGGTGGCGATCATTTTCATCATTTTCAGTTTGATCAAAACAAAATTGCCGCATTACACGTTGCCAGCCTTTCCCCTGATTGCGCTCTTGCTCGCGCGCAGGGTGACCACGGAAGGGTCGATGCATTTCGTAAGGAACTGCGCGTTCGCGTCGGTCTCAGTCTATCTCGCCATCGCTCTTGTCGTTCCCCCATTTGTAGCACGCTTCTTTCCCGCGTATGAGCTTTTCCAGAAATCCAGGGATGACTTGCGGCCAGATATGGAATTTGGCGCAGTCGACTTCAGCGAGCCGAGTCTGATCTGGTATTTTCGCAGCCGGGTAAGCGGGTATCTCACGCCGCTAAACAGCAGTCGGATGGCCGATTTTATGGCGAAAGCGGGACCGCGCCTTGTAATTGTGCCAACGTCACTAACTACCACGCTCTTCGCGGACCATCCTGAAAACTGGAAAATGTTTTCGACGCGCGGCTTCAACATCGCCAAAGGCAAACGCGTTGAACTGACGCTCGTGTTAAAGTTGGAACGACCAAATTTGACGATTCACTGATTTAGCGGTTTAACGCTTCAACAAACCACATGATTACGTTTCTCGACGGCAAACTTGTCAGCGCCTTACCGACGCAGGCAATTGTCGATGTTGGCGGCGTCGGCTACGAAGTTTTTATTCCGCTTTCGAGCTACGACAAACTTCCCACGCCTGGCCAGATGGTGCGCGTCCTCACCCACCTTCACGTACGGGAAGATGCACATATTCTTTACGGATTCATGACCGCGCCTGAGCGCGATCTTTTTCGATTGCTTGTCAATAATGTGAGCGGGATTGGCCCGAAGCTCGCGCTGGCAGTGTTGAGTGGAATGAGCGTGAACAATTTCAAAGCCGCAGTGGTGAACTCTGATGTCGCGTTGCTTTCGAAAATCAGCGGCCTCGGGAAAAAGACAGCTGAGCGAATTGTTTTGGAATTAAAAGATAAGCTGGGCGTGGCCGCGGCCTGGGAAGCGGCGAGTGCGATGCACGCACCGACACCCGAGCAAGAACAGGCGAATGAAGCCGTGCTCGCGTTGATTGCGCTCGGTTACAAACAAATCGACGCACACAAAACGGTGCGAGAATTGCAGGAAAAAGGCGAAGGGAAGGCGGCGGAAGAGTTGGTGAAACTTGCGCTCAAACGAATGGCCGCAGGAAGATAGCCGTCTCGGCTGTCTCGGCTGACGGGCTTCCAGCCTGTCGTCGCCGGGGGACTCGACAGCCGGGATGGCTGTCTGCCAGGACCAGGCTAGGAAGCCTATCTTCCAATTGGACGTTGGATGCCTGCCCCGCCGTAGTCTTGCGAAGGCGGGTTGAGCGTTGAACCTTAGCGAGATCGAAATGGTTGCCGTCGCAGAAAATCAGCTGGAAGCAATTCGCAATGCTTTTCCAAAGGAAGGCCTCTTTGCGGAAAAAGATTGGTTGCTTTCGCCCGATGCGTTTCCGATCGAGAAGAAATTTGTTGCAGAGCTCGAACAGCTTGGGCATCGGCTCTTTGTTTTTCAGCGCGCCTGCAATCAGCTCTATCAACTCAGTATTAAGGGAAAACAACCAGAATGGGTCGCGCGCTACCTCGATGCGGGTAAACCAAAAGAGCTGATTGAATTTTCCCGTCGCAAGGAAATTCGGGACGACCTGCCGCGGGTCATTCGGCCGGATCTCATTCTCACGGAGGATGGCTACATCATCGCAGAAATCGATTCGGTTCCCGGCGGGATCGGCTTAACAGCGTGGCTGAATCAAACGTATTCGGCGTTCGACAACGAAATCATCGGTGGCCCAGAAGGAATGCTCGATGGATTTCGGAGCGTGCTGCCCAGGGGCGGCGACATCGTCATTTCGGAGGAAGCGGCAACCTATCGCCCGGAGATGGAGTGGATCGCGGCGCGCTTGAAAGATCGAGATCGTGAATTCGATTGGCGTGTGGTCCCTGCCGAGAATTACGAGCCTCAAAATGGACGTGCTGTCTATCGGTTTTTCGAACTGTTTGATCTGCCGAACATTCCGACAATCGAAAACACGTTGCATGCGAACGCTGAGGGCCGCATCACCATCACGCCCCCGATCAAACCATATCTCGAAGAAAAGATGTGGTTTGCGCTTTTTTGGATGCAACCACTTTGGGAATTTTGGCGGCGCGAGTTGGGCGATAAATATTTCATCAAATTACAAGAGGTGATTCCGTACTCCTGGCTGCTCGATCCAACGCCACTCCCGCAGCACGCCGTTATCCCACGGCTGGAAATTCACGATTGGCGCGAGGCGGCCAGATTTAGCCAGAAAGATCGAGATCTCCTTTTGAAAGTAAGCGGATTTTCGCCGCTCGGTTGGGGCAGCCATGGCATCGCGCTCGGCGCCGATCTGCCGCATTCAGAATGGGAACGCAGAATCGATAATGCACTCGCAACCTTCGAATCGTCGCCAACGATTTTACAGCGCTTTCACAAGGGCCGCCTCTTCGAGCATCGATACTGGGATACGGATTCGGGCGAGTTAAAAACGATGAAAGGACGTATTCGCCTGTGTCCGTACTATTTTATCGAACAGGATCGCGTGAAGTTGCGGGGAGCGCTTACGACAATTGTTCCGGCCGACAAGAAGTTTTTGCACGGAATGCGCGATGCCATCCTCACGCCATCCCGAATCGAAGAGAGTCGCTCCTTAAAAAGCAATCGTCCCGAGAACTAGAATAATGCCTGCGAGGGAAACCGCGTCCCGTTCAGTCATCGCTTCTTTCTGGCCATCCAATGCAAGGCGAGCGCTGGCACAAGAAACAGAAATACCAGCACTATCCGCAGCTCGACGAAAAACATTAAAACCAATCTCCCAAGCTCCTTCTCGTCCGTTTTAAAGAAATGCGTTGCCCAGGAGACCGCCGTGTCCCAAAAAAACATAGGTCGCGATAAAATAGAAGAGCGCAAATGCAACGCCGATGAGAAATGCGCGGAAGAAAAAATTCCGGAAGAAGATAATTTTTTCGTATTCCATGCCGAGGGGCTCCTGATCGCTATTATTTATTTCAAAGAAGCCAGATCAATAACAAACCGGTATCGGACATCGCCCTTTACCATCCGATCATATGCGTGGTTTATTTGCTGGATGGGAATGACCTCCACATCTGGCATTATTTTGTGTTTGGCACAGTAATCCAGCATCTCCTGAGTCTCCGGTAAGCCACCGATCAGCGAGCCACTGATGCTCCTTCGAGCGAGAATGATATTCTGTGGTAAGATATGTGCCAGGTCAGGCGGGATACCCACGCAGATCATTACTCCATTGGTACGAAGCAAGCCAAGATACGCATTGTAGTCATGCGGGGCCGACACGGTATCGATAATAAAATCAAAATAATTGCCAAGCTTTTTCATTTTCTCTAGGTCGCTACTCAGAGCAAAATCGTCTGCTCCCAATCGTTTGGCGTCTCCTTCTTTTGAAGGCGAAGTGCTAAACACAGTCACTCTTGCTCCAAAAACAGAGGCAAATTTCACTGCCATGTGGCCAAGCCCTCCAAGACCCAGGACACCTACTTTGTGTCCTTTACCGATTTTCCAGTGACGGAGGGGAGAATAGGTGGTGATTCCGGCACATAGCAGCGGTCCCACCTTTTCCAGCGGAAGTTTCGGCGATACTTTCAATACATAATTTTCATCCAAAACGATCTTGGTGGAATAACCACCTTGGGTAACGGTTTTCCCATCCTTTTCGTAACTGCTGTAAGTCATTACAAGTCCGCCCTGGCAATACTGTTGTAACCCCTCCTTACAGTTCGAACACTTCCGGCACGAATCGACGAAACAGCCGACGCCCACGATGTCACTTGCTTTGAATCTTTTTACCTTGTTGCCAACCTTAACAACTTTGCCGGCGATCTCGTGGCCCGGCACCATCGGGTAAATCGACTTGCCAAAATCATTGCGAACGAAGTGGAGATCGGAGTGGCAAATTCCGCAATAAAGAATATCGATCAAAACATCGTTCGGACCGGGCTCGCGGCGTTGGAAATTGAATGGCGCAAGGAGCGAAGCGGAATTCTGCGCCGCATAGCCTTTAACGGGGATCATGACGCTAGCAATTTTAATTAATGGGATGACTGCCAGCAATGTATTGCAAGACACGTTTTTTTAAGCGTGCAAAGACAACGGGTTTGCCTCAGGAAAGAAACATGAATATCACCAAAAATCTTGGGATGCTCGTCCTCGCAATTTATCTCATCTGCGTCGGCCTGGTTGGCCTCGCGGGGCTCAGTCTCGGTATCATCCCAGCGATCCTCGCGATTGTCGCTGGCATTCTGATTCTCATAGGCAGGTAGCGCGTCAGAATTTGATTCTCCATGGCGCCACTCACGCCATCTTTTTCCTGCAAGGCGCTGGCGGCGCAGAATTAGAGGATGCCCACAGCGCGCGAAATAAGCAAAACGACAATGCTCAGTGAAATAAAAATCTGGCAGATGATGAGAACTTTCGCCCAGCGAGCGAGCACCGGCGCATCGGTTGGACCAAAGGTTGAACTCTGGGTAAATGCAATAAACAGATAATCGACGAAACCGGGATGCCAGCGTTCGCACCCAAATCGCCCGCGCTCGATTTTTTCGATCTGCATTTGAGGGAAAACGAAACTGCGGCTGCCAAACTCGCGACGCAGGTCGCGTTTGTTGGGCCCGCCGCCGTCGAGCCGCCAATACCAAAGGGCGAAAACGAGGACATTGGTCAACCAAAGCGCCGCGCCCGAGCCTAACAATCGCAACGGCGCTTCGTTGTGCGATGGCAATGTCGTAACAAGCAAAGTGACCGATCCGATTAACGCCAATGTCATGATTGCGCTGATCACAATGCCGAGGGTGTGGTTCAAGGAATGGCGTCCCATTCGGTGCGTCACCACTGTCGGCACGATTAAGACGACAATGATCACGGGTAAGAGCCAGGTTGGTCCGACAACCAAATGTCGGGGCAAGGCCAGATAAATCCCCCCGACCGCCACCAATGCGACCAGTGCTTGCCAACGCGGTTCTGGTTTGTCGACATGCTCGGCCCGGTCACCCATTACCTTGGGCTATAGCCAGGATTTAACGCGGCGCGAGCAACAAACAGCTGGGAGAGAACGTCGGATTGCGAGTGTGCTCGACCGCGCGCAAAACCGCGGATACAACAAGCCCGTAAATGCATCGTGTTCGTTCCAAATAAATATTTCCCGTTATGCGAAGAATCCTAATCACCCTTGCCATACTTATTGCATGCGTCGCCGCAGTCTCAGCGACATGGATCTTTCGCGGACGTCAGATTTCATTGTTCATCGATCGATTCGGGACTATCGAAACAAATTCAGCACGGATTCATTCAATCGCATATGAAGGCAGCGGGACTGGTGGCATCCTTCACATTAATGACCTCGCGCTAGGCTTAAACGATAAGAATGGTCCGATTCCCAACATCGGCTCAACAAAAGATGGTCAGCTTGGTCTGGCAGCGGGCGGAAAAGTTTTCCCTTTCGGTCCACCGCGATCAGAAGCAGAGAATCTTGCTGCTGTCCCGCCAGCGGGCGACGATGCTTTCATCCGAATCCGCCGAAGTGCTCTCAGTTGGCCGACGCCGTTCGATCTCAATTTCATGACCGGCCATTCGCCGTCGTGGAAACGGCATTGCTATTACCAGGTCATCTGGAAGAAGCCTTCCGGCGCGAAATTAGAAATGCTCTGGCGCTACGAACAATATTTTTATCCCGGCAACGGCTGGGGAAGCAGTTTCATGACTCATGAACGTTCAACCGGTTTAATCCGCGTCGATATCCGCCTGTAAGTGGAAGCCCGCTTGTTTGTCCGGCACTTAGCTGCATCGTTTTCGGATGCGAGTTTCGCGCAAGTTCCAAAAGCTGTTTTCCGTTGACGCGATCGAAAGCCTTTGGGAACACGTCTGCAGGTGGACTCATCCGGTTAGCTCGCGCCGGATCCTGGCAACGCTTGACCGCTCACAATTAGCCAGACTGCGCGAGCATTATCCTTATCGGCCCAACGCCCGAAGGATCAACGCGTACGAGGACGCCGCCTACTGGATCGACATCAACGTGGAGCGCGCCCAAGATCTCTGGCTCGATCGTAGCCCGCCGCTGCGCATCCTCGATCTTGGATGCGGCGCCGGATATTTCCTTTACGTCTGCCGGTTCTTCGGTCACGAGGGGCTCGGCCTCGATACCGACGAGGAGCCAATCTTCCGCGGCATCACCGAATTACTCAATGTGCGCCGCGTGGTCTCACGGATTCATCCGCAAGTTCCCCTGGCCGAACTCGAAGAAAAATTCGACCTGGTCACGGCCCACCGGGTTTGTTTTCACCGAGTAGCGCGCGCGGCAAATGAAGAGTGGATCGAATGGGCGCCGGCGGATTGGAGATTTTTCATCGAGGATGTTCGAGCGCGTTTTCTGAAACCGGGCGGTCGTTTGTTGCTGGATTTTAATCCGCGTCCCGACAGCTCCTCATTTTTTACAAGCGAACTGCGCGCCTGTTTTCTCGCGCAAGGTGCGCGCATCTTTCGTTCAAAAGCGCTGCTTTCAGCGGATCCAACTCGACGTCCACGATTCAAAGAGGTCAAGAAGTAGCACGGTCGGCGGACAAGATCGACATTCTGTAGGGGAAGCCGTTGGCTTCCCGTTGGACGCCGACAGCGTCCCCTACAGTTTCCAATCCGAACAATCCCAGCCGAGCATTTGTTCAAGCTTGGCGATGTCATCCGCGAAAAGGTTGTAGAGGAAAATTCTCTCCTCCCAATTCATCACCCGCTCATATGGCACAACATTTCTATCTTTGCTTCGCACTGAACGCAGCGGCTCGAGACCGAGAAAAGAAAAGATGGAAACGAGTGTTTCGCGCTGTTTGTCCTTGAACTCTTCAAACTTCACGACTTTTACTTGCTCTCGCGGGAAGAATTTGAGGAGACGCTCGACTTGCTGGGCATAGAATCCCCGATCGATGTAAGCAAAACGGCGCGCTTCCGTTGGAGGCGCCCCCGCGATGCGCGTTTTCTCTTCTCTCACGGCATCGAAGAAATCCAACGGCTCGCGGCCTTTAAATCTTTGCATGTTCCAATGGGCAAAGGCGCGTTCGACGGGATTGCGCAAAAGAACGAGCAATTTGATTTTCGGGTTGTAGTTCCAAATTCGTTCGGCCGCTGGCTTGAAATAAATGTAACTTGGTGTGCAATCACCAGCGATGGTTGACGGGGCAAGCAGCGGATAATGTTTGTGTAACTGTTCATAATCGACTGTGGCGGCGAAGGTCGCGTCGTCATCGAAGAAATGGATTTCCTGCTGGTCGCCCATCGTGATGTTTGGATGTTTTGCCAGGAAATAATGCAATGCGGTTGTTCCCGATTTCTGCGCGCCTGGCACAATGAAATCGAGTCGCTCGATTTTTCGCCGTCCGGTCCGAAACATTGCCACACTCTATAACCAATCGCACAGCAGTTGTCGCGTTCTTGTGGGCGTTCTATGCTGGTCGATGCTTATCGCTTTTACGAATTCGCGAAAACTGAGCGCAATCATTATCACCTGCCTGATTGGCTTCGCCGCGGCTACAATCGCTGATGAAGGGATGTGGCTCTTCAACGTCCCGCCGCTCAAACAACTAAAGGAAAAGTATAATTTCGAGCCGACGCCGCAGTGGCTCGAGCATCTGCAAAAATCGAGCGTTCGCTTCAACTCCGGAGGAAGCGGCTCCTTCATTTCCTCCAACGGCCTCGTCATCACGAATCATCACGTCGGCCTCGACACCCTCCAGAAGATCAGCAGCGAGAAAAACAATTACGTGCGCGACGGATTCTACGCGAAGACCCAGGCGGAAGAACCGCGCGCGACCGATCTCGAGTTGAACGTCCTGATGTCGATCGAGGACGTAACGGCGCGGGTTACCTCCGCGTTGAAGCCGGGGATGAGCGCGGAGCAGTCCGCCACCGCGCGCCAGAAGGCGATCGCGGATATCGAAAAGGAGAGCAAAGAAAAAACAGGACTGCGTTCCGATGTGGTCACGCTTTACCAGGGCGGCGCCTATCACCTTTATCGTTCCAAGCGTTACGACGACGTACGGCTTGTCTTTGCTCCCGAACAGCAGATCGCTTTTTACGGCGGCGATCCGGATAATTTCGAATATCCGCGCTTCGATCTCGATATCTGTATCTTCCGCGCCTACGAAAACGGCCAGCCGGCAAAGGTCGAGCATTTCCTCAAATGGAATTCGGATGGGCCGAAGGACGGCGAGCTCACGTTCGTCAGCGGTCATCCCGGAAAGACGGACCGCCAGCTTACATACGATGAACTGGTGGACATGCGCGACCACGAGGTGCCGTACCTTCTCAATATGTTCAACCGGCGCGAAGTGTTCTTCACCGCGTTTGCGGCCCGTAGTTTCGAAAACGCGCGCCGCGTCCGGGAAGATCTGTTCGGCATCCAGAACAACCGGAAACGCTACGACGGTTACCTCGCCGCTCTCCTCGATCCGGAGATCGATCGTTCGTTGAAGGCGCGCGAGCAGAAATTACGCGACGCGATGAGCAAGGACGCGAAGTGGAAAGGCACGCTCGCCGCCTACGACCGGATCAAAAAGGCACAGGACGAGACCGCGAAGGTCCTGCCGGTCTACAATTATTACGAGACGTTACGTGGCAAACAGACCGCGACCTATCGCGCGCCGCGCGGCTTTTACAGCACGCTGTTTAAATATGCGCGTCGCCTTCTGCGCGCCGGCGATGAACGCCCGAAGCCGAACGGCGAGCGCTTCCCCGAATTCCGCGACAGCAGCCGCGAATCGCTCGAGCTAGATCTTTTTTCCACCGAGCCGGTCTACGACGACATGGAGCAGGCTATGCTGACCGATTCGTTCACCGATCTGGCGACACGTTTCGGTTACAACGATCCGCCCGTGCAAAAAGTTCTCGCCGGAAAATCGCCCTCGGCGCGGGCCGCGGAGCTGATCAAGGGCACCAAAGTGAAGGAAGTTGCGGTGCGGAAGCAGCTCTATGAAGGCGGCGCCGCGGCGGTGACGGCGGCAAAGGATCCGATGATTGAGCTCGCGCGCCTGATCGATGGGCCGGCCCGCGTAGCACGGAAGGTTTTCGAGGCGCAAGACGAAGCGAAACAGCAAGCGTATGGCGACATCGCCAAAGCGCGCTTCGCGATCGAAGGGACCAGCAATTATCCGGATGCGACGTTTACGCTGCGCCTCTCGTATGGCGCTGTGCGCGGTTACGAGGAGGATGGAAAACAGATTCCTCCGTTCACCGACTTCGCCGGTTTGTATCGACGTTCCGCCGAGCATGATAACAAACCGCCATTCGATCTGCCGCAGCGTTGGATCGATAAGAAGTCCAACCTCAATCTTTCAACGAAATTCAATTTCGTTTCCAATGCTGACATCATAGGCGGCAACAGTGGCAGTCCGGTCGTAAACAAAGCGAACGAATTCGTTGGCATCATTTTCGACGGCAACATTCAATCGCTCGTGCTCGACTGTATTTTCTCCGACAAACAAGCGCGCGCAGTTTCAGTCGATTCTGCCGCAATCACCGAGGCGCTGCGAAAAGTCTACGATGCGCAGCCACTGGTTGACGAACTAACCGCCGCGAAATGAGAACCGGACGCGAGTCATGAGCGCGGCAGCGAATCGTAAGCTGTTGCTCGATGTTTTCCGCGCGATCGAGCAACGCGACGACAAGAAATTCCGCGAACTGTTGCATCCCGATTTTGAGCTTCACTGGCCGCCGTCGCTTCCTTACGGCGGAAGCAAGGCGCGTACCTGGAGCGAAATCTGGGAACCTTTTCAACCCGGCGAGACCGAGCGAAGGATGGATCCGCGCGTCGTGGCTGCAGGCGAGGATGAGGGAGTAGTTCTTTGGCGACAGCGCGGAGTGAGCCCGTCGGGGGAACAATTTGATGGCGAGGTGCTCGGCCTCTATCAACTCCGTGATGGGAAGCTGGCCCGCGCCCAGATGTTTTACTTCGACACCGTCGCGGTGGCGAATTTCCTCAAGATGGCCACGAGCAGATGAATTGAACCGGAAGAAATAACTGGTAGGGACGCAGCGCTGCGGCGTCCGCGGACAGCGCAGCGCGCTGTCCCTGCCGATTTCACAATTGTCTGAGCAACGTTTTCCAGCGGGCCCAGGCGTCGTCGCGCGCTTTCTTGTTCGCTTCGTTTGCATTTGGCATTTCGCCTTCCCGCATGAAGCCGTGGCCCGCGCCCTTGTAAATCACCGGCTCATATTTCTTGCCGGCCGCTTTCATTAGCTCTTCCGCTTTTGGAATGGTCGCGTTCACCCGCTCGTCGTTCTCGCCGTAAAAGCCATACACAGGACACGAGATGTTCGCGACTTTTGATGCCTCGTCCGGCGCTGGCTGAATTCCACTATACTGCCCCATAAGGCCGGTCAAGGTAATCCCCGCCAACCCATAAAATGAATATGCCGCTTTCAATTTTGGATTTTCAGTCGCGTAAGCGAAGGTCACCCCCCCACCCCAACAGAATCCACAGACTGCAAGAGTTCCATTGCTTGCGGGAATTTTTGAAGCGTAATCGGCTGCTGCGTCGAGATCCGCTTTGATCTGCTCCGGTTTCAATGCAGAGATCGCTTTGCGCGCTCCATCAACATCCGAATAAGTTTGGCCGGACAAAAGATCAGGCGCGATTGCGATGACGCCATTCTCGGCGAGTTGGTCGCACACGCCTCGAATCCAATCGGACAGCCCGAAAATTTCGTGAACGACCAGGACGACGGGCGTTTTTTCTTTGCGTTCCGGATAAACGACGAACGCTTTGATCGTACGCTCGCCCGACTTGAGATCGACCCAGTCGCCGTGACGGGGCGAATTGTTCAGGCGCGACTTCGCCCAATCCTGGGCAAGAGCATTACAAAGAGGATCGCACATAATTATCGCAACCAGCGTTGCGCCGAGAAATCTTCCTCGCACGTATCTTTGTCTCATCGAGTAGAGATGCCGACCTTAGTATTGGGTCAAGCGGCTGGCGTTGTCGTTGTTGAAGTTCTGCCTTTGCACCACAGCGCATCGATGCTCCAGCGTCCAG
>WNGC01005098.1_pt1 | contig 13316 bp, 14 predicted proteins | sample 5400051 | NCBI WGS metagenome assembly WNGC01 (sample SAMN13153368, study PRJNA577476) | soil metagenome | isolation source: 20 cm soil or saprolite under grassland replicate 2 | place: USA:California | collected 2016-06-15 | reverse complement strand
TAGAGGAGAGCGATGTCCGCAGCCGCGCCAACCTGTTCGACGTAGTCGGGAAAGCCGTCTCCGTCCGCGTCCGCCAGCGGGGGCGCCTGCGGGCCGGAGGTGACGTAGTGGACGATCGCTCGGGCGGTGACGTACGGCGCCGCCTCGGGTGCCGTGTAGGCGAACTCGCCTCCGCTCGTAGGCCTCGGGACGACGATGGGCCCGGCAGCGAAGGCGGAATGGGCGCCGGCGAGGGCGCACGCGCACGCGAGCGCGAGGACGAAGATGCGGGCCACACGCATTCCATCAGAGGTGTCGGCAGACCCACGACGGTCGGACTCACTCGTTCGGGTGACTAGGGACTGTCCCCGGACGGGGACTGTCCCTGAAAGCGGTGGCCACCCTAGGCCGGTTGTAGGGACAGTCCCCCTGCTGGGGGACAGTCCCTACGTGAGCGCGCGCTCTAGCGCAGAACCGGCCGCGAGTACGAGCGCATCCTCGTCGGGCGGAGCGGCGAGCTGGACCGAGGCTGGCAGACCGTCCTCCGCGGGGCCGCAGGGCAGGGCCAGCGCAGGCCAGCCGATCAGGTTTAAGAGGGCGGTCAGCCTGGTCAGCACCATCCGGTTGCCTTCGCCGTACTTCGGAGCCACGCAGGGGAGCGTCGGCGTCAACAGCAAGTCGACGCGGCGCCTTCGAGCGAGTTGCGTACGTCGTCGCCGTAGTCCTCGGCCCGCTCCGGGAAGAGCCCCGCGTGGGATTCGAGCGCCTCACGACGAAAGGCTGCGCCCCACTGCTCGCGGTCCGGGACGCCGAGCGCCAGTTCTCGCCGGTTCGGGAACTTCGCGGCCGCCTCTTGGACCCGAGCGCGGACGAGTGGATCGGCCTCATCGAGCCAGGCGACGCCGACTACGACGTCGGCCGGCTCGACCTGGGTCGGTTCGAAGTCCGGAACGAGCGCTTCCATCATCCGCGTGCACTCGGCGACGTCTCGTGCCATCGGCCCGGCGTGGTCGAAGCTCGGCGCGAGCGGGAAGCAGCCGTCGATCGGCACAAGCCCGAAGCTCGGCTTGAAGCCGACGACCCCGCAGCAGGCTGCCGGAATCCGGATCGAGCCGGCCGAGTCCGAGCCGAGCGCCGCGTCAGCCAGCCCCGCGGCAAGCGCCGCAGCAGAGCCGCCGCTGGAGCCCCCGGCGCTCCTCCCTTCGGCGAGCGGGTTGGGGACGCTGCCGTAGTGCGGATTCTCCGACGTGACGCCGTAGGCGAACTCGTGCAGGTTGGCCTTGCCGACGTTCGCATAGCCGGCGGCCTCGAGCAGGAGCACCGATTCGGCCGTCCGCGCCGGGACGTGGTCGGCGAAGATCGCCGACCCGTAGGTCGTCCTCAGCCCGGCGGTGTCGAACAGGTCCTTGACGGCCAGGCGAGTCCCAGGTGGAGGCGACTCCACCGGGGTAATAAAAATTGCCTCAGTCGAGGGCGAGATAGACGTACGCGACGAGGATCGTGGCGCCGTAGAGGAGCAGGACGAAGCTGAAGAGCGCCAGGCCGAAGATCACGTTTCGCCTCGCGAGCGCGGCGTCCGGCTCGACAGGCTCTTCCATCGTCTGCGGGGGCATCGGCTCCGGGAGGCGCTCGGTCATAGCGCGGCGTCCACGGCCATCGCTGCGAAGAGCAGCGCCAGATAGAGGAGCGAGAAGTGGAAGAGCAGCGCCGCGCGGCGGGGAGTCGGCTTGCGGCGCAGGCCGAGCGCGAGCACGAAGAAGACCGCGCCGAGCACCAGCGCCGCGACGAGGTAGGGCACGCCGAGCGTCCCCCAGAGGAACGGCGACGCGGTGACCGCAACGAGCACGCCCGAGTAGAGGACGATCTGCTTCGTCGTCTCCCGTTCGCCGCGCACGACCGGCAGCATCGGCACGCCGGCGGCCTCGTAGTCGCGGCGGATCAACAGCGCGAGTGCCCAGAAGTGAGGCGGCGTCCAGAAGAAGACGATCGCGAAGAGCAGCAACGCCGGAACGGTGACGTTCCCGGTGGCTGCGGCCCAGCCGACCAGCGGCGGGATCGCGCCGGCGGCGCCGCCGATGACGATGTTCTGCGGTGTCGAGCGCTTCAGCCAGCGCGTGTAGACGAAGACGTAGAAGAGGTTGCCGGTCAGGGCCAGCAGCGCCGTCAGCACGTTGACGAGGCTTGCGAGCAGCACGAACGAGAGCGCCGAGAGCGCCAGGCCGAACTCGAGCGCCCGGGTCGGCGCGACGCGGTCGGCCGCGACGGGACGGCGGTCGGTTCGCCGCATGTGCCGGTCGATGTCCCGGTCGAGCACGTGGTTGAGCGCGCTGGCGCCGCCGCAGGCGAGCGCCAGGCCCGCCATCGTGACCACGAACAGCCACGCGGAGGGGAAACCCTCTGCCCCGACGATCATCCCGCATGCCCCGGTAAGCAGGAGCAGGCTCATGATCCGAGGCTTGGTCAACGTCAGGTAGTCCCGCCACGGCGCGGCGGCCACCGGCTCGCCCCGGAGCGTCTCCGCCGTTGCGACGAGCGCCGCTGCGAGGGCCAGCGCGGCGAAACCGATGTGCAGAGGCCGCCCGACCGCGAGCGCTGCTGCGAGGAAGAGCCCGAGCGCCGCGACGGACGGAGCGAGCAGACGGCGGTGCGCGACCCATGCGGCTGCGACGAGCGCGGCAAGCGGCGGCACCGCGAGCGCGGCGAGCGCCCGGTGCGCCGTGTGCAGCGACATCGCGCCCGAGACGACCGCGAGCGCGGCCGCCGCCGCGGCGCCGACGGCGATCAGGCGGAGCCAGGGACCGGGTCTCACGTCAAGCACGGACGGTAGCCCCCTCCTGCAGCCGCCGCCGCAGGTCTCGCAAAGGCCTCGCACTCGTCACGTACGGAACCTTGTCGAAGTTGTACGCCGGTGGCGGCGAGCTCGTGTACCACTCGAGCGTGTCCGCGACCCAGGGGTCGTGGCCGGCGCGCCGGCCGACGCGTGTCGTGCGAACCACGTTGATCAGGAAGAAGAGCGTGCCGAAGGCCATCACGAAGGCGCCGATCGTCGAGACCAGGTTCCACGCTGCCCACCAGCCGTGATGGTTGTACGTCCACACGCGACGCGGCATCCCGAGCAACCCGAGGAAGTGCTGCGGGAAGAAGGTCAGATTGATCCCGACGAAGTAGAGCCAGAAGTTGATCTTCCCAAGGCGCTCGTCGAGGAACCGCCCGAACATCTTCGGCCACCAGTAGTAGAAGGCCGCGAAGAGCGCGAACGCGGAGCCGCCGAAGAGCACGTAGTGCATGTGCGCGACGACGAAGTACGTGTCCGTGACCTGCCAGTCAAACGGGAAGGCGGCGAGGAAGATCCCCGAGAGGCCACCGATCGTGAAGACACCGACGGCGCCGAGCGCGAAGAGCATCGCGGAGTCGAGGATCACGTTGCCGCGCCAGGTGGTCGCGATCCAGTTGAAGATCTTGATCCCGGTCGGCACCGCGATCGCCATCGACGAAAGCATGAAGAAGATGTTGAGTCCCGTCGGCAACCCGACCGAGAACATGTGATGGGCCCAAACGAGCATCGAGTAGAAGCCGATCGCGATCGTCGAGAAGGCGATCGCCTTGTAGCCGAAGATCGGCTTACGCGAGAAGACCGGGATTACCTCGGAGAGGATCCCGAACGCAGGCAGCACCATGATGTACACCTCGGGGTGCCCGAAGAACCAGAACATGTGCTGGTAGAGCACGGCGCTGCCGCCCTCGCTCGGTAAGAAGAAGTGCGTTCCCGCCTTGCGGTCGAGGAGCAGCAGGGTCAGCGCCCCGGCGAGTTCTGTGACCGCAATCAGGATCAGGATCGAATAGACGTAGATCGACCAGACGAAGAGCGGAAGCCGCATCCAACCCATGCCGGGCGCGCGCATGTTGTGGATCGTGACGATGAAGTTGATTGCGCCGAGAATCGACGAGATCGTCGTCAGGTGGATCGCCAGGATCCAGAGGTCCTGGCCGTTCCCCGGCTCGAATGCGTGCTCCGAGAGCGGCGGATACGAGTACCAGCCCGCGCGCGCTGCGCCGCCGCCCGAGAACCAGCTCGCATAGAGGACGATCCCGCCGAGCAGGAAGAACCAGTACGAGAGCGCGTTCAGGCGCGGGAAAGCCATGTCCCGAGCGCCGATCATCAGTGGCACGAGGAAGTTTGCGAGCCCGGCGAAGACCGGCACGACGACGAGGAAGATCATCGTCGTCCCGTGCATCGTGAACATCTGGTCGTAGGTCTCGCGCGTGAAGACGTGCTCGTTCGGCCGCGCGAGCTGCGAGCGCATCAGCAGCGCGATGATCCCGCCGGCCACGAAGAAGACCAGGCTCGTGAGGATGTACATGATCCCGATCCGCTTGTGGTCGACTGTCGCGAGCCAGCTGGAGAAGCGGCCGCGCGAGACGATCGTCGCGGCGGGATCGGGCGCGACCTTAACCGCCATAGTGCTCGGCCTGTATTGCTGGAAGGGGCACTAACTACTCCCGGCGAAGCGTTTGACGTAGGCAAGTAGAGCGTTCAGCTGCCGGTCGCTCCAGGCTCGACCAACGGCGGGCATCTTGTTACGGCCGTTCTCCAGCAGGGTCTTCATCGCGGCCGGCTGCTGCAGGATTGGGTTGCCGCGCAGGTCTGGGCCGAACGCTCCCTGCGCCTGAAAGCCATGGCACGTCGCGCAGGCGCCGTCGAACGTCATCTTCCCGAGGTCGGAAGTGCCGTTCGCCTGCGCGGCGGCTTCGGTGTCGTACCAGCTCTGGAACTGGTCGTTCGGGACCGCCTGGACGGAGGCGAACATGTGCGCGTGCTCGTAGCCGCAGAACTCTCCGCACTGGCCCTTGAACGTCCCGGCTCGGTCGGCGCGGAACCAGAGGTGGTTCGTCTTGCCGGGGATCGCGTCGAACTTGCCCTGCAGCGCCGGGATCCACCAGCTGTGGTCGACGTCCTCGGAATTGATCACGAGCTTGACGTCGCGGTTGACCGGAACCCGCATCCGCTCGACCTGGATGACGCCGTTCGGGTAGACGAAGTTCCAGTAGAACTGGCGGCCCTCGACCTTGACGATCAAAGGTGGGCCGGCGGCTTTGGCCGAGTCGGCGCCGTTGATCCCGGGCAGCTTTACGAGCACGAAGGCGGCGATCGCCGCCAGGATCACGACCGGGATTGCCGTCCAGATCAGCTCGAGCCGCGTCGCGCCGTGGATCTCCGGTCCCTCCAAGGTGCGGGAGCGGCCGCGGTTGCGGAAGCGGAAGATGAAGAGGATCAGCGCGCCTTCGACGAGGACGAAGATCGCCCCTGTGATCGCGATCAGCACCCAGTAGATGTCCTCGACTCCGACTCTCCTCCTCACGCGCGACGGCATTCTATGGAGGGTGGGCGAACGAACGCGTGTGCAACTTCCGGCTGGTATCGGGTCGCACTTTCAGGTCTTCGTCAACGGCGTCCCGCAGCAGGAAGGTCGTGATTTTCGCCGCTTGGGCAACGAGCTCGTCTTCGAGGCGCGGCTCACCCAAGAGGGGCGGCTCGGCTTCTGGCGCTGGCTCTCGCTCTTCCTCGGCGTCGCAGGGACGTACCGGCAGAACGACAGCGTCGACGTTGTCTACGACGCGGGCGGCCGGCGGGTGGTCGCCTCGGCCCTGCCGTTGATTCCGGACTGACCCTGGCTAAACCGGGCGTGTCCCCGTGCCAGACACCAGGACCTGGTTGCCAGGGACGGTCACGTGCCATCCTTGACTTCTCGCCCGCGGTCTCGTTTTATCGTTCTACGAAAGCGAGGGGAGTGGGTTTGAGCAGGCAGGCGGTCGAATCCAGCGCGAGGGTTGCACCCGACGCACCCGTACCGTCGGCGGGTACACCAGCCGTTCGCGCGGAGGCGATTCGCAAGAGCTTCGGCGACAACGTCGTCCTCGACGCAGTCGACCTCACCGTCGGCGCCGGGCAGGTACTCGTCGTCATCGGGCCGAGCGGGAGCGGCAAGAGCACGCTGCTTCGCTGCATCAACCTGCTCGAGCCGATCGACAGCGGCCGGATCTTCTTCGAGGGCCAGGAGATCACTGCGAGGGGAGTCAAGGTCGACCAGGTTCGCCAGCGGATCGGGATCGTCTTCCAGCAGTTCAACCTCTTCCCCCATCTGAAGGTGATCGACAACCTGACGCTGGCCGCACGACGCGTGGGCAAGGTACCGCGGGCCGAGGCCGGGCTGCGCGCGCTCGACCTGCTGAAGCTCGTCGGCCTCGAGGACAAGGCCCGTCAATACCCGCACCAGCTCTCCGGCGGGCAGCAGCAGCGGGTCGCGATCGCCCGCGCGCTGATGATGGCGCCGCACGTGATGCTCTTCGACGAGGTCACGTCGGCGCTCGATCCCGAGCTCGTCGGCGAGGTGCTGATCGTGATGCGCGACCTGGCCCGCAGCGGGATGACGATGATCGTCGTCACGCATGAGATGCAGTTCGCCCGCGACGTGGGCGACCATCTGATGTTCATCGACGAGGGCCGGATCGTCGAGCAGGGAAAGCCGGCCGACGTGCTCGACCACCCCAAGGAGGAACGAACGCTGCGTTTCCTGCGCCGCTCGCTCCAACTGGCCGAGTCGCTCGAAGAGCTCACCGTCGGAGAAGTCGAAAGCCACGAAGAAGGAGGCAGGGAATGAAGAAGCTCCTAACCGCGGTCGGGGTCGCCACCCTGATCGCCGCTGCGAGTGCAGCATGGACGCTGGCCGCGCCGGCAGGCACCGGCAGGACGAAGGCGGAAAAGTCGGCTCACGCCTTGCCACCGCTGCCCGCCACCGTGAAGAGCCGAGGCAGGTGGGTGATCGGCGTCAAGTGCGATTTCCCGCCGTTCGGCTACATCACCGCGAGCGGTAAGAACGCCGGTTACGACGTCGAGGTGGCGAAGGCCTTTGCGCGGCTCGCCTTCGGCAAGGGAAGCCGTGTCAGCTACGTCTGCGTGACGACACCGAGCCGCATCCCGACGCTGCAGTCGAAGCGGGTCGACATCATCATCTCGACGCTGACGTTCACCAAGGCCCGCGCCCAGGTGATCGACTTCTCGGTCCCGTATTACGGGGCAACGGGGCGGTTGCTCGTCCCCAACAACTCCAACATCAGCAAGCTGAGCGACATGTCGGGGAAGACGATCTCGACGACCCGCGGCTCGATCTACGACCGCTGGCTGAGCAACTGCTTCAAGAACACGAAGGTGATCCTGACCGACACGACGAGCTCCGCGCTCCTGGCGGTGCAGGACAGGCGGGCGGCCGGATTCATGTTCGATGACGCCTTCCTCGTGGGCGTCGCGGCCAACGATCCGAACACGAAACTACTGGCAAGCAGGTTCCTGGCGATCCCCTGGGGAATCGGGATCCGCAAGGGCGAGAGCGACATGAGGGCGTGGGTGAACTCGCGCGTCAAGCTGATGAAGAAGCGAGATCAGTTCTGGGCGATCATGCAGCACACGATCCCGCGGCGGTTCTACGCGACCTTCAAGAAGAACGTGCCTCGCCCGACGAACACGCTCAAGTACCCGACGGGCGCCGATCCCGAGACGATCTGCTCGTAACGACCACTAGACGGAGTGGCCGCGTCTCAGGCGGCCACTCCGTCAGTCGCACATGAGCCTCATCGCAAGCTTCGAGTGGTCCTTCATCTGGGAGAACCGCGGCGTCTTTCTGGACGGCCTCTGGGAGACCCTGAAGGTCTCAGCGATCGGAGTTGTGGGCGCTTTCGGCGTCGGGGTCGTGCTGGGGGCCGCGCGCGCACACCGTGTTCCCGTCGTGAGCCAGCTCGCCGCGGTCTATGTCGAGGTGATCCGGAACACGCCGATTCTCGTCCAGGTCTTCTTCGTCTACTTCGGGCTCAGCGAGCCCCCGTTCAACATCAGGCTGCCGGCGTTCACGGCGGCCTGGCTGATGCTCGTGATCTGGGGCGGCGCCTTCAGCACGGAGAACTTCCGCGCCGGCTTCGAGGCGGTGCCCTATCGCTACCGCGAGGCCGGACGTGCTCTGGGTTTCGGCCGCCTCACGACCTTCCTGAACGTGACGCTGCCGATCGGGGGTCGGATCGCGCTCCCGTCCTCGATCAACACGTCCATCTCCGTACTCAAGAACAGTGCGCTGATCGGGCCGGCGATCAGCCTGCCTGAGCTCACGTACCAGGCGTACAGCCTCGAGAGCGTGAGCTTCCGGGCGACGGAGATCTACTTCACGCTCGCCCTCATCTACCTCGCCGTCGTTTGGGTCCTCTCGGGGCTGATCCGGGCTCTCGAGGCCAGGCTCGCCTTGCCTGAAGCCCGGCGGGTCCGGACCCGCCGGCAGCAACGGTTCCAGGAGGCCGTCTAGATGCCGGATTGGGCGGGACCCGTCGTCCGGTACATCATCGAGACCGGGCTGCCGTTCACGCTCAAGATCGCCGGGGCCTCCGTCGTCGGCAGCGCGGTGATCGGGATCGTCCTCGGCACCCTGCTCACGATCCGTTTCCTGCCGCTGCGTTCGTTGATCCGGCTCTACATCGAGGTCTGGCGAGGGTTGCCGCTGATCGTGACCCTGTTCCTGATCGTGTACGCGCTGCCGCAGACGACCTTCCACCTCACCTTTCAGCCCTGGGTCGGCGCCGCCATCGGCCTGACGCTCTGGGGGAGCGCCCAGGTGGCGGAGGCGACGAGAGGCGCGGTCGAGTCGATCCCGCGCGAGCAGCACGAGGCCGCTTCGGCGCTCGGCTTCGGCTGGCTGGGCAGGCACGTCTTCATCGTGCTTCCTCAGGCCGGGCGGCGCCTGCTGCCGCCGCTCGTGAGCTTGCTCGTGAACGTGATCCAGAACACGACGCTGGCCTCGCTCGTCGGCGTCACCGAGATCCTGTTCGCGGCGAAGCAGCAGGTCGAGCGCCTCGCAGCACCTCCGCCGGCCGGTCTTCTCCAGCAGCACGGATTCGCGATCTACGGCGCGGTGCTGGTCTTCTTCTTCGTCATCTCGTTTCCACTGACTCGCTTGGCGGCCTATCTCGAGCGTCGGCTGGTCTAAGGCGCTCGCTCGCGACGCCGACCCAGAGGGCGTCCGGGCTTCGCCCGGGCGTCCGTCTAATCCCGGGTGGCAAGGCCGGAACGGATTCGTCCTTCTGAAACCGACTTCTCTGCAGCACTCGCTCCGTTCGAGTCGGCTAGGCGGAGCCGCATTCGCGTCCCCCCGCCCTCTGCGCGCTCGGCGTCGACGCGGCCGCCGTGCGCCTCCGCCACCTGCTTCACGATCGCGAGCCCTAGGCCCGAGCCCGGGAGCTTGCGGGCGGCCGGCGCGCGGTAGAAGCGGTCGAAGACGTACGGTAGGTCGTCGTCTTCGATGCCGGGCCCGTGGTCGCGCACGATCACCTGCCCGTCGCCGACCATGATCTCCACTTTTCCGCCGGGCGGGCTCCACTTCGCGGCGTTGTCGAGCAGGTTCGAGACCGCCCGGGCGATCGTGTTCGGAACTCCGTGCAGCTCGGTGGGCTGGAGGTCGGACACGAACTCCACCTGCGGGAAGTCTCGCTGCGCTCGCGCCACCACTTCTTCGACGAGCAGGTCGAGACGGACGTCCTCGGCCTGCTGCGGCTGCGTCTCGCCGCGCGCGAGCTCGACGAGCTCGGTTACGAGCGCGGTCATCTCGGAGAGCTGGCTGACGACGTCGTTGAGCAGCTTCTCCCGCTCGTCGTCCGCCATGTTCCGGTCCCGAGCGAGCACCTCGATGTTCGTGCGCAGGCTGGTCAGCGGCGTTCTCAGCTCGTGAGAGGCATCCGAGACGAGCTGTCGCTTGGCGCGGTCGGACTCCTCGAGCGCCGCGAGCATTGTGTTGAAGCTCGCAGCCAGCCTGCTGAGCTCGTCCTCGCCGGTAGCCTCGATCCGCTCGGAGAGATCGCGGGTTTCGGCCACCTTCTCGGTCGCCCTGGTCAGCCGGCGAACCGGCGCAAGCGCCGCCTGGGAGACCACGAGGCCGAGGCCGCCGGCGATCGCGATTCCCCCAGCCGCAATCAGGATCAGGAAAATCGTTATTCGGCCCAGCGTGTGGTTGACCTCGCCGAGCGATCTCGCGACTTGCAGTGCGTACTGGTTGCCGTGCTCGTCCTGGACCGGAATCGTGAAGACCCGTACTTCCTCGCCGCCGATGCGCGCGTCGCTAAAGCTTGAACCCGGCCGGCCCTTGGCGGCGGCGAGCGCATCGTCGTTGGGTGGAAGCTTCCCGGCATCTGACAGCGTGCGGTATGTGTGACCGCTCGCGTCGACGACCTGGACAAAGTCACCGCTGCCGAATCCAAGTGGCCCGCCAACGTCGAGAATGCGCTGTCCGCCAGCGATCACCTCGAGATGCGGCGGAGGCCCGTTTTCAATCTGCCTGGCCCGCGTCGTGAGGGCGCTGTCGACCTGTCCACGCAGCTGGTTGCGGACGACGAGAAAGACGACCAGGGAAGCGGCCAGGATCGCGAACGCGACCGCCGCGGCCGCGACGAGGGTCAGACGGGTGCGAAAGCTCACGGCTCTCGCAGTGCGTAGCCGACGCCGCGTACCGTCTGGATCAGGCGCGGCTTGCCGCCTGCCTCGGTCTTCCGGCGCAGGTAGCCGATGTAGACGTCGAGCGAATTCGACGAGAGGCCGAAGTCGTAGCCCCAGACGCGCTCGAAGATCAACGAGCGCGTGAGCACCTGCCGCGGGTTGAGCATGAAGAGCTCCAGCAGCGAGAACTCCGTGCGCGTCAGCTCGATTGGCTCGACGTCCCGCTTGACCTCCCGGGTCGCCGGATCGAGCTCGAGGTCGGCGAAATGAAGTGTCTCTCCCGAGCCGTTCGTCGTCCGCCGCAGCAACGCGCGCAGTCGGGCGAGCAGTTCCGCGAGCGCGAAGGGCTTCACGACGTAGTCATCCGCACCGGCATCGAGGCCGGCGACACGCGCTTCGACCTCGTCGCGCGCCGTCAGCATCAGGATCGGAATCCTGTTGCCCGCGCCGCGCAGCCGGCGTGCGGTCTCGAGCCCATCGACGTTCGGCATCAGCACGTCGAGGACGATCGCGTCCGGCTGGACCTCGCCGATATCGAGCCGGTACAGCGCTTCAGCACCGTCGGCTGCGAGCTCGACGTCGTAACCCTCGAGGGCAAGCGCGCGCCGCAGCGACTCGCGGACGGCCGCTTCGTCGTCGACGACGAGGATCTGGGCGCTGTTCATGCGCACATTGTTGCGTGAAAGATTGAGAGGCGGCTAAGAGCCGTGGACCCCAGTTCTTGTCCCTGGCGGCTAACCCGCGGCCGCCAGGAGGCCGGCCGCGGGCTCGCCGCTATCCGCAGGGATCGGGGAAGGAGTCACACGACGCCAGGTTCGCACGCGAATCTGAGAAACCCCTAAGACGGCTGTAAGAAGTCTCTGAAGCCGTGTCTGCGGATTCTTAGGAGCCTCTTAGCCGTCCCTCATCGGGCTCTTACGCGTGACTGGTCTGATGCGGCGACACGGCAATTCGAATCAGCTCGAAAGGAATCCGAAATGCTTCAGAAGCGCACGCCCATTCTGATTGCAGCCGCCGCCCTCGTTGCCGGCGCCGGGGCCGGCGCCGGCAGCTATGCCGCCTTCGGCACGGACGGCGCCAACACGACAACGGTCCAGCAAACCGTCGCGGCGGGTTCCCCGGCCTCCTCGACGAAGACGATGTCGGTCAACGGCGTCTACAGGGCAGCCCGCGACGGCGTGGTCGAGATCACGGTGACGACCTCCGGAGGCTCCAACAACAACTCGCCCTTCCCCGGCTCGGGCTCGCAGCAATCGCAGGCTCAGGGCTCAGGCTGGGTCTACGACAGCTCAGGCCACATCGTCACGAACGACCATGTGGTCGCAAACGCGACCTCGATCTCGGTCATGTTCAGCGACGGCTCCAAATACAGCGCCAAGGTCGTCGGTACCGATGCCTCGACCGACCTCGCGGTCCTGAAGGTGAACGCGCCTTCGAGCAAACTGCACCCGCTCACCCTCGGCGACTCGAGCAAGCTCGCAGTTGGAGACGGCGTCGTCGCGATCGGCGCCCCGTTCGGGCTCGACGAGACGGTCACGACCGGAATCGTCAGCGCGCTCGACCGCGACATCAGCTCGACGAACAACTTCACGATCTCGGGCGCGATCCAGACTGACGCCGCGATCAACCATGGCAACTCGGGTGGCCCGCTGCTGAACATGTCGGGCCAGGTCGTCGGCATCACGACGCAGATCGAGAGCGACTCCGGCGGAAACGAAGGCGTCGGCTTCGCGGTTCCCTCGAACACGATCTCGACGGTCGCTTCGAAGCTGGTCAGCGGCCAGACGGTCCAGCATCCCTATCTCGGCGTCTTCGTCCAGACGCCGGCGAACCGAAGCGGAGCTGAGGTCGCTCAGGTCAAGAGCGGCTCTCCCGCCGCCGATTCCGGGCTGAAGGCCGGCGACGTGATCACCTCTTTCGGAGGCGAGACGATCCAGAGCCCGGACGACCTCACCGCCGCGGTGGCTGCCAAGGCCCCAGGGAACAAGGTCACCGTCACGTACGTTCGCAACGGGACGACGAAGACCACGCAGGTGACGATCGGTACCCGCCCGTCGTAACGAGCTTCTCCCCACAGAAGCGCGCCTCTCCCCTCACACCCGCACGGCGCGCAAATGAAAGTGACGGCCGCCTCCTCAAGGGCGGCCGTCGCGATTCTGAGGCAGGCATCTCTGGTCCCCGGCTCTTGATCCCTCGTTCGAGTGAATTGAGTTGTGTTCTCACCCGAACCTCGCTATCTCCAAAGGTAGGGGTAGGTTCGGCGCGACGGAGCGAGGGGGAACGCAACCGGTCTGCGCTCGAAGATCTCCCAGTGAGAGAACAGGCGGGGCCCCGCTGCGGCGAGGGCCTCGCCGCCTACCCCGACTCTCCTTCAGCCGGGTTTAGCGGCCGCGCCGCACATGTCGGCGCGGCCTTTGCAGTCGGCGTCGCAAGCGACGCCGACGGCTGCGGCGAGGGCCTCGCCGCCTACCCCACAGAACTAATCGAGCACCTCATCGAGCACGCCGAGCCCTTCGTCGAGCTCGTCGCGGGTGATCGTCAGCGGCGGCGCGACGATGATCACGTTCCAGTGGGTCATCAGGTAGAGGCCGCGTTCCATCGCCGCCTTCGCGAGCTTCGCAACCGGGGCAAACGCCTCCCCGGTGGCATTGAACGGAACGAGCGGCTCGCGCGTCTCACGGTCGCGCACCAGCTCGATCCCCCAGAACAGCCCCTTGCCGCGCACCTCGCCGATCGACGGGTGCCGCTCCTGCAATTGGGGCAGTTCCTGGGCCAGCACCTCGCCCATCGCGGCCGAGTTCTCGACGATGCCCTC
>WNGC01002087.1_pt1 | contig 13317 bp, 12 predicted proteins | sample 5400051 | NCBI WGS metagenome assembly WNGC01 (sample SAMN13153368, study PRJNA577476) | soil metagenome | isolation source: 20 cm soil or saprolite under grassland replicate 2 | place: USA:California | collected 2016-06-15 | reverse complement strand
TGAGACGGCGGAGTTCCGCCCGGTCCACAACAGTGAGACCCACATGTCCACGGGGAGCCGAGACCTCGATGCCCTTCTGGGCGGCGGCGTTGCTCGCGGTTCCACGGTCTTGCTCGAGATGCGGGGCGACGTCCCGTTCGAGGCGCAGGTGTACGTGCCCCTCACGGCCCTCCTCAATTTCCTCGCGACGGGCAACGCGGTGATGATGTTCCCGTACAGCGATTTCGATCCGAAGCGGTCGCGTCTCTTCGCGACGCAGTTCCTGGCGGAAGACATGTACGATGCGAACATGCGCGTCTTCACGACGGACCGCGTCGAAGACCCCGTCGCGATCAAGTTCTCGTTGGACATGGCGAAGGACTTTGAGATGTGGCTCGAGGTCTATGGCCGGTTCAAGAATCAGGGAAAGATCGTCTGGAAACTGATGGCCCTGGACACCGTCGAGAACTTCTACGGACAAGGGGTCATGGACTTCCTCGCGACCGTGGCGGCCCGCGTCGCCGTGAACAAGGACATCCAGTCCGTCCTGGCCCGGCCGAACTTGGAGCTCACCGAGAAGGTCGCGAACATCTCCCAGATCCACCTCGTGCTCACGACGCGCTGGGGCACCCTCGTCTTCTACGGCGTGAAGCCGCGCACGGGGTTCTACGGCCTCCAGTTCTCGTTCGCGAACGGGTATCCGGAGTTCAAGCTGATCCCGCTCCAGGACGTCACGCTGTCGCGGGAGCGGGGCGGGATGCCGGGAGAGCCACCGCTCTCGATACCGGTCCACATTCGGCGGCGGGCGCCGCAGGCGGATTTCTTCGAGACGGTGGCTCGCTCCATGCAAAACGCTAAGAAGAGGTTGATTGCATGACCGAAGTTGCGGTGTCAAAGACGCCGGAACCGAGCACGGACGAACGCGCAGCGACGGGGCTGCAGGAGCTCGACGGGATGCTCGAGGGCGGCTTCCTCTCGGGCAGTTTGGTCACGCTGACCGGGCGGCCCGGGACCGGGAAGACGATCTTCGGATCCCACTTCCTGCACCATGGCGCGAAGAAGGGCAAGCAGGCGGGCATGTATGTGTCCATGCTCGAGAGCGAGAAGTCCTACCTGCACCTGATGGCTCAGAAGCGGTTCTCCTTCCTCGAGCTCCCCGCGCCGACCTCGGAGGGCCTTCCGGCGCTGTGGGAGCAGATTTCTCGGGAGATCGATGAGAACGAGACCGAGCGACTCGTGATCGACTCCTTCACCGCGATGTCTCCTGCGTTCCAGACCGTTGGAGACCTCCGGACCTTCACGCATGTGCTGCTCGGCAAGCTCGTCGGCGGAGCCTCCGGGTGCACGACTCTGTTGATCACCGAGGAGGGGACGGGGACCATGGGGGGTTTCCCGTGGACCGGCGTCGAGGAGTTCGTCGCGGACGGCGTCATCAAGTTCAGCATCGTCCCGGCCGGAGAGGCGCGGGTCCGGTACATCGAGATCACGAAGATGCGCGGCACGAATCACCAGATGGGTCCCATCCCGATCGACATCGGCCCTCGGGGGATCCGCATTGTCCATCCGCATGTACGCGGGAACCCTGTCTAGCGTCCACGGAGGGAGCTCGGTGGCGCGGAGTGAGGAGCCGGTCTGGCAAGGTGGCCCAAAGTCGGGTCGACGCGCGATTCGGGACCTCGTTGTCTCCCGGTTGCCAAGGACGAACAGTTCGGTCGCCACGGGAAGGTGGTCGATTCGCCAAAGACGTCCCCCACTCGTGCTGACAACTAAACGCACGGATTATCAAGCCCATGCCATGTGGTGGAAGCCGATTCGAAAGGCTGGCCCAATGAAAATCGGAAGGACGTCGGTTGCCTGCGATGGCGCTCGGCAGCCGCACGGCTGGACGCGATTTCCGACTTGGACGGATGCCCAGGCCCAGGAGGCGGTATCGTTCCCCACCTAGCCAAGGTCAAGGGCGCTCGAGACGATCCCGCATTTCAGCAGGCCTACTGGCGGGCCTTCGACAAGACCTTCGGCGATCAGAACGCCCACATGGTCAAGTCGATGCTGCTGTCGAAAGTGAAGAAGGCGGACACGGGGGACGCCGAGATCGACCGGGTATGCCTAGGCCTGCGCATGACGATGGGCTGGCTCGCGGAGGCGATTGAGCGCACGGCGCTTCACGATGCGGGATACGAGAACTCCGAGGAGGAGTCCCCGAAGAAGAAAGTCATCCAGTAGCGACGCGCGTCGAGGACAGCCTACACTGCGCTGAATCGCGCAACGACCTGATCTTCCGTCCGTTCCGTCTTGACTTCCTTCTTGAGCAGTTGCTCGAACACGGAACGAAGGAGTTCCTCGTAGTAGAACGACCACTTGATCCCGCGGCCATGCTTCAGGATGATCGTCCACCGGCCGCCGTCCACATGCTCCTCATATTCGAACGACTTCCCGTATTTCGACTCGAGGGCCGGATACCCTTTCACGAGGGTCGTGACGCTCACCTCTTTGAACCAGAAGGTGAGGAAGTCCTTCACCAAGTTCTGTCCCGCCCATCGTCCCATCTCCCTCGCCTCTTCGTCGGTCAGATAGCTCATCATCTTCGTGATCATGGAGGCGGGCAGGGAGAGGAACCCGAACTTCTCCGCGTAGACGTCCCACTCGATGAATTTTCGAAGCGCCCGGTTCACGAGGAAATTGACGCTGACCCGCTCTTTCTCGGCCAAGGTGGAAAGGGCCCGGTCCGTATCCCCATCCAATCGGATGGTCCTCGTGACCGCGGTGCGACTAGCCAATTCGGTTCACCAGGGCCCTCTTCGGAATAAAAGGCAATATGTTGGCAACCACTGGTACGTTATAGTCTTTTGCAACTTTAATCATTATGAATGACGCACGGCGCACACTCCCCATGCGGAGTTGCGCGAACCAAGACGCGGTGGATATCCCCCTCCCTAGCTTGCCCGCGTCTAATGTCGGGGTCAACGGAACGTGTCCTCATCGCACCCCCGTCGGGCGCGTGGCCGATTCCGGCACACGCGGACGTCCGATCGACGACGTCGCGCGCGAGCGATCGGTCCAACACGCCGTTCCGACGGACGCTCGTGTACCTGCTCGCGCGGTCGCGAGGCGGCCACAACCGGTGCCGGATCCTAAAACTTCTCCAGGACCGCGGGCCCTTGAACGCGAACCAGATCGCGAGCGCGCTGGAGCTCCACTACACGACCGTCCAGCACCACCTGACGAAACTCGCTCGTGACGATGTGGTGGCCGCGAGTCCGCGCGGGGAGTCGTACGGCGCCCTGTTCTTCCTCACCTATCAAATGGAACGGAACACGGAGTTCCTCGATGCGGTTTTCCCAGGTTACGAGCGGCCGGAGGACAAGGCCCGACGGGCGAGCAGCACACCCGCCAACCTGGGCATCGCATCGCATTGACGGGCCGGAGGGAGAACAGACGACCATGATCGCAGAGGCGATGGGGGGTGGCCAATCGGACGACGAGGTCGCGCACTTGTCGGGCCCCGAAAGGGACAGCCCGCAGCCGAGTCCCCGAGGCCATGTCGTCATCTTCCTGCCGGCCCTAAATGAGGAACGGGCGATCGGCAAGGTCCTGGACCGGATTCCCCGGGCCCAGCTCGAGGCGGCCGGATACACCGTGTCGATCTGGGTCGTCGACGGGAACTCGACGGACCGCACCCTGGAAGTGGGCCGCAAGAACGGGGCGAGCGTGTTCATCCAGGCCGGGCGGGGGAAAGGAAACGGGATGCGTCAGGCGTTCGACCACTTGCTCCGCACGCGGGACCGCGCGGACGGCGGTTCGCGCGAACCGGAGTTCTTCCTCATGCTCGACGCGGACGGGACCTATCCTCCGGAAGCGATTGAAACGTTCCTCGAGGCCCTCGCCGCCGGGAACGACGTCGTCCTCGGCTCGCGCTTCCTCGGACGGATGGCGGAGGGCGCCATGACGCCTCTGAACGCGATCGGGAACCGCGTGCTCAGCGCACTGGCCCGCCTCCTCTTCGGCGTCTCCGTGACGGACGTTTGCACGGGGATGTGGGGATTCAAGGCCGACTCGCTTCGTCGGATTCCTCTCGAGGCGAGTGGCTTCGATCTGGAGGCCGACCTCTTCGGCTCGGCCTGCCTGTCGCAGGCGCGGATTACGGAGCTGCCGATCGACTACGACGCGCGGATCGGGCCTCCGAAGATGCTCCCTCTTCGGTCGGGACTGCAGATCGCCCTGCGCCTCTTCGTTCGCCGTCTGAACGGACCCGCGCGTCCGATTCCACGCGGTCGGACGGAGGCCTCTCCGGGCCAGCAGAGCGCCGGGTTGAGCCGTCCCGAGGGAATGGTCTAGGCGCTCTATCGAGCTTTGTTTTCGTCAGTGTCGTCGCCGACCGAGATCCCGATGCGTAAGCCCAATCGTGGACTCGAGGGCCTCCCGAACAAGTGAATATTAACAGGCCGGCGTCGCGGACCGTCGCGCGTTCGCGAGAGCCGCCGCGAAGACGCGGAGAGGGGGAGGCCGCGGTGGAACCGCGGAGCGCCGTCCGCCAACGCCGAACCCATCAGGAAGAACAGGCCGTTCGCATATAAGCGACAATGATTCGGTTATCACCAAGGTGCACCGTCTTGCGGTGCCCCGCCTGAATCCCGAGACGATGTGCTGGCTCCGTGCAGAAACGCCAATGAGATGGCGGAAGCGACATCTGCTGCGGGGTGGACCGCACCTTGGCACAGAGTGCTCTCGCTTCCAGTTCCGTGGTCGTCCATCCTGCACCCTTCGAACCGGAGGAGGTCCCACCCCTTCCGCGATCGACGACGCACGGTGAGCGGGTCCGACGTGACGTCCCACGGCCGCTCTTTCGGGAATCGATTACTATCCTCATAATAATACAGGAGCCGCGCTGCGAACCATGAGACCTCACCCTATCGGACGATGCGACGACCGCGAACCGCCACGAAAAGACTAAACGCTACGACAAGCCCTGGGCCGGGTCGATGCGGGTCGCGATCCTCGGGGTCGGTGGACTAGGCCGGACCCTCGCGTCGGAACTCCGGGCCGATCGGCGGGTGACGTCCCTCCTCCTCACGGACCAGTTCGGGGAACGCGCCCGGGTCCTCACGGGCATTCCGGGTCGCGTCTCAATCGAGGCGACCCAGCTGAATGTCGAGAACCATGCCGCCCTGGGGCGGGCGATCAAGGGCTCGGATATCGTCGTGAACACGACGCTCCCGCGGTACAACCTTCGGATCATGGGAGCGGCCCTGGAGGCGGGGGCGCACTATCTGGACATCGCTGCCGCGGGACCCTCGGAGCCGGGCGCCCAGCCGGGGATCTTCGCGCAGCTCGCGAGAGCGGACGACTTCAAGGCCGCGGGGCGGACCGCGCTCGTGTCCATGGGATTCGATCCAGGGATCTCGAACGTGATGGCCCGTGACGCGGCGGAACGCTTCGAGACGATTGACGCGATTCGCATCCGTGCCGGAGAGCTCATCACGGCTCCGGGCCCGGGGTACCTGCCGCTCTCCTCGCGGGAGGCGTTCCTAGAGAACATTCTGGTCCGGCCGTCCGTGTGGCTCGACGGTGGCCTCGCGGCGAGGGAGTCGCTGAGCGAGCCCGAGGATTTCCCCTTCCCCGCTCCGGTCGGAGTACAGCGGACCTACCTTGTCTCCCACGAGGAGGTGGAGACCCTTCCCCGGTTCCTCGGGAAGCCCGTGGGCCGCGTGGACTACAAGCACGCCCTCCATCCGGACGTGGTCCGGGCCCTCATCTCGCTCGACCGACTCGGCCTCCTGTCGGACTCCCGCATGATCCGCATCGGAAACCAGATGGTCTCCTTCCGGAGGGCGCTCCTTGCCGCGTTCCCGGAGCCGTCCGCGCTCGTCCTGCCGTTGCAAGGGGCGACCGCCCTGACCGTCGAGGTCGAGGGCATGCGGGACGGTCATCACATCGTGCGGCGTGGCGACGTCCTCATGTCGCAGCCGGACGCGAACCGCCGCCGCTCCACGACGGCCGTGAACTACCTGACTGCCGTCGGCGCGGCCATCGGGATAGCGATGCTCGGGGACCGGGCGACTCCGGGGCCCGGCGTCCATCCGCCCGAAACGTTGGACCGGGAGCGTGTGTTCAAGGAGTGGTCCGCTCGCGATCTGCCGATGGAGTGGTCCGAGCGGTCGGTCGCTGCCTGAACGTTCCGACCCAACCTCACGTCGGATCGCCGAACGTGATGTAATGCCATGGCTTGCGCACGGCATCCGTCAGGTCGATGAACACGTGCTTGATCTGCGTGTACTCTTCCAGGCTGTAGACGGACAGGTCCTTGCCGAACCCGCTCTGCTTGAATCCGCCGTGGGGCATCTCGCTCACGATCGGCAGATGCTCGTTGATCTCGACCGCGCCGAAGCGGAGCGCGTTCGCGACGCGATGGGCCCGCTGCACGTCCTTCGTCCAGACGGAGGAATAGAGGCCGTAGACGACATCGTTCGCTGCCTCGATCGCCTCCGCCTCGTCCGAGAACTTCTGGACGTTCACCACGGGTCCGAACACCTCCTCGCGGGCGATTCGCATGGACGCGTCCGTGTCGACGAAGGCGGTGGGTTCGTAGTACCAGCCCTTGTCGAAGCTCTTGCCCTTCGGCCGCTTGCCGCCGAGTGCGAGCTTCGCTCCTTCGTCCGAGCCGATCTCCACGTAGTCCTCGACCTTCTCCCGTTGCTTCGACGAGACGAGGGGTCCGAGGTCCGTCGAGCGTTGCAGCGGATCGCCCATGCGGACCGTCTTGAGCCGTTCGAGGAACTTGTCCTGGAACTTCTTGTACACCTTGTCCTGGACGATGAAGCGCGCGGCCTGCGTGCAATCCTGGCCGCCGTTCACCATGGAGGCCGCGACGGCTCCTTCGGCCGCGGCGGCGATGTTCGCGTCGTCGAAGACCACGAAGGGGGCCTTGCCGCCCAGCTCCAGGTGGAGCTTCTTCACGTTCGAGGTCGCCGCTTTCATGATCTCCTTCCCCGTCGCGGTGTCACCGGTCAGAGAGACCATATCGACCTTATCGCTCGATGCGAGTTCGTTCCCGACGACGGCCCCGGGTCCTGTGATCAGGTTCACGGTGCCGGCGGGAATCCCGGCCGCCTCGATCAGCTTGCCGAGCTCGAGCGTCGTGAGCGGCGTCAGAGAGGCCGGCTTCAGGACGGCCGTATTCCCTGCGGCGAGCGCGGGCGCGAGCTTCCAGATCGCCATCATGAACGGATAGTTCCATGGCGTGATCTGGCCGATCACTCCGATCGGCTCCCGCCGGATCACGCTCGTCGCGCCATACGCGTATTCCATGGAGGCCTGCCCCGTCAGCGTGCGGGAGGCGCCCGCCATGAACCGCAGGTTGTCCACGCTGAACGGCAGGTCGCCGTCCCGGGCCTGCTTGATCGTCTTCCCTTGGTTCTGTGATTCGAGCGGAGCGAGGCGGTCCAGGTCTGCCTCAATGAGGTTCGCGAGCTTGAACAGGGCCGCGGCGCGGTCCCCCGGCGTCATGCGAGGCCACTTGCCTTGGTCGAAGGCCGCGCGGGCCGCATCGATAGCCGCCCGCGTATCCTGCAGGTCCGACTGCGGCACGGCGGCGATCTTCCCACCGGTCGCGGGATTGATCACCGTGTACGTGTCTTCCGTATGCGAAGATACCCATTCTCCGTTCACAAAGTTGAGATACTCGGACTTCCCCACCCGATTCACTCCCGATACCGTCCCGCTAGCGCGGGCGAGCGCTAAGTAGCTTTCGAGCGAGGGCTCTGAGGGAGTTTGGTCACTCTTGTTTGCGGGTGCCTTCTCTGTCTCCGGGCCCTTTCTTCTTGGGTCGCTTCGCGGCCTTCTGGGCGTATTCGATTTCGCGCTCCACGAAAACGAGTGCTCCCGCCACCGTGGCGCCGGCGGTCCGCACGAATGCGTCTGCGAACTTGCCGCCGGCTGCGGCGACCTCTTCGACCCGGCCTGCCATGTCCTGAAGGAATCCCATGGTCCCGATTCGGGACAGGCGTCCGGGCCTATGAGCCTGTTGGGCTCATTTCGCGAGGGTCTCCATGACCGCGGGGAAGGCCTCTGCGAACCGTTTCGCGTCGGATTCCGGCACGGTGAAGGAGACCCGGAGGAATTTGCCGCCGTGCTTCCTCGAGAGATAGGATCCGGCGCGGGTGTGCACGAGGTGATCCAACAGGAGACGTTCCTCGACCGATTCGGGATTCACACCCGTCTCGGACAGATCGATGACGAACATGTTCGCGTTCGATAGGTAGACCGGCAACGAAGCACCATCGACCTTCTCGACAGCGCGACGGATCGTCGCCTGATTCCGCTCGCACGTAGCTCGAACCTCCCGGAGCCACTCCTTCTTCGTCTGGAGCGCCGCGAGGGCGGCTCGCTGGGCGAGCACGTTCACGCCGAGGACGTTCGTGTCGAATCGCCGGAGGGCTTTGATCACTGTCCCACCGGGAGGCGCCACCAACGCTCCGATGCGCATTCCCGCGAGGCCAGGCCCCTTGCTGAACGAATACGATGTCAAGGTCTTTTCCGCATAGAAGGAGGATGCGAGGACATGGCCCTTGTTGAAATCCCGATAGGTGACGTCGTTGAGGAGCCACAGGTCGTGGTCGCGCGCGACGTCGGAGAGGCCGCGGACCTGATCGCGGGTGTAGCCGGAACCGAGGGGATTGTTCGGATCGATCAGGAGGAGCATCTTCGTGGCCGGGGTGATCGAGGCGTTCGCCCATTCGGGCGTGAGGACGTACGGCTTTCGATAGATGTCGACCTCGATGGCCTTCGCCTCCGACATGGCGACTTGATCGTGGATCGGGAGGAACGATGGGTCCGTGGAGAGGACCTCATTGCCGGGAGCGAGGAGCGACCGGGTCGCGATGTATTCCCCCTCGATCCCGCCGTTCGTCAGGAGTACGTCGAAGCCTTCGAGACCGAGATCCTCCTGGATCGCCTCGACCAGGCCGGGCACACCGGCCTTCCGGGGATAGAGATTGAACTCCCGTTCCTCGACGCTCTGACGGATCGCCGCCAGGATCTCGGGATGCACCGGGAGCGTGTTCGTGTTCTGCGACATCCAGGCCACCTCTCGGCGGTGTTCGTGGGCGAACTCGAAATTGTCCCTCGACGACATAGATGGCGACCTCGGATTCCGGATGTGCGAGGACTTCACCGGGCATATCGCTTGCGGTCGACTCGTCCCCCGCCAGGCACTCGATTCCCATCCTCCCTCGGGTCGCAAAAGGTCAGAAATACGTTAGACCAACGTGGTCATGTTGTCCACCTGAGCGGGTCGATGGACCGACGTCGTGCTCAACGCAAGGCATTTCTCCGGGGACCGCCTTGCCGTTTTCATGACGCTTGAAGGGAGAAAGATCGTTGTGCTCGCGGAAGACGGCCACGAAGACCTCGAACTATGGGTCCCGTATTATCGTTTGATCGAAGAAGGGGCCGAGGTCGTCCTCGCGGGACACGAGAAGCGGATCTACAGTTCCAAACACTCGTATCCGTGCGAGGTAGACATGAAGGCGGCCGACCTAAAGTCGAAAGATTTCGATGCCGTCGTGATCCCTGGAGGCGTCGCGGGCCCGGACCGGATGCGCCAGCACAAGGAGATCCTCGCTTTCGTTCGAGCGATGAACGACGCCCGCAAGATTGTGGCGTCCATCTGCCATGCGGCCTGGGTGCCGATTAGCGCGGACATTGTCAAGGGTCGACGAATGACGTCATACGCGAGCGTGCGGGATGACTGCATCAACGCCGGAGCGGATTGGGAGGACAAGGAATGCGTCGTGGACGGGAACTTGATTACGTCTCGGTTCCCGGACGATCTACCCGCCTTCTGCCACGCGATTGTGGCCGCGCTGACGAAGTGACGAGCGGACGTCGTGGGAAGGCGTCCTGGGATTCACCCTCCGGATCCCGATGGACGAACCGGAAGAAAGGCTTAAACCGCCTCGGAGGTTAGGCGCGGTCGCTGGGCTCGTGGTCTAGTGGTTATGACATCGCCTTGACATGGCGAAGGTCACCGGTTCGAATCCGGTCGAGCCCACTCCAATCCCCGGAGGCAATTCGGGTCGGCTGCCACCGACACGTCATTCACAAACCGGACTTGACTAAAAGAGTTTCTAACCGCCAACGAGGCCCCGTCCTAGGACTTCGCCGCGTCAGTCTTCAACGGACTCCATCATCGCTTCCGCTCGGCACGAGGCGTTCGGTCGCCTCCCAGGCGAGCACGACGCGAGCCTGGCCATCCCTCGCGCGGTGTCGGCGTAGCGCTGCCGCAATGAACACGGCGCCCCCGAATTCAGTTTCGTCGAGGATCTTCACGCGAGCTGGTATGAACCGGAACAGCGCGTACGAGCGCAATTGGGCGGCCTGCCGCCGTTCGGCGGTCGTTGTCCCTTTCATCCACCGAGCGAAGGCGGGGAACCGCTTCCCGTAGATTGCTTCGGCCATATCCGCTTGACGACCTCGGGTCCGATGGCCGTTGCCAAAAAGTTGGATCCCTCTCCCGGGATCCTCCCACCTCTGATTGGAATTGAAGACCGTCATCGCCATCGATGGGTTGGCCAACAGGTTCCGGCAATGGAGGGATCCCGGGTCCGATAGGAAGTACAGCTCAAGGTTCGGCGAATAGGCGAAGAACGCGGTGTTGATGTGGGCCCGATTCGCTCGTGCGATCGTCGCGATCGAGCAGAGCGTTGTCTCGGCCAGGACGCGGAGCACGCTCGTCCGAATCCGCCGCTCAGAGATGCGTTCGCGGGTTCGTTTGACTGTCATGTGGTTCACTCCTCCGATTGCCGCATAATGGGCTTACTCACACGCCTGACTTCCGCGGTTTGCTGGAATGGCGTAGGACACGTCCCGTCAAACTCCCTGTGGGTCGTCCCTCATCGACCGCGAGCCGTCCGTTCACGAGCACCCAGTCGATTCCCTCCGGGAAATCGTGCGGATAGTTTTCGAACGGGTATGTGTGCGGCCAGAGGTTTGTCGCCCGGTCCCGCACCCGAGGCAGATCGAAGACGACCAGGTCCGCGGCAAATCCCGGCCGGACCAAGCCCCGATCGCCGAGGCCCAAACGTACCGCGGGCATTCCCGTCATCTTGTAGATGGCGTTCTCGAGCGTGAGGACGGGCTCTTCGACCACGAAACGTTGCAGGATTCCCGGGAACTCGCCGAAAGTGCAGGGTTGGTACGGGGCCGTCGGCGAGGTTCGCTCCTCCCTGGGAGCGACCCACCCGTCCGAACAGATCATCACGAGCGGATGGCGCAGCGTGGATTTGATTTCCTCCAGGTCCATGTAGTCGAAGAGGCCCACCGCCCGATTCTGCTCCTCGACGATCACGTCGAAGTAGGCGGTCCATGGGTCCACGCCGCGCTTGGATGCGAGTCCCGCGATCGTGAACCCCTCCTTCGAAGGATCCTCAGGACAGCGGAGGAGCCAAATCCGGTCGAAACGCTCGTGGACCAAGAGCCCGACGTACCCGGCGCCCGGCTTGCGGTCGGCCATCACTTCGGTTCTCAGTTCCCGTCGTTTCTCGGGGTCGTTGAGTAGACGGAGCAGGTCGTCCGTCCGAAGCTTCTGCGTCCACTGCGGGAAGGCGTGACTCAGAGGTGGTCCGAAGTCCGTGTGCCCATCGTTGTCGGCCAGGACGTCCATTCCACGGGCCCGGGCGGATTCCCAGAGCGTCTGGATTTCACGTGCCTTCCCAAGGCCGCCGTACTTCGGATTGTTGTGGCTGATTTGGACCGAGCATCCGGCACGCTCGCCGATTTCGATGCACTCTCGCACCGCCTCCACGATCGTCTCGCGCTCGCCGCGAATGTGGCTCGCATAGAAGCCGCCGTGGCGGGCCACGACGCCCGCGAGCTCGACGATTTCCTCCGTATCGGCGAAGCATCCTGGCGGGTAGACGAGTCCGGTGCTCATCCCAAATGCGCCGGACCGCATCGCCTCCTCCGCGTGACCCATCATCGCGTTCAGTTCACCGCGCGTGGGAGGCCTCTCTTCGAATCCCATGACCGCGAGGCGGATAGCCCCATGCCCTACGAGACCCGCGAGGTTGATCCCGACGCCCTGTCGCTCCGCGAGGTCGAGGTACTCCCGATATGTGGACCACCTCCAATCCCGTGCGTTCGAATAATATTCGAAGCGTCGGACCGCGAGTTCACGGTATTCATCGCTGATCGGCGCGGGCGAATCGCCGCAGTTCCCGATGACGTGCGTGGTCACTCCTTGCCGGACGGCGCATTCGGCGGTCGGCTCGACGAGGATTCCCACGTCGCTGTGCGTGTGGATGTCGATGAAGCCTGGGGCGATATATTTCCCATGTGCCTCGATCGTTCGACGGGCTTTCCGGTTGCGGGTGCGGCCCACACTGGCGATGACCGCGCCCCGGATTCCGACATCCGCGAGGCGTGGTGGGGCTCCCATTCCATCGACGACCTGACCGTTTTGGATCAGGATGTCGAGAGCCATCGGACCCGAGAACGCGGCACGTCGCTTAACGGCATGCGCTGTCATCCGCACACATACATGTCGTTCCAAGTTACCCTCGGACAAGGGCAACCGCGTCTCTGTCGTTGCCAAATCACCGGACCACGAACCGTTTATAGTATGCAGGCGTTCGAGCCCGCACATTAAGATATCATGCGAACATGGGAGGAAGAACTCCAGGCGTATCGACGTCGGACGAAGAAGTCCGCGCGAGCGTGGGAATCTGCGAAGCGGCGGATTCCGTTCGGCGTGAACAGCAACTACCGCGTCGTCGACCCGTATCCAATGTATGTCCGGAAGGCTCGGGGCTCCCGGTTATGGGACGTCGACGGGAACGAGTACGTCGATTTCAATATGGCCTTCGGGGCGCTCGTCGCGGGGCACAGCCACCCAGTCCTCGCGAAGGCGATGCGCGAGCGCGTGTCGAACGGCACGATCTTCGGATACGAATCGGTCGATGCAGGCCGGCTCGCGGATCACATGTGCCAGCGGTTCCACATGGACCGCCTGAAGTTCTGCATGACGGGTCTCGACGCGACCCTGTTCGCGGTCCGGCTGGCCCGCGCGGTGACCGGCCGACGGAGGATCCTCAAGTTCGAGGGATGCTACCATGGATCCCACGACTCCCTGATGGTCTCGATCAAGCCGCGAAAGGAGCTGTCCGGGGACCCGAAACACCCGAACGTCGTGCCCTCGTCCAAGGGACTGCTGAAGGAACTCGTCGAGACCGCGATCGTCGCTCCCTTCAACGACGTCGACGCCACGGAGTCCCTCGCCCTCTTGCATCGCGACGACGTGGCCGGGATCATCCTCGAGCCGGTGCCGATGAACATGGGCTACGT
>WNGC01001728.1_pt1 | contig 13322 bp, 12 predicted proteins | sample 5400051 | NCBI WGS metagenome assembly WNGC01 (sample SAMN13153368, study PRJNA577476) | soil metagenome | isolation source: 20 cm soil or saprolite under grassland replicate 2 | place: USA:California | collected 2016-06-15 | reverse complement strand
CCGCTATCTGCGGCAGGCAATGCTGGAGGAGCAGACGCGCGTTGCCCCCGAGGTCGCGACGGGGACGTGGGCGTGGCTCACCGGACCCCGCTCGATCGTGGCGTATCGCGTCGTCCCCGGCGATCGCGCGACCGTCGAGCGCGAGCTGAGCCGCTGGATGACGGACGAAGAACTGCTCCAGCCGAAACGGCATTTCGCGGACCGGACGTCGTGGGAGCCCAAGGCGGGCGCATTCGCGTCGATTCAGCGCGCGCTGGCGGGACGACGCCGCTATTCACTCGCGCAGTCCAATGAGGTGACCGCGCAGGTTGTGCAGCTCGAGCCGGGATTCTGTTTCGTCCGACTCGAGGCGGACATCCGCCAGCAGCGCACCAAACGCATCAGCGGCGCCACCGTCATGGCGGTTGTGGGCTGGGGAATGACCGGCGCGGTGGCACTCATCGCTCCCCCACTCGCCCTGGCGCAGGCACTGATGCTGGTGCCGGGCGTCGCCCTGACGGCGGGAGGCGCGATGGTCGCGCGCACCTACCGGGGCGCCAACGAGCGCCTGCAGATTGCATTGGAGCAGGTGCTCGACCGGCTCGAGCGCGGCGACATTCGCTCCGCCAGCCAGGGCATCTTGCCGGGGGCGTCGCAGACCTTCGCCCGCATCGCCGAAGAGGTACGCAAAGCCTTCGAGACTCCCCCCCCCGCGAAGCCCAAAACCAGGAGCTGAGGAATTGGCGGACATCCAGCGCGTCGGAGTGCTCGGCTGCGGCTTGATGGGCAGCGGCATCGCCCAGGTCGCGGCGACGGCGGGATACGAGACGATCGTGCGCGACGTCTCCAAGGAGATCCTCGAGCGGGGCCGCGCCGGCATCGAGAAGTCCCTCGCCAAGCTGGTGGAAAAAGGAAAGCTCCAGCCCACAGACCGGGACGCCGCGCTCAAGCGACTGACGTTCACGACCGTCGTGGCCGACCTGCGCAAGGTGGACATCGTGATCGAAGCGATCACCGAGGACCTCGCGCTCAAGAACGTGCTCTTCCTCGAGCTCGACGGCTTGTGCGGCGCGGGGACGATCTTTGCCTCCAACACGTCGAGCCTGACGATCGCCGAGATGGCGGGGGCGACGAAGCGCGCCGATCGCTTCGTGGGGCTGCATTTCTTCAACCCGGTGCCCTTGATGCCGCTGGTGGAAGTGGTACGCACCATCACGACGTCCGAGCAGACCTTCAGGCGCGCCTTCGCCTTTGCGGCCTCGCTGGGCAAGGAGCCCGTTGCGGCCAAGGATAACTCCGGCTTCATCGTGAACCTGCTGCTCGTTCCGTATCTGCTGGACGCGATTCGCGCGGTTGAGCGCGGCGTGGGGAGCGTGCCCGACATCGATAAGGCGATGCAGCTGGGCTGCGGCTACCCGATGGGTCCACTGACGCTGCTCGATCTCGTCGGCCTCGACACGACGCACCACATCGCCGAGATCATGTTCAAGGAATACCGCGAGGCGCGGTACGCGCCGCCGCCGTTGCTCAAACGGATGGTGCTCGCGGGGATGTACGGCAGAAAGGCCGGCAAGGGCTTCTACGACTACTCCTCCAATCCTCCCACCGTCAGCAATTTGGGGCTCTAATGTTCGGCTACGACGCTGCACGCTGGCACGCGCTCCTGAACGATCTCCCCGCGGCTCTGCTCCTCGTGGCGGTGCTGTTCGATGTCGCCGCGGCGACTACGAAGCGTGAATCGCTCATGTGGGCGGGCATCTGGACGCTGTGGGCCGGCGTGATCGGCGGATGGGCGGCCGTCGTCGCGGGTAAAGTCGCCTCGAACACGATCGACCATGGTGAAGCGATTCACGAGATCATGGAAAAACACGAGAACATGGCTTTGTTGACGATGGCGCTGTTCACCGTCGTCCTCGCCTGGCGTCTCATCCGGCGTTTCCAGATGCCGGCACAGGAGCTCGCGTTCACGCGCATGTTGAGCATCGTCGGACTCCTGGGATTGGTGTGGACCGGCGTACTCGGCGGCAGGCTCATGTTCCAGCACGCGGCCGGCATTCCGTCGCGGGTGCTGCAGAGCGAGCTCCAGAACCGCGAGGCGGGCCACGAGCATCAACCCGGTGAGGAGCACGACCACGGGGCGATGGATAGTACGAAGACGGATACCGCGAAGACCAACGCACCGCACACCCACCCGCCGGGCACGCCGCCGCATTCGCATTGATGCGTGCGTCGTGCGTCGTGCGTCGTGCCTGGGCGTTCGCCCTACTGCTCGGTGCCTGCACACCCACCACGACCCGTCCTGCGTTTGCTCCGATCCCTGAGGCGCTGCACGCAGTGATCAACGCACCCCCCCAACGCGTCGCCCAGTTTGCCGATTCATTGCTCCGCGCCGACACCATCCGCGTGCGTTTCGTGAATCTCCGGGACGCGTTTCTCGAGACGAACGCGTTCGCGGGCACGCATCGTCTCCGCGTTTGGGCTGATCCCGACGTGCCGGGCAAGTCGCGGGTGACGCTTGAAGCGGTGTACCGGCCGATGGAAGATCCGTCGCGCACGCCGCGCGATCTCGAGCGCGCCGCGCCGCCCGGCTCGCCCAGTCAGCTGCGCGCCGAGCAGCTTCTCGCCGCCCTAAAGGACAAGCTTGGAGTCACGACTTACTAAGAGCCTCGGCGCCCTCGAGTACTTCACATTCGGTTTCGGCAGCATGGTGGGGGCCGGTTGGCTGGTCGTCCTGGATGACTGGCTAGGGCGCGGCGGACCAGGGGGCGCGATGCTCGGCTTTCTGGCGGGCGCCTTGCTGCTCCTCCCGATCGCTCTCACGTACGGCCGCCTGGTGCGACTGATTCCCGACGCCGGCGCCGAAATCGCCTACACCGAGCGCGTCTTTCCTTCGGCGGTGAGCTTCTCCGCCGGCTGGATGATGGTCCTGGCGTACTCCATCGTCTGTCCGTGGGAAGCGGTGGCGATCGGCAACCTTCTCGCACGGCTGCTTCCCGGGATGAATGCCGTCGTGCTGTACACCGTCGCGGGAAAGGCGATCACGCTGCCCCGCCTGGTTGCCGGTCTCGGGTTGACGGTCGCTATCGGCCTGGTGAACTACCGCGGCATCCGGCTCAGCGGACGCTTTCAGGACATCACGACGATCGGTCTGCTGGCGTGCTTCGCATTGTTTGTTGCGCTGGGCGCCGTCCAGGGCAGTCCAGCAAATGTCGAGCCGCTCTTCGCTCCGGTCGGGCCGTTCATCTCCGTCCTGCTCGTCATGCAGATCGTTCCCTACTTCATGACCGGCTTCGAGTCGATTCCGAAGGCGTCGGAGGAAGCGCTTCCGCACCTCCGGCCAGGCACGCTCCCGCGGATCATCACCGTCGCGCTCTTGGCGGGGGGCTTCTTCTACGTCGTGATCGTCGGCGTGGTCGCGTGGGTATACCCGTGGACCGACATCGTCCGCCAGCATCTAGGCACCGACGCGGCATTCGCGCGCGCCTTCGGCACGCCCTGGATCGCGCGACTGATTCTCGCGGCCGCGATTCTGTCACTCTTCAAGGTCTTCAACGGGAATTTCGTCGCGGCCACGCGCCTGGTCTACGCACTCGGGCGGCGTGGCCTGGTTCATCCCGCGCTTGGCGCGGTGCAGCCGCGATTCGGGACGCCGGCTCTCGCAATCGCGTTTGTGGCGATTCCTACTGCCGCCGCCGCATTCCTCGGCGACGCCGTGCTCGTCCCGATCAGCGAAGTCGGCACGGCGGTCGGAGCTATCGGCTGGTGCGCCGCGTGCCTGGCGTTCGTCGCGCTGGCGCGCCGCCAAAACCTGCGAGACGGCGTCGCGATCGCCATGATCGGCGCGGTGGTGAGTGTCGCGATCGTGCTGATGAAGGTGGTGCCTGTTGTACCGGGAAGCCTTACTGCAGTTGAATGGCTGGCCTTTATTGCCTGGTGTGTCCTTGGGCTGGTGCTGCGCCGACGAGCCCCTGCACCCATTGCTCCATCTGTCCCAGGTCGATAGACGCGTCGCGGCACGGACCGTTGGGCAGCTGCATCGTCAGGCCCAGAACGGGCAGCTTGCCGGCGACGTCGCGCAGCCCCGTCATCATGTCGCGCTCGCAGGCGACCGCGACGACCGCGCGGGGACGGCGCTCCCGGATGACGCGCCGGGCCAGCTGACCGCGCGTCGCCACGAAGACCGGCACTTCGTAGCGCCCCGCGATCTCCAGCACACCGTCGAGCGCCTGCTTTGAGAGGCAGCGCGGGATCAGGACCAACAGCTCGCCCTTTCCGACCCTGCGGCCCCGCCGCTCCGCGAGCGTGTTGTACACGTCAATCGCGGCATGCTCCACCCAGTCGCGCTTCCCGAAGCCGCGCGCGATGAGTGAGGTGTAATTCATCAGCTGCAGGTAGGGACCACGCTCCATCAGCCGTTCGGGCAGCAGGTTGCGGCCGCCGTAAAACGACGCCGCGAGCACACCCAGATACAGCCACTGCAGGACCGCCAACACCGCGAGGACCGACCAGAGAACCCTGGGCACCAGCGGCGCGAGCGTCCCGAGCCTGGGCCCGATCAGATAAAGAAGAAAGGCAACGGCGCCGGTGGCTGCGGCGATGGTGAGCGCGGCGAAGCCGAAGAACAGCCGGGGGGCTGCCGAAAAGTCCCCGCCGCCCGGCAGGGCGCGGCCGTTCCACTCGTCCCATTCGTGACCCAGCCGCCGATCCACTTCGATGTGGATCAGCTGAGCGCGCGGGGGCGTCGGGTGGGTCGGCGGGCTCGACGAGGGAGGTGTTGCAGTCTGTGGAGGAGCCATGAGAAAACGAAGCTTCACGTTGTGCTTCCCCTGTGTCAAGTTTGGAGCGTGTTAGTCACTGACGCTCGTGTCCGCGCGGCGTACGCCGAGGGTGCGGGCATCTACCGCATTCTGCCTGCCGCGGTGGCGCTTCCGGAGAACCAGGACGATGTCATTGCCCTCGTACGGCAGGCGCGCGAGTCACACCTTGCACTGATCCCCCGGGGCGCGGGAAGCGGGATGCCCGGCGGGAATGTCGGGAATGGCGTCATCGTGGACCTGAGCGCCCGGTTTTCCGATCTCGTCATCGATCCTCAGCACCGTACCGCCCGCGCCGGCGCATCGGTCACCTGGGCCGAACTGAACGCCGCTGCCAAACCGTACGGCCTGCGACTCCCGCCTGACCCGTCCTCGGGCGCTTTCGCGACGAGTGGCGGGATGGTGGCAACCAACGCGGCTGGCCCGCGGACGGTGCGGTACGGCAGTGTGCGGCCGTGGGTGCAGGCGCTCGACATTGTCGAGGCGGATGGATCTGTCAGGATTCTGGAGCGAGGAGCCGGGAATCAGGGGTCGTTTACCCTGACTCCCGACTCCAGGCTCCTGATTCCAGAGCGCTTCCCTAAAACGCGCAAGAACTCCTCCGGCTACGCACTCGACCGCTTCGCGGAGTCAGGCGATGAGATCGATCTCTTGATCGGCTCCGAGGGGACGCTCGCCATCATCACCGCGGTCCACTGGCGGCTCGATCCGATTCCTCCCGCCGTCGCCGGTGCCGCGCTCGGATTCGCCGATCTCGAGTCGATGGCCGAAGCGGTGCCATACCTGGTGTCGCTGAAACCATCCGCGCTCGAACTGCTGGATGAGACCCTGCTGCAGTTCGTCCCCGGCGCGCCGAAGGTCGCGTGCCTGCTGCTTCTCGAGTTCGAGCGCGAAACGGCGGCGGCCGCGCGCGGCGTCGTGGGTGACGCGGTGCGCGGTCTGAAGCAGTCCGCAACGCACGCAGAGACCGCGCTCGACCGCGCGGGCCTCGAGCACCTCTGGACCGTGCGGCGCCAGGCGTCCCCCGTCCTGTCTCGCCTTCCGCCCACGCAGCGCTCGCTGCAGCTCGTCGAAGACGGTTGCGTGCCGCTCAATGCGCTTGGCGCGTACGTGGCAGGGCTCCGCGCCGTGGCGGATCGGCGCGGCATTCCGGTCGCGATCTTCGGACACGCGGGCGACGGGCACGTCCATGTAAATGCGCTTCCGGATACGACGCGCGACGGCTGGCGCGAGGCATTGCGCGGGCTGTTCGACGACGTCACCGATCTGCTGATCCGGCTGCACGGCGTTCCGTCGGGCGAGCACGGCGTGGGCCGGCTGCGAGCGGGAATCCTGGAGCGCTTCTACGGCCCGGAGGTCATGCAGCTGTTTCGCGACGTGAAGCGAGCCTACGACCCGCTGTCCATCCTGAACCCGGGTGTTATCATTCCCGCGACTGATTGGTCGCCCGTAGCCGCCCTGAAGGTCGGTGCCGGTGCCGCGGTCATTCCCGAAGACATCGCAACGCGACTACGAGAAGTGGAGCGCAGCGCCGCATGGGCCACACCGAAACGCGAACTGGCACACTAGCCCCGATGGAAGTGTTTCGTTCTCCTCGCGTCACGCTGCTCGCCCGTCCGCAGTTCCTCGAACCGGAGCATCTCAAGGTGCAGTGGCGCGGGGCGGCAAGCGACGGCGAGCGTCTCGCCGAGTACGCCGGCCGGCTCTGCTACATGAGCCAGCACAATCCGGTGAATCGGACGACGGCGGAATACCTCGAGAACATCAAGAAGCAGGGCCACGGCTCGGTGCTGGAGCACGCCGTCTACGTGCTGCTCATCGAGGGGATCTCGCGCTCGTGCTCGCACGAGCTGGTGCGCCACCGCGCGGGGTTCGGGTATTCGCAGCTCTCGCAGCGCTACGTCGATGAGTCACACGCGGCGTTCGTCATGCCGCCCGCCGCCCTTGGCGACGCGCGGCTCGAAGACGAATGGCAGCAGCAGGTCGCCGAGGCCCAGGCCGCCTACGTGCGCGCGGTCGAAGGGTTGATGCAGCGCTACGAGTGGGTCGCCGACAAAGTGCACCGGCGGAAAATGGCGCGCGAAGCGGCGCGCAGCGTGCTGCCGAACGCCACGGAGGTGAAGATCGTCGTCTCCGGGAACGCGCGTGCGTGGCGCACGATGCTCGAGCTGCGCTGCGGCGAAGGCGCCGAGCTCGAAATCCGCCGCATGGCCGTCGCGGTGCTGCGACTGCTACAGACCGAAGCGGGCGCGCTCTTCTCCGATTTCGAGATCTACACTGCCGACGACCGGGCGGAGGCTGCGCGCGTCACATATCACAAAGTCTGAGAGACGTCGAGCGACACCGTCTAACAACAACGTCTAACGACGACGTCTAACGAAAACGTTTTCGTTAGACGATGGTGCTCGACGATTCTGTTCGACGATTGTCTCTTGCGTAGTTATAGATGTTTTCGTATTCTGTTTTTAGAATGCGAATCGGTCTCGCATACAACGAGAAACCCGACGTGACGCCCTCGTCGGATGCCTACGCAGAATGGGATGACCCGTCTACCATCGACGCGGTCGATCAGGCTCTGAGTCTCTTTGGCACCGTCGTACGTCTCGAAGCCGACGAATTCTTTCCGCAGAAGCTTTCGCTCGCTCGTCCCGACATCGTCTTCAACATGGCCGAGGGATTGCACGGGCCGTGTCGCGAGTCGCACGTCCCCGCGCTGTGCGAGTACCTGAACATTCCGTACACGGGCTCCGACCCGCTCACACTCGCGCTGACACTGCACAAAGGACGGACCAAGGAGATCCTCGCGTATCGGGGCGTGCCGACCGCGCCATTTCGCGTCATCGAGCGCGTCGCGGACCTGGAGCGCATGCCGCTCCCGTATCCGTTGTTCGTAAAACCGGTCGCGGAGGGGTCTGGTAAGGGCATATTCGTCAATAACTTATGTGAGACGCCCGCGCAGCTCGTGGAGCGCGTGCCCTTCCTGCTCGTGCGCTACGAGCAGCCGGTGCTCGTCGAGACATATCTCCCGGGACCCGAGTTTACGGTCGCGATCCTTGGCAACAACGGCGACGTGCGCTGCCTCCCGATCGTCGAATTCGATTTCGCTACGCTGCCTCCCGGTGCGCCACCGGTCTACGGCTACGAGGCGAAATGGATCTGGGATACGCGCGAGCATCCGCTCGCGATCTTCCAGTGCCCGCCGACGGGTGTGGCCGCGTCGCTGTGCCGCGAGACCGAGCGCGTGGCGCTCGATGCCTATCGCGCGCTGGGGTGCCGCGACTGGTGCCGCATCGACGTGCGCGTCGACCGCTTCGGCGTCCCCAACGTCGTCGAGCTCAACCCGCTGCCGGGCATCATCCCCGATCCGGCGATGAACTCCTGCTTCCCGAAGGCAGCGCGGGTCGCCGGCTACACCTACGACGAGTTGATTCAGGACCTCATTCGTATCGCGTGGCGGCGGATAACAGGCCGCGAGGTAGGGGCGCTGGTGGAGGCGCAGCATGCTGCGCCCCTGCAGACACCAACGGCGCTCTCCGCGTGAGAGTCGTCATCCTCTACGACCCCGGCGCCGATGATTGGACCGCCGAGGACGTCGCCGGCGTCATGGAGGCGGTGGACCACATCGCCCGGATCTTCATCGCCTTCAATCATCAGGTGCAGCGCGTTCCGGTCCGGCATGACATGCGCTGGTTCAACGTCTGCCGTCGGGCCGACCTCGTCTTCAATCTCTGCGAAGGCGTACGCGGCGTGTCGCAGTGGGAAGATCACGTCGTCGGCACGCTGGAGCTGGCCGGCATCGCATACACCGGCTGCGGCCCGTGGACGACGTCCGCGTGCCGCCGCAAAGCGGTCGCCAACACGTTGCTGGAGCGCGCCGGCCTGCCGGTGCCGCGCTGGACGATCGCGCAGGGAAAAATCGACGACGACTTCCCATTGCCCGCCATCGTGAAGCCCGCGGCCGAAGACGCCAGCGCGGGCCTCGACCGGCAGTCGGTCGTCACCGATCGCAAGAATCTCAAGGCGCGCATCGCCGCGATGACCGAGCAGTTCGACGAGGTGCTGGTGCAGCAATACATCGCCGGCCGCGAGTTCAACGTCGGGATCGTCGGCGAGCGCACGCTCCCGGTCGCCGAGATCGACTTCAGTACGATGCCCGAGGGCACGTGGCCGATCCTCACGTATGCCGCCAAGTGGCACGTCGGATCGCCCGAGGACCTCGGCAGCCGCCCGGTGTGCCCCGCCCAGATCCCCCAACGCGTCGCAGACCGGCTGTGCAGGCTCGCGGAGACGGCGTGGCGCACGATGCAGGGCAAGGGCTACGGCCGGGTGGACCTCCGCGTGGACGCGGCAGGACGCGCGTGGATCCTCGAAGTGAACCCCAATCCCGATCTCACCGACGAGGCGGGCCTGTCGCGCATGGCGAAGGCCGCGGGATGGGAGTACGCGGAGCTGATCCGCCGCATCGCCGAGCTCGCGCTGCGGGAGGCCCAGGGAACGAAGGCCGCGCGTGAGCTGCTCGCTGCGCCCCGTCGGGCACGCGCACCGCGCACGGCTTGAGCAGCTGACGCGTGGCACGGGCCTCTTCCGCGAGGAAGAGGTCGCCACCGCGGTCGAGCTGCTCGACGAGAGCCTGGCGGGAGACGACGACTATCAGTTCCTCGGTGCATTCGAGGACGATCACATGGTCGGGTACGCGTGCTGGGGCGCGACTCCCGGCACCGTGGCGACGAGCGATCTGTATTGGATTGTCGTAGATCGGGCTCGCCAAAGCAGTGGAATCGGATCGCAACTGCTCCTTGAGGTCGAGCGCCGGCTGACGGCAGACGGCAGACGGCTCGTAGTCGTAGAGACCAGCTCGCGCGCCGATTACGCACCGACGAGGGGCTTTTACGAATCACGCGGCTACACCAGGACCGCGACCATCCCGGGGTATTACGCGCCCGGTGACGATCTGGTGGTCTTTACCAAGGATCTGACCTGACGGAGACCTGGCAGGAGCTACTCCGCAAGAAGAGCATCGCCTCCCTCGACGCCCTGGCCGCGCGGTTCGGCGCGGAACACGTCGGGGATATCGCCCGCCTCCGGCAGGCCGCCGAAAACTTCGAATTCCGCATTTCCCCCGCCATGGTCGACCTCATCAAGTCCCCCGGGGATCCGATCTGGCGGCAGTACGTCCCCACGGTGCAGGAGCTGGAAGTCCAGGACGGTCTCGTGGACTCGCTCGCGGAGGACGAGCACTCGCCGGTCCCCAACATCACGCATCGCTACCCTGACCGCGCGCTGTTTCTCGTGTCTCCGGTGTGCGCCGCCTACTGCCGCTTCTGCACGCGGCGCCGCAAAGTCGGCGACCCCGAGAAAATCCCGCTGGCGCAGCTCGAGTCGGCATTCCGCTATCTCGAGGAGCACCCGGAGATCCGTGATGTGATCATGTCGGGCGGCGATCCCCTGCTGCTGTCGGACCGCCGGATCGACGAGATCTGCAAGCGGCTGCGGGCGATTCCCCATCTGGAAGTGCTCCGGATCGGGAGCAGAGTCCCCTGCCACCTCCCCGAGCGGGTGACGCCGGAGCTGTGCGCGATCCTCAAGCGGTATCACCCGCTGTACATCAACACGCACTTCAATCACCCCGATGAGCTCACGCCGGCTGCGGTGCGTGCCCTCGGCATGCTCGCCGACGCCGGAATCCCCCTGGGCTGCCAGACGGTGCTGCTGAAAGGCGTGAACGACGATGCCGAGGTGATGAAGCTGCTGATGCAGCGCCTGCTCGCCGCCCGGGTGCGGCCTTACTACATCTATATGTGCGACCAGGTTGCGGGGGCTGAGCACTTCCGGACCACGGTGCAGAAGGGGTTGGAGATTATCAAGGCGCTCCGCGGCTGGACCTCGGGGTTGGCGGTGCCGCACTTCGTGATCGATGCGCCGGGAGGCGGCGGGAAAATTCCTCTGCTTCCGGAGTACGTCGTGAAGCTCACCGACAAGGAAGTCATCCTGCGGAACTACACGGGCAAATTGTACCGGTACAAGCAGGGCACGAAGGAACCGGCGCTCGAGCCGATCCTGGTGGGGTGACGGAGCTCACGCTCGATTTCGTAGTCCGGCTGTATCGCGAGCACGCGGCGGCATTGCACAGCGTCCGCGCCGCGCAGCGACGGCTGTATGCGCAACGCAGCGACGCCCGCCTCGAGCGTTTCGCCCCGTACCGCTGGACCGCGGCGCTCCTGCGCCGCGCCGGCCTCCCGGCGCACTACAAGCACCGCTTCAGGCCAAAATTCGACGATATCGAAGCGGAGCTCACGTATCTGCTCGTCCGGAGCCTGCGGCCCGAGGTCGTGCTGGAGATCGCGCCCTATTACGGCTGGTCCACGACCTGGCTGCTGCAGGCGCTCCGCGACAACGGCGCCGGCCGGCTGCATTCCTACGACCTGGTGGACTACAGTCGCTGGACCATACCTGCCGACCTGGCCGGCGACCGGTGGCGCTTTACGCAGGCCGATATCTGCAACTGCCTGGACCGGCTGCCGCGCGACGTCGGTTACGTCTTTCTGGACGCCGCCCACACCGCGGAGTTCGCCCGCTGGTACCTGGAATCGCTGTTCCCCCGGCTCGCCCCGGGGACGCTGGTAGGAGTGCACGACATCTTCCGCGGGGAACTGCCGCCGATGGCGGAGAGCCTCGTGCTGCGCGAGTGGTTGGAGCGCCGCGGGATCCGATACTTCACGGCGGCGCCCGGCGGACCCGACGCCGCGTACGAGCGGATCGTTGCGGTCAAGCAGCAGCTCGGGCTGGCCGAGCCGATTCACGACTCCACAAAGAACCCGATGGTCTTCTTCCGCCTGCCGTCGTGAGGGGGTTGACGGCTCGCCGCCCATTCGTATATTTATGTTACCCAATGCATAAACATACGATCGCCCCGCTGGCAAATATTACCGACGGACCCTCTCGAGGGAGCGGCGAGGCACGATAGCGTGACAAGAAAGCGCGAACCCAGCCAGCCCGCTCCCTCAACAGAGCGGGCTTTTCGTTTGCTCGATCCCTGGCGCGAGCGCGACGCGTGTGGCGTCGGCTTCGTCGCGCGCGCCGACGGCGAACGCACCAACGACATCCTGGCGATGGCCCTCACGGCCGTCGCCCGCCTCGCCCACCGCGGCGCCGCCTCCAACGACAAGTCGGGCGACGGCGCCGGCGTCCTGACGCAGATCCCGCACCGCCTGCTTGGCGTCGGGCCGGTCGAGCGCGTCGCGCTCGGCATGTTCTTCCTGCCGCAATCGGCTGGGGCCCGCGACGCGGCGATCGACCTCATCGAAACCGTGCTCGTCGGCCTCGGCATGTCGGTGCTCGGCTGGCGCGTCGTGCCCGTCGACGCCGCCGTGCTCGGCCCGCTCGCCGCGGCGAACCAGCCAGCCATCCGACAGGTGTTCGTCGGCCCGCCGTCCGGCCCCGCGAATGCCCAAGCGTGGGAGCGGCGCCTCTATCTTGCGCGCCGCGTGATCGAGCGGCGTGTCGCGGGCGCCGGGCTGCCCGTCTTCGTGTGCTCGCTGTCGTGCCGCACGGTCGTCTACAAGGCGCTGCTCGTCGGCACCGAGCTGCCGGGCTTCTACGCCGACCTGCGCTCGCCGCTGTTCGAGACCGGCATCGCGGTATTCCACCAGCGCTACTCGACCAACACGCTGCCGAGCTGGCCGCTCGCCCAGCCGTTCCGGTTGCTCGCCCACAACGGCGAGATCAATACGCTGTGGGGCAACCGCAATGCGATGCTCGCGCGCGAACCGGCGCTCGCCGCGCCGGTCTGGGAGCGAGACGTCGAGCGGCTCAAGCCCGTCATCTGGGCGGACGGCAGCGATTCCACGAGTCTCGACAACGCGCTCGAGCTCCTCGTCCGCTCGGGCCGCGATCCCGTGCACGCGCTCATGATGCTGCTGCCCGAAGCGTGGGAACGCGTTTCCGATATGAATCCCGCGCTGCGGAGCTTTTACGAATATCACGCGGGCTTGATGGAGCCCTGGGACGGCCCGGCGGCCCTCGCCTTCAGCGACGGCGTCGTCGCCGGCTCGGCGCTCGACCGCAACGGGCTCCGCCCCTGCCGCTACAAAGTGACCCGCGACAACGTCGTCGTCGCCGCATCCGAAGTCGGCGTGGTCGACCTCGACCCCGCGACCGTCGTCGAATCCGGCCGGCTCGGTCCCGGCGAGCTGCTCGTGGTCGATACGCTCCGCAACGTCGTACTCCGCAGCGCGGACGCAAAGCTCGAGGTCGCGCAGCGCTGCCCGTATCGCCGCTGGACGTCGCGCGCGATCCGGCAGCTGCCGACGGAGGTCGCACGCCTCGGCCCCGTGCTTCCCGCGGACGAGCTGACGGCACGGCAGCACGCGTTCGGGTACAGCCACGAAGATCTGCGCTACGTGATCTCGCCCATGGCGGCTGAAGGTAAAGATGCCGTCTGGAGCATGGGCGACGACACGCCGATCGCACCGCTGTCGAAGCTGCCCCAGAGCGCCTACGCCTACGTGCGCCAGCGCTTCGCGCAGGTCA
>WNGC01003685.1_pt1 | contig 13323 bp, 15 predicted proteins | sample 5400051 | NCBI WGS metagenome assembly WNGC01 (sample SAMN13153368, study PRJNA577476) | soil metagenome | isolation source: 20 cm soil or saprolite under grassland replicate 2 | place: USA:California | collected 2016-06-15 | reverse complement strand
AGGCATGGGTGGTGCACGGCGCCGATGGTCTGGATGAAATAACAATTGCGGACAAGACGTACGTTGCCGCGTGTTCGTCCACCGGACACGTGGAAGCATTTACGCTGTCGCCCGAAGACTTTGGGTTGAAACGTCAACGGTTCGACGGGTTTCACGGGAACGGTCCGCGAGAAAACGCAGAACTGATCCGCGCAATTTTGCGAGGCGAGGAGCCGAAGACAACAAGCGCCGCGCGCGATCTTGTTATGATTAACGCAGCTGCGGCGCTCTACCTAGCGGGCATTGCTCCGGATCTCCGATCTGCAGCAAACCTGGCGCGTGAAAGCATCGACACTGGACGAGCGGTATCCAAGTTGGATGCGCTGATCCTGGAAACAAATCGGAATCCATGATCAAAAACATTCTCTCGCAAATCCTGGATCGAAAACGGAAGGTCGTGGAGCAACTTCGAGCGGGCCCCTCTTCGCGAGAATTTCGCCAACGCGCATTGGAGATTCGAAACAACACTGATCCGCACCGGTTGCTGCAAGCACTGGAGTCAGGCTCACAGCGACCAAAGATCGTCGCGGAGTTCAAACGCAGATCGCCTTCCGCTGGAATTATTCGCGACGATTTGACTGTCAGTGAGATTGTTCGCTGTTACGAACGCGGCGGCGCTTGCTCGATCTCCATTCTGACCGATGAAGAATATTTCGGAGGTTCGATTGCCGATCTTCGCACAGCTCGATCTATTACGAAGCTGCCGATTTTGCGCAAAGATTTCATCATCGACCCGATCCAGATTTTCGAAGCCGCCGCTGCTGGAGCCGACGCCGTCTTGTTGATTACTGCCGCGCTGGATGATGTCTCGTTAGGCGAACTGCGCGCGCTTGCCGAAGACGAACTGGGGCTCGATGCGCTTGTCGAAGTGCATACGGTCCAGGAATTGCGCCGCGCCGTGAATGCAGGCGCCCGTATCATCGGTGTAAATAATCGCGATCTCGGCACCTTTCAGGTTTCCGTGAGCACGAGCGAGCGTTTAATCACTGAAGCTCCGCGCGATAAAATCATGATCAGCGAAAGTGGATTGCACAGCGCGGATTCACTGCTTCGCCTTCACAAGCTCGGATTCCGCGGTTTTCTAATAGGCGAGGCGTTAATGCGCGCTCCGGAGCCTGAGCGAGCTCTCCGCGATTTTGTCGCCGGTGCTGAACATCGGCAACCTAGGCGAGTTTCAACTGGAGCTGGACCACTATGACTCCAGTGCAAATCAAGATTTGTGGCGTCACGAATCTTAGAGACGCCCGAGCGTGCGTCGAGCTCGGCGCCAACATGGTTGGATTCAACTTTTACTCGAAAAGTCCCCGCTACATTGAGCCAGCAGCCGCGCTGCCAATTGTCGAAGCGATGCCGCCGGGCGTTTGTACAGTCGGAGTTTTCGTGGACGCCAGCGCCGAAGAGATTCGGAATATCGCTGCTGTAGCGAGGGTTCAATGCTTGCAATTATACAAGCCCACGTCGCCCGATACATGCAGCGAATTAGCTCGGGAATTTCGTGTCATTCGAGCGTTCTCGACCGATCCTCACTTCCGAGCCAGCCAGATCTCTTCCTTCGCCGATTGCGACGTCCTCGTTGACGCTCACCATCCAAATCTCCGTGGCGGAACTGGTCTGACATGCGATTGGCTAGCCGCACGAAGAGCCCGTTCCTTTACGAGATTCCTCATTCTCTCAGGCGGCTTAACCGAACAAAATGTCGGTGAAGCGATCGCTGCTGTCGAACCTCACGCTGTGGACATCTGTAGCGGGATTGAAAACGAGCCGGGAGTAAAAGATCACCTGGCTCTCGAAAACTTTGTTACCGCTGCGCGAACAGCCACCTCTCGATGAACGTTTTCCCATCGTAAGAACTTTGATGCAAAAATCGTCGATCACAAAAAGCGAGCCCGACGAGCGCGGGCATTGGGGAAAGTTTGGCGGTCGCTACGTTCCGGAAACCTTAGTAGCGCCGCTTGACGAACTGACTAACGAGTTCATGCGAGCGAGAATGGACCCGGATTTCCGGGAGGAGCTGAACCAACTGCTGCGCGATTACTGTGGTCGGCCAACCCCGTTGTTTCACGCGGAACGGCTGACCGCGCATGCCGGGGGAGCGCAAATCTATCTGAAGCGTGAAGATCTTTTGCATACCGGCGCGCACAAGATCAACAACGCAGCGGGACAGGTGTTGCTCGCCCGTCGAATGGGCAAACGTCGCGTCATCGCTGAGACCGGAGCGGGACAGCATGGTGTTGCCACCGCGACGGTTTGCGCGTTGTTCGGATTGCGCTGTGTCATTTACATGGGCGCCGAGGACGTACGGCGGCAAGCGCTCAATGTTTTCCGAATGCGATTGCTCGGCGCTGAAGTGATCGCTGTGAATGCTGGGACGCGCACCTTAAAGGATGCGATCAACGAATCACTGCGCGATTGGGTAACGAACGTGCACGACACCTACTATCTGCTTGGCAGCGCGCTGGGTCCGCATCCTTATCCGTTCATGGTGCGCGAGTTTCAAAGCATTATCGGACGCGAAGCGCGCGAACAGATTTTATCCGCGTCGGGAAAATTGCCGCGCACACTGATTGCATGTGTCGGTGGCGGCTCAAATGCGATCGGTTTATTTCATCCTTTCCTTAAAGATGAAGAAGTCCGGTTGATCGGCGTAGAAGCCGGAGGACGAGGAGATTCGTTAGGCCAACACGCTGCAAGATTTCACGATGGAACAACTAGCGGCGGTGGGCAGATCGGCGTTTTGCAGGGCACGATGTCTTACGTAATTCAGGATGCGAATGGCCAGATTGCAACGACTCATTCCATTTCGGCCGGTCTCGATTACTCAGCAATCGGACCAGAACATGCGTTCTTGCACGATAGCGGGCGAGCCGAGTACCTCCGCGTAAGTGACGCCGAGGCCCTCGAAGGATTTCGACTTTGCGCCAAATTGGAAGGAATTATTCCCGCGTTAGAGACGTCACATGCTGTCATGCCCGCGATTCGTGTCGCCCGCGAGCTGCCAAAAGACGACTCTGTCATCGTCAATCTGTCAGGCCGAGGCGACAAAGACGTCCAACTCGTCGCAGATTTGCAGGCGCAATGAGTCGGATACACGAGACGTTTGTTAAACTCACGGATACCGAACGCGGCGGATTCATCCCATTTATCACTGCAGGCGATCCCGACCTGGCAACCACCGAACTTCTCCTGGTTGAGCTGGCAGCAGCCGGAGCCGACATCATTGAGCTTGGTGTGCCGTTCAGCGATCCGGTTGCCGATGGTGTGGTGATTCAGCGCGCCTCCGAGCGCGCGCTGCAAAAGGGAGTCACTCTTTCCGATGCGTTAAGATGCATTTCGAACGCAAAGCAGCACATCGATACACCCATTGTACTTTTTAGTTATCTCAATCCGCTCTTGAAGTTTGGCCAGAATCGGCTGGCAGAAGAAGCCAAACAGGCCGGCGTGGACGCCGTGCTCATCACTGATCTCATACCTGAAGAAGCAACGACCTGGAACATGGCATTTCGTGATCAAGGCTTAGACTTAATTTTCCTTGTCGCACCGACTACGGCAGATGAACGACTAAAGTGCATTGCCCAGGAGGCTAGTGGATTCATTTATGCTGTTTCCCGTGCAGGGGTTACTGGCGTGCGAAATGAAATGCCGCGCGATGCGGAATCTCTTGTCAGGCGCATGCGAGAGGTAAGCGATCTGCCCATCGCTGTTGGGTTCGGCATCTCAACGTCAGAACAAGTTCGTCAGGTCTGGCGCTTTGCCGATGCTGCGGTCATCGGCAGTGCAATCGTGGGCAATATCGAGAAACTCGCTGGTTCGCCTGATCTGGTAGCTCGTGTGGGCGCTTTCGCGCGATCACTTCTCGATCCGAGCCACAAACGTCATGAATGAATAATGACCTTTCCTGGACAAAAAAAGCTTTAACGATTTGCCCCTGCCGTATTTTCACTTACACGAAAGATCACGCGTGGCCGTTCCCGAACCTCCAGTTCGTCCACTGGAGTACGAGCAAGCAAGTCACGAAATGTTTCCACACGCTTGAGCATCTCCTCGCCCAGTTCCTCCTCTGTAATCTTCTGCATCGTAGTGGCGATAAACTCCAGATCGGCGTTGAAAGCGACGTAGAACTTGATCTCGTTCCAGATGTAAGGGAAGAGCGGCCACGAATAGTTATAAACGATCTCGTCGAGCACCTTCTCGTTTGGAAATTTGATGAGCCGACCACTTGGATGATCGCCCGACATGTATTGGCCGCCGAATTCCCAAAGAGTGGTATCCAAGTAACCAACATCGATCACATCGCCGGTGGCATCGTCGATCTTAATGCGGTCGCCTACCCGATAAGGCTGGCGAACAAGGATGTAAATCCATGCGATAAAGCTTTTCATCGGTGTCTGGACCGCGAGGCCGATGATAATCGAGCCGATACCGAGAGCAGCGACTGCGGCATACCAATTGACAAAAATTACCGAAACAACAATGACTGCGACAATAAGGCCAACTGCGAAATGCTCGATACGTTGGAGTGTAAAGCGCGTGGAAGGATCCTCGATATGCGCAAGCCCATAGACAGAAGCAATACGTGCGACAGCGAGCACGACTAAGATTAGCGCTGTGCCGCGTAGAATTCGTTCAGTAATGCCAATGCTTGCCTGTGGCAGCGGAATTAGTTTCGAGATTAGAAGGAAGTAAATAGCAGCACAGATAAGAAATATACCTGCCAGTATAACAAACCAGAATTTGTCTCTGCCGCGTGCTTTGACCCTTTGGCCACGTTTTTCGCCAGTAGCCCGTTGCAGCTCTTTGCGAATCTCGGGCTGCTTCGAAATCTCCTCCGGTGTCTCACCCACACTATTAAAATCGCATTGGAAACAAAAACGGGTGCAACGAGCTGCCCTGTCAGCCAATCATATTTGGAAGCCCTGAACGCCCGAGCGGAATCGATTCTCAAGTGTGTTATCAAATTCTGATATCGCGGAGCTACTTGCTAGGCAGGCGGAGCGTGAAACAGGAATTCTCTCGCGCGCCCTTCGCCGAGCTGCTCGCAGCGCGTTTTTGTGGCCGGAAGAAGTCGTACATCTGCTGGCTGAAAACCGACCGTTAACCGAACTGCGAGCCATTGGCCCATTCATAGAAAAACAAGTTCGCTGCTGGATCGACAAGCCTCCGCAATCAAACGAGCTACTTCCCGATAGCCGCCGGGATTTCATTTCACTTGTTGATGCACGCCGGCTTCTGGCAGCGAAACCTGCATGGCCGAAAAAGCTACGTGGCGATTTACAAATGCACACTGATTGGAGCGACGGGTCGGGCACAATCGCCGAGATGGCCGAGGCAGCAAAACAGCGATCCTATGAGTTTGTTGCGATTACCGATCATTCAAAGAGTTTGCGAATTGCAGGCGGAATTGACGAAGGCACCCTGAAAAACCAAGGAGCAGCAATCACGAAGCTCAACATAATGGCTTCAAAGTCCGGAATGAACGTAGCGGTCCTTCGATCTATCGAAATGAATCTTGACCCGCGCGGTCAAGGAGACATGTCGCCGAAGTCGCTCTCGACTTTGGATCTTGTGCTGGGGGCGTTTCATTCGTCCTTGCGCCGATTAGAGGATCAAACGGAGCGTTATCTTGCAGCGCTGCGCAATCCAAATATTCAGATCCTGGCTCATCCGCGTGGTCGCATTTATAACTATCGGGTCGGTCTGAAGGCAGACTGGCCGCGTGTTTTTGCAGAAGCTGCGAGGCTTGATAAGGCACTTGAAATTGACTGCTATCCAGATCGACAGGATTTGAACGTCGCCTTACTCAGGATTGCGAGAACGCATCGGACGCGTATCTCGCTAGGAACAGATGCCCATCATCCGTGGCAATTAGAATTCATTGAGTTGGGCCTTGCCGCTGCGCTCCTGGCAAGAATTGCGCCCGAGCGAATCATCAACTTCATGCCCCTTGCTGATGTGAAACGCTGGGTTAAAAAAGTGCGGGATCGCGGCGCGCGAGAACGATAAACCGTCTCACCAGCCTGTAGCCGCCTTGAGGCGCCGTCCCCGAATCACGGCACTCCTCTGCCTCTCCAGCCAAAGATAAAAAAGATCACGCACATCACCAGGAATATGAAGAACAAGACCTTCGCGATCCCCGCCGAAGCTGCAGCGATCCCACCAAACCCAAGTACCGCTGCTATCAGGGCAATTATTAGAAATGTTACAGCCCAACCTAACATCTTCTCACCTCCTTTTAAGAGTTGAATCGCATTAACTGGTAACTTCGCGTGTTATTGAGTTCAGAGTTATGCCGGTAAATCGGAAAGCGACCTAGGGCCGGGCGGGCTGCGACGATTAAAAAGGATGGCCTTCTAACGGTGGACAAGGCTCAACATCTCTGTGGCTGTGATGTCAGCTAAGAAATTCTGCGAGCGGCTCCATTGGTTTGATGTGCGCACAGAAAATCTTGAAAGCCGCTAAAATTGGGACGGCTAGAATGATGCCAACGATTCCCCACATCCAGCCCCAGAAAGTAAGCGAGAGCAGGATGATAACGGGATTCAATGTAAGAGAGCGTCCCATAATCCATGGCGTAATGAAACTGCCTTCTAACACGCCAAAAGAGAGATAGACCGCCGGAAAGATGAAGGCATACCCAAGACTATCGAAGCTTAGGGTGGCACCGATAGTCATGCAGATAATGCCTGTAAGAGCTCCTAAGTAAGGAACGAAATTAAGCAGCGCCACCATCACGCCCCACATTACCGGATTGCGCAGGCCAAGCAGTCCCACGGCAGCCCCTACGGCCGCCCCAAGGCATACATTAATCGCCGTGACCGTGAAGAGATAACGAGAGATCTGCGCCTCGATGTCATGCGCGATACCGACGGCCGTCTTCTTATCCGAGAGCGTCGGCAGCAACTTGACCAATTTGGCAATAAAGGCCTGGTCGTAGACGAGCAAAAAATAGAGAAGGATTAATGACAGAACAGCGCTGGCAATAAACTCTGGTGTCCGCATGAAAAGCATCTCAGTAATGGGATGCCGCTTCAGTTCTACTGCTTTGGTTTCCGCACTAGTTGCAGCCAGTTTTTCGATTTCCCCGGTTGCCTGGGCGACTTGCGCTACCGATTTTTTTACCGGCAAGAGCTTGTGCTGCAGTTCTGTGAAACCGGCTGGCGCTTTCTGGAGCCATTCTGCCGTGGGCGTGGCTAGCACCGAGATTGCATAGCCGACAAGTCCAAAAAATCCGATAAGAAGGAGCGCTGCGCCCATGGGCAGCGGAATTTTTAATCGACCGAGTCCCCGCAGTAAGGGCCTTAAGAGATAACTGAGGAGCAACGCAAGCACGATCGGCAGCAGGATCGAGCGCATAAAGTAAATGGTGTAGAAGACCGCCAGAATAAACAGACCGGTGAGAGCAATCGATCTGACATCGAAAGGTTTCTCCGATAGCTCGGCGACGCGCAGGCGGGCACGGGACGCTACTTGTTCCGCTTCTGGCTGCTCGTCGGAAACGTCAGGGCACGATTTCACGTTTACTCAGGGCCGAGCGTCGGTTTAGGTCTCGTTCTGCCGATCGGTTTACTTGTCGTTCTTTGGTAGGATTGCATGGCCCGGCCCGCTAGCCTCACCAAGCAAAGCCAGCGGCGCTCAGCCTCCATCATTGCGATTTTTATCAAGACGTCCTCGGTTGGACACACCCATTCTATAGGAGTCGCTTTGCAATATTCCGTTGGACAGCTGAGACGCAGCTGGGCGTTTCCACGTGTGTCGCCAATCACCTGGATTTGCCGCCCAGTGATCATTTCGCCGCAAACAAGGCAATAGCGTTTCTCATCCAGAAAGTGCCACTGTCGGAATTGATCGAGTCGTCGCAATAGGTCCAGTTTTTCTTCGTCGGATAAATCAATCAAAGCAACGAGCGTCATGACCAAGTATCCTTCCGTGCCAACTGCCGCACAATGCGACGACCGCCGGATTGGCGTATCGGTCAAAACCCTAGCTAGCTTCTTTGCTCGAGACTCGCTCGCGAAGACACTCGCAAAAACCTTTCAGAGGCCTCGATGATCGGATTCAAAGGGGGCACGAGCCTTTTACGGTCCAACGAATTTTGAGTTTCGTTACAGCTATATCTACTCGGGTCTGCGAAACATATGACACCGAGCAAAGCTATGGGAGCCGTAATTTATGTCTGATCATCCAAAACGAGAAAAGAAAGAAAGTTCGCAATCGTCCAAAGACATCCAGATTCCGCCAATCCCGAAGCAAACGGCTGGCGCGGTAACAGGTGCTGCGATCGGCAGCGTAGCCGGCCCGATTGGCGCGGTCGTGGGCGGAGTCGTCGGCGCTGTTGCGGCAAGTGCGGCCGGCAGACGCCCAATACAAAAAGCCGCTCGACGCGTTACAACAGCTTCGAAAGGCGCACTGAGGCGGAAAAAGTCCCACCAAGCGGCGCGAAAAGCGGGTACACGCTCACGCGGCAAAACTGCGAAGACAAGATCTAAGCAGGCGCCCACAGCACAATCGCGCAAGCGAATGGCACGCGGCTCGCGCGCGCGCCGCCAGCGCCGTGGCGGTCGAACGAAAAGGCGTTAGAATACGTCTCGCATTAGCTCTTTGGCGGGTCTCGAACTCTCGCCACGGCGTTTTTCTGAAATATTGTCACGAGTGCGAAATCAACCGACCTCGCCATATATGAACGACCGCATTCAGACACGAGAAGATTTCCTAGACCCAACGCGTTAACCCGGGTCTTTGGAATGCCATGTTCTATCGATTTGGGCACACTCGAGGGAACCAAACAAGAGTAGTGCTCCGATTTTACATGCGAAATTGCTTTCCTAGCCAATGAGTGACAGCCGATCCATCAAGTCAGCATTGCTCGAAGCGGAAGAACAGTTCCACATTCTTGTGGATAGCGTCGAAGAATACGCAATTTACCTGCTCGATCCGATTGGAAACATCGTGACGTGGAACTCAGGCGCAGAGAAAATTAAACAGTACATGGCGGACGAAATCATCGGCAAGAACTTCGCCTGTTTTTATACACCAGAGGACGTTGCCGCTGAAAAGCCGCAACGGAATCTGCGCGAAGCGGCACGCCAGGGGCATATTCGGGATCAGGGGACCCGCGTTCGCAGAGACGGATCCATTTTCCAAGCTGAAGTTGTAATCACCGCGTTGCGTGATAGTTCAGGTAATCTTCGAGGCTATTCCAAAGTCACGCGTGATATTACAGACCAAATTCGCACCCGCGAATTTGAGACGGAAAAGATTGCCGCAGAAAAAGCAAGCAAAGCCAAGGATGATTTTCTAGCGGCGCTCAGTCACGAGCTGCGCACCCCACTGACGCCGGCCTTGGCGGCAGCGGCCTACCTGGCAGACAATTCGGCGAAATTTCCATCAGAGTTCGCCGAGGACGTGAAAATAATTAAGCGGAACGTTCAATTACAGGCGCGTCTGATTGACGACCTCCTCGATCTCACTCGTATTGCGCGAGGCAAGCTTCAACTTCATCTGGAACCGGTCGACGCAAACGTTCTTGTGCGTGATGCCGTTGAAATCGCAAGATCAGCCATTCTGGCGAAGAAATTAAACGTCTCCACCGAGCTCAGTGCAAAGAAGCATCATGTCCTGGCTGACCCCATTCGGCTCCAGCAAGTATTTTGGAACCTGATCAACAATGCCGTGAAATTCACGCCGCCTGGAGGACAGGTCGCCATCCACACATTCAACGATGCGCGCAACCATTTTCGTTTTGAAATCACTGACAATGGTATCGGAATTGAACGCGAGCGGTTGACTTCACTGTTCATCCCATTCGAGCAGGCTGACCCTTCTGTCACGCGGCTGTTTGGTGGCCTTGGTCTAGGCCTCGCCATTACCAAGCGCCTTGTGGACCTTCACAAGGGCGCTATTGAAGTAGAGAGTCGGGGTCGGAGCTTCGGATCCACCTTCAGGGTAATACTCGACGCCTTGCCAGAAGAAGCCGGAAGAAATGGGAAGAATTTCCGCGCTTCCAAACGGCCAGCGAAACAATTGCGCATCCTGCTCGTGGAAGACCATCAAGACACACGACATACTTTGTCGCGACTGCTCACTCATTTTGGTCATCAAATTTCAGTTGCGGCTGATCGGCAAAGCGCGCTGGATATTATGGCCTCACAAAACTTCGATGTAATTTTGTGCGACATAGGTCTTCCCGATGGAAGCGGCTACGAGGTGGTCTCTGAGACGAAGCGACGGCATCCAGTCAAGGCAATCGCAATCAGTGGCTTTGGCACCGAGGCAGATGTTCGACGCTCGATAGAAGCGGGATTTGATTTTCATCTCGTCAAACCAGTAGACCTTCGTGAGCTCCAAGAGGTTCTCGATCAAGTCGCGGCTTAGCTGGCGTTGAAATTCATCTAACCGAATCGCCCAGCGTCGACGGACAAGCAAAACGGCGGGAGTTGCCTCCCGCCGTTAATTAATCAGCTAGCAACGAGTTTTATCGTCCGCTTTGTTGGCCACCGCCTTGTTGACCGCCGCCTTGCTGTCCGCCACCACCGCCTTGTTTCTCGCGTTCGCGCTGCTGGCGTTCACGTTCCTGTTTCTCGCGATCTCCCTGTTGGCCGCCTTGCTGTCCGGGGGCGCCAGGTTTGCCTGGTTCGTTTGGATTCTGTTGTCCTTCCATATTACCTTTCGTTGTTACGTTATAACCTTCTTACTCGATCCTTTCGCATTCGCGATTAGATGTCTCCTTGAAATCGCCTTGGAAGGACCTCTTGGATTGCAGAATCTTGCTTTAAGCTACGTTTACCGAGGCCCCAGGGTCTCCCAAGAGGATCAGTAATTTTCCTAGGATACAAGTGGCCGAGGTTTCGTCCTGGCAACCTCACTTCTAAGAAAACTGTGTTACCGACCGGAACTCGCGCCAGCTAGCTCACTTTCCAACATGGCCTCAGGATTTACTATGCCTTCGGCCAACCTGTTTAGAAGTTCATTTGTTTCCGATTCTTCATCGAGAGTCGTTTGCAAAAGCTCTGCGGCTTTGTTTTGGCCAAGTAGATGGGCGAAGGTGCGAACACTGCCATAACTAGCGATCTCGTAATGTTCGACTTTCTGGGCGGCAACAATGATACCGGCATCGAGTATGGATTCCTCGCCCTCTTCCTTCAGAATTTCCGACCCCTCCTCAATAAGTCCCTTCATAGCTCGGCATGTTTTACCCTTCGGTTTTTCACCAAGCGCTTCGAAGACTTGTTCAAGCCGTTTCACGTGGCCTTTGGTCTGTTCCAAGTGCTTTTCGAAAGCGTCCTTCAGATCTTCGGATGAGGCAGCCTTTGCCATTTTTGGCAACGCTTTCACCAGTTGATTTTCCGCGTTATAAAGATCGCGTAGTTCGTCGGTGTAAAGTTTCTGTAGTGTATCCAACTTCATAGACCAGCTTTTCCTTTCTTATTCCTGAGTTTTTTTCCCTAGTTTTTGTTGGCGCAGCGCATTTGTAAGCACCGGCCTAAGAAACAAACGCCCCTAGCCGTGCAACTGCGCGTGTTGGATTTTCAAATCTTTTTTGGGGCGTTTCTCAATCACTAGAGCGAATTTGAGAGACCGTGATCCTCGTCAAACAGTCAATGTTGCATCAGTTGCGCGCGTAGTCTGATTCGCTTCGTCTATGCTGATGAGAGAAGGCACAGAGGTTAACATACCATTACGGCTCTTTCTCATATCAGTTTCAATCAGCCGCTTGTAAATCTCGATATAATCGCTCGCCATCCGGCTCGCCGCGAACCGCCTTTCAAAAGTGTTCCTGCAACGCGCCCGACTCACATCGCAAACTCGGCTAACCGATTTTGCCGCGTCGTCCAAGCCTTCTACGATGAAACCTGTTACTCCGTCTTCCATCACCTCGGGAACAGATCCACTGTTGTAAGCGATCACCGGCGTGCCGCACGCCATGGCCTCAATCATCACAAGTCCGAAGGGCTCCGGCCAATCGATGGGAAACAGCAGAGCATAGGCGTTCCCAAGAAATTCGTTCTTATCGCGATCAGTGATTTCGCCAACCCAATCAACATGGGACTCCGCAAGCAGCGGCTCGATTACACGCTTGAAATAGCGCCTGTCAGCTCGATCAACTTTAGCGGCAAGTTTAAGGGGCATTCCTGCACGTTTCGCGATCTCGATCGCGCGATCTGCTCTCTTTTCCGGCGAGATCCGCCCCAAAAAAGCCAGGTAATCTCCCGGATTAGGACGAAACTGGAATTGTTCCATGTGCAACCCGTGATAGATGGTTGCCTGCCAGTTCGCCCACGGCAAAGGCTGCCGTTGAGCATTCGAGATCGATATGAGTGGTTCATTTCGAAACCGGTCGAACACAGGAATCAAGTCGGGAATGTCGAGGCGTCCGTGCAACGTCGTGACATGCGGAACACGCAGATAGCGCGAAATGGGAAAATGAAGATATCCAGTGTGAAAGTGAATCAGATCGAACTCGTTAACGTGCTCGATGACATGATCTAGCAGAAGGACTTCCCGCGCCACGGGGTCTTTGCAGCGCTCGTTTTTCCGGAGCGAGCGCTGGCACGACGCAATGAGCCGCGCACTTGTAACGGAGTCGCCGCTGGCAAACAGAGTAACGTCGTGCCCAACGCGAACCAATTACTCAGTAAGATAAGAGACGATCCTTTCCGTTCCTCCGTAGTGTTTCGGAGGTACACTTTCGATTAGCGGCGCAACCTGAGCAATTCGCATGTTCCCCTTTTTCGTCGCGAGATCCAAGCTTCACTGACGCACCGCTTCCTGCGGGTGTTCTTTCTGTCCTGAAAGCCTTAATCGCCATGGTGATTCCCAAATCTCTGTCCCAACCCTTCGAACGCGGTCTTAGCTTTGGTTTTAACGTTTCGCGGAAAATGAAACGTTCTCAGGCATCCGGCTCACAAACAGGAATTCCCCTATCCAACGCCAGCTAGGAAATCGCAGACACAAACGGCGGAAATTCCTAGGGAATCCTGCCAAGTGTGGTTCCTTATCGCACAGATGCCCGTTCGCCGAAACAGGACAGTGGTTTAAAGGTGTCCCGTCAAAGCGAGAATTATAACGATCAAGAGAATCAATCCGAGGCCTCCACTCGGCCAGTATCCCCAACCGGAACTATACGGCCACGCCGGGAATGCCCCGATTAGCAGCAGGATTAAGATAATCAGTAGAATAGTGCCCATGCTTCTCCTTTCTTGAATTAATTCGTTCTCACGAGCGATTTTGGACGTTGTAACATGTTGGACAAGAAGCAGAGACGCCCGCCGTTACTCTCTGAATCAAAAC
>WNGC01001727.1_pt1 | contig 13329 bp, 12 predicted proteins | sample 5400051 | NCBI WGS metagenome assembly WNGC01 (sample SAMN13153368, study PRJNA577476) | soil metagenome | isolation source: 20 cm soil or saprolite under grassland replicate 2 | place: USA:California | collected 2016-06-15 | reverse complement strand
GGTCGAGCAGGCCGACGGTATGCCGGGCCGCGATGGTCTTCGAAGGACTGAGTTGCGAAAGGAAATCGTCCATGTCGAACGCCGTCAGATCGGCCTGCCAGCCCGGCGCGGTGATGCCGGGCAGGTTGCTGCAGATCGCTTCGTAAAACGAGACGCCGAGCGCGCGGCACAGCGCATCGAGCAGCGCGCGGTCGATGAGCGCGGGCCCGTAGCAGGCGGTGAGGCTGTTCATGCCTTGCGTGGCCCCGATCGCGATTTGCGGACCGTAGTTGTCGATCGAGTGGCCGAACGCGGTGTTCTCGCCGGCGGCCAGGTAGGCGTCGCGCGCCAGCGCGAGCGAGGCGCGCAGCTGATCGATGTTCTGCTCGTTGCTGAGCCCCGGGTCCTTGTCGAACCACTTGGGCACCAGCATTTCCGCCGCCGCGCCCGTCGCCTCCTTGCCGTCCTCGAGCGCGATGCGCGCGCGCACGAAAGCCTGCGGCGCCGAGGTGAGCGTCACGACGCCGAAGCGAAACGGCATCCTGAGCCGCACGTCGCGCTCGAAAAAGGCGATTTCCCTGATCGAAAACTTTACCTGCACGGTCAGTCCATCGCCAGCACGCCCTTGGACTTGAAAATGTCCCGGATGCGGCCGGCATAGTCGTTGAACCGCGGCGGCAGCTTGTCGAGGCGACGCGGCCGAGGCAGGTCGATGTCGATGATCTCGACGATGCGCCCGGGGCGCGGGCTCATCACCACCACGCGGTCGGCGAGCAGCACCGCCTCGGGGATGCTGTGCGTGATGTGCAGCGCCGTCTTGCGCTTTTCCATCCATACCCGCTGGATGTCCATCGAGATCTGCTCCCGCGTCAAGGCGTCGAGCGCGCCGAAAGGCTCGTCCATCAGCAGCAGCGGCGGATCATGCACCAGGGCGCGGCAGATCGACACGCGCTGGCGCATGCCGCCGGAGAGCTCGTAGGGCTTGCTGTTCTCGAAGCCTTCCAGCCCGGTTTGCTTCAGCAGGTGCCTCGCCGCCGCCTCGTAGCTCGCGCGGTCCAAGCGCCGGATGTCGACCTGCAGCATCACATTCGACAGCACGTCGCGCCAGTCGAGCAGGATCGACTCCTGGAACACGATGCCGACGTCGGTCTGCGGGCGATCCACTTTCCTGTCGCCGACGGTGATCGAGCCCGAAGTGTAGAGCACCAGCCCGGCGACCATCTTCAGGAGGGTGGTCTTGCCGCAGCCGCTCGGGCCGACGATGGCGACGAACTCGGACTGGCGGATGTCGAGATGGACTTCGGCGCAGGCTTCCACCGTGCCTGCCTTGGTGTCGTAGACCTTGCCGACGTTCTCGAGGCGAATGTAGGGCTGCATTACTTCTTGGGCGTATAAGGCGCCTCGGACAGGAAGCTGTTGGTGTAGTAGAGCTCGAGGTCGGGCTGGGGCTTGAGCTTGGCGTACTGGGCGAGCAGGTCCTGCGTCTCCTTCCAATCCTCGAGCGCCGACCAGCCGATCGGCCGACCTTGGCTGCGCTCGGTGCGGATGATGGTCATCGTGCCGTTGATCTCGAGGAGCGAGATTTCCTTGTTGAACGCGGGCGCGTTCCTCATGAAAATCTCGGCCGCCTCGTCCCGATTGTCGAAGCTGTACTGCCAGCCGCGCTGCGAGGCGCGCAGGAAGCGACGCAACTGGTCCTGGCTCTTCGCCTCCTTCGCCCAGTCGTTGTTGACGATGATGGCGCTCGAGAGCGTCGAGACGCCTGCCAGGTCGTAGAGGCGCGTCCAGCCCATCTTGACGCCGGTCTGCAGCTGCATGCGCGGCCCCTGGTCCATGAAGTAGCCGAGCAGCGCGTCGGCCTGCTTGCTCAGCACCGCCTGCTCCTTCGCCTGCGGATTGGCCACGGTGATCATCTGCACGTCTTCGAGCTTCATGCCGAGCTTGCCCATGAAGGCGGTGAAGATCGCCAGGCTCGCGTCGCCCGCCGTGATGGCGATGCGGCTGCCCTTGATCTGCGAGACCCGGGTCGGGCGCGCCGCGTCGGCGCGATAGATGAAGGACATCGGGCTCTGCTGCAGCGTCACGCCCACCGCCTTGATCGGCATGCCGGCACCCACGCCGCGCATCATGGTCGCTGCGTCGACGTAGGCGACCGGGTTGGTCTTGTTGGCCACCAGCTGCGCCACGGTGGTCGAGCCGCTGCCTTCCATGATCTCCACCTCGAGCCCCTCGTCGCGATAGAAGCCCTTGTCGCGCGCGACGAAGAAGGGCGCGTGCTCGCCGTACAGCGTCCAGTTCAGGCGGAACTGGAATTTCTCCTGCGCCCCCGCCGGGACGGCAAGCATCGTCAACGCGAGCAATGCGGTGATGCGCTTCATTTCATCCTCCTCCAAGAGGTCACTACATTGTCCCCAGGTCATCGCGGATGCGATGCGTGACGTGCCACGGGATCAAAAACGCCTCGAACAGCTCGACGGCGTAGAAGAACGCGAGCCCGATCATCGTCAGCGCGACGATGGTGGCGAACATCAGGGCGGTCTCCATATTGGAGTTGGTGACGAGCAGCAGGTAGCCCAGCCCCTTGTCCGCGCCCACGAACTCGCCGACCACCGCGCCGGCGACCGCCAGCGTCGCCGCCACTTTCAGGCCGCTGAACAGGTACGGCAGGCTCGTGGGCAGCCGGAATCGCGCAAACACCTGCAGCCGGCTCGCGCCCATCGAGCGCGCGAGGTCGGTCATCTCCGCGGACATCGAGCGCAGACCCACCGCCGCATCGATGACGATCGGGAAAAACGAGATCAGGAACGCGACCAGGACCTTGGGCAGCGCGCCCACGCCGAACCAGACCAGAAACAGCGGCGCGACCGCCACCTTCGGCACCACCTGAAAAAACAGCATCGTCGGCATGACGAAGCGGTCGAAGCGCTGCGAGGAGGTGATCGCGATCGCCAGCGGCACGGCGACGGCCACCGCCAGGAAGTAGCCGAGCAGCATTTCGTACGCGGTCACCCAGCCGTGAAAGGCGAGCCTCGGAAACTCCCGGATGAAGGTGTCGAAAATGACGCTGGGCGCCGGCAGCAGATAGGCAGGGGGCTGGTAGAGCGCCACGCCCGCCTCCCACACGGCGAGAAACGCCAGGATGCCGACAAAGGGCGTGAGCACCGAGCGCAGCTTCTTGTTCATGCTTGCGCCGCCATGGTAAGGGAGCGCTGCGCGGCGGCGCCGATCTCGATGCCCAGGCCGTGACCCGCCGGAACGCGGATCGAATCGCGCTCGGCGCAAAAGCGCGGGTCGGTGGTGCCCCGGCCCTCGATGTACTGCGGCCCGTTCAACGCCGCGGGGCGCTCGAGCCCTGCAGCCGCGAACAGATGGACCGAGGCGGCGAGCGACAGGTCGGGATCGCTCAGCCCCGATGCAAACAGCTCGAGATTATGTTCCTGGAGTTGCCTGACGATGCGCGAGGCGTGCCAAAGGCCGCCACAGCGCGCCACCTTCATCGCGATGCCGTCCATCATGCCCAGCGCGATGAACTCCGCGGTCTCCACCGGCGAGACGATGCCCTCGTCCATCAGGACCGGCAGCGCGCCCTGCCGCGTCAAGGTCTGATAGTCGCGCAGCCGATTCGGCGGCAACGGCGATTCGATTGCCTTCAGCCCGAGGTCGGCGAGCTTCGGCGCCAGCGCGAGCGCCGTGTCCAAGTCGTAGCTCGTGTTGGCGTCTGCCCAGTGGAATCCTCGGGGAGAAAATTCAAACACCGCGCGCACCAGCTCGAGATCGTACCGCGGCGTCTGCGGCGGGCCGAGCTTGATGTTGTAGCTGTCGTACCCCATCGCGCGGCCCCGCTCGAGAAGCGTCTCGGCGCCGGCGAGCGTCGGTGCTTGAACGGTCCAGCTCAGCTTCACTTCATTGATCGTGGACCCGCCCAGGAGCGCACTGACGCTGCGCCCCACCCGCTTGCCCCATAAGTCATGGCAGGCGAGGTCGATCGCCGCCTTCGCGAGCGGCTGGCCGACGGAGAACGACGGCCGGATGGCGCGCTCCATGCGCTCATGGATGCCCGGGAGATCGGCGGGATCGGCGCCGAGCAGCTGCGGCGCGAGGTAATGCCGCAGCGTCGACTCGACGCTCTCGACCGTCTCGTCGCTCCAGGTCTGCACCGGCACCGATTGTCCCCAGCCCTGCACGCCGTCGTCGTCGCTCAGGCGCACGAGCACCGACGGGCGCACGGGCGTCCTGAAGAACTTGAATTCGCCGACCAGCGCGTAATCGAACCTGCCGACCTCGATCCGGGTGATCTGCGCCATGCGCTTTTAACTCTATGGTTAAGAGATTGGATTGTCGAGCGCTTCGAGCACGCCCCGCACATAGCCGATGGCGCGCGCCGCCGCGCCCGGGCCGTCGGGGACATAGTCGAACGGCTCTACCGCCATGTCGCCGCCGTAGCGGTGTTTCTTGAGCGCGGCAAACAACGGCGCGAATCTCTGCTGGCCCTGCCCCGGGCCCTGGCGGTTGCGATCGTTCAGCTGCACGTGGGCGATCACCCCCTGCGGCAGCCAGCGCTCGACCAGCGCAGCCGGGGTCTCGCTCTCGCTGCGGGCGGCGGCGCTGCAGTCGAGCATCGAGCGCACCGCGGGGCTGCCGATGGCCGCCACCATGCGCGCGGCCTCCTGCAACGTGTTGATGAGCGGCGTTTGCTCGGCCGAGAGAGCCTCGATGCAATAGACCACGCCGGCCCGTTCGGCGCGCCCGGCCACCGCGGCGAAGCTCTCCTGCGCGCGCGCCAGCGCGGCGACGCGCGTCTCGCCCGGATCGACGCGCCGCTGATGCGGCGAGCCGTGCACCAGGTAGCGGCCGCCGAGCTCGGCGCACTGATCGATGAGCGCGAACATGACGTCGAGGGTTCGCCTGCGTACCGCGTCGTCGCGCGTCGAGATCGACAGTCCCGCCGGCTTGAGGAGCAGCCAGTGCAGGCCGGTAATCGCGATGCCCGCGTCCTGGGCGGCGCTGCGCGCCGCGGCGATCTGCGCCGCGCCGAGGCGATGCGGCTCGTCGGACAGCGTGTAGGGCGCGATCTCGAGACCGTCGTAGCCGAGCTTGGCGGCGTAGACGCATTGCGCCGGGAAGGACATCGGCGCGATCACCTCGTTGCACAGCGCGATCCTCACGCCGGTCGCCTCAGCGCCTGCACGATGAGATCGGTGATATGGCGCGAGCGCGCGCTGAGCGCTCTGGCCGCCATCAGGTCGCGGCCGAAGATCTGCGACAGCGTATAGCGGTTGCTGAGGTAGAAGTAGCCTTCTCCGGCGATCGAGATGTAGAGCTGCACCGGGTCGACGCCCTTGCGGAACACGCCGCCGCGCTCGCCGCGCGCGAGCACGCGGCGCAGCGTCTCGACCAGCGGCGAATGCATGTCCCGCACCCGGCGCGAGCGCGCGACGTGGCGGCCCTTGTGCAGGTTCTCGCTGTTAAGCAGGGTCAGAAACTCCGGGTGCTCGAGAAAATAATTCCAGGTGAATTCGACCAGCCGCTTCAGGGCCGCGAGCGGCTCCAGGTGCTCGAGCTCGAGCGCGCGCTCCGCGCTGCGGATGTGAGCGTAGCGGGCCTCGAGCGCGGCGAGAAACAGCCGGTCCTTGTCGCCGAAGTAGTAGTACAGCATGCGCTTGTTGGCGCCGGCGCGCGAGGCGATGCGATCGACCCGCGCGCCGCCCAGCCCGAAGCGCGCGAATTCCTCGGTCGCGGCGTCGAGAATGCGCTGTCGCGTGCGCTCGGGATCCCGAACCTTTGAATTAACCATCCGGTGAAGACATTATAATGATCGCGTGATCCAGACCACCGTCGTCGGCTCCTACCCGATCCCCGACTGGCTCGTCGCGGCGCCATCCGACCAGGCGCTGCTCGACGCCACGCGGGTGGTGCTGCACACGCAGGAGCAGGCCGGCATCGATGTCGTGTGCGACGGCGAGCTCTACCGCTTCGACGTCAACCATCCCGAGACCAACGGCATGATCGAGTATTTCGTGCAGCCGCTCGCAGGCGTGCGCACGCGGCTGACCTTCGATGAGCTCACGGGATACCGCGGCCAGGGCGCGACGCGCTTTCGCACGCGACCGCCCGGCGTGGTCGACGGTCCGATCGGACCCGGCACGCTCGACCTGCCGAGCGCCTGCAGCCGCGCGCGCGCGCTTGCGTCACGGCCGTTTAAGTTCACGCTCACCGGTCCGCACATGCTCGCCAAGATGCTGCTCAACAAGCATTACCGCGACAGCGCGGAGCTCGCGCATGCCATCGGCGACGCGCTCGCGGCGCAGGTCCGCCACCTCGATGCCGACGTCGTTCAAGTCGACGAGGCGAACCTGCCGGGAAGCCCCGACGAGTGGCAGTGGGCGGCTTCCGCCATGAACCGCGTGCTCGATGCGGTACCGAAATGCGCCAAGGCGGCGGTGCACCTGTGCTTCGGCAACTACGGCGGGCAGTCGATCCAGAAGGGAAGCTGGGCCAAGCTGATCGACTACCTGAACGCTCTGCACGTCGACCACATCGTCATGGAGTGCGCGCACCGGCCGCAAGGGGAGATGGCCGTGTTCAAGTCCCTGCGTGCGGAGATCGGGCTTGGCATCGGCGTGATCGACATCAAGCGCACCGAGGTCGAAAGCGCGGAAGTGGTGGCGCGCGCGATCGAGCAAGCCGAGAAAGCCCTGGGCGCCGGGCGGCTGAGCTACGTCCACCCCGACTGCGGCTTCTGGATGCTCAAGCGCAACATGGCCGACGGCAAGATGAAGGCGCTCGTCGCCGGGCGCGATCTTTACGAAGGGCGCAGCGCGCCCCAGGTTTTCTCCCAGTCGTTGCCGAGGAAATCGGTTTCGCGCCCGTCGGGCCGAAAGAACTTGTTGGGAAGCTGAAACATCGCCAGCATCAGACCGCCTTGCGGCCCGGCCCAGGCCTCGTGCCGGCTGCCGGCGGGACGCCAGACGAACTCACCCGCCTTGCACACGCCCTCGCCGCAGACCAGGCTGCCTTCGAGCACGTAGGTCTGCTCGATCATCACATGCTCGTGGTCCGGCAGCCGCGCACCCGGCGCCATTTTCATGAGGAGCGTCATGACCCCCGTCGCGCGATCGGCAAGCAGCGTCTTCGTCTCGACCCCGGGGACGAGGGTCTTTTCCCAGGGAAGGCGCGTGACATCGATGAAACGCGAGGCCATGGGCGGCAGGTTGGCGCGGGTCATGGCTTGAGATGCTGCCCGACTCTGACGATCTTCATGGTGTTGGTGCCTCCGGCTTTGCCGATCGGCTCGCCGATCGTGAGCACGATCAGGTCGCCTTCCTTCACTACTTTGTTCTCCGCCAGCACCTTCTCGGCCTCGCGCAGCAACTCCTCGCGGTCGTGCCCCGTGTACTTCACCATCAGCGGAGACACGTCGCGAAGCAAAGCGCAGCGATAGCGCGTCGAGGTCTGGGAGGTGAGCGCGTAGATCGGCACGCCGGCGTTCAGGCGGCTCATCCACAGTGCGGTCGAGCCTGATTCGGTCAGCGCGGCGATCGCCTTCACCTTCAGGTGGTACGCGGTGAACAGGGCCGCCATGGCGATCGACTGGTCCACCCGCGTGAACACGCGGTTGAAGAAGTCCTGGTCGAGATTGAGCGGCTGCGTCTGCTCGGCCTCGACGCAGATGCGGTCCATCGCCTGGACGACTTCCACCGGGTACCTGCCGCTCGCCGTTTCGGCCGAGAGCATCACCGCGTCGGTACCGTCGAGCACCGCGTTCGCCACGTCCGACACCTCGGCGCGCGTCGGCACCGGGCTCGAGATCATCGACTCCATCATCTGGGTCGCGGTGATGGTGAGCTTGTTGTGCTCGCGCCCGAGCCGGATCATCTTCTTCTGCAGCGCAGGCACCGCGGCGTCGCCGACCTCGACAGCGAGATCGCCGCGCGCCACCATGATGCCATCGGAGCCGCGCATGATGTCGACGAGCGCGCTTTCCGCCACCGCCTCGGCGCGCTCGATCTTGGCGATGAGAAAGGCCTGGCCGCCGGCGGTGCGCATCAGCTCCCTCGCCATGTACATGTCGGCGCCGGACTTCGGGAACGAAACGGCGAGGTAGTCGGCCTGGAGCTTCACCGCGGTCCTGATGTCCTCCATGTCCTTGGCAGTGAGCGCCGCCGCGGTCAGGCCGCCGCCCTGACGGTTGATGCCTTTGTTGTTCGAGAGCACGCCGCCGTGGCGCACTAGCGTCTGCACCTCGTCGCCTTTGACGCCCGTGACCTCGAGCACGATCTTGCCGTCGTCGAGCAGCAGCACGGCGCCTGGCGCGACGTCGCGCGGCAGCTCCTTGTAGTCGAGCCCGGCGCGCGCGCTGTCGCCCAGCTCGCAGGCCGCATCGAGCACGAAGCGCTGTCCCTTCTCCAGGGTGATCTTGCCGTCCTTGAACTTGCCGACGCGGATCTTCGGCCCCTGCAGGTCGCACATGATGGCCACCGTGCGCCCGGTCTTCGAGGCAATGCTCTTCACGAGCGCGGCGCGCTGCTCATGATCGGCGGGCGTGCCATGCGAGAAGTTGAGCCGCACCACGTCGACGCCCGCGCGGATCATGCGCTCGAGCACCACGGGGTCGCTGGAAGCCGGGCCGAGGGTGGCCACGATCTTGGTGCTGCGGGGCATCAGGGTAACCTTAACCAGTCAGAGTGCGATGCGCAAGACGACCTCGCCGCCGACGCGGAGCGCTGCGCCGCTTAACGATCCGCACGCGCTTGCAGCGCCGCCACGGCAGGCAGGGTCTTGCCCTCGAGAAACTCGAGAAACGCGCCGCCCGCCGTGGAAATGTAGTCGATCTTGTCGCCGACGCCGAACTGGTTGATCGCCGCGACGGTGTCTCCGCCGCCGGCGATGCAATAAGCCTTCGAGCTCGCGATCGCCTCGGCGATTGCGCGGGTGCCTTTGGCGAACGGCTCCTTCTCGAACGCGCCCACCGGGCCGTTCCAGACGATGGTCCCCGCCGTGGCAAGCGATGCCGCGAGCGAGCGCGCCGTATCCGGGCCGATATCCAGAATCATATCGTCCCCCGACACGCTGTCGACCCGCTTCACCTCGCCCTCACCGTGCATGCTTTTCGCCACCACCACATCGGTAGGCAATGGCACCTTGGTCATCGCCATGATCTTCTTCGCCTCGCCGACGAGGTCGGGCTGCGCCAGCGATCTGCCGATCGGTTTGCCGGCCGCGAGCAAAAAAGTATTGGCGATGCCGCCGCCGACGATCAGGTGGTCGACCTTTTTCGCCAGCTCGGCGAGCGCGGTGAGCTTGGTCGACACTTTCGAGCCGCCGACGATCGCCGCGAGCGGGCGCGCAGGATTGGCGAGCGCGCGTCCGAGCGCGTCGAGCTCCGCCGCCATCAGCGGCCCGGCGCAGGCGACGAGCGCGAATCGCGCAACAGCGTGCGTGGTCGCCTCCGCGCGGTGCGCGCTGCCGAAAGCGTCGTTCACATAGACGTCGCAAAGCGCGGCGATCTTGCGGGCCAGAGCCGCGTCGTCTTTTTTCTCGCCCTTGTTGACCCGGCAGTTCTCCAGCATGACCACGCATCCCGGCTCGACCTTCACGCCATTGACCCAATTGGAAATCAGAGGAACTTCAACACCTAAAATCTCTGCCAACCTCTTCGCGACCGGAGCGAGCGAATCCCCGGGCTTGAGCGCGCCTTCCTTGGGCCTGCCCAGGTGCGAGGTCACCATCACGGCGGCGCTCTGGCTGAGCGCGTGGCGCACGCAGGGCAGCGAGGCGCGAATGCGCGTCTCGTCGGTGATCCTGCCCGCGTCGATCGGCACGTTGAGATCGGCGCGGATGAACACCCGCTTGCCGCGCAGATCGAGATCGGTCATGCGCTTGAAGCGCACGGCCCTACGTCGCGTTCATCAGCGCGACGGTGGCGTCGAGCATGCGATTGGAGAAGCCCCATTCGTTGTCGTACCAGGCGCAGACTTTCACCAGCGTGCCCTCCGAGACCCGGGTCAGGCCAGCGTCGAGAATGGCGCTCGCCGGATTATGGTTGAAGTCCGAGGACACCAGCGGCTCGCTGGTGTACTCAAGCAGGCCCTTCAGGTCGGTTTCGGAAGCGTGCTTCACCGCCTTGTTGACCTCCTCGACGCTGGTCGGCCTTTTCGCGACAAACGAAAGATCGACGAGCGAGACGTTGATCGTCGGCACCCGGATCGAAAAGCCGTCCAGTTTGCCTTTCAGGTGCGGCAGCACGAGGCCGACCGCGGCGGCGGCGCCGGTCTTCGTCGGAATCATGTTGTGGGTCGCCGAGCGCGCCCGGCGCAGGTCCTTGTGGTACACGTCGGTCAGGACCTGGTCGTTGGTGTACGAGTGCACCGTGTTCATCAACCCCGAGACCATGCCGATGCGATCATCGAGCGCCTTGACGAGCGTCGCGAGGCAGTTCGTCGTGCACGATGCGTTCGAGATCACCTTGTCGGAGCCTTTCAGCAATTTGTGGTTGACGCCGTAGACGACGGTCCGGTCGACGTCGCTCTCGCCGGGCGCCGAGATGACCACCTTGGCTGCGCCCGCCTGCAGGTGTGCGCCCGCCTTCGCCTTGCTGGTGAACAGGCCCGTGCACTCGAGCACCACTTCGACGCCGAGTGACTTCCACGGCAGCTTCGCGGGGTCGCGTTCGGCGAGCACGCGAATGCGGTCATCGTTCACCACCACGGCGTCGCCGTCGATGCGCACGCTGCCCGGGAACCTGGCGTGCGCGGTGTCGTACTTCAGCAGGTGGGCGTTGGTCTGGGCGTCGCCCAGGTCGTTGATCGCCACGAACTGCAGGGGGTGCTTCTTGCCGCCCTCGTAGTGGGCGCGCAGCACCATGCGCCCGATCCGACCGAAGCCGTTGATGGCTGCCTTAATCGTCATTTCAATACGCTCCTCACTGCCTTGGCCACGTTCTCCGGAGTGAAACCGAAGAACTTGAAGAGATCCGCTGCCGGCGCCGATTCGCCGAAGCGGTCGATGCCGACCACTGCGCCTTCCGGGCCGACGTACTTCCTCCAGTAATCGCTGACGCCGGCCTCGACTGCGACGCGCGGCAGGCCTGGCGGCAGCACCGAGCTGCGATAGTCCTCGCTCTGGCGGTCGAACACGCTGGTCGAGGGCATCGACACCACGCGCACCGCAACGCCTTCGGCAGCGAGCAGCGCCTGCGCGCCGACCGCGAGGTGGACTTCCGATCCGGTCGCGATCACCACGGCGCGAGGCTGCCCGGGATCGGAAACCACATAGCCGCCGCGCTCGATGTCGCTCGACGAATTCCTTTTCACGAATGGAACGTTCTGGCGCGTCAGCAAAAGGGCGGTCGGCCCGTTCTTCCTGCGCAAGGCCGCCGCCCAGGCGAGCACCGTCTCGGCGCCGTCGCAGGGACGCCAGACCTCCATGTTCGGCATCAGGCGCAGGCTCGCCGCATGCTCGATCGGCTGGTGCGTCGGCCCGTCCTCGCCCAGCCCGATCGAGTCGTGCGAGAAGACGTAGGTGACGCGAATGCCCGTCAGCGCCGCCAGCCGCAGCGCGTTTCGCGCGTAGTCCGAGAAGACCAGGAAGGTGCCGCCGTACGGGATCAGGCCGCCATGCAGGGAGACGCCGTTCATCGTCGCGCACATGCCGAACTCGCGCACGCCGTAGAACACGTAATTGCCGCCGCCTTCGCGTCCGACGACCCTGGAGGCCTTCACCATCGTGAGGTTCGACCCGGTGAGATCGGCCGAGCCGCCGAGCAGCTCCGGCAGCGCGGGCACCAGCACCTCGAGCACCCGCTGCGAAGCCTTGCGGGTCGCCGTGGCTTCGGCCTTCTCGCTCGCTTCGCGCAGGAGAAACGATACTTTCTCGTCGAAATCACCGGGCAGCTCACCCGCCATCCGGCGGCTGAATTCGGCTGCCTCAGCGGGATAGAGCTTCTGGTAGGCGGCGAACAGCCGGTTCCAGCGCCGCTCGGCGCGCTCGCCCGCTTCGCGCGCGTCCCAGCCGCGATACACGTTCTCGGGAATCTCGAAGGGCGGATAGTTCCAGCCGATCGCCTGCCGGGTGGCGGCAACCTCCTCCCCGCCAAGCGGCGCGCCGTGCGCCGCCCCGGTGCCCGCCTTGGTCGGAGCCCCTTTTGCGATGACGGTCCTCGCGCAGATCAGCGTCGGGCGCGACCTGTCGCGCTTCGCCCTGCGCAGCGCTCGGTCGAGCGCCTTGAGGTCGTGGCCATCGACGTTCGGGATCACCCGCCAGCCGTACGCTTCGAAGCGCCGCCGCACGTCGTCGGTGAACCACTGCGCGATCTGACCCTTGTCCGAGTCGATCGAGATGCCGTTGTCGTCGTATACGGCGATCAGCTTGCCCAGCCCGAGAGTGCCGGCGAGCGAGCAGGCCTCGTGCGACAGGCCTTCCATCATGCAGCCGTCGCCCATGAAGACATAGGTGCGGTGATCGACGATCTCATGGCCTGGCCGGTTGAACTCGGCAGCCATCAGGCGCTCAGCAAGCGCCATGCCGACGGCGTTCGCGATCCCCTGCCCAAGCGGCCCGGTGGTCGTCTCGACGCCCGGGGTGAGCCCGTGCTCCGGATGGCCCGGCGTCTTGGAATGCAGCTGCCGGAAGCGCCGCAGCTCGTCCATCGGCAGCGCGTAGCCCGTGAGGTGCAGCAGGCCGTAGAGCAGCATCGAGCCGTGGCCGTTGGAAAGCACGAAGCGGTCGCGATCGGGCCAGGCGGGGTTGGCCGGGTTGTGGCGCAGGTGGCGCTTCCAGAGCGCCACCGCGATATCCGCCATTCCCATGGGCATGCCGGCATGGCCGGACTTCGCCGCCTCCACGGCATCCATCGCGAGCGCGCGAATCGAGTTGGCGAGCTCGCCTTCAGACGCAGGGGGATTCATCGGAGGCCCCCAATTATACTCGGCGCATGATGCTGCTCCCTTTCAGCCGCCCGGCGGATTACGAGCCCCTCGTTTTGGCGCAGGCGCGCGACGGCGGACACTGGTTCGTGTTCCGCGGCACCGACCTGCTGGTCGAGCTGGGGCCGCCCGATCCGCGCCCGAGCGACGATCCGCGGGTGCGGCAGCGGGCGTTGTGGGCCCGGCTGCCGTTGCGGGAAAACCACAACTGGTTGGGAGCGCCGCCGCTCAGAACCCTATATCTAGGGCGGTTGCGGGGAGTCGACTGCTGGGTCGCCGAGCTGGCGGCGGAGGCCGCGGCGCCCGCAGGGATGGCCTGGGAGGGATTGCGGGCGTTGTTCTCGGTGCTCGACGATGCGCACTTCGCGCTGGCCGGCCGGGCGCTGCAGCTCGTCGAATGGGACCGCACACACCAGCACTGCGGGCG
>WNGC01001726.1_pt1 | contig 13334 bp, 14 predicted proteins | sample 5400051 | NCBI WGS metagenome assembly WNGC01 (sample SAMN13153368, study PRJNA577476) | soil metagenome | isolation source: 20 cm soil or saprolite under grassland replicate 2 | place: USA:California | collected 2016-06-15 | reverse complement strand
GGTCCGAAATCAGTACTCTCAAAGTACACAATCAACCCTTAAGAACGGTCGTTGACGTCTTCGCTAGTGGCGGTCTAAGTTTCCTCAAAAGCGCTTGAGCCGCAATTGTTACCGGGTCCCAGACCGGTGCGAGGGGTGGCGAATAGCAGGTCTCGATCTCCGCAAACTCTTGAACTGTCAATCCGAGATGGGCTGCCATAGACGCGAAGTTAGCCCTAAGGGTTGCCCCCTCTTCACCCACAAGCTGAGCGCCTAGAAGCTTCCCGTTCGCGGGATTCGCGAGCAGCTTCACAGTTAGATCCTTGCCACCGGGATAGTAGGTGAGCCGTGTCGATCCCGTAATTCTGACAGAAGTCGGGGTGATTCCGATTTTCTCGGCCGTAGCGGTTGTTGGGCCGAGGGTTGCTACTTCAAGCCCGAAGAGTTTCACGGTGGTCACGCCGGTCGATCCCGAGTATCGTGCCTCGCCTCCAGCAGCATTTATGCCTGCAACCATCGATTGCCTAACTGCCGTCGTGGCAAGTTGGAAGAACACGTGTCTGCGGGTAATGAGGTCGAATGTTTCGATGCAATCGCCCGCAGCATAGACATCGCTGGCTGAAGTCAACATCCTTTCATCGGTTCTAATCCCGCCCGACTCACCGAGAAGTATGCCAGCGTCCTTCGCGAGTTCCGTGTTGGGCCTAATCCTAATCGCCAGGATAACAGCGTCAACCTCGTACGCGCGACCGGAGATTCGAACCCCGCTCACCCTTCCTTTGTCTCCGAGAATCTCCTCTAGAGTCGACTGCAGATGATATTCCACGCCATGTTCCTCTCCTTTCTCTCTAACGACTGCGGCCATGTCGGGATCGAGAATGACCGGGAGAATTTCCGGGACTATCTCTGCTTGCAGTACAGCAACTCCTCTTACGAGCAAGGCCTCCGCCATTTCTGAACCGATGAGACCCGCGCCGATGATCGCAGTCTTCCTCGCCTTTGCTTCTCCGAGATAGTTCGCGAGTCCTTCCACGTCATTCATAGTTCGGATTGTAAACACCCCGTTTAGTTCCGATCCTGGAACGGCAAGAGTGGTCGGGCTGGCGCCGGTCGTGAGGATGAGATTATCGTATTGAAGTTCAGTTTTTGGGTGATCTTGCGACTTGAGCTCCAGAACACGGCGGTCGGGGTGAATCTTTGTCGCAGTAACTCCGAGCCTGAGGTCTATTCGGTTCGTATGCTCGTAAAAGTCCTCATCATAACCGATCAGCGATCGCATTGTGGGGACTATTCCGCTGAAAGCGTACGGTAGGCCGCATCGAGAATACTCCTGGAGAACCTCGTCGCCCACAATGGTAATCTCAGCAGTCCTATCAGTCTTCCTCGAGTAGAATGCGGCTGTGGTGCCGGAAACTCCGCATCCCACAATGACTATCCTCCGAGCCATAAGATTCCGCGTATGGAATCGTCCGATAATGGTTTCTCTTGCACTAACCGCGGAACCTAGAGCTAGTTTAAAGTGGAGGATTGAGTCATGCCAAGACGAGGATTATGACAAAGGCCACCATGGATAACTTCTTGAAGAGTGGCAAAGGGCTTCTTCTTGCGTATGATCAGGGCTTCGAACACGGCCCATCCACAGACTTCAACGAGAAAAACATTGACCCCAACTACGTCCTGGACATCGCCGTCAAAGGCCAGTTTACGGGCGTTGTTCTGCACAAGGGAATCGCTGAGAAATACTATAACAGCAAAATCCCTCTGATAATCAAGCTCAATGGGAAGACAAGCCTCCCGAAGGGCGAGCCTATCTCTTCGCAAGTCTGTAGCGTCGAGGAGGCCATCAGCCTCGGAGCCAAGGGAGTCGGCTACACAATTTACTTGGGAAGCGCCAATGAGAATATCATGCTACAGGAGTTCGGCGAGATTCAAGAAGAAGCCCATGAGGAAGGAGTACCCGCCATCGCATGGATCTATCCTCGGGGAGAGGCAGTAAAGAACGACACTGCTCCCGAAATTGTCTCATACGCTGCGAGAGCCGGACTTGAGATTGGGGCGGACGCTGTCAAGATCAAATACTCAGGAGATCCGACCAGCTTCAGATGGGCCGTAAAAGCTGCAGGGCTCGCTAGAGTCTTCATGTCTGGAGGGCCGAAAGCTCCTACTGACGAGACGTTTCTCAACCAAGTAAAAGGGGCAATGGACGCAGGAGCGGCAGGGCTGGCTGTTGGAAGGAATGTCTGGCAACACACGGACCCCTTGAAGATGTCAAGCGCGCTTCGAGAGATTATCTTCAACGGTAAAGAAGTGGACCGCGCGCTTAAGATGGTTGTCGCAGAGTAAGAGTTCCATTATGCGCTCGATCTAATCTCTTCTCCTGTTTCGCTCTTTGGGGGGCTAGGTTCACGAAGTCGTTGAGAGGATTCCTCTTAGCCGTGAACTTCAAGACCTACATTGAGGCGACCGGCAAGCGAGCGATCGAGCTGGCAAAAGTTGCAGAAGAAGTCTCAAGGGAGACTGGAGTAATCATCATCGTAGCCCCGCAGTTCACCGATATCGAACCTGTCTCAAAGACCGTTGATATCCCTGTCTTCAGTCAACACATAGATTCAATCAATGCGGGTGCGCACACGGGCCACGTCCTTGCCGAAGCTGTCAAGTCAGCTGGTGCAGAGGGGTCCTTGCTCAATCATTCAGAAAAACGGATCAGCACATCAGACATCGCTGGTATTGTGAAATTGTGTGCTGATGCGGACCTTCAATCCCTGGTCTGTGCAGATACTACTCAGGCAAGCGTAGAAATCGCAGGGATGTTGCCGGACATGCTTGCTATCGAGCCTCCTGAACTGATAGGAACCGGCATCTCCATTTCCAAAGCTCGCCCCGACCTGATTACCTATAGCCTCAAGCAGATTAGAAAAGTGAATCGCAGCGTAAGGGTTCTGTGCGGTGCTGGAGTCACAACTGCAGAGGACGTTTCAAAGGCGCTAGAGTTAGGATCTGAAGGTGTTCTAGTAGCAAGCGGGGTGGTCAAGAGCAAGGACGCGAGAGCGGTTCTTCAAAGCATGGCTGACATGATGGTCGCCGCGCGGTAGGGTTTGTTCTAGGCGTAGACTAAATACGTCCAGCCAACTATGCTCGAACGTCGGCGGTCATGGCTCGCAAGAACTGGAAAAACAATGATGGTCTACTTCGAGTGTTCGCCTATGGCTCCGTCGTTTCCACTTACATCTTGATCGTCATCGGCGGGTATGTGACTACAAGTAATTCTGGACTTGGCTGCGGAGAATCCTGGCCGTTATGCGAGGGCGCGGTCTTTCCCTCGCTGAACAGACCCGAGCTCGTGATTGAGCTTTCGCATAGACTGTTCAATTTTGTAGTGGGAGTCTTCGTGTTAGGAACAGCTGTCGTGGCTTGGACTGGGTACAGGAAAGCAAGCAACATTGTTCTTCTCTCAACAACGAGCCTTGTCGCGCTCATTGCGCAAGTGATGCTCGGAATGGTAACAGTTACGACATCTCTGAATCCCGTTGTTAGCGACGCGCATCTTGCACTCGCCTCAGCAATTCTTGCAATGGTCGTAGCCAACTCAATTATTGTCTGGAATCTTCGATTGAAACCTGCTGAACTGCTGCAATAATTATCGAGAATCTTATCGATATAGCTAGTGCAAAACCCTTTAAAAACAAAAGTCCCGGAAGCACAAAAGTTCAGAGATTCCACGGATGGCAGTCTCCAGTACTCAGGTCCAGTTCGACTCCCTCTTCGGCCTGTTCACGTATCTTGCCATAGCAGTCTCGATAGTCGTCTTTGGTCTTCTGATCTATTTCATAGTCAAGTACAGGGAGAGACCGTCTTCCCGACAACCGGATGACACTCCGATACTGGGCAGGATACCACCCTCGAGAGGACATGCCCGGAGTGTGGTGCTTACAGTCTCGCTCTCAACCATAATCTTAGTCGCCTTGATAATAGGAAGTTTCGGCGCTATCGATAACATTCTCACTCCGCCTCAGAATGTCTGCCAGGGCTGTGCCATCGAGGTCATCGCTCATCAGTTCTACTGGGAATTCAAGTACGATAACGGAACCAAGCCATATCGGACTCTTGACATTCTTCGGGTCCCGGTCGAAGAGAATATTCGCCTTAACGTAACCAGCGCGGACGTTTTCCACGACCTCGGAATAATTGGCTACTCCATAAAGACAGACGCGATTCCAGGACGAACGAACACGATCTGGTTCTACCCAAATACGACAGGCAACTTCACCATCCAATGCTTTGAATTGTGCGGCTCGGGTCACGCAACTATGAAGGGCATTCTCATGGTCATGTCTCAAGCAGCCTACTTTGCATGGTACAATAGTACGGTAGTACACTAGAAATGGCCGAGCAACTACTCAATTCTGCCAAAAGATGGCTCTACACTACTAACCACAAAGACATCGGCATACTCTACATCGTCACGTCGCTATTTCTTTTCGCCGCTGCGGGAGTCCTTGCAATCACTATGAGGAGTCAACTCTCCATCCCAGGGAATACCGTTCTCAACGCCAATGTCTACAATCAATTCGTGACCGTTCACGGACTCTTGATGATTTTCTGGGTTCTTTCTCCGTTAGCTTTTGGTTTTGCAAACTTCATAATTCCTTTGGAAATCGGCTGTCGAGACTTAGCCTTTCCTCGGCTCAACTCGATGAGCTACTGGTTTTTCCTGTTCAGCGGCGTGATGATGATTCTCAGCTTCTTCTTCGGGGCAGCACCAGATCTTGGCTGGACACTCTATTCACCACAGACCGCGGCTCAGTTTAGCCCCTCGATCGGAATCAATCTCGGGGCTGGCGCGCTAATCCTAATGGTTGTCTCGATAACGATGAGTTCAATCAATTTTCTGGTTACGATGTTCAAGATGAGAGCACCGGGTCTCAAGCTGAGGTTCATGTCTGCATTTCCGTGGGCTATTCTCGTAACGATTTTCATGATGCTCTATGCTTTTCCATCGTTTCTCGCCGCAGTTGTTCTACTCTATGTCGACAGAGCTTTTGGCACTGTGTATTTCTCGTCGATCCAGGGCGGGTCTCTGCTCTGGGACAATGTATTCTGGTTCTTCGGGCATCCTGAAGTCTACATTGTTTTGTTTCCTGCAATTGGAATAATTGCCGACATAATTCCCACTTTTGCGAGACGGCCACTCTACGGCTCCAAGTACGTAATCGGGGCCCTGGTCGTAGCGGCGCTGATCAGTTTTGTGGTCTGGGGGCATCACATGTTCGTAACTGGAATTGGAATAGTCTCGACCAAGTTGTACACGGTAACTACTATTGCAGTATCGCTACCGTTCGATGTCATAGTGATCTCTCTCATCGAAACTCTTGGATTCGCCAAGCTCCGCCTCAAGGCCCCGGCTCTCTTCGCTTTGGGGGCGGTAGCAAATTTCATCGTCGGTGGGATTACAGGGGTCTTTCTCGCTTCGGTTGCGCTGGATTACGCTCTCAGAGGAACATACTTCGTCGTAGCGCACTTTCACTACATAATGGTCGGAGCAAGCATTATCGGTCTCATCGGAGGATTGTACTACTGGTTCCCCAAGATTACCGGCCGAATGTATGACGAGAAGATGGCTAAGGTCCACTTCGTGCTCTCAATGATCGGATTCCAAGTTCTCTACTTCCCAATGTTCCTCCTCTTGGACATGCCTCGAAGAATAGTAACCTATTCCGCTCAGCCCGATTGGGGACTGCTTAACCTCACCGCTACCTTGGGAGGCTTCATCTTCGGCGGAGCTCAACTTCTGCTATTCTACAATCTATATCGCAGCTCGAGAGTCGGCCCACCCTCTGGTCCAAATCCCTGGGACGCATGGACCCTTGAGTGGGCGCTTCCATCACCTCCACCTCCTCACGATTTTGACGTTATCCCAACCTTCTCAGCCGACGGAATAATCCACTTTGGAACCGCCCCTGGTCTTCCTAATGGGTCAGGCCAGCTCAACGGGATAGGCCATCCAAACGGCTCATCTATCGACCACGGTGCTATCGCTATGCATTCTGAAGGACTCAGTCCCTGGCCGGTTATCATGGCATTTGCGGCCTTCATCTTCTTTCTCGGTCTGACGATTGGAAAGCCTGCAAATCCGCAACCGGTCAATTACCAGCCATTCTGGCCGCTCATCGCTGACGGAGTCATATTGGGGGTCATCTCTCTTTTCGGCTACAGCAGAGAGAAGTTTACTGTTTACGAGGACTCACACGTTGAGAGTTGGCCCTTCAAGCAAGTTCCGAACATGAAGCTCGGAATCTGGACATTCCTCGGAGCCGAGGTGATCTTCTTTGGGGTTCTGATAGGCTCGTACTTCTTCGTAAGAACCAACGATGCCGCATGGCCACCGGCAGGCACACTCTTCGAGATCAGGAATGGTTTCGCCATGACGCTTGTCCTCCTCACAAGCAGTCTCACTGCGATAATGGCTCTTGCATCTGCCAGGGCCGGGAATCGCAGTGGCCTCATTGCTAGTCTTGGAGGAACTCTCGTTCTAGGGGCCGCCTTTCTGTACATCAAGGCGGGTGAATGGTTCAGCTTGGGCAGCAGCGGCGTCTTCCAGAACTATTCACTTCCAGCCACGAGTTACTTCATAACAACTGGAACTCACGGAGTTCACGTATTCGCGGGAATGTGCATGACAGTATACCTGCTCGCCAACGCCATAAAGGGCAAGTACGTTAACGGAGATCACACGACGCTCGAACACTTCGGCCTTTACTGGCACTTCGTCGACATAGTATGGGTCTTCCTCTTTCCTTTGTTCTATCTCATCTAGGTGAGCAGAATGAACACAAACTATCTCTATCTTCTAGTTTTCGCAGCACTGATCGGGGAGACAGATGTCGAAGTGAATCTCCGCTCAATCTTTCAGGCTGAGAACGTATTTGTCACTGTGCTTTTAGGGATTGCTGGTACCAAGGCAATACTGATCGCCATGTACTATCAGCATTTGAGATATGAACCGAAGTCTCTCTCCACATGGGTCATAATAGGGCTCGTGATCGCATCCCTTCTCATGGGCCTCAGTTTTGTCCAGCTTCACGTCGGTCACTGACCAGTAGTGTACGTTAGGTTGGAATTGAATAGAGCCCCGTCTCGCTTCTCTTCTCCGATCACAGTTTTCGTCCTAGGTGGTTTGACGATTCTTGCATCATTGTTATTCTATCAGTCAATCATTTCCTATTATCCCGTAGGAACTCGGAATGTTGAGTTTCTACGACAGACTGCATACGTTGTACTTGCTATCGTATTCTTGGGTCTCTTCGTAGCCCTCGCGGGAGCCACGAGCTATTTCATGCACAAGCCGTCGAGGGACGCTGAGGCCACGTCTACTCCGAATCGGATAACTCTTTCAATAGCGCTGAATGACAAGCGATCTTTCCGAGCATTCGTTCTATCAGCTTTGATGTACGGACTATTTTTCGGAATCTTGTCAAGTCTCATTGTCTATCGACCCTTCGAAATTTTCTCGGACGCCTACGGAGTAAGCGTTCCATCTGTGCTGCCTGTATTCTGCTGCGCCCCGTTTGGACAAATGCCTCAGTTAGTAATTTACCTTACCCAGCAATTTGCCATTCTGGTTGTTCCTGCGAACCTGATACTCTTGGTCACAGTATCATGGTTGGTGGGTCTGAATGCTGGGATCGCAACTTTCGCTTACAAGAACCGGCCGGAAACAGCCAGCGGAAGGTGGCTCGCGGGGTTCGGGGCGATTGTAGGACTTTTTACGGCCTGTCCCTCCTGCGCAGGATTCTTCTTGCTGACAATGCTAGGCCTTACTGGAGCAGTCGGACTCGCTCTGACTCTTTCTTCACTTCAATCTGTGTTCATCGTAATTGGGCTTCCGATTCTTCTGATAACGCCGATCTTAACTTCAAGACGAATGCCAATTAACGAGGAATGCTTCGTCAAAGTCGAGCATTCCTCGACGCCGAAGAACATAGATCCAAATACGCTCGATGCTTAATCATACATCTGTTTACCGAGATTCGAATAACCAGAGAGTTTCATATGAGTAGTTCTCTCAAGGGCACAATAGACCCCGAAGGGCGACAGGGTGAAAAAATTTTGGAAGTCAGATAACGGTAGGGGAGTTGAAACGGTGTCTAAGCCGATACCACAACTACTGCTTCCATCCAAACATGATATTCGCAGTAGTAGTGGTAGGTTCCTGCCTGGGTAAATGTGAATGTGTACTGCTGGTTGGCATTAATCCCGTTCGAGTTGAACGATGGCAAGCTTCCATTCGCCGTCTGATTAGACGTAACAGTATGGGCCTGTCCGCCATTGTTAGTCCATGTCACCGTATTATTGGTTCCTATCTTCACTGTCAAAGTTGAAGGGCTGAATCCGCAGTTTGCGGGAGTCACTTGTGAGCACAAGGGATGGGCATCGAAAATGCTCACGGGGGTGCCGTTGGTAGTTGTTCCCGGAGGACGTGTTAGGATATAGATGCCGACTCCGACGACTATGAGTATCACGACAATAATTATCGCCAGCACCATTGTCCTCGTCTTTGGCTTTGGTGTTTCAGCTGACTTCGTTGCTTGCTCCAATTTTCTCACTTGAAGTTTCAGTTTGGAGGTTTTGCTATAAAGGTTGTTTTTGGCATCTAAATACAGTTCGATGGGTGCTTTCTGTGTTGTCCGCAACCGATTAAATAGCGGTTGAAACGTTTGAGTGATGAGACTTGATAGGTCCGCGGAAATGAGAAAATTTCCACCTTCCCTTGAAGCTTGGCGCGACCCGATCGAGAAGACGATCAACAAAACTTTGAAAGCGAATTTTGACAGACGTGAGGCCAACCAGATCATCAAGTACATGTTCCGAACAGGCGGAAAGCGTTGCCGACCTCTATTGGTCGTCCTTTCCGCTGAAGCCTTGGGTGGGAAACCGGAGGAAGCACTGGAAGCTGCCGCTGCGATTGAGATAATCCATGCCGCGACTCTAGTCTTTGATGATATGATCGATAAGGATCAAGTTCGTAGAGGAGCTCCCACTATTCACATGGCGTTTAGCAATGAGAAGGCCTTGACGTCTGGATTGTTTCTCGCTTCGAAGGGCGTTCAGCTCTTGTCCAATTACAAGAATCCTGAAGTGATGAGAATGATTGGAACGACCTTGGTCGATATTAGTAAAGGAGAACTTCTTGATATCCTCGGAGATTTCAATGCAAGCGTAAGTGAATGCATAGCGATTGCGGACTTGAAAACAGCCTCACTATTCGGAACGGCAGCGGGAATAGGAGCAGCAATCGCTGGCGTTGACGGAAGGGATTTGGTCGGCGTGCAAAAGTTCGGGAGGTCCTCCGGTATGGCTTTTCAGATCCAGGATGATATTCTCGACTTTACAGATGGGTCTGATGAACCGGTCTTGAAAGCACCAAACATTGTCACTTCGCATTGTCTCCATGAGGCTCCGCGTCCCAGCAGCAATATTGAGTTATTGAACTCGAATCGCAAAACCTCGGCTAGAGAGGTACTGAAGATACTGAGGAAAGCTGGGTCGCTTGAATTCGCGAGATTGAAGGCTAAGGAGTATGCTGGCAACGCAAAAGAATCTCTTGACAAAGTGAAAGGTATTGAAAATCGAAGGATCCTCGATGATTACGCTGATTATCTCTGGAAGAGAACGGAATAGCGGCGAAGCTACTCTCCAATTCAAACGTTTATAATGCGTCAGACCTCGGCGTGCCAAAATAGGCGGAGTCGGCTACAACCGTGGTCTCCCAGGGGATACCCGAGGAAACTGGATACATCATCTTCCTCTTCGCCGCGACGCTCCTGCTCGTCCTTACGTTAAGGCTTGCCATTAGTCCTCGCGATCCAAGACCTACTCCCGAAAAAAAGGCTCCGTTTGAATCCGGTCAGATTGCTTCCGGTCCAGGAAGAACCCGATTCATCATTCAGTACTATCCCTACATCCTGATGTTCGTCGTCTACGATGTTATCGCCATGTTCCTCTTTGCGTGGGCGTTGGATCTCAGAGCTCTGGGAGCAACAGGAACGGTTCCAGTCCTGACATTCATGGTCGTAGCTCTTGTCCCGCTAGCCTACGCACTCCATCTAGCGGGTCAAAGGGAGAACTGGTAGAAGACAATTGCCCGACCCTGTTACCCAGATCATCCAGCTGATAACAAGCACCTACTTCCTTGAAATCGTGGTCTTTCCCGGTCTAATATCCATAGCCATTCTCGGAGCCCTCTTCACATGGTTCGAGAGAAAACTGACTGCCAGAGTTCAACTAAGGATCGGCCCCATGTACGCGAGCCCAGCCGGAGGGATTCTTCAAGGGTTCGCCGACATAATCAAACTACTTTTCAAAGAGCTCATTATTCCAGAGGGAGCTGACCGATTCTTCTTCATCATGTCTCCTGTGACAGCGCTAATAATCGGCGCCGCCCTCCTGGGACTAATCCCCTTCGCTCCAGGGGTCCAGATTGCAAACGTGGAGGTTGGTCTGCCGGTCTTCCTCGCGATTGTAACTCTCTCACCAACCATCGTACTGCTTGCTGGGTGGAGCGCTAACAGCAAGTTTCCTTTCATCGGGGGTCTTAGGGCACTGTTTCAACAGACTGCCTACGAAATCCCACTATGGCTCTCGGCGTTGGGAGTCGTGATGATAACTGGAACTCTGAACCTCACCGGGATCGTCCAATTTCAGCAAAACAATGGATGGCTAATTCTCCCGCAGGCGTTGGGAGCTGTCCTGTTTATAGTAACCTCGACTGCGGAGATGGAACGTTTGCCATTCGATCTTCCAGAAGCAGAGTCAGAGATTATGATGGGCTGGCAAGCCGAGTATCCGGGACCATTGTTCATGCTGGTCCAGGGTCCCGCGTTCATCAAACTGTACGCTTTCGCCGCTCTCTTCTCGACATTATACCTCGGCGGATACTTGGGACCTGCGATCATTCCTCCGATCGTCTGGTTTTTCCTCAAGACAATCGTGATCATAGTCGCGATCATGCTCTTCAGGTCAACATTTCCGCGCGTCCGTCTCGACCAATTATTGCGCCAAGGATGGACTACACTGCTAACGCTTTCGATAGTGAATATTGTAATCGCATATTTCATCGTAGTTGGAGTACCCGCGATCTGACGACAGATGACGGATCTGACTTTCCTAGCTCTAGCAACCGTGACCGTAGCGAGCGCCATCCTTGCTCTTGAGGCAAGAGATCTGGTTTATGGCGCAGCCGCCCTAGGAATCTCGTTTCTCGGCATAGCCGGGCTCTTTTTCCTTCTTGACGCTTCATACATTGGAGCGTTCCAGATTGCTGTGTATATCGGAGCAGTGGTCGTTCTAATATTGTTCACAGTTATGCTAGTCGGCCCCCAGCTCGGTGAGCCGCCACTGGAACTAAAGAGGCTCTCACTACTCGTAGCACTCTTGGTATCGCTTCTCCTCGGAACGGCAGGGTCTTTGACAAGCGCTGCAGCTTTTCCTGGACCAGACAACTGCGGTGCGGGATGCGATCTCACTCGCCTCAGCTCTACACTCATCAACCAATACGGCGTCCCGCTCGAATTTCTTTCACTCGTCCTGGCTGCAGCCGTGATTGGTGCCCTGACACTGGCGAAAGCGGACAGGAAACAGTGAGAAATTGGAACCATTAACTAGCTTCTTCGCTGTCTCGGTTATCCTCTTAGGTATTGGAATCTATGGACTAACTACAAAGAGGAATGCTCTCAGGATACTGTTCTCGATAGAACTGATCTACAACGCGGCAAATCTCAACATCATCGCCTTCGCGAGACTGCGAGACCCGCCGATAGTTACTGGTCAGGTGCTGGTTCTGTTCACGATTGCGCTCGCGGCTATGGAAGCCTCCGTCGGACTCGCTATCATAATGCTGGTTTCTAGGTTGAACGTCGACATTGACCTTCGCAAACTCGATCGACTGAAGGGTTAGAGAAACCATGACTCTTCTTCTGATAGGTGCGATAGTTGTTCCTCTAATCGGCGTCCCGGTTGTCTACTGGTTCTCCCTTCTTCTAAAAGACAGAGCCGGGTATGTCGCATCGCTTCTCTCAATCGTACCTCTTGCGGCTGTTTTGATCGCGGGGGTTCAAGGCTCGTCCTCTCCCCAAGGTTCCTATTCGGAACTGTACTCGTGGTCGCCGATTGGAACCTTCGGTCTAAGAGTCGACAATCTCAGTCTGCCAATCCTTCTCATTATTTCATTGCTTGTAACATTGATCGCGCTTTTCTCCGTGCCTTACATGCGTCAGAGGATTGGTGACGATCCTGGGCGCTACGGGCTCTACTACAGTCTGTACATGCTTTACTCGCTGGGAATGATAGGGACGGTTCTCGCTACAAACCTGATCGAGTTCTACCTTTTCTTCGAGATCATGCTAGTGCCCTCTTTCTTTCTGATTGCAGAATGGGGGTATGGCGAGCGAGACAAGATCTCGCTCACCTACTTCATCTGGACACACGTAGGCGCTTTAGTTCTGCTTGTCGGCATACTCGTAACGGGATTCCTAGCCGGAACCACTGACATGGACTCGGTTGTAAACAACTTGGCCAATCCGTCCACGGTCCCCTCTCTAGTGAGGCTAGGGGTCGTCGGAGCCATGTGTTTCGGACTCTTTGTCAAGATTGCACAGTTTGGCCTTCATGCTTGGCTGCCCTCAGCTTACGCAGAAGCACCTACCCCAATCAGCGCCCTCCTATCGGCCGCAATGACCGGAATAGGAGGCTACGCGATAGTTCGTATCGTTATGACGATCTATCCTTCGGGATTCCAGGCACTATCGGCTCTTTTTGCAGGCTGGGCTCTTGTCACAATGTTCTATGGTAGTGCGATGGCCCTGGTCCAGGATGATGTCAAGAAACTGCTGGCGTATTCTAGCATGAGTCAGATGGGTTACATTCTCTTCGGCCTGGCAACCTTCACTTCGTTCGGCATATCAGGTTCAATGTTCCAGTACATTAGCAACGCAACCGCGAAGGGAATCTTGTTCATCGCCATCGGCGCGATAATGCTTCAGTTTCGTGGGGAACGAAGCATGAGTAAGATGGGCGGACTGGCAGGGAAGATGCCGATAACCGCGTCTGCGGCTTTCATCGGGTCGCTGGCACTGATGGGTTTTCCCTCGACTAATGGATTCTTTTCTGAATTTCTCCTGTTCCAAGGAGGCTTCTTACGTGCAACAAGCGGGTTCTCGGACTATCGCGTGATCGTTGCTATCCTAGGAGTTGTCGCGACGGCATTTACTGCGGGATACTCCCTACTCGCTCTCAGGAAGATCTTCTTCGGTCCCTCCAACGGAGATACGGCGAATGTCAAGGAACCGCCTTGGACA
>WNGC01001972.1_pt1 | contig 13335 bp, 10 predicted proteins | sample 5400051 | NCBI WGS metagenome assembly WNGC01 (sample SAMN13153368, study PRJNA577476) | soil metagenome | isolation source: 20 cm soil or saprolite under grassland replicate 2 | place: USA:California | collected 2016-06-15 | reverse complement strand
CCAATTGCGGGCATCAGCCACAAGATCACTCTAAGCACCTTTCTCACGTGCTCTCCTCCTTAAGATGAAAGTCCCTGACTTCGTTCGCTGGCAGCCTGGGCCAACTCTTGTACAACGCCCCAGACCAGCTCTTCCAACCTCACGGGCACGACTTGACTTGATTCGGGATTGCCGCTTGGGAATCAGCTGGGCGCGTTCACAGCCAAAGTGGTCAGGAACGCGCCCCGCGCTGCCTCCTTGACGATCAGAAAATGAACTTGACGGCAAACTGAATCTGCCGTTCGGGAACCGTGGTCCTCGTCAGCAAACCCGCCACGCCGGTGGGTGATCCCGTTCCGTCGAAAATGTCTGAATTGTCAGGAACCGTGGGCACGGCGAAGTTAGGATGGTTCATGATGTTGAACATCTCGACTCGAAACTGCACGTTGAAATTCTCCGAGATTCTCTTGATGCGATTGTTCTTGAACACGGAGAGATCCAAACTCTTGATTCCTGGACCGACTATGATGTTCCGGCCGGCATTGCCACGAAGGTTGAAACACTGCAGTGAAGCAGGATCAACGGGTCCTCCCAAGCTAGGCGGTGCAGGATCGCAGTTCGTGTTCCAAAAGGCCGCATCGGGTGCGGTGGGGACGGAGAAGCATTGCGTCTTAATGTAATTGTTGGGGTTTCCGGGGTTTGTAAGAGTCCTGCACCCGGGGCCGCCAAGACGGTTCGGGAAGGCCCAATCATCATTGCTCAGGGTATTGGCGGGATCGGAACCCGTCCCCCATGTCGGGGTAAAGGGCCCGGCCCCGAGAATGACTTGGCTGTGGGAATGTCCCACGTGCCGTTCACAACGAGAGTGCGCCCAACGTTGAAATCCGAAGGTGCGCGGTTCAATTTCATATCGAAGAAGTGCAGGCTGGAGATAGAATTGCCGAACGCATCGCCAGCCACCGTTGCGGAACTAGTGTCAATGCTCTTGCCCCAAGTGTATGTTCCCTGAACCTGAAAGCCATGACTCATGCGTTTGGCCAACTGCAATTCGAGGGCATTGAAATAAGAGCGCCCTTCATAAAACATTCCACGAACTGAGCCATAATTCGTGTTGTTGGGATCCGGGGAGACACATACCGGAGGGTCAAGATCGGGAGGGCCGTTCGGATCGGTTGCATTGCATTGTGGCGTAAAGAAGTTTCCGAACACATCCACTTTCGGCCAAAGGTATCCGGCCGAGGTCTTCCCGGGTATGAAAATACGTGCGTCATCCACGCGAAAGGGCTGATGCACACCTCGAGATCCAACATAGGCGACCATCGCTGCCAAGCTGGGGGTGAGTTGATACTGGAAATTAAGGTTCCACTGCATGACGTAATTGCGCTTGGGGTTGGGATCGGTATACGTTGCGCGTAGCTTGTTCGCTGGGAACGGAGGCAAAACACCGTCAAAAAATGTTCCAGCTCCGGGGTTCTTGATCGAGGTGTACTGGAAAAAAGGAGCAGCCTGAGTCACCAGGAGGATGAATTGATATGGCAGAGGCAAAACATCGAACAGCCCAGCCCCTCCCCGCACAGCCATTTTTCCGTTACGGAATGGGTCCCACGCAAAACCGATTCGCGGCTCAAAGTTTTTTGTCGTGGAGTTGCTGTTGAAAAATGGATCGCCGATATGAGGGGTGCCAGAGGAGAGATCCCTTAAATTGGAAAGCTTGCCATGGATTTCCGTCGGTATGGTAGCCATCTCGTAGCGCAGACCCAGATTCAGGGTCAGGTTGGGTATCCAGCGCCAGTCGTCCTGAATATATCCGCCAAACAGGGTCTGGCGAAGGTCACGTGGTGAAAGCGTGCTGGCGATTCCGCCTTGAAATCTCTTCGGAATATTCTGTAAGAACGTGCTCTGAACGAAATTGCCCGCCGGGTCAAACTCGCTCAACGCTCCAAATTGCCAGATTCCACTTGGATCGGTAAGCGCCGTGGCTTGCAACAGCATGCGCTCAACCGCCACACCGAATTTAATGGCGTGCTTACCTCGATTGAGGAACGCATCGTCGTACACCTGGAAAGAATTCCAATGGTATAGATAAGTGGGGAGTCCACCGACGCCCCCCGGCAGGGGTGAAACGCCTGATATTAGTACCTGGGCGGCATTTCGGCCTGCGAAAGACGCGAGAGTACCATCGCTTGCCACTGGATTAATGGCTCCAAGGCTCTGGTTGTTATTCACCGCTTCGTGGTTAAAGCCGAAACGCACAGCGTTGACAAAGGTGGGGGTGAAGCTGTGGGTCTCTTCGGCCGCAACGATTTGCCTGGAGCTGAGGCTACCGAGCTTGACGTTATTCATACTGTCGGGAGCCGAGTATGGGGTTCGATCGAACAAGTATGTGCCGAACAGGCTGTTTTTATCCGAGAACTTATGGTCGATCCGGGTGGTAACAAAGTTTTCATTCACAACCTGCTGACCGGCGAAAGTGAATTTGGCAACGTCGCCGTTCCCTATAATGGGCCCATTGGCGTGAGCGTAGAGGGCGAAGTATGCCCCCGCCTTTTTATCCACACCATTGGCATCTGTGTTCGGGCCGGCCGGAAGCTGAGTCGTCGTGCACGGGCTCGAAGGATCTGCTCCTGAGGGATTCGAGCAGAGCAGCCCTGCCCGTGCAGCCTCGGAAGGCACAGTGTCGACAACGGCAATGCCCTTGGATTGCCGGATGGCTTCGAAGTCGGCGAAGAAGAATGTCCGGTTCTTGATGAGCGGTCCTCCTATCGCGCCGCCGAACTGATTCCGTTTGAAGGACGCCTTGGGAGCGGTGGGGTCCTCGAAGAAATTCCGCGCATCCAGTGCGCTGTTGCGAAGGAATTCGTAGGCGCTCCCATGAAAAATATTGGTGCCCGACCGGGTGATTGCGTTGACCACTCCTCCGGAGGTCTTGCCGTACTCTGCCGAGTAATTGCTGGTCAGAACCGAGAATTCCTGAATGGCGTCCACGCCCAAGTTTCCGCCGAGGACACTACCGGGGGCCCCGTTGGCATAGTCGTTGAGACTGACGCCGTCCAGGCGATAGTTATTCTGCTGTGGCCGTGCGCCCGAGATGGTCAACTGCTGCCCGAAGCCCCGATTGCCACGATCCGCGCCCACTGCGAAGGTCGGTTGGGTCTGGATCGTATCGACTCCCGGCTGCAAGGCTGCCAGGTCCGTCCAACTCCGGCCGTTGAGAGGCAGTTCACGGACTGTCGTCGCATTCACAACTGCGCTGATATCAGAACTGGCGAGTTGCACGGCAGGAGCTTCCGTGGTCACCTCCACGACCGTTTTCGCTGCCGACCCTACTTGCAGAGTCAGATCAATGATCTGCCGCGCTCCCACGGTAAGGGAGATGCCTTTTCTTAGCTCAGTCGCAAATCCTTTTGCGGAAACAGTGACTTGATATTCTCCAGGGAGCAAGTTCGCGGCCGTATAATAGCCGTCCGAGTTCGTTGTGACGGCAGTGGTAATTCCGGTCGAGACATTCTCGATGGAGACCTGGGCCTGAGGAACCAGCCTCCCGGACGGATCAGTAATCGTCCCGGAGAGGTTTCCTCCGGCGACCTGCGCGTAAGCCGGAACGGAAAAACAAATTCCCGCTATCAAGAAAATAGCTGACACGCGTTCGCGCAAATAGTTCAGAGCAATTCTCCGAGAGGACACTGGAACACCTCCACTTTGCAGTTGAGCCTATTGCAGCAGGCAGGATTATGCCTTAACGGAGGATTAATTTCTGTTTAGGTACAAGAACCGTTTTGTAGGGATGTGCAATGGGCAATGTTACTGTGAAAGTTGAACCGACTCCTACTGTGCTCTCACACTCAATGATGCCGCCCTCGGCGATGGCAATGGCCTGTGCAATAGCCAAACCAAGCCCTCCGCTCTGGGCCTCACCGCTGGTCGGAGGCGCCGCCCTGTAAAACCGATCAAAAATGAATGGCAAGTGCTCCGGCGAGATCCCGACGCCTTCATCTTGAAAACGGGCCTGAATGGCGCCGTCACGAATCCCCAGCGTCACGTGGATGCGCGTACCTTCGCGGGAATACTTGATAGCATTGTCGAGAAAAATCAAAAACAGCTCGCGCAGGAAAGCCTCATCTCCAGTGCAGGATAGTTCCTGGTTCAAATCTCGTACGATGGAGATATTCTTCGTGCGCGCTCGCGAGGTGGCCAGGCCGCAAGCTTCTTCCAGTACCTCGTTGATGTAAAGCGGTTCCCGGACCAAATGCAATTGTCCCGCGTCAGCCATCGAGAGAGTGAACAGGCCTTCCACGATCCGCGTCAGTTTCTTGAACTCATCGTCGAATACACAAAGTGTCTGGCGATATTCCTCCGTGCTTCGTGGTTTAGAGAGCAGCAGCTCTGTCTCGCCGTGAAGAACTGCGAGTGGAGTGCGCAATTCGTGCGAGGCGTCTGTCACAAATTGGCGTAACTGGAGAACGGCCGAATCAACGCTCTTCAAGAGATGATTAAACGTTTGCGCCAATCGCCCAAGCTCATCATGAGGGGAACACACCGGCAGAGGCGTCCAAAATCCTTGTCGGTTGGTGACACGTTTGGCCATCAGGGCAGCGTGCCTGGTCAACTCCTTGATGGGCGCAAGACTTCTCCCTACGTACAGTGCCGATATTCCGGCAGTCAGTACGAGGCTTAGAGGGAAAAGCAGCAAGGCCACGCCTCCAAAGCTGTCAAGCACTCGGTTAGTCCCAAAGGTAGGGATGGCTACGGCAAAAATGAGCGCCTGATGTCCCTGCTGAAAGGGAATGAGCGCCACGCGCACGGTTTCTCCATTCTCCAGGGCAGCTATCCCGAAAGTCGGCCGTGAATCGGAAAGGTTTAGCCCATTTAGTTTCATTGGCGCCGCGAGATTCTTGGACTGCTGGAGAACGTGGCCATTTTGGTCCAGGAGCTCAAAAAACTCGCCCGGAAGGTCCAGCCGGTCTACGTCTTTCGCGTCGGGCTCGGAGACCATATCAGAAATGATGGGGCGTGCGGTCTCAAGCAGCTGACGATTGAGTTGCGTATGGACCGCATGCGCCAACAGGCCCCAAAACGCCAGGTACGATCCAGCTAGAAGTACTCCGACGACGGTGCAGAAAAGCAACATCATCCGGAGACGGAGTGTTCTGACTTTCATGACCCCGCTGTCCCCATGCGGTATCCCACCCCACGGATGGTATGGATCAGCTTCACGGAGCGGTCTTGATCAATCTTCCGGCGGAGCCGATTGATGTAAACCTCGACGAGATTTGTTTCGCTGTCAAAATGGCAATCCCAAACATGTTCCACGATTTCACTCCGGGTAATAAGCTCAGGAGCGCGAAGCAAGAGCAGCTCGAGAAGTGCGAATTCCCGGGACGTGAGAGGAATTGTCTCTTTGTCCCGCGTAGCGCGGCGGCGATGCCGGTCCAGCATTAAGTCCGCGTAGCTGAGTTTTGCGTTGCTGCTATGGAAGCCCCGCCGAACGAGGGCCCGCACACGCGCGAGAAGTTCTGCCAAGACGAAGGGTTTCGTGAGGTAGTCGTCGGCGCCCGCATCCAACCCTTCGACTCGCTGCTCGACCAAACCTCGCGCCGTCAGCATCAGGACAGGCGCTTCTATTCCTCGCTGGCGAAACTCGCGGCAGACCTCGATTCCGCTGAGGTCGGGCAAACGAACATCGAGAAGAATGGCGTCGTAAGTGACGTCGGCACCTAATTCGAGTGCCTGCTGACCCGTTTCCGCCACATCTACTGCGTAGGTGTTTTCCTTCAAGGCGCGTGCGATAAAGCTGGCGACCTTCCGTTCGTCTTCGACCAAGAGGATCCGCATAGCTCCGCTCAATATTCTCTCATAACGAGATGCGTGGTAGCCTGCGCTGACTCAATCTCAGTGCAGATTCCGGTTTCGATTATGAGGCACGCGCTTCATTACAGAACATCAAATACGAGGACCCTAGCGCTTGTAGCGCCGTGCTGCGGAACGGCAACAAAGTAGCGCTTCAATTCCGGCACTAGGCGCGCGGTCCTCCCCATGGGGCCTGTAGAGACCTTCCCAAGCAACTTGTAACTATCACGGCCGGATTGTTCATAGATATCAACCGCACCATCACAGGCGGCATAGACACGCTTGCTGGCCGGATCGTAAGTAATATCGTCAACGCCCTTGGTGATGGGGAAAGAAGTAACTTCCTTGCCCGTTTGGGTATCCAGCACCGAAATCACGCCACTGCGACAAGCGACGAACAAGAGATGGTTCGCTTCGTCGAGGGCCATGGCCACGTTGGGCTTGCATTGCGTTACGGGCCAACTCGCTACGAGTTCGCGCTTCTCCCGGTCCACAACAGAAACCTGGTTCCTGGCTCTGTTATTTACATACATTTTCGATGTGGACTTCTCCAACGCCATGGCCTCGAGAGTTTCTCCATCAATCTTGAGGTCGGCTAATTTCTCTCCTGCGGTCGTATCAATGACGCTTAGCATCGAGTATGTCTGATGAACGTCCCCGCCGCCGTTGTCGATATAAAGGTACTTGGTGGCCGGATCGTATCCAATGGAATCCGCATCCTCTAAGAGTTTCACGCTGGACACGAGACCGTACGTTGTGCCGTCGAAGATCTTCAAGTCTCCCGCATCTCCGTCGGTAACGTAAATGCGGTTCAGATCCTCCCGATAGAGCACGGCGTGCGGTTTGCCAATTCCATCTATTTTGTGAACCAGTTTGCCGGTCTTCAAATCAAACACGACTACAGCGTGGTAGCCTTCTGGAGTCGCAAACAGCCGCCCGCCTTTCATGTCGATTCCAAAATGGTCGAAGTTCCCTTTAACCTCCGCAGGCAGCTCCAAAGTTTGGATCAGCTTGATTGGTGCAGCCCCTTGGCAGCGGGCTTGGACTCCGAGTACCATGAGAGCCGCGACAAGGACTAAGGACCGTTTCTTCATTTTCTCTCCCTAAGATGGAATGCTTTTTGCCTGAAACTGAATTGCCGGCGGCGGCTCCATTCAGCCCCGACCTAGTCCGTGCGCCGGACTATCTTGCCCCTTGCGGTGTCATTCCACGATGATTTCACGCCAAGGCTAACCGGCACGTTCGAAGTACTGCAGCGCGGGCCGAGATTTCCCCCCGCCAAATTAGTCAGGCAAATGAGAGGCCGCGACAGCGCGACTCAACCTGTGCTAAAGGGCAGCACGACAGAGCATAAAGCATTCGTTGCGATGCAGACTTAAAACAAGATTAATTTCTGTTTAACTCGGAAACGATCGGAAAGGAGATTCGACCTGAAAACAGAGGCATTGGTGCGATTGTATGGTCTGTATTTTCCTTCACGCTCTGGGTCAGCCGCTTGACTCACCTTGAATAGTGACCTAGCATCCGCCGAATCGCTCGCCGATTTTTCAGGATGCTCGGGGCTTTTGCATTTGGATATGCACTTTTCAAATACCCTCTGGATGGGGCAGGTGATCGCTATGGCCCCCATCGAGCGCCTACTCTGGCGATTTTGTTCTGGTCCACGCTGACGATTCTGATGACCCTGGTTCCACTGGCTGTTGGCAATAGCTCCTGGCAGCGTCTCGCGTGGGCCTTTGTGGCGGTTCGGTTCTTAACGGGGGCAGCCGAGGCCGCGAGTTACCCCAATGCGAACAAAATCGTCGGTAATTGGATGGCCGCGGGGCAACGGGGTATTGGCAGTAGCTTGCTGCTCGCCGGGGCTGGTGCAGGCGGAGTACTTGCACCCATCGTGTTCGCTGGAACGATACAACAGTGAAACAGGCAGTACGGGAATGGACCAGGCTGTTTTCACGAAAGTTCGCAAGGAATTGGAACACCATTGGATTGGAAGATTATTACCGGATCGAGGAGAAAACAATTGAGAACAGAATGTAGGAACACTCCATTGACGCCGGCAGCTCGCTTGAGCGCAATCTTGGCGTGCGTGATATCGCTGCTGGCGCCGATCAGAGCAAAGGCGCAACTTCCTGGTCAGAATCGCCCAGCGCCACGGCGAGATTCTGTGCAACATGTCCTACTCCTTAGTATCGACGGGATGCATAGCATCGATCTCGCCAATTTGGTCAAAGACAGGCCCGATTCGGCGCTTGCGAAATTGAGCCGGCACGCCGTCACTTACAGCAATGCTTCGACGTCCTTCCCCTCCAATTCATGGCCCGGCCTGCTTTCCATGGTGACGGGAGGATCTCCCAATGTAACGGGAGTAATTTTCGAGAACTCCTTTGACCGCAGCTTGTCGCCGCCCGCCTCCGATTGTTCCAAGATCGGAACGACGGTGATCTTCGATTCCTCGATTGACAAGAATCGCGATGCAGTCGATGGCGGCGGAGGTATTGATCCCGATAAACTACCGAAAGATCCCAAGAAAGGCTGCACACCTGTTTTTCCTCACAACTTTATCCGTGTCAACACGATTTTCGAAGTGATAAGGCGAAGTGGCGGTCGTACCGCATGGTCGGACAAGCATCCCGCGTACGACTTCGTGAATGGTCCTTCGGGCACCGGAGTGGACGACCTATTCACACCTGAAGTCCGTTCCTTCCGCGGCCTGAAAAACACTGAGTTGTACGATGACCTCAAGGTAGCAGCGATCCTGAATGAGATCAACGGTAGGGACCACACCGGAACGCGCGAAGTGGGGGTACCGACAATTTTTGGAATGAATTTCCAGGCGATCAGCGTGGCGCAAAAGACCGCTGGTGGCGGTTACGTCGATGGAAGCGGTCGTATGAGCGCGTCACTAGAAGGCGCCTTGGTTCACACGGACGAGTCCCTCGAGAAGATTATGTCCAAGCTCCGAGAGCGAAACTTGCTTGACTCAACCCTCGTTATCATCACTGCAAAGCATGGGGACTCCCCGATTGATCCTACGAAGCTCAAGCATGCCAATTTGGAACTCATTCCAAAAACCGTGGCTTCCGTCCATGAAGGGTTGTTGGCCGGTTTGGAGCAGGACGGAAGTGTCGCCTTACTGTGGCTGTCGGATCAGGACCGCACCGCTGATGTCGTCAATGCGCTGCGAAAAATCCAGGAAGAGGCGGGTATTCAGGAAATTTACTCCGGTGAATCATTGAAGCTCCTATTCAATGACCCCAAGAGTGACCCCCGCGTGCCAGATATCATTATTCAGCCGACTCCAGGCCAAATCTACGTAGATATCGGCAGCACGTTCATCGCCGAGCATGGTGGCAGCGCGAACACGGATCGGAGTGTACCGCTTCTCATTTACCACCCCAGGCTCGGCCGTCAAGAAATCAAGTTTCCGGTACAAACGTCACAAATCGCCCCTAGCATCCTCAAAGCGTTGGGACTGAATCCGTTTAGGTTGGACGCCGTAAGAATTGAGAATACTCCCCTCTTGCCCGGCTTGGATTTCGGCCAATTGCGGCGATCGGCGCCATCGCCAGGTAGAAAGTAGAACACTCTCGTTTGATTGTGAAGCGAACTTAGGCTTACCCGAGGCTTACCCGGCCAGGTTAGCCGTCCTCGGAAGAATTTTGGCGATCCAACGCCATCTTCAAGACCTCCGCCAGGTGTATCGCAGACCTGCCAGTACCCTGAAGTATTTGTTCGCGACAGCTGAAGCCATCGGCGACAATCAGCGCGTCTGACGCCGCGCGTCGCACTGTCGGCAGCAGAACTCGCTCTGCTATGGCCTGCGATATCTCGAACTTATCTTTCTGAAACCCGAACGGCCCGGCCATTCCGCAGCATCCGGAGTCCAAGGATTGCAGTTCCACGCCCATCTTCTGGAGCAAAGATTCCTCATCATTGATTTTCATGAGCGCCTTGTGGTGGCAGTGGCCATGAAGAATCACTTTTCGTGAGAGGGAGGGAGGAACATAGTCCGGGGCGTGATTTTGCAGGAACTCACTGAGAAGGAATGTTTGGTTTCGAAGCCTGGTGGCGCGCTCGTTGGTGGGAAATAAATTGTGCAGCTCGTCGCGAAATACAGAAGCACAGCTTGGCTCCAAGACGACAATCGGCAGCCCTGCGTCAATCTGCGGACCGAGAGCACTCAAGATCTCGCTTAAGCTGTTTTTGGCTCTCTCAAGCATGCCGAAGTCATAAAGCGGCCGCCCACAGCACAGAGGTCTTCGGGAACACGTCACTGTGAATCCCGCCTCCTCCAACACTCCCAGAGCGGCCCGGCACGTCTCTGGATGGAAGTAATTGTTGAACGTGTCTACCCACAGAACCACTTGTCGCCCCTTAGGCAGCGGCACTGAATTCAATCTGTCTTCATCTCGGAAAATGGACTTCCGATGCGCTTGCGCCCATTGCCAAAAGGTGACTGGTGCCAGGCGTGGCAATTGCCGCTGCGGCGCCAGCCCCAAGACCCTTTGCAGCAGGTGACGAGGTCCCGGTGCCTGGCTGAGAAAGTTAGCAATTCCGTGAATTCGCGACCCAAGCCTTGCCCACCGTTCGATCAGGCCAAAGGCAAACGCTTTCAGCGGCCGTCGCCTCTTTTCGTAATAGTGCGACAGAAATTCCGCTTTGTAGGTGGCAATATCGACATTCGCCGGGCATTCTGACTTGCAGGCCTTGCACGAAAGACACAATTCCAGTGCGTCCTTAACGTGTTCGTCTCTCCAGCCGGCGCGTACCACCTCGCCTTGGAGAAGCTCAAAAAGCATGTGAGCGCGCCCCCGCGTGCTGTGTTCTTCTTCAAGCGTCACCATATAACTCGGGCACATTGTGCCGCCATCACTCTTCCGACACGCCCCGAGTCCAATGCATCGCAAGCTGGCCTTCGCAAAAGAACCATCGTCATCAGGGAATTTGAAATGAGTCTCGGGTTCCAGTGGTTTATAGTCTGCGCCTAGCCGCAAGTTCTCCGTGGGCAAGTACGCATCAACAACCTTGTGCGGGTTCAGCTTATTTTCCGGATCCCAAACTGCTTTGAATTCGCCGAAGGCCCTTATCAGCTCGGATCCAAACATCTTCGGAAGCAACGCGGCCCGCGATTGTCCATCACCATGCTCACCCGAGAGCGAACCACCATAGCCAGCCACCAGATCTGCCGCACGCCCGATGAACTCTGAATACTTGCGGATTCCGTTTTCACTTTCGAGATCGAAGCTGACACGCATGTGGACGCAGCCATGCCCAAAATGTCCGTAGAATGCACCGCGGTAGCCGTATTCGTTCATCAGCTTGCGGATGTCCCTCAAGTAGCCTCCCAGCTTTTCGGGAGCGACCGCAGCGTCATCCCAGCCTTCCCACTCCGCCGGTGCGCCGGGAGCAAAGGCGGCCGCGCGCGGCCCAGCCTCGCGAATCTGCCACACTGCACGCGCTTCGCTCCTGGAGTACAGCCGTGCGTTAGGTGCGTCGCCCACCTGTTTCAACCGATCGATAAGCTGCGAGGCAAGATGGTGCGCCTCGTTCGGATCATCGGCACCAAATTCCACCAGCAAAAACCCGCGCCCCTCGGGAAGGAGATTCAGGTTCGGTGCTCCCTTCCTCTGGAGCCCGTCGACGATACTTCCTTCAAATCCTTCGAGTCCGATCGGATGGAACTGCAGTATTTCTGGAACATGATCGGCTGCGAAGAACGCATCTCGATATCCCAATCCAACGAGTGCGCGATGCTGAGGACTGTGAATTAATTTCAACCTTGCCTCCAGTACGATTGCACAAGTACCCTCTGTTCCGACGAGCGCGCGCGCGACGTTGAATCCTCTTTCAGGCAGCAATTCATCCAGGTTGTAGCCGGAGACTCGTCGTGGAATTTGCGGAAAGCGCGCGCGAATCAAGCCGGCGTAGTGTCCCTGGATCCGGCGCAACTTGGTGTAAATCTCGCCACGGCGGCCACCCTGCGAAATGATGTGAGCGAGCTCCATCCCGCTAGTAGCGCCCACCGTCATCTGCGAGCCGTCGTAAAGCAGGATTCGCAGCTCTTCGACGTTGTCGACCGTTTTCCCTCCGAGCAGCGAGTGCGTTCCGCACGAATTATTTCCTATCATGCCGCCGATCGTGCACCGATTATGAGTTGAAGGGTCCGGCGCAAAGGTCAACTGATGCATTTCTGCGCGGTTCCGAAGTGAGTCCAGAACGACTCCCGGCTGAACTCGTGCGAATCTCGCGTCGCTGTCAAGCTCAAGGATGCGGTTCATATACTTCGTGAAATCCAATACCACCGCGACATTGCAGCATTGACCAGCCAAACTTGTGCCGGCCCCTCTCGCCAGAACTGGAGCACCGTACTTCCTGCATGCTGCTACCGCTGCAACGACATCTTCGTCATTGCGCGGGACCACCAGGCCAATGGGAATCTGCCGGTAATTCGACCCGTCCGTGGCATATAGCGCGCGGCTCCCTCGATCGAATCGTACTTCACCATTCAGCGTTCGCTTGAGTTCCTCCTCCAGTTCCAAAGCTTGAGAGAACGAGTCCACGGGTTTTGCATGCGAGCTCAACGGTAATGGGGTGAGTGTGTGCACGGTCTTCTTAGATTGGATCAGCGGGCTGCAGAATAAAAGATGAAAGATAAGTTTTCCATATCTGATTGTTTTAGAGTTTTGCCTCTTTCGCTGCGAGCGTGACGGTCAATGCTGCACCAGGGAGTTCTTCGTCCGGTTTCACCCAAAACGCCAGCATTGTACCAATCAACAGCAATCTGATGCTGACGAGAAAGGCAAGCGTCCAATCACCCGTCTTATCGATCACATATCCGAAAACCAGAGGCGAGACTATGGCGGCCAGCGCGGAGCCGTGGTTTCCGTTTGCTCTCATGCAAAGAAATGAATTGCCCACGCGCTGACCCTTTGCTTTTTTCCTGATTCGATAGCTCAAGAGGCGCATTACCTGTCTCAGGATCCAAGACGCTCCCATGTCTTTCGCAAAATCGGGATCAGGTGGCGCGTCAAAGTGATGTTTGGATGCTCGGCAAGTGGGGTTCGCGGAGAAGTGATCGATCGAGCTAAGCCGGCCATCATCTGACGTTGCGCCTCTCCTCTGGAATTTCAATTCTCCGCGAACGCTTTTAACCAGGACTTGGTGATAGTCTTTTTCTGAAATGACCGGGTCAAAGGGACTAGCTATCGTCGCCGCTTTTCTAGTGGTTCTTGTCGCATGGCCTCGGTCGGGATTCACGGACAAGAGCCAATCCGCAAGTGTGCAGAGCGAAGAGAAGGTTTATTTGGGATTTGACCGGAATGAGTACCCGGGAGACGCAGCTCTACCAGTGCTCCGCAAAATATTTTCTTTCTCGGGCTATTGGCTTACACCACCTCCGAACACATCGCAGAATACGTGGGTCGGAAAGAGAAAGGCCTTGCAGGAGCAGGGGTTCGGATTCTTGCTATTGGCGAGAGGTCGCCCAGCCTCCACCATCCAATCGGATGC